>Ga0247727_10001180_pt1 | contig 63769 bp, 50 predicted proteins | sample WisWelCaveWW1625_FD_202498 | JGI IMG/M metagenome (GOLD analysis project Ga0247727, IMG submission 202498) | Biofilm microbial communities from Wishing Well Cave, Virginia, United States - WW16-25 | ecosystem: Environmental > Aquatic > Deep subsurface > Groundwater > Cave microbial mat | place... | reverse complement strand
CAGGGCGCCGATCGACAGCAGGATCCCCCGCGTCCCGAGATCCCGCTCGGTGCGCAGCGGTTCCGCCGCGCTGCCGCGGCGGAACGCTCCGCGGAACGCCTGGAGCATCGAGCTCCGCATGCGCCACAGCGTCCAGCACGCGCCCACCAGCATCGCCCCCACCGCGATCGGGCGGATCTGGTTGTACCAGATCGTGAAGACGAGCTCGGGCAACGGAGGCGCCCCGCCCGCGCCGGCGAGGCGCTCGGCGAACTCCGGGTTGAGGAAGAGCGCGAGCGGCACGAACACGAACCAGGCGAGGATGCCGCCCGCGAAGTTGATGGCCGCGAGCTCGGAGCCGATGATGTAGCCCACCCCGATCAGGGCGGGCGAGATCGAAGGTGTCGACCAGAAGAGCGCCCCGCGGTGCGCGACGTCCCCGAGCGCGGCGCGGCCCGAGTCGAAGTGGTGGATGACCGACGCCGGAAACTCACGAACCAGCTCCAGGGTCTCGCGGAAAAGGCGGATCCCGGCGCTGTCCTTGAACACCTGGATCAGCATCCCGATCCCCATCGCCCCGAAGACGTAGCGAGCGCCGGTGTCCCTGCCCTGGCCGGCCTTGACCAGCTCGGCGCAGGCGCGGCTCTCCGGGAACGGCAGCCCGGCGTCGACGGCCAGCGTCCGCCGCAGCAGGATGATGAAAAGGATTCCGAGGACACCGCCCACGAGCAGGATCAGCGTCGTCTCCCAATAGTTGAAGCTCGTCCACAGGCGCTCGCCGCCGACGTTCACCATCACGAACGCGGGGATCGTGAAGATGGCGCCCGCCACGAGCGCCTCCCCTACCGACGCGGCGGTGCGCATGGTGTTCTGCTCGAGCACCGTGCCCCGGAAGAAGGGCAGGCGGAATGCCGCGATCCCGAGCACGGCCGCCGGGAAGGTGGCCGACACCGTCTGGCCGGCCTTGAACCCGAGGTAGGCATTCGCGGCGCCGAGCAGCGCCGCCACCACGACGCCCAGCGCCACGGCCTTGAAAGTCAGCTCGGCGAGGTTCTCCTCGGGCGGGACATAGGGTCTCGTGTCGTCAGCCATTTCCTCTCCCGGCTGTGCAGCGGAGGGCGCATTCTAGCAGCCCTGCCCAAAGCGCGTCCCGCTGGCTCAGAACAGTTTCTCGGCCAGCGCGGGCAGGCGCAGCACCGCTTCGGCGGCCATCTGTGTCCAGTCGCCGCGCCGGCCCTCTGGAAGCCGGGTGCAGGGCAGCTTGCGTTCCTCGATCAGCTCGTCGACTAGGCGGTCGATCTGCTTCATGAAGAACTCGTCGGTGTCGCGGATCCCGTCGGCGGCCGCGCCGCCGGCGAAGGGGACCTTGAACAGCAGGTCGTAGCTCTTCATCCAGCGGTTGATCAGCGGCTCCAGCCACTTCTGTCGGCCCGCGGCGAAGACCAAGTAGGCGTAGTTGTCGAGCACGCTCCTGTCGCACACCACCACCTCGTGGTGCGCCGCCGAGCGGATCTCCTCGGCGATCTGCGTGGTGAGGATCCACATTTGCGCCTCGAGCGAGGTCTTCCGGTTGATCGGCAGGGGCGACAAGCGTGCCACCTCCTTCACCAGGTCGACGTGCAGGCCGCGCTTCTTCAGCACGGCTCCGAGATCGAAGCACAGCGTCGTCTTGCCGACACCGTGCGTGCCGATGAATGCGATCTTGATCATTCCTGGATCCAGCGGCTTTGAGCTCCTCGAGCAGGCGGGAGAGCGGACTGGCACGCGTCCGGGGCGCGAGGTCGAAGCCGGACCATAACACGAAATGCAGCGCGGCTCCCGCTCGAAGTTCGAGGATAATCTTCGCGGGGGTGGGCGTGTCCGACGTGTACGAGCCGTGGGAGAGGCTGATCCGCATCGTGGTGCTCGGCAAGGTGCTCGAGGTCCCCGAGAAGAACCTGCTGCTGCGCCAGCTCCAGTACGTCTCCGAGGACGTCGGGATGGGGCGCTACTGCTGGAACGCCGAGTGCCGCTACTGCGAGGTGTCGTACCAGCGGCCGGGCGATCCCACCGAGCACGCGGGACTCGCCTGCCGCTTGCGCGGGTTCGACGGGATGCGGCTCACCAAGCTCGCGCCGGAAGTTCGCTACAACATAAGCGAGGCGCTCTCGCGCGCAGTGCGCGAGGAGGACGCAGAAGCCTCGGACGAAGCGCCCGCTACCCGCCCGCCCGAGTGAGACGCGCCCGCACCTGGCGATAGGCGGTCACGAGGCTGTTGCGCGTCATGTCGAGGTAGCGCGCGGCGAAGTCACTCGAGCTGTCCTGGCGCGTGAGGCTGTCCTTCGCGCGCGCCAAGAGCTTGGCGCAGGTCGCCTGCAGGATGTCGTCCGCCGCGCCGCGCGCCTTGAGCGATGCGAGGTCGCGGCGCAGCTCGTCGCTCACGCGCTCGATCTCGAGAACCAGGTGGCGTTGCGCCTCGTCGAGCGGATAGACCACCTCGTCGATCTCGGGCGACGGCCCCGCCGCTTCCGCCGCCGCAGCCTCGGGCGCCACGGGCTCCGCCAGCACCGCGCGGCCTGCCTTGAGCTCTTGGAAGGCGCGCGCGAAGACGAGCGGGAACAGCTGGTTCGCTTCCTCGAACTCGTGCTTGGCCGCGTCGTCGCGTGTCCGGTAGTAGCGCTCGAGGGCCTGCTTCACGCGCGCGACCTGAAGCACTTCCTTTCCCTCCAGGATTGTCTGCACTTCGGAGGCCAGCTCCTGGATCCGCTGCGCCACCGTGCGGTTGTGCTCGTGGGTGCGGACGTCGGGCAGGTCATGGTCCCGGCCGTAGACGATTCGGGCGGTGGGTTCGCCGTAGTTGGCGTAGGCGATCACGTTGATCCGCCTCACCCACGCCTCGGTGACCTCGTCGAAGACGGGTCCGTGGTCCTCGACCTGGAGGTGGTAGGGCGTACCCGTGCGGGACGAATGGTTCCGGTTGAAGCCCATGACCCGGCACAGGTGACGCGGCAGGAGCGCTTCGTCGCTCGGTGTCTTCTCGTCGTCGATCGGCGCCACTCCCTCCAAATCCCTCTGTCCCTGAACTTTAGCAGAGGACTTGGGCGCTCGCAACCTGCCGCCGGCCCTCTGCCCAGCGCGGCGACAGCGACGTCGTCGTCCACTCCGCGATGGCGCTGCGTGACCAGCACGGCCCTTGCCTGAGCCCGACGCGAGGAGACTCGTGGCTGCATCATGCTTATTTTTCAGTCAGATAGTAGATGAGCTACCAGCACTCATGTTATCTGCTTGACAGAAGCTAATCTAATGCCTATATTCCTCCTCGAAGGCTCACTAGCCTCGAGGCCCGAAGGAGGCCGCGCAAGACCATGAGCAAGGTGATCGGGATCGATCTGGGGACGACGAACTCCGTCGTCGCAGTCCTCGAGGGCGGTGACCCCAAGGTCATCGCCAACGCGGAAGGAGGGCGCACGACTCCGTCCGTCGTGGCGTTCAGCAAGGACGGCGAACGCCTGGTGGGCCAGGTCGCCAAGCGGCAGGCGGTGACCAACCCCGAGAACACCATCTTCTCCATCAAGCGTTTCATGGGACGCAAGTACGGCGAGGTGTCCGAAGAGCAGAAGATGGTCCCCTACAAGGTCGTCGAGGCCGGCAACGGCGATGCCCGCGTCTCCGTGGCGGGCAAGCTGTACTCGCCGCCCGAGATCTCGGCGCAGATCCTCCAGAAACTGAAGCAGGCGGCCGAGGACTATCTCGGCGAGAAGGTCACGAAGGCGGTGATCACGGTTCCCGCTTACTTCAACGACTCGCAGCGCCAGGCCACCAAGGACGCCGGCCAGGTCGCGGGCCTCGAGGTCCTGCGCATCGTCAACGAGCCGACCGCGGCGGCGCTCGCCTACGGGCTCGACAAGAAGAAGGACGAGACCATCGCGGTCTACGACTTCGGCGGCGGCACCTTCGACATCTCGGTGCTCGAGGTGGGCGAGGGCGTCGTGGAGGTGAAGGCCACCAACGGCGACACGCACCTGGGCGGCGACAACCTCGACCAGCGTGTGATCGACTGGATCGTCGCGGAGTTCAAGAAGGACCAGGGCATCGACCTCTCGAAGGACAACATGGCGTTGCAGCGGCTGAAGGAGGCCGCCGAGAAGGCCAAGTGCGAGCTGTCGACGACGCTGGAGACCGAGATCAACCTCCCGTTCGTCACCGCCGACGCCTCGGGCCCCAAGCACCTCGCGCTCAAGCTCACGCGCGCCAAGCTCGAGCAGATCACCGACGACCTGCTGCAGCGTTCGATGGGCCCCCTGCGCCAGGCCTTGAAGGACGCCGGCCTCGAGCCCAAGGACATCGACGAGGTGGTGCTGGTCGGCGGGATGACGCGCATGCCGAAGATCCAGCAGCTGGTGAAGGACTATTTCGGCAAGGAGCCGCACAAGGGCGTCAACCCCGACGAGGTGGTGGCGGTCGGCGCCGCGGTGCAGGCGGGGATCCTGGCCGGTGAAGTGAAGGACGTCCTGCTGCTCGACGTGACGCCGCTGTCGCTCGGCGTCGAGACGCTGGGGGGCGTGATGACCCGGCTGATCGAGCGCAACACCACGATCCCGACGAAGAAGAGCGAGGTGTTCTCGACCGCGGCCGACGGCCAGACCTCCGTCGAGATCCACGTGCTGCAGGGCGAGCGCGAGATGGCCAGGGACAGCCGGACGCTCGGCAAGTTCCATCTCGTCGGCATCCCGCCCGCGGCGCGCGGGGTGCCGCAGGTCGAGGTGACCTTCGACATCGACGCCAACGGGATCCTGAACGTGTCCGCCAAGGATCGTGCCACCGGCAAGGCCCAGGCGATCACCATCACCGCCTCGTCCGGCCTCGCCAAGGACGAGGTCGACCAGATGGTGAAGGAGGCGGCGGCGCACGCGGCCGAGGACCACCAGAAGCGCGAGCTCGTCGACCTGCGCAACCAGGCGGACAACCTCGCCTACCAGGTCGAGAAGCTGCTGGGCGAGCACCGCGCCAAGCTCCCCGAGGCGGAGGCGGCCGCGATCGAGCAGGCGGTGGCCGAGACGCGCCAGGCGGCCCAGGCCGAGGACGCGGCGGCGATCAAGGCCGCGGTCGAGGCGCTGACGAAGCGGAGCCACAAGCTCGCCGAGGACCTCTACAAGCAGGGCGGCGCGGCGCCTTCGGGGCCGTCGGGCGAGCCTCCGCCAGCGGGCCAGGGCACGCCCAAAGGCGACGTGGTGGACGCCGAGTACACGGTGAAGAACTAGGGCCCGAAGGCCCGAAGCAGGCCCCCGCGGCGCGCGAGCGGCCGAGGGGGTCGGGTGAGGCGCAGATGCCGGAGCCCGTTACAGGAGGAGAGCGAGTATGACGATCGTGAGATGGGAGCCGTTCCGTGACCTGGGGTCGGTCCAGGAGCGGATGAGCCGGATCGTCGAGGAAGCGTTTCGCGGCGTCCCTCGCGCCCTGGTCGACGATGCGACACAGGGCGGCGCCTGGGCGCCCGCGGTGGACATCTACGAGCACGATGGCAACCTGGTCCTGAAGGCAGAGCTGCCTGGGATCGAGCCGAAGGACGTCGACGTTCGCGTCGAAGATCGCGTGCTGACGCTGCGCGGCGAGCGCAACCTCGAGTCGGAGGTGAAGCGCGAGAAGTACCAGCGGATGGAGCGCAGCTACGGGACGTTCAGCCGCTCGTTCCGGCTGCCGAGCATGGTCGACCACGAGCAGATCAAGGCGGAGTTCAAGGACGGCGTGCTGCGCGTGACGTTGCCGCAGCGCGAGGAGGCCAAGCCGAAGCAGATCTCGATCTCGGTCAGCCAGTGACCGCGCGAAAGCAGGCCCGGCCCCGAAGCAAGCGGCCCTCCCCCGCCACGTTCGCGCGGCGGACGAAGGGAGCGCGGAGCGCCCCCGTTCGAAACACAGGAGGACGATCGATGGCGAAGGTGAGACCGCTCCGCGACCGCGTGCTGGTCCGGAGGATCGAGGAAGCCGAGCAGAAGGTCGGCGGGATCATCATCCCCGACTCGGCCAAGGAGAAGCCGCTTCAGGCCGAGGTGATCGCGGTCGGCTCCGGGCGGATCCTGGACAGCGGACAGAAGCTGCCGCTCGACCTGAAGGCCGGCGACAAGGTCCTGATCGGCAAGTGGTCGGGTACCGAGGTGAAGCTCGACGGCGAGGAGCTGCTGATCCTGAAGGAGGATGAGGTGCTCGGAGTGCTGTCTTGAGGGCGCCGCTTGCCCCCGCTCGCCCGCAGCCTGCTGCTCGTGAACTGTAACTAGGAGAACGCAGAGACATGGCGAAGGAAATCGTCTATCGGGAGGACGCGCGCGCGGCGGTGATGCGCGGCGTCAACGCGCTCGCCGACGCGGTCAAGGTGACGCTCGGCCCCCGGGGCCGCAACGTGGTCCTGGACAAGAAGTACGGCTCCCCGGTCATCACCAAGGACGGGGTGACGGTCGCGAAGGAGATCGATCTCAAGGACCCGATGGAGAACCTCGGGGCACGCATGGTGCGCGAGGTGGCCTCCAAGACCTCCGACGTGGCGGGTGACGGCACCACCACCGCCACCGTGCTCGCCCAGGCGCTGCTGCGGGAGGGCCTGAAGAACGTCACGGCCGGAGCCAACCCGATGTCGCTGAAGCTCGGCATCGAGAAGGCGGTCGGCGTGGTGGTCGACGAGCTCAAGAAGGCGAGCAAGCCCGTCAAGGGCAAGGCCATCGCCCAGGTCGGCACCATCTCGGCCAACAGCGACGAGACGATCGGCAGCATCATCGCCGAGGCGATGGAGAAGGTCGGCAAGGACGGCGTCATCACCGTCGAGGAATCGAAGTCGATGGAGACGAGCCTGGACGTGGTCGAGGGCATGCGCTTCGACCGCGGCTACCTGTCGCCCTACTTCGTGACCGACCCGGAGCGGATGGAAGCCGTGATCGAGGATCCCTACCTGCTGATCTTCGAGAAGAAGATCTCCAGCATGAAGGACCTGCTGCCGGTGCTCGAGAAGATCGCGCAACAGGGTCGCCCGCTCGTGATCGTGGCCGAGGAGGTCGAGGGCGAGGCGCTCGCGACGCTGGTCGTCAACAAGCTACGCGGAACGCTGAAGGCCGCCGCCGTGAAGGCCCCGGGCTACGGCGACCGCCGCAAGGCGATGCTCGAGGACATCGCGATCCTCACCGGCGGCAAGGCGATCACCGAGGACCTCGGGATCAAGCTCGAGAGCTTGAAGCTCGAGGACCTGGGCCGCGCCAAGAAGGTGACGATCGACAAGGACAACACCACCATCATCGAGGGCGCCGGCGCTGCCAAGCAGATCGAGGGCCGCGTCAAGCAGATCCGCACCCAGATCGACGAGACGACCTCCGATTACGACCGCGAGAAGCTGCAGGAACGGCTCGCCAAGCTGGTCGGCGGCGTCGCGGTGATCAAGGTCGGGGCCGCAACCGAGTCGGAGATGAAGGAAAAGAAGGCCCGCGTCGAGGATGCCATGCACGCGACCAAGGCCGCGGTGGAGGAAGGCATCGTTCCGGGCGGCGGCGTGGCGCTGCTGCGCACCATCCCGGCGCTCGACCGGCTGCTGAAGGAGGGGAAGGAGCTTCCGCACGACGTGCGGGTGGGCATCGAGATCACCCGGCGGGCGATCGAGGAGCCTGCGCGCTGGATCGCCGCGAACGCCGGACAGGAGGGCACCATCGTCGTGGCCCAGATCAAGGCCTCCCGGGAGGCCGACCACGGCTACAACGCCCAGGCCGACCGTTTCGAGAACCTGGTCGAGGCCGGCGTCGTCGACCCGACCAAGGTCGTTCGAGCGGCGATCCAGAACGCCTCGTCGATCGCCGCCCTGATGCTCACCACCGAAGCGGTCGTAGCCGAGATCCCAGAAAAGAAGAAGGACGCCCCCCCCGCCCCGGGGATGGATGACTATTGATTCACATGCCCGGACGGGAGCCCGCCCTGGCGCTCCCGTCCGGGCTTTGTTTATCCGTTCGTTCCGTTCGTTCCGTTCGTTCCGTTGTCCGTTCGTTCGTTCCGTTGTCCGTTCGTTCGTTCCGTTCGTTCCGTCGTCCGTTCGTTCGTTCCGTTGTCCGTACGTTCGTTCCGTTGTCCGTCCGTTTCGGTTGCCGTCCGTATTCCGTTGTCCGTTCGTTCCGTTGTCCGTTTCCGTCGTCCGTCCGTCCGCCTCCGCTGTCCGTTTTTCCGCTATCCGAGGGCCTCGTCCTCCCCGGAGGACACCCCGCACACAACTTTTCACCCGGCTCACTCGTCAATCCCTTGCAGGTCCGTCACTTGAGAGGGGTCGGACCGGAGAGAAACCGGGCACCGGGATTGCTAGGTCGGCTATACTGTGCGGCTTCCGAGCCCCCAAGGGGAAGGGCCGGGGAGCCGCGAGCGTACTAGAGAGCAGGGCTTCGGTCCTGCGCCACGGGAGGATGGGAACTTGATGAGACCGCGCACGCTGACGATCGCCTCGGCTTTCTCGGTCGCGATGGCTGCGACCCTGGTGGGGGCGCTCGTCACCTCGCAGGTCCGCCGGCCGGAGGCGGCGGTCGCCAACACGGCCGACGCACAGGCACGCCTCGCCTCGGGCGCGCCGCTCGGGCTCGAGACCTTCCGCGACATCGCGCGGGCCACCAACCCGGGCGTCGTCAACATCAACACGGCCAAGACCGTGCGGCTGCCCCGCGGCAGGGATCCGCTGCGCGACTTCTTCGGACGCGGCGACGACGACTCCGAGCGCTTCTTCGGGCCCGCCCCCGAAGGCGAGCGCGGCGAGCGGCGCACCCGCACCAGCCTGGGCTCGGGCTTCGTGATCGACGATCAGGGCTACATCCTGACCAACCGCCACGTGATCGAAGGAGCCGACGAGATCAACGTCAGCTTCCCCGACGGCAAGCGCTACGAGGCCAAGGTCGTCGGCCAGGACGCCCGCACGGACGTGGCGCTCATCAAGATCGAGCCGAAGGGCAGCCTGACTCCCATCCGGCTCGGGAACTCGGACCAGGTCGAGGTCGGCGAGTGGGTGATGGCGGTCGGCAACCCCTTCGGGCTGCCGGGGGGCGGCAACAGCGTCACGGTCGGGGTGGTGTCGTTCAAGGGCCGCGACCTCGAGCTCGGCGTGCGCAACACGTCGATCGAGATGATCCAGACCGACGCGGCGATCAACCCCGGCAACTCGGGGGGACCGCTGCTCAACACGCGCGGCGAGGTAGTCGGGATCAACACCATGATCGTGACGGGGGGCACCCAGGCCAGCGCCGGCGTCAGCTTCTCCGTGCCGATCAACGTGGCGAAGGAGATCCTGCCGCAGCTTCGCGACAAGGGGAAGGTCACGCGCGGCTGGATGGGCGTGACGATCGACCCGATGACGGAGGACCTGGCGCTCACCTACGGCCTCGACCAGGCGGCGGGGGCGCTCGTGAACTCCGTCACCCCGGGCTCGCCCGCCGAGAAAGCCGGGCTGCAGCCGGAGGACGCGATCCTGGTTGCCGACGGCCGGGCGATCCAGGACAACGGCGATCTCTCGCGCCACATCGCAGGGCTCGCACCCGGGACCGCCGTCAAGCTCGAGCTGATCCGCGGCAAGGAGAGGAAGGCCCTGAGCGTCACGCTCGGCAGCTTCCCGGAGCAGGTGTCTGACGAGCGAACCGCCGAGGCCGGGCGGGCCAGCCTGGGAATGACGCTGCGGGACCTGACGCCGGCCGTGGCCGAGCGGATCGGCCTCGCGCGCGACACCCGCGGCGTGCTGGTCGTCGAGGTGGAGCCGGGCGAGGTGGCCGAGGACGCCGGGCTCATCCGTGGCGACGTGATCGTCAGCGTCAACGGCCAGCCCGTGCCGGGCACGGACGCGTTCGATCGCGCCATTGCCGACGCGAAGCCTTTGGGCCGGGCGCGGCTGCGCGTCTACAACGCGCAGATCGAGGGTTATCGAATGGTCGCTCTGAGGCTCAAGTGAAGCACGCGGGGGCGGAGCCGGAGCTCGGAGGGAGGGATCCCATGCCGCAAAAGAACGAACAGATCGACCGGGAGCGTTACCTGCTGCTGAAGGGGATGCTCGAGGATCGCAGGCGCCAGATCCACGAGAAGCTGCGCTCGCTGCGCGAGGCGATCCCGATGGCGGCGCCCGACGTGCGCGACGCCGAGGAGCAGAGCGTCGACGATTTCGTGCGGGAAGTCGACCTCGCGCTGATGCAGATGAAGTCCGAGACGCTCAAGAAGATCGACCAGGCGATCCTGCGGCTCGAGAACGGCAGCTATGGGCGCTGCCAGGAGTGCGAGCGGGAGATCGCGGCCGCGCGCCTGCGCGCGCTGCCCTTCGCGCTGCTTTGCCGCGACTGCCAGGAAGAGACCGAGAGCCGCGTGCGCTACGCGCGCGAGGCGAAGGCCTTCGCGCGCCTGCAGAAGGAGCTCGCGAGCGTGACGCTCAGGACCGGCGCCCGCGACTGAGGAGGCGGATTGAGCGACGAACGCAAGCCTGACTTCGAGTCGGCAGGCGTCCACGAGGTCGACCTCGACGACCTGCCGACCGAGATCGGCATCCTGCCGCTGCGCGACACGCTGCTGTTCCCGCAGTCGGTGCTGCCGCTCGCGGTCGCGCGCGAGAGCTCGGTGGCGCTCGTCAACGCGGCGGTCAAGGAGCGCAAGGTGATCGGCGTGCTCACCCAGCGCGACCCCACGGTCGACGAGCCGCTCGAGAGCGACCTCTACGGGGTCGGCACGCTCACGCACATCCACAAGATGTTCCGCTTCCCGGACGGCTCGCTGCGGCTGGTGGTCCAGGGGATAAGGCGCTTCCGCATCCTGCAGGTTACGCAGTACCGTCCGTTCCTCAAGGCGCAGGTCGAGCTCGTCAAGGAGCTGGTCCCGGCCGAGCACGAGATCGAGGTCAAGGCGCTCGTGCAGGGCGCTACGTCGTTCTTCCAGCGCGTGGTCGAGCTCTCCCCCACGCTGCCCGACGAGCTCGCGACGCTCGCGGGCAACATCCAGGAGCCGGCACGGCTCGCCGACTTCATCGCCTCGAGCCTGCCCACGCTCAACACCGCCCAGAGGCAGGAGCTGCTCGAAACGACCGACGTGCAGGCCCGGCTCGAGCGGGTCAACAAGGTGCTGGTGAAGGACCTCGAGGTGCTCGAGGTCGGGAGCAAGATCCAGAGCCAGGTCAAGAGCGAGCTGCAGAAGAACCAGCGCGAGTACTACCTGCGCGAGCAGATGAAGGCCATCCAGAAGGAGCTCGGCGACAGCGACGACCAGCAGCGCGAGATCTCGGAGCTGCGCGAGAAGATCGAAGCAGCCGGGATGCCGGACGAGGCCAAGAAGGAAGCGGTGCGCGAGCTGGAGCGGCTCTCACGCATGGCTCCCGCCGCGGCAGAATACACGGTCACCCGCACCTACCTCGACTGGGTGGTGTCGCTGCCCTGGAACAAGCGCAGCGAGGGCGAGATCGACCTGGTCAAGGCCAAGCAAGTCCTCGACAACGACCACTACGACCTCGAGAAGGTCAAGGACCGCATCCTCGAGTACCTGGCCGTGCGCAAGATGAAGCCCGACATCAAGGGCCCGATCCTGTGCTTCGTCGGCCCGCCCGGCGTCGGCAAGACCAGCCTCGGCAAGTCGATCGCGAGCGCCCTTGGCCGCAAGTTCCACCGGCTGAGCCTCGGCGGCATGCGCGACGAAGCCGAGATCCGCGGCCACCGCCGCACCTACATCGGCGCGCTGCCGGGCCAGATCATCCAGGGCCTGCGCCGCGCCGAGAGCAAGAACCCCGTGGTGATCCTCGACGAGGTGGACAAGATCGGCGCCGACTTTCGCGGCGACCCCTCGGCGGCGCTGCTCGAGGTGCTCGACCCCGAGCAGAACAACAGCTTCAAGGACCACTACATCGACCTGCCCTTCGACCTCTCCGAAGTGCTGTTCATCACCACCGCGAACATCCTCGACACCGTCCCGCCGGCGCTGCGCGACCGCATGGAGGTGATCCGGCTGGCGGGATACACCGAAGAGGACAAGCTCCACATCGCGCGCCGTCACATCATCCCGAAGCAGCTCGACAACCACGGCCTCACCGCCGAGCAGGTCGCCTTCGGTGACGAAGCGCTCGTCAAGCTGATCCGCGAGTACACGCGCGAGGCGGGACTGCGGAACCTCGAGCGCGAGATAGCGAGCATCATCCGCAAGGTCGCGCGCAAGAAAGCCGAGGGCCAGAACGAGACCGTGGCCGTCACGCCGGAGAAGGTCGAGGAGTTCCTCGGCGCCCCCTACTTCCTGCGCGACGAGGAGATGACCGAGCGCACCCAGATCCCCGGCGTCGCGACCGGCCTGTCGTGGACCGCGGCCGGCGGCGAGGTGCTCTACATCGAGGCCAGCCAGATGTTCGGCAAGAAGGGCCTCACGCTCACGGGCCAGCTCGGGGAGGTCATGAAGGAGAGCGCCCAGACCGCCCTCTCCTGGGTGAGGGCCCACGCGCGCCAGCTCGGCATCGAAGACTCGTTCTTCGAGCGCGTGGACCTGCACCTGCACGTGCCCGAGGGCGCCATCCCCAAGGACGGTCCCTCGGCCGGAGTCACGCTGGTGACCGCGATCGTGTCACTGCTCACGGGGCGCCCCGTCCGCCCGCGCGTGGCCATGACGGGCGAGGTGACGCTCTCGGGCCGCGTGCTCCCGGTGGGCGGCATCAAGGAGAAGGTCCTCGCGGCGCATCGCCTCGGCGTCAAGGAAGTCCTGCTGCCCAAGCACAACGAGAAGGCGGTGAAGGAGGACATCCCCGAGAACGTCAGCCGCGACCTCAAGATCCGGCTGGTCTCCTCGATCGAGGAAGTACTCGAGGCGGCGCTCCAGCCCGGCGAACCGCCCGCGGCCCGAGAAAAGGACCGCTGGCAGCTCAGGCTGTCGAACTGACTCCGGGCCGCTACGAGTCGCCTCTCGCTTCCGGAAGCGAGAGGGGCGTCAGCGCCGGCCCCGCTGGGCCGATGGCGACGTCGATCAGCACGCCCATCAGCAGCACCGCGGCCACCGCCGCCGCGAAGCTCGAGAACGCGCGGTCCACGCGCGCGCGGCTCACTGCCAGCCGGTCGAGCGCGAGCAGCAGGCCGATCGCCACCAGCCAGGCTGCCGCGAGCCTGGCGTCGCGCTCCGACGCGTGTGTCAGCGTCGGCAGGTAGTCGCCGATCGCGGCGCCCTCCGACAGCGCGGCCCACAGCCGCGTCGGACGGTTGCCGCGGTTGAGCAGCAACCGGGACGCGGGCTCGGCCACCGCCACCGCCGAGAGCAGGACGCCCGTGACGAACAGGCCGCGCCACCAGCGAGCGAGACCTGTGCTTCTCCCGGAAAGACGCGTGGCCATCGCCACGGCGAGAAACGGCAGCATCGGCACGAGGAAGCGCGCGGGCGGGCATTGGCCGCCCCACCACATTCGCCACGACACGAGCGGCGCCAGCACGGCCAGCCCCAGGAGCGCGTGCGGCCAGCTCTCGCGCCGCCGCACGGCGACCGGCAACCCCGCAAGCGCCAGCAGGAAGACGGGTGCAATCGGCAGCAGGCCGAACGAGCGGTCGAGGAACAGCCCCGCCAGCGAGCGCCAGGATGGGACTCGCGCGTCCGCGGGCACGCCGCCGTAGAGCGCGAGGGGCGAGGCCACGCCGAAGACGAACCAATAGTAGAGGGTGAAAGAAGCCGCCGCAGCACCCGCCACGAGCAGGAACCCGGCGAGCGCTGGCCCGCGCAATCGCAGGAGCGCCACGAGGCCAAGCGCGGCGGCGGCTCCGATCATCTTGACGTGCAACCACGGGAGCGCGGCCGCCAGGAGCCCGGCGAGTGCGGCCCCCGCAAGGCCCGGCCTGCCCAGCAGGAGCAGGAGCGAGCCAGAGACGGCGAGTGCCGACGGCGCCTCCGTGTAGAGATGGAACGAGTAGAAGAGCAGCGGCGGACCGGCCGCGGCGAGCCACGCCCGCAGCGACGCGCTCGCGTCTCCAGTCAGCTGGAACGCCAGCTGCCGGCACACGAACGCCGCGCCGGCGGCCAGGAGCGCCATCAGCACCACCGCGCCCTCCCGGCCCAGGGCCGCATAGGCGGGCGCCAGCAGCAGCGGCAGGCCCGGGCTGTGGGCGGGGAACGGCCGCCCGTCGGCCCGCGGCGCGCCCCAGTGCGGCCGCAGCGGCCCGGGCACGAACTCGGCCCACTCTTCCCGATCGTACTCGTCGCGCAAGTCGAGGTCCTGGTCGCGCCACAGGCTCTGGGCCATGACGAGGTAGTGCGGCTCGTCACCCGAGACCGAAAGCCCGGCCGCGTGCCGCAGCCCGGTGCCCGCGTACACGCCAAAGGCCGCCACCAGCAGGAGCCACGCCGGCGCCCGCTCGACGACAAAGGCCCACCCCGGGCGGCGACCCGCGACGAAACGCGCCAGGGCCAGAGACGCCCCCAAGGCGACGAGGACGAGCGCCAGGGGCCCCCGGAACAGCGAGAAGCTCGGCAGTTGCGCCACCAGCGGGTCGATCCGGGCGAGGCCCAGCGGGACGAGCACGCCCAGCGCCAGGTCCGTCGCAGAGCGCCGCCAGCCAGGGCCTTGCATGAGAGCGAGATCCTAACCGGTTTGACGCCCGTTGCGGCCCTCGGTCATCATCGCCGTTCATGTTGTGCCCGAAGTGCGCGGCGGAGAACCCGCTCGACGCGACGCGCTGCTCGAACTGCTCCGACTCGCTCTCGGTCGCGGTGCTGGAGGTGATCCGGGGCGAGCTGCCCGAGAAGATCCGCTTCCTGAAGCCCCGCCCCTACGCGATCGGCCGTGCGCGCCACAACGACATCGCGCTCAACGAGCCCTCGATCTCGAAGTTGCACGCCCGCATCGACTACCAGGGCGGGCGCTTCTACCTCGAGGACGCCGGCAGCATGCACGGCGTCTATGTGAACGCCACCAAGGTCCGCCGCGCGGAGCTCGCCCCCGGGGCCCAGATCCAGCTCGGCAACGTGACGCTCAAGTTCTCGCCGCTCGGCAGCGAGAGCGCGACGGGTGCCATGGCCAAGCTGCCCTGGGTCGAGCAGCAGCAGCTCCTGCTCCAGCTGGTCCAGACGCTCAACGCCACGCTGGTGCTGAGCCCGGTACTCGAACAGGTGACCGACGCGATCATGCACATCACCGGGGCCGAGCGCGGCTTCCTGCTGCTCGCCGACAACTCGCCCGCCGCGGCCCGTTACCCGACCGTCGCGGGGCTGCGGCTGCGCGTCGTGCGCGGCCGCGCCGACGCCAAGGCCCAGAACGGCCACGGCATCTCCGGGCCGATCGTGAGGCGCGCCCTCGAGACGGGCGAGGTGATCTCGACGCTGCGCAACCTCGGCGAGGTGGTGGCGGTCCCGATGCCGGCCCGCCCCGACGCCGACACCCACCCGGTGCAGACGATCGTGTGCCTGCCGCTGCGCTCGCCGCGGGGCGGCGCCCCCGGGGTGGGCGGCTATCCGCGCGCGCTCGGCGTGCTCTACGTCGACAACGCCGGCTCGGCGGAGCCATTCAGCGACGACGCACTGCGTGCCGCGGAGGCGCTCGCCCGCCATGCCGCACTCGCGATCGAGAACGCGCAGCTGTTCGAGCGCGAGCAGCACACGATCGAGGAGCTGCAGAAGGCGCAGAAGCAGCTGCTGCAGTCCGAGAAGCTCGCCACCATCGGCCAGATGGCGGCGGGCATCGCCCACGAGCTCAACACCCCGCTCACCTACATCATGGGCAACCTGGAGCTGCTCGAGCTGCAGGAGCTGACGCCGGCCCAGCGCGAGATGCTGTCCTCGATCGCGCGCGGGGCCGAGCGCATTCGCGCGCTGGCGCAGCGGCTGCTCGGCTTCAGCCGCCCGGCGCGCGAGGAGCTGGCGCCGCTCCAGCTCAACGACGTGGTCGAGCGCAGCCTGGAGCTTTGTCAGTACCAGATCGCGAGCGGACGCGTCTCGCTCGGCAAGGCGCTCGACCCCGACCTGCCCCGCGTGCTCGGCGTCTCCAACCAGCTCGAGATGGCGCTCATCAACCTGGTCGTGAACGCCGTGCACGCCATGGGTGAAAAGGGCGGCAAGTTGAGCGTCGCCACCCGCCGGCGCGGGGACGACGTGGAGGTCTCGGTCTCCGACGAGGGCCCGGGCATCCCGGAGAAAGTGCGCACGAGCCTGTTCGAGCCCTTCGTCACGACGAAGCCCGAGGGCAAGGGAACCGGCCTCGGCCTCTCGACCGTGCTGATGGTGGTCGAGCGCCACGACGGCCACATCGACTTCGACACGGAGGAAGGCCGCGGCACGACGTTCCGCATCACGCTGCCCCCGGCGCCTGCTTAGGAGCCCTCCGGCTCCGCCGCTACCAGTGGCTTTGGGTGGTCACTCTCGAGTCGCCTGCTACGGCTGTTCGGCTTCCGAAGCCTGAAGCCTGCTCGGTGACCACCAGCTCGCCGCGTTCCCGGTCGGCCTGCTGGCCGCTCTCGACGCAGCAGTAGAAGAGGAAGCTGCCGGCACGCTCCGGCGTGAGCTCCAGGCGCGTCGGCCGATTGGCCGCGACGCGCTTCTCGATGCGCAGGCTGTCGATGGCGAAGCAGTGCTCGCCGTCCTCGCTCGCGAGCACGAGCTGCGCCGTCTCGCCCCGCCGCAGCACGATCCGCGCCGGCTCGAAGCCGCGGCGCGAGACCTTGACGTCGACGGTAGGACCGGCGGGCACCCCGACGGCCGCGGCAGCCGCCGCCGCTGTCAGGAGCGCGAGGCCCGCGAGTCCCCGCCCGCGCACGTCAGCCGCGCCGGTCCCGGCCGGGGCCGCCGTGGCCCCCGCGACCGCCACGACCGCCTGGGCCCCCGCCGCCGGGCCGACGGTCGCGATCGCGGTCGCGATCCCGACCGTGGCCGCGGTGTCCCTGGCCCGCGTGCGCGTGAGCGGCGCCGCCCTCTCCGCTGCCCGCAGCTTCGGACGCTGTCCCGCCCTGGGCTGCCTCAAGCAGCGCCTTCCTGGACAGCCGGATCTTGCCGGAAGGATCGATGCTCACCACCTTCACCAGCACCTGGTCGCCCTCCTTCACCTCGTCGTGGACGTTGTTGACGCGGTGGTGGGCCATCTCCGAGACGTGCAGCAGCCCGTCCGTCCCCGGCAGGATCTCGATGAAAGCGCCGAACTCGACGACGCGCACCACTTTGCCCAGGTAGCTCTTGTTGAGCTCGGGAGTCGCGGTGAGCTCCTCGATGATCGCGATCGCCTTGCGCGCGGCCGACTCGTCGATCGAGGCGATCGAGACGCGCCCGTCGTCCTCGATGTCGATCTTGCAGCCGGTGCGCTCGACGATGGAACGGATCATCTTGCCGCCCGGCCCGATGATGTCGCGGATCTTGTCGACCGGCACGCGGATCGTCAGGATGCGGGGCGCGAACGGGCTGATCTCGGTGCGCGGCTGGGCGAGCGCCTCCAGCATGCGATCCAGGATGTAGATGCGCCCCGCGCGGGCCTGCTCGAGCGCTCCGGCCATGAGCGCCGGCGCGAGCCCGTCCACCTTGATGTCCATCTGGAGCGCGGTGATGCCGCTGCGCGTGCCGGCGACCTTGAAGTCCATGTCGCCGTAGTGGTCTTCCTCGCCCGCGATGTCGGTCAGCACCTGGTGCCGGCCGCCGTCCATCACCAGGCCCATCGCCACGCCCGCCACCGGGTTCTTGATCGGCACGCCGGCGTCCATCAGCGCGAGCGTGCCGCCGCAGACGCTGGCCATCGAGGACGAGCCGTTCGACTCGAGGATGTCCGACACGATGCGGATCGTGTACGGGAAGACTTCCTCGGGCGGCAGCATCTCGCGCAGCGACCGCTCGGCGAGCACGCCGTGCCCGATCTCGCGGCGGCCGGGGCCGCGCATGAACTTCACCTCGCCGACCGAGAACGGCGGGAAGTTGTAGTGGAGCATGAAGCGCTTGCGGTATGCGGCTTCCTGCACGGTGTCGATGATCTGCGAGTCCTCGGATGTCCCGAGCGTGACGGTGACGAGCGCCTGCGTCTCGCCGCGCGTGAAGAGCGCCGATCCGTGGGTGCGCGGCAGCACGCCCACCTCGCTCGTGATCTGCCGCACCTCGTCGAAGCGGCGGCCGTCGAGCCGATGGCCGTTCGCGAAGATCTCGCGCTTCAGCAGCTTCTCGCGCAGCAAGTCGTAGACCGCGGGCACGGCCGCTCTGAGATCGGCCTGCGCCTCGGTGAGCGACGCCACGTAGTCGTCCTTCACCTTCTTCATCCGGGCGTAGGACTCGATCTTTCCCTTGTGCCGGACCGCCGCGAGCAGCGGCTCGGTCAGCGCCCCCTCGATCGCCGCCACCAGCGACGGGTCGATCGTCTTCTTCACGAGCGCACGCTTCGGCTTGCCGGCCTTGGCGCGCAGCTCTTTCTGGAGGGCGACGATCTGCGTGATGACGGCGTGGCCCTCGACGAGAGCCTGCGTCATCACCGCCTCGGTCACCTCCTGGGCGCTCGCCTCGACCATCACGATCGCGTCCTCGGTGCCGGCCACCAACAGGTTGAGCTGGCTCTTGGCCTTGAGGTCGGCCATGGCGGGATTCACGACGCAGGCGCCGTCCCAGTAGCCCACGCGCACGGCGGCCACTGGGCGCTCGAACGGGATGTCGGAGATGTAGAGCGCCGTCGAGGCGCCGATGATCGCGAGCGTGTCCGAGTCGTTCTCCAGGTCGGCGGAGAGCAGCAGGCCGATCACCTGCGTCTCGCAGGCGTAACCCTCGGGGAAGAGCGGCCGCAGCGGGCGGTCGATCATGCGCGAGGTGAGGACCTCTTTCTCGTTCGGCCGGCCCTCGCGCTTGAAGAAGCCACCGGGGATCTTGCCGCCGGCATAGTTGCCCTCGCGGTAGTCCACCGTCAGGGGCAGGAAGTCGACTCCCACGCGCGGATCGCGCTGGGCGCAAGCCGTCGCCAGGACCACCGTGTCGCCGAGGCGCATCACGACCGCGCCATCGGCCTGCTTGGCCATCTTCCCCGTCTCGATCGACAGGGTGTGGCGGCCAAGGGCCATTTCCACTCGTTCCATTGTTCCTTGCTCTCCGCTCTCAGCCGGCGACCGCCCTCGCGGAGCGCCGGGAACAGGAGGAGCAGGCCCGCGGACGCGACAGCCGCCCTTCGAGGGCGGCTTTGTCCCGGCCCTGGTCCGTGGTCAGGGGTCTACTTGCGAATGCCCAGCTTGCCGATCAGGACGTGGTAGCGGCTGCCATCCTTGCCCTTCAGGTACTCGAGCAGCCGACGCCGCCGCCCGACGAGCTGAAGCAGCCCCCGACGGGAATGATGATCCTTCGGGTGGGACTTGAAATGCTCCGTCAGATAGCTGATCCGCTCGCTGAGGAGGGCCGCCTGCACCTCGGGGGAGCCCGTATCCGTTGCGTGGATGCCGAAACCCGAGACGACGTCCGTTTTCTGGGCCTTGCTGAAACTCACCGACTGACCTCCCTTACTCCTCTTTCCTCTTTTCTGGTCAACGGGAGACAATACCACGCCCCGGCGAGGCGTGTAAACTCTTGGCCACCAGCGAGCTTCCCCCGTTCCTCCTCTTCGCGGCCCTGGCGATCGTGCTGCCGGGGCTCGCGCTTCAACGCCTCGCCCGGGTCCCGCTCGACCCGGCACTGGCCATCCCGCTGGGAACGGCGTTCTCGGCCGGAGCGTTCTGGTTGAGCCTGGTGACAGGCGTGGCGGCCGTCTTCCCGGTGACGCTCGCGCTCCTCGCGTCCGCTTCGCTGCTCCGAGGCGGGGCGTCGCTCGAGCAGGCGAAAGGCCCCCCGCTGCGCGGCGCGCTCGCTCCGGCCCTGGGCCTGGTGGCCCTGCTGGCGGCCGCGCAGTACCCGTGGAACCGCGTCGACCCGGGCACTGGGGATTTCCTGATGGACCCCCTCGTCACGTTCGACTCGGCGTTCCATGTCGGGCTGACGCACGAGCTCGTCACGGGTCACCCTCCGCAGGTCCCGGGTGTCTCGGGCTTTCCGCTGGGCTACCACCTCGGGACGGACCTGGTGCGGGCGGCCGCCCGTCGCTTCGCCGGAGTCGACCCCTGGGATTCGCTGACGCGGCTCGACGTGACGCTCTGGGGCGTGGCCCTGATCCTGGCCCTTCGCGCCCTGACCGCGCGGCTCGGCGCTCCGCCGCTCGCGGTCGCGTTCGTGCCGTGGACTCTGCTGCTGACCGACTTCTCGTTCGTCTTCGCGGCCAATCCGCAGGCCCACTGGTGGGCCGATCTACTGCGCGGCAACATCCTGCTGTCGCTCGTCTACGCCAACCCGCTCGTGCCGGCGCTGGGGCTCGCGCTGGGCGCACTCATCTCGCTCTCGCGCTACGAAGAGACCCAGAGGCCCGGCCAGCTGGTGCTCGCCTGCTTCCAGGCGGCCGCCGTCCCGTTCTTCAAGGTCTTCCTGGGCGCACACCTCGTGCTGGGACTGGGCGTCGCGTATCTGCTGGCCCGGAATGCCCCGCGCCGCAGCCTCGCCATCGCCGCGGCGCCCGCGGCACTCGCGACCATGCTGCTCGCTCTCGGCCAGGGCGGCGAGACCGTGACGATCGCCATCGCCCCTTTCGACCTCGTGAAGACGACGCGAGCGATCCTCGGCCTCGACCCCGTAAGCGGGCTCCGGCTCGCCGCCGCTGCGGCGCTCTGGTTGCTGCTCTCGCTCGGCCTGCGGCTCGTCGGCGTCAAGGAGGCGCTCCTGGCCGTGCGCGGGCCGGCCCTGGGCTCGGCGGTCGCGGCGATCGCGCTCTCGGGCTGGCCGCTCGGCCTGCTGTTCCGCGTATCGGCCCCGGAGCTCGTCGCGGGCCAGACGCCCGTCAACGATGCCGGCTACCTGCTCGAGCAATCGGGGCCGCTGCTCTGGGTGTTCGCGGCCGTGGCGCTCGCGCGCTTCGCCGCGTCGCGCGGACGGCGGCGCGCGGTCGCCGCGGCCGTGCTGCTGCTCGCGACGCCGGCCACGGTGCAGTACGTCGCCAAGAAGGCCACGATACTGCCCGATCGGCTGCCGGCCGCGATGGTGCGCGCGATGCGGGCGCTCGAGGCGGCCTCGCGGCCGGGCGACGTTGTCGTGCAGCGGCCGGGCGGCCGCCATCCAGCGGCTCCGGTCGTCCTCGCCGGCCGGCGCGTCACGTACGAGCGCTTCACGCCCTACCTCACCCAGTTCGTCCCGAAGGCCGACCTGGAGGCGCGCCACGCGGCCGTCCACGCTTTCTTTCGGGCCCAGGGCCAGGGCGAGGCGCTCGCGATCGCGCGATCGCTCGGGGCCTCGTTCCTGGCGCTCTACGGCAGCGATCGCGTCCGCTTCGACACGACCGGTGTCCTGGAGCGGGTCTACGAGGAGCCGGGGGCACGGGTGTACCGGATCGTCGGGGCGCCGCCGGCGCGGTAACTGAAACGGACAAACGGAAACGGACAACGGCAACGGACAACGGACAGCGGACAACGGACAACGACGAAATAGCCGGAGAGTCAGCGGGGGGCATCCCGCCCCCCCCGTGCCCCCCCTAGAAAGCCGCCGGGTAGCAGCTGGCGCGGTAGATGCCGTTGCCCGTCCGGATGTACTTGTGCTGGAAGTCGATGTCGTACTGCTCGCTGAAGGTGTTCGAGCCTTGCTTGAGCTGGACCTCTTCGCCGTCGTGGCGGGCGCAATAGCCCTTCTGGACCAGGAGCGCGACCACGCCGCTGAAGTACGCGTCGACGTTCTTGACCGCCGGCCAGTCCGTCCCCTGGGCCCGGTCGTTGAAGTCGAACAGCTCAGGCTTGTCCTTCTGGATCTGCGCGACCGCCTCCTCGACGTGGCGCAGATAGCGGCCTTCGGGGTCGCGGCCGCAGGCAATCTCACGGCTCGGGGGCAGCGGACAGCCCGCAGGCGCCGGACTCAGCGCCCCCTGCGGGATCGGCACGGCCGACGGCGTGCAGGTCGTGCGATAGGTTTCCGGCCCGAAGCGCGCGCGGTTCTGGGCGGACAGGATGTCGTACTGCTCGTTGGAGCTCGCCCGGTCCGTGACACCCAACTCCTCGCCTTCCGTGGCCGCGCACAGCCCCTGGCGGTCGAGGATCTGGATCACCCCGACGTAGAAGCCGCCGACGCTCAGCACCTGGTCCCCGTTGAAGATGGCAGGCTGCTCACCCTGGAGCGTGCGGATCGCGCGCTCCACGGTCTGGAGATACTCGGGCGTCTCCACGTTGCAAGGTGCCTTGAGGTTCCCCGGCGGCAGCTTCGCGCAGCTCAGCGAGAGCGGGGGGTCGCTCGGCCTGGGCGTCGGAGTGGGCGTCGTCACCGGGGGTGCTGTAGGAGTCGTGGGTCCGGCTCCCGAGCCGCCGCCACAATGGCCGAGCGCGAGCGCTCCTAGCGCGACCCATGCCAGACCTGCGGCGCCAATCTTCTCCCTGCTCATTTCCCCGTGTCTCCCTGCGCGGCGCCCCGGCGGCTCCGCTTCAACAGCCGAGTCTAACACGCGACGCGACCGCTCTGGCTTCGTCGAGATCGGCAGCGACGCCGTCGTCCGCCCGTCCCGGCGGCCCTACTCGGCGCCACCGATCAGGACGAGATCGGGGTGCAGAGCCGGGTGCCGGACGAGCGGCGATGCGCCCGGACCGAGGCCGCGAGCCACGGCGAGGGCGAGCAGCTCGCCGCCTTCGTCGACGAGTCGCACGCGATCCACCACCGTCTGCGGGAAGCCCGACAGGGCGTGCTCCGGCCCCAGCTCCTGGCCGTGCCCGATGCGCCGCCGCCCTTCCGCGCCCACTCGGACCGCGGGCAGGTCGAGCAGCAGCCCCGACAGGGGAACGAGCCGCGCCGCGGCCCCGTCGAGGTGGTCCCCCGGCACGGCCTCCCGCAGATCGAAGACCCCCGCCCGCGTGCGCCGCAAGGCCACCAAGTGAGCGCCGGTCCCGAGCCGCTCTCCGAGGTCGCGCGCCAGCGCCCTCACGTAGGTGCCGCCGGAACAGCGCACATCCAGCACGACGCTGTCTTCGACCCGCGAGACGAGTTCGAGCGCATGGACGGTCACGGGCGTGGCGGCGCGAGCCACGGCCTCGCCCCGGCGCGCGAGCTCGTAGAGACGCCGCCCCCCGACCTGGCGCGCCGAGAAGGCAGGAGGCACCTGATCGAAAGAGCCCACGAGAGCGAGAAGCGCTTCGCGGAGAGCGGCCGCGGACACATCGGCCGGCCGCGGGGCGGCGAGCGGCTCGCCGGTCAGGTCGTCGGTGGTGGTCGCGAACCCGAGGCGCACGCTCGCGCGGTATTCCTTGTCGCCGGCGGCCAGAAACCGCGAAAGCCGCGTGGCGCGACCCACGCAAAGGGCCAGAACTCCGGTCGCGAAGGGATCGAGCGTGCCCGTGTGCCCGACGCGCCGCGTCTCGAGCGCCCGGCGGGCTCGGTCCACGATGTCATGCGACGTCGGACCTGCCGGCTTGTCCACGACCAGGACGCCGTCCACCGCTGCCTACGCCGGTTTCCCGCCGCCCTCGCCTCCGGCTCCCGAGCCGCCACGAGGCTCTGGCTCGCGCCCGCTCTCGGTTTCGCTCTTCTGTCGCTCGGCCTCGAGCAGGGTCGCCACGCGGTCGGTCGCGTCGAGCCCTTTGTCGTAACGGAAGTCGATCTCGGGCGTGTGGCGGATGCGGAGCCGACGGCCGAGCTCGCGGCGCACGAAGCCGCTCGCCTGTTGCAGCGCGGCGAGACTCTTCTTCCGCTCCGCGTCGCCGCCCAGCACCCCCACGTGCACGCGGGCATGGCCCAGGTCGTGAGCCAGCTCGACGCGGGTCACCGTGACGAAGCCGAGCCGCGGATCCTTCAGGTCGGACGCGATCATCCGGGCCACCTGCTCGCGGATCTCCTCGGCCAGCCGCTCGGCGCGCCGGCCCATCAGAGGATCTCCAGCTGCTGGTCCACGAGCAGCACGTCGCGCGCGGTCGCCGCTTCTCCCGCGACCGCGGAGAGCGTGGCCTCGAGATGCCCGTGATCGGTGTTGACCGAGACCACGGCCAGCCGGGCCCGCTGCCAGAGCTCCTGATGCTCGACCTCGGCGATCGCGACGTTGTGCCGATTGCGAGCCTTCGTCTCGAAGCTCCGCAACGCCTGCCGCTTGTCCTTCAGCGACCGAGCCCCCGGAAAATGCAGCTCGAGCGTCAACAAGCCAATGACCATAGGCAACCCAGGGGGGTCCGGGGGGACGGAGTCCCCCTGGAACATGAACGCCAGAAACAGGCCGTGGCGTTTCGCACTTCTCTGACCATCTCTATTGGAGAGTCAACGGACAACGGAAATCAACGGAAACAACGAAAACAACGGAGAACAAACAACGGAGAACGGACAACGGAACCAACTGCTGACCACCACGCGCGGGACACTGGGGGTTTACACACCCCCCAGACCCCCCGTGTGCGACCCCCAGCCCCCCCGCCTTGCGTCTATAGAGTTTCCTTGACCTTCTCGGTGGTGAAGAACTCGATCACGTCTCCCGGCTTCACGTCGTTGTAGCCGGCGATGCCGATGCCGCACTCGAAGCCGACCTTGACCTCGCTGGCGTCGTCCTTGAAGCGCTTCAGGGAGCTCACCTTGCCCGTGTGGATCACGACGCTGTCGCGCAGCAAGCGCACCTGCGCCGTGCGGAGCACGCGACCGTCCTGGACGTAGCAGCCGGCGATCGTCCCGACCTTGGAGATCTTGAATGTGTCGCGCACCTCGGCCGCGCCCAACCGGACTTCGCGCACGGTCGGCTCGAGCAGGCCCTCCATGGCCTGTTTCATCTCCTCGGCCACGTCGTAGATGATCGTGTAGAGGCGCAGCTCGACCTCGTCGCGCTCGGCGATCTCGGCCGCCTTGCGCTCCGGCCGTACGTTGAAGCCGATCACGACCGCGTTGGACGCGGCCGCGAGCAGCACGTCGCCCTCGGTGACGGCGCCCACGCCCTGGCGGATGATGCGGACCTTGATCTTCTCCTGCGGCAGCTTGTTGAGCTGGTCGGCGACCGCCTCGAGCGAGCCCTGCACGTCGGCCTTCAGCACCAGCAGCAGCTCCTTGAGCTGTCCCTCGGCGATCGCACGGCCGAGGTCCTCGAGCCTGACTCGCGACGACGCGGAAAGCGCCTTCTCGCGCATCTTGAGCTGGCGGAAGTTGACGATCGACTGCGCTTTCAGGCTGTCGCTGACGCCGAGCAGCTGGTCGCCGGGCTCCGGCAGCGAGGGCAGGCCCAGCACCTCGACGGGTGTCGACGGGCCGGCCTGCTTCAGGCGTGCCCCGCGGTCGTCGACGAGCGCACGGATCTTGCCCGTCACCGCCCCGGCGACCACCGTGTCGCCGATCTTGAGCGTCCCGTCCTGCACCAACACCGTCGCGACCGGGCCGCGCCCCTTGTCGAGCCGGGCCTCGAGCACGGTGCCCAGCGCCGGCTTCTTCGGGTTGGCCTTGACCTCCTGCATGTCGGCCACCAGCAGCAGCATCTCGAGCAGCTGCTCGAGCCCCTGCTTCTTCTTCGCCGACACGTTGACGAAGACGTTGGTGCCGCCCCACTCCTCGGGCATCAGCCCGCGGTCGGAGAGCTGCTGGCGCACGCGGTCGGGCTGCGCGTCCGGCCTGTCGATCTTGTTCACGGCCACCACGATCGGGACGCCCGCCGCCTTGGCGTGGTCCATGGCCTCGAGCGTCTGCGGCATCACACCGTCGTCGGCCGCGACCACCAGCACCACGATGTCGGTCACTTTGGCGCCGCGCGCGCGCATGAGCGTGAAGGCCTCGTGGCCGGGGGTGTCGAGGAACACCACCCGGCGGGTGCCGACGTCCACGTGGTAGGCCCCGATGTGTTGCGTGATCCCGCCCGCCTCGCCCGCCGCGACGGCCGTCTGCCGGATCGCGTCGAGCAGCGACGTCTTGCCGTGGTCGACGTGACCCATCACCGTGATCACAGGCGCTCGCGGCTCGAGGTCCGCCGGCTTGGACTCGACCTCCCCGAACTTGAACTGCTCCTCCTCGAAGGACTGGACTTCGGCCTCGTAGCCGAACTCCTTGCAGATCTCGATCGCGAGCGCGGGCTCCAGGCTCTGGTTGACCGTCGCCATGATCCCGCGCGAGATGAGCGCCTTCATGATGTCGCGCGACTTGGCGTCCGGCATCTTCTCCGAGAGCTCCTTGACGGTGACGCCCTCGGACAGACTGATCTTGCGCAGCGGCCCGGTGTACACCGGTCGCTCCTCGCGCTGGACGACCACCGCCGTACGCGTCTTGGGCCGCGGCGCGGGCCGCCCGACGGGACGCGGCGGGCCGGGCGGCGCGGGACGGGCATACGGTGACGCCGGCCGTGCCAGCGTGCCGGGGCGCCCCGCAACGGCGTGCGGCGATCGCGGCAACGGGCTCCCGGCGACGGCGTGCGGGCCCGTTGGGTGGGGGCTCGTCGGGTGCGGCCCGGTCGGTCGCGGGGGCGCGATCGGCCGCAGCGGCCGTGGCGGCGCGGGTCGTGCCACGACGCGGGGCGCGGCCGGCGCGGGACGGGGCGCCGCCTCGGCAACCGGCGCGGGCGCGGCCAACGCTCCCGACGCGGGCGGCGGCGCGGGAGCCGCGGGCGCGATCGGCCGCACCGGGCCGGCGAGCCGGGCCGCGGTCACGGTCGTGCGCAAGGGACCGGGCGCGGGCGCAGAAGCCAAGGGAGCAGCGGCTACCGCCTCGACGGCCGACACAGGCGCCGCCTCCTCGGTGGCCGGCTCCTCGTAAGCCTCGTACGCCTCCTCCGGCTCCTCCGCCGCCTGCGGCTCGATGCGCGGCGTCGCACTCTTGGGTGCGAGGCGCGGGGAGCCGGGCGCGTGAGTCAGCACCGTGGCCGGGGACTCGGCCGACTTCTCCGGCTCGGACTTGCGCCGGCGACCCGCCTTGCGCTCCTCCGCCGCGAGCCGTGCCTCCTCGGCGGCGGCCTCACGCGCCGCGCGCTCGGCGGCGACTTTCTCCTGCTGCTCCCGCTCGAGCCGGTCGCGCTCGTCCTCGTCTTCCTCGCTGCCGTAGACGCGCTTCTTCTTCGCGGTGAGCGCGTCGATCTTCAGGATGCGGCGCAGCTTGTCGGCCGTGTCTTCGTCTACCGAGCTGGAGGCTGTCTTCACCTCGACCCCGAGCTTCTTCAGGCGGTCGATGACCTCCTGGCTCGTGAGCTTCAGATCCCGGGCGAGCCCGAAGACCCTAACGTTCCCCATCCGCGCCACCCTCCTGTGCGCCGCCACCCGCCGCGGCCTCTGCTGTTTCGGCGGCGGCTTCCGCCTTCGGCTCGGCGTCCGTGCCCGCGACACCCGCCTGGTCCGCCACCGCCCGGTCCGCGGCGGCTTGATCCGCGGCGGCTTGATCCGCGGCGGCTTGATCCGCGGCCGCTTGGTCCGCCACCGCTTGGTCGGCAGCCGCTTGGTCCGCGGCGGCCTGTTCCACCGCCGCCTGCTCGGCCGCGAGCCGCTCGGCCTCGGCGGCCGCGTCGCGCGCGTCCCACTGCTGCTGCGCGAGACTCGCGGCTTCGCGGACCTTCTCTACGGTCTTCGGACCGATGCCTTCGAGAGCGCCCAGGTCCTCGTCCGTCATCAGGGCGAGATGCGCCAGGCCGTGAATGCCGGCCTCGACCAGCTTCTCCACCGTCTTCTCGCCCACGCCGTGCGTCGCGAGGCTGCGGACCTCGTCGACGGCGCGCTCCATGCGCGCCATCTCGGCCTCGACCTCGCGGCGCTTCTCTTCCTCGCTCTTGATGTCGATGCGCCAGCCCACGATCTTGGCTGCGAGCCGCACATTCTGGCCCTTCTTGCCGATCGCGAGGCTCAGCTGCTTGTCCTCGACCACGACTTCCATGATGCGCTGCTCCTCGTCGACGACCGAGACGCGGCTCACCTTGGCTGGCGAGAGCGCGTTCAGGACGAAGGTGGTCGGGTCGTCGCTCCACTCGACGATGTCGATCTTCTCGCCGCGCAGCTCGCGGATGATCGACTGCACGCGGGTGCCCTTCATGCCGACGCAGGCGCCCACCGGGTCGACGTCGCGCTCGCGCGAGATCACGGCCACCTTGGCGCGCTCGCCGGCTTCGCGTACCGCGCCCTTGATCTGGACGGTGCCGTCGTAGATCTCGGGCACCTCCATCTCGAAGAGCTTGATCAGCAGGGCGGGATCGGTGCGGCTCACGATTACCTGCGGCCCCTTGGCGGCCTTGGCGACCCGCACGATCGCGACGCGCACCCGGTCGCCCGTCTGGTAGGCCTCGGCGCGGCTCTGCTCCTTGCGCGGCAGGAGCGCCTCGGCGCGCCCGAGATCGACCACGAAGTCGCCCATCTCCTGGCGCTTGACGATGCCGTTCACCACTTCACCGACGCGCCCCGAGTACTCCGCGAAGACGTTGTCGCGCTCGGCCTCGCGCACTTTCTGGAAGATCACCTGCTTCGCGGTCTGGGCCGCGATCCGTCCCAGCACGTCGGTCGGCTTGGGGAACTCGATCTCCTGCCCGAGCTCGAGCTCGGCGCCCGGGAACAGCTGGCGCGCCTCTTCGAGCCCGAGCTGGGTCTCGGGGATCTCGACCGTCTCGACCACCATCTTGACCGCGAAGACCTCGATCTGCCCGGTCTCCTCGTTGAAGCGGCTGCGGAGGTCCTCCGCGCCCTTGTAGTACTTCTTCGAGGCGGTCAGGATCGCGTCTTCGATGGCGGCGATGATCACGTCGGGGTTGATGTTCTTCTCCCGGCTGATCTGCTCGATCTGCTGGCGCAGTTGATTGGCCATCGTTCCTTGCTCGCTATCCGTTCTTCGGGAACTCGACCTCGAGGCGCCCGTGGGAGACCTTCGCGAGCGGCACGCGCGCGCTCGCCTTCTCACCCACGAGCTCCAGGGTCACGATGCCGCCGTCGCAGGCGACGATGCGGCCGGTCCAGTGACGACGCCCCTCGACGGGCTCGTAGCTCGAGAGCTTCGCGAGCTTCCCGACGAAGCGGCGGTAGTCGGCTTCCCCGCGCAGGGGCCGGTCGAGGCCGGGGGAGGAGACTTCGAGGGTGTATTGCCCCTCGATCGGGTCCTCAGCGTCGAGGATCGCGGACACCTCCTCGGAAACGGACTGGAGGTCTTCGAGGCCGATCCCGCCAGGCCGGTCCACGTACAGCCGGACGAGCTGGCCGCCCGCGGCGCGCTTCAGCTCGACGTCCACGAGCTCGAAGCCCCGGTCGATCGTGACCCGCTGGGCGGCAGACCTCACCCGCTCCACCGTCCCCTCCTGCCTCGCCAGCTTTGCCTCCAAAAAAAAGAGTGGGCGACCCCACTCTGGTCCGAGCGCCCGTTGCCAGAAGGTAAAGTCTAGCAGGGATTAGGGGCCAGTCGCAAGGATCCAGGCCGTTGAAGCGCTCTATTCCACTTGAAAATGACGCCTCGGCCGAGGTATACGTCTCCGCAATCGGCGCGCCACACGCGCGCTCTCCCCATCGGTCAGGAAGAAGGAGGTCGTGCCCATGATCCGTTCCGGCCGTTTTGGTAGCCTGCTGGCCGTTGCGCTGCTGCTCGTCCCCGCCCTGGGCCTCGCACAGTCCCAGGCCACCACGGGTGTCATCGAAGGCACCGTGAGCGACCCGAGCGGCGCCCCCGTCGCGGGCGCCACGGTCGTCGTGAAGAACACCGCCACCAACCTCGAGCGCACCCTCGCGAGCGACCAGGACGGCCGCTTCCGGGCGCTGCTTCTGCCGATCGGGCCCTATCGCGTCACGGTGAGCAGCCCCGGCTTCGCCACCCTCGTGCGCGAGGGGATCGTGCTGACCGTCGGCCAGTCGGCCAACCTCGCGCTCACGCTCAAGGTCTCGAGCGTGCAGGAGGAGATCGTGGTGCAGGCCGACTCCCCCGTGATCGAGACCACGCGCGCGGAGTCCGCCGCGCGGATCAACCAGGCCGCGATCCGGGGGCTGCCGAACAACGGCCGCAACTTCCTCGATTTCACGAAGCTCACGCCGGGGGTCAGCATCGTCCAGGGACCCGACGGCGACGAGCTCACGGTGAACGGACAGAAGGGCATCCAGAACAACATCTCGGTGGATGGCGCCGACTTCAACAACCCCTTCTTCGGCGAGCAGCGTGGCGGCCAGCGCCCCCCGTTCACCTTCAACCTCGACGCGGTACAGGAGGTGGTGGTGGTGGCGGCGGGCGCCAACGCCGAGTTCGGCCGCTCGAACGGCGGTTTCATCAACGTCGTGACGAAGTCGGGCACGAACCAGGTGCACGGTACGCTGCACGCCTACTTCAAGGACGACTCGATCGCGTCCGCCCCGAAAAACGCCGACGACTCCGAGGCCGACAAGTTCCCCTTCTCGCAGCAGCAGTTCGGCTTCACGCTCGGCGGGCCGCTCGTCAAGGACAAGGTGTTCTACTTCCTGGCGCTCGACTACCAGAACGGCAGCTCGACCAAGCAGACCGACCCCGCGCGCATCGAGCAGCGCGTCGTCGACTACTTCGCGAGCGTCGGCAGCCCGAGTGAGAACGGCTCGATCGATCGCACCAACGACGCGCGCGTCTTCCTCGGCAAGCTGGACTTTCAGCTCAACCCGCAGCACCTCGCCACGCTCCGCTACAACTACACCTGGTCGGAGCAGGCCAACGGCACCTTCGACGTCGACTCCTGGGGCCGCAGCGCGAACGCGCTCGAGAAGAACTACTCGCACGGGGTGAGTGGCTCGCTGATCTCGAACTTCTCGTCCTCGGTGCTCAACGAGTTCCGCTTCCAGTACGCGCGCGAGTACCGGCCGCGCCCGTACGAGGGCCCGGACGTCACCGGCCAGAGCCGCCCGCTACCCGACACCGCCTTCGACTTCGGGCGCGGCTACCGCTTCGGGATGCCCTTCTTCATCCCGGTCGAGTACTACGACGAGCGCATCCAGTTCAACAACAACGTCTCGCTGATCAAGGGCCGGCACTCGATCAAGGCCGGCATCGAGGCCAACTTCGTCAAGAGCGTCCAGACCTTCATCGGCTTCGCCAACGGGCGCTACATCTTCGGCTCGACCGACGGCTTCCTGAACTACACCAGGAACCGCAACTACGTCGAGTGCTCGAACGGCTCGACTTCCCAGACCGGGACCTGTCCGGCCGGCTCGAGCGTCACCGGGCCGGTGCTGCTCTACCTGCAGCAGGCGGGCGTCGGCGGCCTCTCGGTCGAGGAAGCCGGAACGCAGTCGATCCCGCAGGACGAGTTCGCGGTGTTCGTCCAGGACAAATGGCAGCCGACACGCAACCTGACGGTGGCCTTCGGACTGCGCTGGGAGGCCCAGAAGCAGGCCGACCCGATCACGCCGCCGGGCCAGGTGTTCTACGCGCCCTTCATCGGAAGGACCGTGAACACCAGCGCGGGTGCGCAGGTCTTCCCCTCCGACGGCACGATCCCGTCGGATTGGCAGATGTGGCAGCCCCGCCTCGGCGTCTCCTGGGATCCGCGCGGCAACGGCAAGACCGTAGTCCGCGTCAGCGCCGGCCTCTTCTACGGGCGTGTCCCGGGACTGAGCCTGGCGTCGTCACGCTCGACGAACGGCAGCCGTGGCCAGACGTTGTTCCGCAACAGCGCGCTCACCGGCATCCTCGGCGCCGTGCCCGCGTACCCCAACCTGATCCCGCAGGGCGAGATCGGCATCCCGTTCTTCCCGGACGTGTTCGTCTTCGACCAGGACTTCCGCAACCCGCGCACCTTCTCCACCAGCGTCGCCGTCGAGCACGAGCTGGTGCCGGACCTCGCGGCGCTCGTCCAGTACAACTACTCGAAGGGCGACAACATCACGCAGTTCCTGAACCTCAACGACCCGCTGCTGGGCTCGCCCTGGTCGAGCGGCCTCGCGCCCGCCGGCATCAACGGCATCAACACGCTGACGACCGTCTCCTCCGGAGCCAAGAGCCGCTACGACGGCCTGACCTTCGGCCTCACCAAGCGCTGGTCTCACAAGTACCAGTTCCAGGCCAACTACACGCTGTCGTGGGACAAGTCCGACGACGACAACGAGCGCGATCCTTTCACCTTGAAGTACGCCAAGATCACCGACCTGGCCGCCGAGTACGGCTACTCCGACCGCGACCAGCGTCACCGCTTCAACGGCTTCCTGCTCTGGGAGGCGCCGGGCAAGCTGAACGTCAACCTGCGCTACTCGTACCGCTCGGCCCAGCCGCTGTCGCTCACTGCTAGCGGCGGGATCGCGGTGAACGCAGCCGACCCCGCCAGGATCCGGGCCGACGGCTCGGTGGTGCAACGCAACACTGGCCGCAAGGACAACACCTACTCGGCGCTCGACCTGCGGCTCTCGCGCGAGTTCCGCTTGAACGACCGGATCTCGCTCGAGCCGATCGTCGAGGTTTTCAACCTGCTCAACGCCACCAACCTGCTCGTGCCGCAGACCACCAACCTGGTCTTCAACTTCGACGGCACGGTTCGGGCGGGACTGGGTGATCCGCGCCAGATGCAGCTCGGCGCACGGCTGATCTGGTAAAGCCATGGGGCCGGCCGCAAGGCCGGCCCCATTTCTTCTGTCAACCGGTCCGTTGGCGGTAGGTTGGTCCGGTCGACCGGCCTAGCCGAGGGGCATCCCGCCCCCCGGACCCCCGGTGCATATCCGCGCCACCAGGTCGTACGGATGGGCTTCCGTGACCTCGCACGTCACGAAGCTGCCCGGCTCGGCGGATCCGTCGTTCAGGATCACCTGGCCGTCGATCTCGGGGGCCTGCGTCGACAGACGTCCTCGCAGCAGCAGGTCGCTGTCCGGATGCGTTCCTTCGACCAGGACCGCCACGCGCTCCCCCACACGGGCGCGATTGCGCCGCAGCGAGAGCCGCTTCTGGAGCGCCATCAGCTGTCTCCGCCGTGACTGCTTCACCCGCGCCGGCACGCGGCCCGGCAGCTGCCACGACGCCGTCCCCTCCTCGTCCGAGAAGGTGAAGACGCCGACGTTGTCGAAGCGGCCCGCCTCGACGAACTCGAGGAGCCGCGCGAAGTCTTGGGCCGTCTCGCCCGGGAAGCCGACGATGAACGAGGTCCGGATCGCGACGCCCGGCACGCGGTCGCGGATCCGCTCGATCATACCCAGCAAGTTGCCCTTCCCGGTGGGCCGCTTCATCCGCTTCAGCACCGGCTCGCTCGCGTGCTGCAAGGGAATGTCCACGTACTTGACGACCTTGTCCTCCGAGGCGATCGCGTCCAGCACCTTGTCGCTGAGCGTCGCGGGATAGGCGTACATCACGCGGATCCAGCGGATCCCGTCGACGCGCCCCAGCCGCCGCAGCAGGTAGGCGAGGCCGTCGCGCACGCCGTGGTCCAGGCCGTAGCGGGTCGAGTCCTGGGCGACGAGCACAATCTCGCGCACGCCGCGCGCCGCGAGCGTGCGCGCCTCGCTCACGATGTCCTCGACGCCACGGCTGCGGTGACGGCCGCGAAGCTTCGGGATGATGCAGAACGAGCAGGTGTAGTCGCAGCCCTCGCTGATCTTGACGTAGGCGAGCCAGGGCGGCGTCGACAGCACGCGCGGCTGGGTATGGTCGTAGACCCAGCTCGGCAGGTCCGGCCCGGCTTCGTCCCGCGACGTGGCCTCGCCGTCGACCGCGCGCAGGATGTCTTCGACCTGGCCGGTGCCGAGTGACGCGTCGATCTCCGGGATCTCCCTGCGCAGCTCGGTGTCGTAGCGCTCCGAGAGGCAGCCGGTCACGACCAGCCGCCGCGCCCGGCCCACTTCTTTTTCACGGGCCATCTCGAGGATCGCATCCACCGATTCCTGCTTGGCGCGGTCGATGAAGGCACAGGTATTGACGACGATCACGTCCGCCTGCTTCGCGTCGGGCACGAGCTCGTAGCCCGCGCGCTGCAGCCGTCCCAGCATCACCTCGCCGTCGACGAGGTTCTTGGGACAGCCGAGGCTCACCATGCCCACGGTTTGCCTCCTGCTCCCCGCCTCGTCGACGACGGCGCGGGGAGCCGCCTTGGAGGCGTCCAGGGATGGAGTCACGGCCGCCTTTGAAAGGCTCCGAGGTTGGGCCAGAGCCCGTGACCCGCGGCCATGGGTGTATGCGCCCCCGGATTCACTCATGGCTCGTCCGCGGGTCCCGGGGGAATCAGTGAGCCTTGCCCGGGGCGTCGATCTCGTTGCCCCACTCGCGCAGCTTGTCGCGGTCGCTCGCGGCGTAGAGCTCGTCGCCGATATCCGCCATCTGGTCGGAGATGCCCCCGAGCACTTCCATCTCCTCGCCCTGCTGCGACATCAGCGAGAGATGGTGCGCGATGGCGTCGAGCCGCGGCACGGCCTTGTCCATCGCCAGGAGCAGCCCCTCGACCAGCTCCACCAGGGCCTTCCGGCTCAGACCGTCGTGCCACGTCGGTTCCATCGAATCCTCCAGGGACGGGCCCTGGAACGCCGGGCCCGAAGCCATTCTATCCTGTCACGGCTCCCGCATTCCGGCGAGGCTATACTCCGGCCCGGGAGGGGCAGGGATGGGCACCGGAGCGAAGATAGCGATCGGCTGCGGCTGCCTGGTGCTGCTGGCAGCGGCAGGTGTCGTCGGCGTCGTCGGGATGGGCGCGTGGTGGGCCAAGGACAAGATCGAGGAGGCCTCGGGCGGACTCGACAGGATGACGGCCCAGGCGGAGGAGATCGAGCGCTTCGAGAAGCAGGCGAACGCACACTCCTATGCTCCACCCGCGAATGGCGTGATCCCGGAGGCCCGCTTCCTGAAGTTCATGGGCACCCGCAAGCAGGTGTATGCCGTCTACGAGCGGTACGACACTGAGCTCCGCGATCTGCAGAAGAAGGCGGAATTGCCGGACGACAAGTTGACCCTCTCGGAGCTCTGGTCGGCCGGGGGCGCCCTCGCCCAGATGGCCGGGGCGATCCGCCTGGCCCAGATGAAGGCGCTCGCCGCGGCCGGAATGAGCGAGAGCGAGTACCGGGAGATCCAGGTCGCCGTCTACAAGTCGGCCTGGGCCTCCGAGTCCGAGACGAAGTCCGGCAGGCTGCCCGCCGAAGCGGTCTCCGAGACGATGTCCGACGCCGCGAAGCAGATGGAGGATGCCATGCGTTCGGGCGTCGAAGCGGCACGAAAGCAAGGGGTGCCGGGTGCGACGCAGATGAGCGAGGAGGACGCGCGCGAGCTGCGGGAAGGAATGGAGCAGCTCGGCGAGGACGCGGGCGAGGCGCTGCATGTCCCGAGGGCGAACGTCGAGCTCTTCCGCAAGCACGAAGCGGACATCAAGAAGTACGCCATGCACGGTCTCGCCTTCCTCGGGTTCTGACCGGACCTCCCCTGACCGTGGCCACTCGTACCATCGCCGTCTCGAGCGATGGTGCTAGCATGCTCAGAACGATGGCTGAACTGGCCGCAACCGCGCGTCCCCTCGCGACGGAGGCGGACCTCCTGCGGATGCCTAACGACGGGTACAAGTACGAGCTCGTGGACGGAGAGATCCGCATCAGCCCTGGTGGAGCCCGCCACGGGCAGGTCGGCGTCAGGCTGTCGGCCACGCTCCACGCGTTCGTCAGCGAGCGGAGCCTTGGCCATGTCTTCGAGTCCAGCACGGGATTCCGTCTGCCGGGCGGCAACCTGCGCTCCCCGGACGTGAGCTTCGTCCGCGCAGCCCGCTTCGAGAACGAGCAGGTGCCCGACGGTTTCCCGATCTAGCGCCCGATCTCGCCGTCGAGGTGCTGTCGCCAGGTGACAGCCCCAGGCACGTGCTGGACAAGGTCGGCGAGTATCTGCAAGCCGGTGTCCGGCTCGTGTGGATGATCGACCCGAAACGTGAGCGGGCCGCCGTCTACCGGTCCCTGACCGACGTGCGAGAGCTGCGACCCGAGGACGCGTTCGACGGGGAGGACGTCGTGCCGGGATTCACGCTGCCGCTCGCCGATCTGCTGAAGTAGCCCGACCGCAACCTACAAGGCCGCCAGCACTCGTTCAGCGGCGACGCCGGCGCCGTTCGTCGCCGGTGGCGCTGGAAACGGCAGCGCGATCACGCTCCTGAGCGCGTCGTCGAGCCGGCCCGCGCGCACGTCCGCGCTCGACGCGAAAGCGACCGGCAGGTACCGCGGCATCTCCGCGACCAGGATCGGGTACTCCGGAAAGTCGCCGCGGTCCGTGTAGACCAGGCGAGTGCGGGCGCCGATGCAGTCCGTGACGATCCCGTAGCCGGGCTTGCTGACGACGACGTCGGCGGCGGCGACGAGGTCGGGGTAGTCGAGGCCGGCGGCCGAGAGGTCTCCGGCGTCGAGGCGCCGCACCTTGGGCGCTGTCCCGCCGCCCGCCTGACCCGTCAGGAGGAAGAGGTAGTCGTCGAGCCCGCCAAAAGCGGCGGGCTCGAGCCCCGGCATCCCGACGCCGCCGAACGACAGCAGCACGACGGGCCGTGCGTCGAGGCCGAGCCTGAGGCGCGCCTCGGCCTTCGCGAGCTTGGGAGCGCGGGCCACGAGCGGCACGTCCTCGATCCGAGGGAAGGCCGAGAGGCCGCCGGCGAACGGCAGACGCAGAAGCAGCCCGGCCCGCGCGTAGGCCTCGGTCGCGTGCGCGGCGGCCTCGGTCAGGGCCGGCTGCCGCCTGGCGAGGTGGCGGTAGATCCAGTCCCACGAGAAGTTGCAGAGCGCGATAGAAGGGACCCCGGCCTCCGCGGCGGCGGCGAACGCGAGCGGCGGGATGTCGCCGAGCACGAGTCGGGCCCCGGACTGCCGCAGCCAGCGGGCCTCGCGAGAGACGAGGGCTTCCCAACCGAAGAGGAACCGCCGCACCGCCTCTGCCGTTGCGGCCTCTTCGATCGTCAGCGCGTCTTTCTGTATCAGGCCGACATCGCATTCGACCACGCGCACGGCCAGGGGCGGACCCACGACCCCCTCGAACAGGAATGCTGGAGCCGAAGAGCGAACGGAGATGGGCAGCCCCGGAGCCCGCTCACGAACCGCCCTGAGCACCTCGGCGGTTCGAGTCGCATGCCCATACCCATGCCCCGAAACGTAGGCGACAAGCAAGGCTAGCCGATCCGTTCACGGGGGGGCCTGGGGGGGTGCTTCGCACCCCCCCAGAACAGGAAAGTCAGAAACAGGCCGTCAGCTCGTTGCGCCCCCAGTCCCAGAGTTGCTGGATGACTCATTCCTACGGATAGATCCTGTAGAGCATCCTGGGAAACGCGATCGTTTCGCGCAGGTGGTCGATCCCGCAGATCCACGTCATCACGCGCTCGATGCCCATCCCGAACCCGGCGTGCGGGAAGGCGCCGAAGCGCCGGAGGTCGAGGTACCAGCGGAACGACTCCTCGGGCAGGCCGTGCTCGTGGATCCGCTTCAGCAGCAGCTCGTAGTCGGCGAGCCGCTCTCCCCCGCCCACGATCTCGCCGTAGCCCTCGGGCGCCAGGATGTCGGCCGACAGGCTGTACTCGGGCTCGTCCGGGTCGGGCGCCATGTAGAAGGCCTTGATCGCCGACGGGAAGCGGTGCACCACCACCGGGCGGTCGTACGCCCCGGCGATGAGCGTCTCGTCCGTCCCGCCGAAGTCGCTGCCGAGCGGCGTCTCCGAGCCCTTCTCGCGCAAGAGCTTCATCGCGTCCTTGTAATGGAGCCGCGGGAAGGGCGCCACAACGCTCTCGAGCTTCGCGGTGTCCCGCTCGAGCACCTGCAGCTCGGCCTTGCGCTTCGCGAGCACCTGCTCGACGACGCAGCAGACGAGCCCTTCGGCGAGGGCGATCGCGTCGTCGAGGTGCGCGAACGCGATCTCCGGCTCGACCATCCAGAACTCGGTCAGGTGCCGCCGCGTCTTCGACTTCTCGGCGCGGAACGTGGGGCCGAAGCAGTAGACCTTGCCGTGCGCCGCCACGGTCGCCTCGCTGTAGAGCTGCCCGCTCTGGGTCAGGTAGGCCGTGCCCTCGTCGAAGTACGGCACGCCGAAGAGCGTGCTGGTCCCCTCGCAGGCGGCCGGCGTGAAGATCGGGGTGTCCACCAGGATGTAGCCCTGGTCGTCGAGGTAGTCCCGCGTCGCCTTCACGACCGTGTGGCGCACGCGCGCGATCGCGTGCTGCCGCGTCGAGCGCAGCCACAGGTGGCGGTGCTCCATCAGGAAAGCGGTGCCGTGCTCCTTGGGCGTGATCGGGTAGTCGTGGACGCTCTGCAGCACACTCACTTCGGACACGTCGATCTCGAAGCCGCCCGGAGCTCGTGCGTCTGCCCGCACGCTGCCGGAAACGTCGAGCGAAGACTCCTGCCCGGCCGCGTCGAGCGCATCCCAGGCCTCGGGAGCGATCGCCTTCTTGGAGACCACCGCCTGGGCGTAGCCCGAGCCGTCGCGCAGGATCACGAACTGCAGCTTGCCGCTCGAGCGCTTGTTGTGGATCCAGCCGCACACCCGCACCGCTTCGCCGACGTGCGCGCCGAACTCCTCGATCCTCACCGTCTTCATTCCGGGTGTCTCCGTTAGCCGAGCTCGGGCACGTGGCGCACGAGCGTGCGCCAGAGCCGCTCGAGCTCGGGGTAGCGCGTCAGGTTGTGGCGCGCGTGCTCGAGCGTGCGCGGGATGTACTGCAGGTACACCGGGTTCTGCCGCATGGTGGCCATGAAGCCAAAGGTGCCGAGCGTTTTGAGATTGCGCTGCACGCACATCAGGTCGTAGCGCCGGCGGAACACCTCGCGCGGCTCCTCGGGCGCCGCCTGCTGGCGCAGGCGCTCCTTCAGCTCTTCCTGGAGCCCCTCGGGCACGTCGACGTAAGCGTCCCGTAGCAGCGAGGCGAGGTCGTAGCTGGCCGGGCCCATGCGGGCGTCCTGGAAGTCGATCCAGTAGAGGCGCTCCTCGTGCTGCATCAGGTTGCGGCTGTGGTAGTCGCGGTGGCACAGCACGCGCGGCCAGGACGCGATCTCCTGGCACAGCTGGTGAAACGCTTCCCCGAGCACGGCCCTGTCCTCGACGCTCAGGTCGGCGCAGCGATAGCCCTCGAGGAAGTGCTTCTGGAAGTAGTGCAGCTCCCAGGTGAGCTTCTCGATGTCGAAGGCGATCCGGAAGCAGTCCGCCTTCTGCGGTCCCTGGGCCGAGCGCAGCTGCAGCTGCGCCACCTGGTCGACCGCGTCGCGATAAAGCGTGTCGCGCACGTTCTCGCCAGCGGGCGCCTTGAGCACTTCCTGCAGCGTGAGGTCCCCGAGGTCCTGCTGGAGCACGACACCCCGCGCCCCGTCCACGTCCACGGTCAATGGCACTGGCAGGCCGTACGACTCGAAGAGCCCGCGCACAGTCAGGTAGCTGAGCTCCTCGGGGACGAACGGCTCCGGGTAGAGCGCCAGCACGAAGCTGCGGCCCGGCGCCACCAGCCGGTAGTAACGCCGCGTCGAAGCGTCGCCGGACATCGGCACGAGCTCGGCCTCGGCCGCGAGCTGCGGCTGTCGCTCCTCGAGATACTGCCGGATCAGCTCGCCCGCCGCTTCCGCCGCGAGCGCCGCGCCCGTCGCCTGTGCCGTCACTCGATCCCTACCCAAGCCATGTCGCCGTGTCTCTCGACGCCCGCCCGATCGCCTGGCCCGAGCGCGGCGAGTGGCAGCACGATCACGTCCTCCGCACGCTCTCCCGTCCGAACCACGCCGCCCGACGTCACGATCGACCCCGCGACGCGGGCGCCGTGCTCGACGGCTGCGTCCGGCCACAGCACGCTGCGCCCGACGCGGGCAGCTCGCGCCACTCGCGACCCCGCGCCCAGCACCGAGCGCCGCACGACCGCCGCCGCTGCGATCCGCGCGCGGCTCCCAAGGAGAATCTGTCCGCGGCCGCGGCCTCGCAGCATCCGCAGCTGCGCATCGCGATAGAGCGCGGGGCGGCCGAAATCGTACCACGCACCCGTGCAGCGCACCCCCGCGAGGTGCGCCCCCTCCCTGAGCAACGGCACGTAGAGGTCGCGCACGCTGTCGGAGGGGCCGGGCGGCAGGCGATCCAAGAGCTGCGCGCCGAGCACGTGGACGCCGGCGAACATCGATACCGTCCCCTCACCCGGGCGCGGACGGCCGCCGATCGAAAGGATGCGGCCGCGGCGGTCGGTCACGACCGACGAGTAGGCACCCGTGTCGGGCTGCGCTCGGAGCGCGAGCGTGGCGAGGGCGCCGGAGGCGCTGTGGCGGGCCACCAAGGCGCGCAGCTCGAAGTCGAAGTACACGTCCCCGTTCACCAGCAGGAACGGCTCGCGGCCGAAGAAGTCCCGCGCCGCACGCGGGCCGCCCCCCGTCCCCAGAATCTCGCGCTCGAAGGAATAATGGATGCGAAGGCCGAGGCCACGTCCGGTGCCCACCGCATCGATCACGCTGTCAGGCAGGTGGTGGAGGTTGACGACGACGTCGCGGACGCCGGCCTTCGCCAGTCGCTCGAGCGTGAACTGAAGCAGCGGGCGGTCGAGCACCGGGAGCACCGGCTTCGCCCGCATAAGCGTCAGCGGGCGCATCCGCAGGCCGAGGCCCGCGGCGAGCACCATGGCCTTCATTGTGAGAAGACCATGTCCCCTTTGCCACCCCCCGCCTGGAACAGGCCGACGTACGACTCGGCCAGGTAGTCGGCGGGCGAGAACCCGAGCTCGCGAGCCACAGCGGCGATGCCTTCCGGGTCGCCCTCGATCTCGAGGAAGGCCCCGATCGGGGTCTCGTCGACCTCGACCTCCTGGCCGCGGTACGACCAGCTCTCGCGGTACTTCTGGTAGCGGAACACCGGCCGGTATCCCAGGTTGCGGAGAATCGCGCGCACCTGTTCGGGCGCATCGACCGCGGTCTCGCGCTCCTCGCGCGACTTGATTCCGCCCTCCAGCTCGCGGGCACCCTTGAAGGTCAGTATGCCGCCGTAGGACGTTTGCCGCAGGCGCAGCACGGTGCCTCCCCCGCGCAGCGAGCCGCCCTTGTCGTCGAACAGCACGTTGTCCTCGAAGTGCCTCTCGCGCACGAGCACCGCGCCCAGGCCCCGCAGCCGCTCGCGGGCCGCATCGGGCGACTCGAGCCGGAGCTTGACCTCGGTCTCCCTCGGCAGAGACATGGCGTTCGCCTACGCGCCCTGCGCCACCAGCCGGACTTTCATCTCGACCCGATCCCGGGGATTGTCCTTGCCGTCGCGGGGCGAGGCGACGACCTTGTCCGCCGCCTCCATGCCGCGCACCACGCGTCCGAACGCGGTGTACTGGCGGTCGAGGAAGCCGGAATCGGCGACGCAGATGAAGAACTGCGACCCGGCGCTGTTCGGGTCCTGCGCGCGCGCCATCGACACCACCCCGCGCTTGTGCGGAGTGTCGTTGAACTCGGCATTCACCGTGTGGCCCGGCCCGCCGGTGCCGTGCGAGCCCTTGCCCCCCTTCGCGTCCTTGGTGTTGGGGCAGCCGCCCTGGATCATGAAGCCCGGGATCACGCGGTGAAACGTGGTTCCGTCGTAGAGGCCCTTGCGCGCCAGATCGAGGAAGTTCTTGACGTGGCCGGGGGCCTTGTCGTCCAGGAACGCGATCTCGATCTCGCCGAACTTCGTCTCGATCACCGCGGTCTCGGCCATTCCCTCATCCCTCCGCCCGCGACTCTACCCTACTTCCTCGACTCCGCGACCGTCTCCAGCAGCCGGTCGATCGCGTCCTCGAAGCGGCTGTCGCCCGTGCGCAGCAGGATCCGTCGTGCCGCGTCGCGCTGGCCCCCGCGCGCGAGGCACAGCGCCCGGTTGAGGCGCGCTTCGGGCGGCAGCAGCCAGCCGTCGCCGCGGGCCTCTATCGCGTCGAACAGCTTCTGGGCCTCGGCGGCGCGCCCGGCACGAAAGGCGGCGATTGCGGCCGTGAACTCCGCGGGCAACGACTCGTCCTCGCCCGGAGCCAGCCCCCCGGGCAGCAGCGCGGGCGGCGGCGCCTGAGGCGTGCGATCGACCGGCCGCCGGCTCCAATTGGCGCGCGGCACCGTCTCCTCGACGTCCTTGCGCTGCACCGCCGCGAGCGCCAGGCCAAGCGCATTGCCGAAGGGCGCCTTGAGCACCGCCAGCGTCCACCCGTTGCGGGCGACGACCAGCAGCGACCGGGGAGGTAGCGCGAGCCGGCTCGCCAGGTCCCGCCCCAGCAGCAGCGGCCACGGGCGGCGGTAGAGGTCGAGCACCTGGCGCAGCGCCTGGTCCTGGTCGTCGCCGGGCGGGAGGGTCAGCACGCGAACGCCCTTGGGTATCTGCCGCGCCAGCTCCTCGAGATCCGCGGAACAGTAACGGCAGGTGGCCTCCGCGGCGTAGACCACGTTGATCGGGGCGTCGTCCAGTCGGAAGACGGGGTTGGTCGAGAGACGAACGCCCGACGGCAGCTCGAGCGGACCCTCCCGGAGCGTGACTTCGGCGCCGACGACGGCGGCGAGCCGTCCGCGGTCGATCTCGGCCTGGGCGCTCGGCAGCCCCGCGACGTCGGCCGCCCGCACGATGACCTCGGCCGCCTCCGGCATGAGGCCGGCGAGGCCCGCGATCGCCCGCTGTACCGTTTGCAGCGCCTCACGCCCGCGGCCCAGTACGTTGAGCGAGCGCGCGAGGGCGAGACCGCGAGCGGGCGTCGGGTCGAGCAGGAAAGCCCGGCGCTGGTAGCGGCTCGCCGGCAGGGCTTGTCCCTGTCGCGCGAGCACGCTACCGACCGCTTCGTAGAGAGTCGCCCGGTGGCGCTTGTACTCGTCGCGCGCCGCCTGGAACTCGTCCTCGACGACCTCGCCCTTCCTTCCAGCCGCGACGAACTCGGTCGGCACGAACTCGGCGGTGAGCCCGAGCGCCCGCCGCGCCTTCTGAAGCGCGCCCGCGGCGTCCTGCGGCGCAAGCGCCAGGGCCTCCTGCGCCAGGCGCGCGGCCTGGGCCGTCGCGGACCGTGGAGCCGTGGCTGCCTGAGCCGCCTCGAGCATGACCAGGAGCGGGAGTGCGAAGGGCAATCGGGCCTCCTCAGGGCGTGGGCGACGGTGAGGGCGACGGGACAGGCGCCGCGAGCGCGACGAGTGTCATGTCCGGCGGCAGCGGTCGCGACACGTCGACGTGTCCTCCGAGCGAGGCCGTAAGCTGGTCGTTCACGACGAGCTGGACCCGACTCACCGCCGGGAAGTTCGTGACGATCGTGTTGACGATCGAGTACACGGTCAGAAGCTCCGCGCGGGAGCCGCCCGGCAACCCCGATGAGAGCTCGGGGGATGCACTGACGCAGGCGACGCCGTGCGGCTGCACGAAGACCTCCAGCACCCGAGTGCCGGCCGGCAGCGTCGGCAGCAGGCCGCTCGCTGGCCCTCTCGCCAGCTCCTCGACCACGGTGCGGATCTGCAGTGCGAGGTCGTGCGAGAAGGCGATGTCGCGCTCCTCGGGCAGCAGGCCGGCGCCGTCAGCGGCCTCGAAGTAGAGCCGCACGCTGATGCGGCGCGCGGGATCCGCCGCACCGGCCCGATCCGCCTCGGCGGCCGACGCCGCGCTCTCGGCCACCGCGGCCTCCTCCGGCTCGGGGGGGCCAGCCGGTGAGCGCAGGAGCGCCGACCAGCGCGGCGCCGTCAGGCCGACCGTGGCCACGAGGCCCAGCAGCCCGAGGGCCGTCAAGACGTCGGCCTGGCGCGGGTTCATGGCCGGCCGGGCGACGCCGGGCTGCGCCCGCCACCGAGCCGCGCCGTGCGCTCGCGCCGGTAGCGCTCGATGCCGCGCGCCAGCGAAGCGGCCACCTTGGCCTGGTAGGCCTCCGAGGCAAGCAGCTTCTCTTCGTCGGGGTTGCTGATGAAGGCCACCTCGACCAGCACCGCCGGCATCGCCGCGCCGACCAGCACCCGGAACGGCGCCTGCTTCACGCCGCGCCCCTCGCTCCCGGTCACGACCGCGAGCTCCTCCTGGATCCGTGAGGCGAGCGCCGACGACTCCTCGAGATGCTCGGCCTGCGCCATGTCCCAGAGGATCAGGGCGAGATCCGTGCCGGCCGCGGCCTCCGGCAGCGGCTCGGCAGCGCCCTCGAGCTGCGCGATGCGCCGCGAGTCGTCGTCGCTCGCCTGGTAGGAGAGGAAGTAGACCTCGCTGCCCTTCGCGCCTGGCGCACGGCTCGCGTTGGCGTGGATCGACACGAACAGGTCAGCCTTGTAGTTGTTCGCGATCGCGGTGCGATCGTCGAGCTCCACGTCGACGTCCTTGTCCCGCGTCAGGAACACCTGGAGCCCGCGCGCGTTCACGAGCTCGGCGCGCAGCCGCCGCGCGACCTGTAGCGCGATGTCCTTCTCCAGGCTGCCGCCGGGGCCGCGCGCCCCGGGGTTCTCGCCGCCGTGGCCGGGGTCGATCACGACGGTGCGGACAGCGGGCTCGACTTCGCTCGGGCGCGAAGGCCGCGGCACCGCGGCGGCCGGCCGCTCGCCCGGGCCGAGCGGCGGGCCCAGGAACTCGAGCACCAGGCGCACCGGTGCCTCCTGCTCGGTGGCCTTGAGCCTCAGGAAGCGCGGGCCGAGCTGGATCGCGAACAGGTTCTCGCGGCCGCCCAGGTAGTGGACCGACTCCACGATGCCGCCCGGGAGCCGGCTCGGCTGCAACAGCACGTCCACGAGGTCGCGCGGCACGGCGACCGTCACGCGCCCCGCTTCCTGCTGCACGCGGAACGGGACGCTCTCGCTCGCCTCGAACACCAGCCGCACCAGCTCCCCCGAGGCGAAGCTGCTGACCGCCAGCTTCGGGATCACGATCGGGCCGATCACGAGCACGCGCTGCGCCGCGCGCCACTCGACGGGCCGCTCCAGGAGCGGCGCCAGCACGCGCGCCAGGCCCTCGATCGGGACCAACCAGCGCCCCGCCTCGAACTGCGCGGGCGACGGCAGCAGCTTCAGGTCGCCGTCGACGGAAGCCAGGCTTTTCCCGTGGTGCAGCACCAGCTCGTGCGACCCGCGCTGCACGGTGACCGCCACGCCCTTCGCGTCGGTGGTGAGGCTCGCGCCGAGCCCGGCCAGCACCTCGTCGATCGGCACGAGCTCGACGTCGCCGCGCGCCACCGGGGCGACCTCGCGGCGCTGGGTGGCTGTGAGGACCGTCACCGGCCCGTCGCTCGCGGCGAGACGCGTCGCAAAGGCGAGACACGCGACAGACGCGGCGAGCGTGAGTGCCAGCGCGAGGTTTCGGCGGCGTATACCGTTCAACGAAAACAGTTTAAAGGCACTCGCCCGCGGGCCGCAAGGCCCGGCTCGCTGGGTTCGACCGTCTCGCCGAAGCAGGATGCGCGCCGGAACGAGCAAGTACCCGGATTCCGCTTCTTCCCCGCGGGCTCGAAGCGGCGTGACCCGCGCCCCGGATCACACGCTGCAACGCGCAGGCGTAGAATCACCGGTGGAGGGAACGGGTCATGGTCAGCGAGCAGCAGCCCCACGTCACCGAGAAGGAATCGCTCCGCGTCGCCGAGGCCGCACGTCAGACCGAGTGGGAGCAGCCGAGCTTCATGCGCGAGCTGTTCCTGGGCCGTTTCCGGAACGACCTCGTCCATCCCTTCCCGCTGCCGGAGAAGGAACGGCCCGACTTCAGCTCCTTCTATTCGCGTCTCGCGGACTTCCTGCGCGACGAGGTCGACGCCGCCGAGATCGATCGCACCGGCGAGTACCCGCAGCACGTGCTCGATGGCCTCCGGCGCCTGGGCGCGTTCGGCATCAAGATCCCGAAAGAGTATGGAGGGCTCGGTCTCAGCCACGCGGAGTATGCCCGCGTGATGACGCTGCTCGGCAGCCACTGCGGCAACGTCGCGTCGCTGCTCTCGGCCCACCAGTCGATCGGCGTGCCACAGCCGCTCGTGACGTTCGGCAGCGAGGAGCTCAAGCGCCAGTACCTGCCCCGCTGCGCCGCCGGGGACATCTCCGCCTTCGCGCTCACCGAGCCGGAGGTCGGCTCCGACCCCGCGCGGCTCGCGACCACGGCCGCCCTCACGCCGGACAAAAGCGCCTATATCCTGAACGGCACCAAGCTCTGGACCACGAACGGCACGCTCGCCAAGCTGCTGGTGGTGATGGCGGTCGATCCAAAGACGCGCAGGATCAGCGCGTTCGTGGTCGAGACCGGCTGGCCGGGCGTGAAGGTCGAGCACCGCTGCCGCTTCATGGGCCTGCGCGCCCTCTCGAACGCGGTGATCCGCTTCAGCGACGTGCGCATCCCGGCTGGAAACCTGATCGGCAAGGAAGGCAAGGGGCTCAAGATCGCGCTCACCACGCTCAACGACGGCCGGCTCTCCATCCCCAACATCTCGGTCGGCACGGCGAAGGCCTGCCTGGGCATCGTGCGGCGCTGGGCGGGCGAGCGGGTCCAGTGGGGCAAGCCGGTCGGCCGCCACGAAGCGATCGCGCACAAGATTTCGGACATTGCCGCCAAGACGTTCGCGATGGAGTCGCTCGCGAGCCTCGCGACGGAGATGTCCGACCGCGGCGGATACGACATCCGGCTCGAGGCGGCGGCGGCCAAGGAGTGGAACACGGCGCGGGCCTGGGAGATCGTCGACGACACGATGCAGGTTCGCGGCGGGCGCGGCTACGAGACCGAGCAGTCGCTGCTGGCGCGCGGCGAGGAGCCGGTTCCGGTCGAGCGCATCATGCGCGACTACCGCATCAACAAGATCTTCGAGGGCTCGACCGAGATCATGCACCTGTTCATGGCGCGCGAGATGGTCGACCGCCACCTGCAGATCGCGGGGGCGCTCATCGATCCCGACAAGCCGCTTCCGGCCAAGCTCGCGGTGCTCCCGCGCATGGCCGCGTTCTACGCCTGGTGGTACCCGACGCGTTTCCTGGGCTGGGGCTTCTGGCCGCGCTACGCGGCGTTCGGCCCGCTCGCGACCCACCTGCGCTTCGTGGAGCGGACCTCGCGCCGGCTCGCGCGCGCGAGCTTCCACGGCATGCTGGTCTACCAGGCGCGGCTGCAGAACAAGCAGGCCTTCCTGTTCCGGCTGGTCGACATCGCGAACGAGGCGTTTGCCATCGCCGCCACCGTTAGCCGCGCGAGGACCCTCGAGCAGCGGGGAGCGCCCGAGGCTAGCGAGGCCGTCCGCGTCACGGACGTGTTCTGCCGCCAGGCGCGGCGCCGGGTGCGCGAGCTCTTCCGGGGGCTGTGGAGCAACGACGACGTCGCCCGCTATGGGCACGGGGTCGCGGTGCTCGAGGGCGTCGAGACGTGGATCGAAGCCGGCATCCTGGAGCACCGCGCCTTCCGGGGCCGGCCGCTGGAGCGGAAGCAGGAGATCGCGGTCGAGGTGTGACCATGGCGGCAGCGATCCCTCCCGCAGGACCCCTTGCGCCGAGGCGGCCGTCGTTTGGCGCGCGCGCCCGGCGCGGACTGAAGCGCCTGCTGATCTTCGGCCTGCTGGCCGCGAGCGGTGCCACGGCGCTCTACCTGTGGGCCGCCGCCAGCTTCACCTACTCGAGCGGCGAGCGGGCCGGATACGTGCAGAAGTTCTCGAAGAAGGGCTGGGTCTGCAAGACCTGGGAGGGTGAGCTCGCGATGGCGAACATGCCCGGCGTGATGCCCGAGCTGTTCGCCTTCAGCCTGCGCGACGATTCCGTGGCCGCCGAGATCAACAAGCACCTCGGCTCACGCGTCACGCTGCACTACGAGCAGCATCTCGGGCTGCCCACCTGCTTCGGCGAGACGAGCTACCGGGTCACGAGCGTGCGACCAGTGGCGACTCATTAGGGGACCTCAGGTCTCTATGACGCGCCAGGACGATGCGCCCAGCCAGGCGACGAAATCCGCCGACGGCATTGGCCGCGCGATGTGATAGCCCTGCGCCTGGTCGCAGCCGAAGCTCGAGAGCAGGTCGAGCGTCCACTGGTCCTCGACGCCTTCGGCCACCACGGTCAGGCCGAGGTTGTGCGCCAGGTCGGCCGTCGAACGCACGATCGCGGTGTCCTCGGCGCCCTCGCCGGCCATCCCGATCACGAACGACTTGTCGATCTTCAGCTCCTGCACCGGCAGCCGGCGCAGCAGCCCGAGCGACGAGTAGCCGGTTCCGAAGTCGTCGATCGACACCGCCACGCCGCGGCCGGTCAGGCTCGCGAGCACCTCGGCCGCGCGGCCGGCGTCGCTCATCACGGCGCTCTCGGTGACCTCGATCTGCAGGCGGTCGCCCCGCAGGTCGTGTGTCAGCAGGGCCTCTTCGACGTCGTCCACGATCCGCTCGTCCTGCAGACTGCGCGCCGACACGTTGATCGCGACGGGCAGCCGCCGCCCCGCGCGCGCCCAGCTACACGATTCTCCGGTCGCCCGGTCGAGCACCCAGCGCGTGAGCGGGCGGATCAGCCCGGTCTGCTCCGCGAGCGGGACGAATTCGGCGGGAGACACGAAGCCGCGCTTCGCGTGCGCCCAGCGCAACAAGGCTTCGGCTCCCACGATCGTGCGGGTCTTGAGGTCGACTTTCGGCTGGTAGTAAAGCTGCAGCTCGTTGCCCTCGAGCGCGCGGCGCAGCTCGCCGAGCAGGGCGAGCCGTGCCGGATCGTGCGGCTCGCACTCGGGCGAATACAGCACGCTGGCTCCGCCCCCGATCTTGCGCGCCGCCTGCACCGCGGCGTCGGCGCGCCGCAGCAGCCCCTCGGCCTCGGTCGCGTGCTCCGGCGCCACCGCGATCCCGATGCTGGCCGTCACCTCGATCGGCAGCCGCTGCACCATGAACGGCTTCTCGAGCGAGCTCAGGATGCGCTCGCCCACCTGGCGCGCGAACGTCCCGTCGCCGTCGGGCAGCAGCACGCCGAACTCGTCCCCGCGCAACCGCGCCACCCGATCGACATCGCCGAGCGCGTCGCCGAGGCGTGCTGCGAGGTCGCGCACAATCAGGTCGCCGTTGTGGTGCCCCAGCGTGTTGGTCACGTCCTTGAAGCGGTCGAGCGCGAGGATCAAGAGCGCGAGCGGCCGCGTGGTCCGCGCCGACTCGACGAGCGCGCGGCCCAGCCGGTTGAGCAGCATCATCCGGTTCGGCAGGCCCGTGAGCTGATCGTACAGGCGCAGCCGCCGCAGCGACTCCTCCGCCATGCGCTGCTCGGTGATGTCGAGCACGAAGCCGCGGACGAAACGCGCCTTGCCGTCCGGGCCGGGCAGCACGCGCCCTTCGTCGCGCCACCACACGATGCGTCCCTCGCGGTCGACGATCCGGTACTCGCAGGCAAGGCGCCCGCCCGCGTCGCACGCGTCGCGGAACTGCCGCAGCACGCGTTCGCGATCCTCCGGGTGCAGGCGCCTCACCCACATGTCGGGCTCGGCCAGCCACTCCCCCGGGCTGAAGCCGGTCATCGCCTGGAGCTGCGGGCTCACGTACGCGCGGCTGCCGGCGTCGTCGGCCCACGCCACGTAGGTGAGCGCCGGGATCTCCTCGATCAGCGCGCGGTAGCTCTCCACCGCGTCGCCCTCGAGGCGCACGGGCGGCACGCGCGGCTCCTTGCGCACGGCCACCCGTTCCCGCTCGACGGCCGCCTCGAGCCGCGCCGGGTCTCCCCGCCTGACGCAGTCGCGAGCGCCCGCGCGAACGTAGCCGACCATGTCGTCCTCGCTGAAAGCGTCAGCCACCACGACGACGGGCGGAAACGCGCGCTCACTGGCGAGGACCAGCACCCGCAGCGGCGGCAGCGAGGTTGCGTCCGCCAGCGCGATCACGATCTCAGCTCCCGGGGCGAGCCGCTCGAGGTCGGCCTCGCCAGGAGCCAGGAACGCGGCAGGCTCGTAGCCGGCCCGCTCCAGGTCGCCGACGATCCTGAGGGCAGCGGCGTGCGAGTCGCCGACGACCACGACCCTCAGCGGCTTTCCCATTCATGCCCCCGCTCGCCCGTTCCAGAGGGCGCATCCGTGGCCGTCGGTCATCGGATCCGGATTATACGGCCACCCGCAGCCACCTCAATAGCTTGGGATGCCGCCCCGGTGCCCCCGCGACAGGTTGAGGGGGCGCCCCCGGCGATCAGCCCGCGCACGCGTGGCGCGAGCGGCAGGTCCTCCGTCCGGGCGGCCTCCTTCGGAGTCACAAACGTCCACGACTCCTTCCCGGAGGGAGCGGGTGGCACAGGAATCTTGCCTGCACGGCTCTCGGCGGGTCAAGCGTGAAGTGAAAGTGGAGCGGGAGTTGGACCCCGATCCCGAAGGGATCGGCGAACAAGTTCCCGGCGCCTCCACGCCCACGAGCGTAGCGAGGAGGTGGTGGAGGCGGCGGGAGTCGAACCCGCGTCCGAAAACGAGCCTGCGAGAGACTCTACAGGTTTAGTCCGACCTGGTGTTTCGCCCCGATCGTGAAGGCCGGACGAAACCGACCGGGGCTAGTCCGATTGATCTCGCCAGTCGCCCCCGGACCGAGAGCTTCCAGCCAGCCCACCTTTATGACGTTCTGTCCAGTTCCCGTGGGCGGGGCCCCGGCAGAACGGGTTGCCTAAGGTTTAGTTAGGCAGCCAGCGCCAAGTTGTCGTTGGCAGCTATGGTTTTCCCACCGCATTAACGAGCCGGTAAGCACGCTCGACCTGCGTCTCTCGGGGTCACGTTCCCGTCGAAACCGTGACGCCCCCATCGTGTCGAGTGTAGCACGCCGCAGCACCGCGTCGTTGACACTCCGGTTACGGTACCGGATAATGCATTGGGCCGTAAGTCTGGACGTTGCTTGGTTTTCGGCGTCGCTGCCGAGGGGGAACATGGGCCTCGAAGACGACCTGAAGGCACGAACCTCCGCCCTCATCAGCCAGCAGATGGCGAACTGGGTCGTCGAGATCCAGCGCGCGATCCAGGGCCACCAGGCGACACTCGTGAGCGCGCTCGACGAGCTCGGCGAGTCGGTGGCGCGCTACGACGAGAAGGTCGACGAAGGCGCTATCGCACAGGCCATGGCGGAGGTCGTCGCGCAGCAGCCGCCGTCCGCCGGTGCGGCCGATTACGCGGGCCTCAAGGCCTCGATCGCAGCGATCGAGAAGGGCACCAACCTTTCCGAGGTCCTGACGCATCTGATGGGCGAGGTGACGCGCCACGTCGAGCGTGCCGCGATGTTCATCGTGAAGAACAACGCCGCGGTCGGATGGCACGCGCGCGGCTTCGCTCATTCCGAGGCCGTCAAGGCGCTGACGATTCCGCTCACGGCCGACACGGTGTTCCGCGTCGCCCACGGCTCGAGGAGCGCCACGCGCGCTCACGTCAGCCAATCGGCTGCCACGGCCCAGGCCCTGGCGCGCCTCGGCGGCTCGCCGCAGGGGATCCTGGCTGTGCCGCTGATCCTGCGCGACAAGGTCGCGGCGATCCTCTACTGCGACTCGACCCAGGACGAGATGCCGGTGGGGACCACCGACCTCGTCGAGGTCATGGTCGCCTTCGCCAGCAAAGTCATCGACATCCTGAGCGCTCCCAAGGCCGCTGGCACAGTACCAGGCACGAGCCCCGGTGTGAGGCCGGCGGCTCCCGCGGCGCCCGCTCACGATGGGCCGGGGACCGGCCCCGGCCTGCGTCCCGCTACGCTCACGGGCCGCCCGGCGCCCGCGCCGGCTCGTCCCTCCAGCTCCCCGCCGCTGCGCCCTGCCGCGTTCACTCCCGCGCCGCCCCAGGCTCCGGCCCCCGCCCCTGCTCGGGCACGCGCCGGGCTCGCACCGGAAGACCAGAAGGCCCACGAGGACGCCAAGCGCTTCGCGCGGCTCGTGGTGAGCGAGATCAAGCTCTACAACGAGGCGAAGGTCACCGAGGGGCGCAAGACCCGCGACATCTACGAGCGGCTCAAGGAAGACATCGAGCGCGGCCGGCAGATGTACCAGGACCGCGTCGCGGCCCCGGTGCGTGACGCGAGCGACTACTTCCAGGACGAGCTGGTGCGGATCCTGGCCGGGGGCGACGCCGCCGCCCTTGGGCCCCAGTAAGGCCCACGCCTTGAGCACGGCCTTCGTCGCCCTGTTCCTGCTGGCGGAGCCGTCGTCTCTTGCTTCGTCCGCGTGGCGCCTCGCCGGCGAGCCGCGTGACGCCGCGGAGGTCGCGGTACGCGAGGCGGTCCTGAGCGGCAACGCGACCGAAGCACTCGTGGCCGTGTCGCAGCGCCTCGCCGCTACGCCGCCCGCGGGGCTCGCGCGCCTGGCCGCCGGACTCGAGCTCTTGGACGCCGGCCGTCCGCGCGAGGCCCTCGCGCAGCTGACGCATCCCGACATCGAGAAGACGCTGCTCCGCGACCACGCGCTCTTCGCCGCGTCACGCGCCCACGAGTCGCTCGGCCAAGGCTCGGACGCGGCGGCTGCGGCGCTCGCCGCCGCCGCGGAGCCCGGCAGCGCCGTCGTGTGCGTCGCGCTACCGAAGGCGGCCGAGCTTTTCGGCCTCACGGGCCGGAAGGACGAATCCATCGCAGCCCTCGAGCGCACCGCGGCCTCCTGCCCGGAGGCCGCACCCGCCGCTCTTTTCGATCTCGGATCCCGGCGGCTCGCCCGCGGCGAGCGCGCGGCGGCCGCACGAGCCTTCGACCGGCTCGACCGCGAGCATCCGCTGAGTCAAGAGGCGAAACAGGCGCGAGTGCCGCTCGCGGGGCTCCGCCGGATGCTGCCACCCCGCACCCCGGCCGAGCACGCCCGCCAGCTGCTCGAGCGCGGCTCGGCGCTTTTGTCCTCCGGGCGCACCCGCGAGGCGATCGAGTCGCTGCGCGCGGTGTCGCTCGCCAGCCTCAGCGCCGACGAGGCCGACCTCGCACGCGTCCGGCTGGGGCGCGCCCTCGTCATCCGCGGGCGACGCAGCGAGGGGCGCTCGCTGCTGCTCAAGGTTCCCGCGGGATCGCCACACGCTGCCGAGGCCGCGTTCCGTCTCGCGGGCGACGACGCGCGACGCGCGCGGAGCGCCGACCCCTACGTCGCGGTGGCCGACCGCTTCCCGGGAACGCCGTGGGGCGAGGAGGCGCTCGTCTCGCTCGCGAACCATTACCAGAAGGACGCGCTCGACGAGGGGGCGGCCCCCTGGTGGCGGCGCCTGCTGGCCGAGTATCCGGACGGCCGCTACGCCGAGCGAGCCGCCTGGCGCGCCGGCTCGAGCGACTACCGAGCCTCACGTTTCGATCAGGCCGCGCAGATTTTCGAGGCGACAGCGCGGCGACGCGAGCCGGGCAGCGCGACGGCTGGGTTGCTCTACTGGTCGGGCCGCTCGCGACTCGCTCTCGGCCAGAGCGACCGGGCGCGTCAGCTCTTCGTCGAGACCGTGAGGCGCTACAAGCACGCCTACCACGGCATCCGCGCACAGGACGCGCTGGCACGCGTGGGCGGCGTCAGCGCGGTCCCGCCCACGCTCACGGCCGAAGGGCCGCCGCTCGAGCTCCCGCTGCCCGAGCCGCGCGCGAGCCGCGCACGGCAGCTTCTCCTGATCGAACGGCTGGACGAAGCCAAAGGCGAGCTCAGTCTGCTGCCCGAGGCTCCGCGCGTCACGGCGACGCTCGCGTGGGTCGACTGGCGGCGCGGGCGTTTCCGCCCGGCGATCACGGCGATGAAGCGCGCGTATCCCGAGTGGGTCGGAGAGGCGGGCGAACGGCTGCCGCGAGAAGTCTGGCAAGTGCTGTTCCCGATTCGCTACGAGCGGGAGCTGCTCGCGGCCGCGCGCGAGGACGGCCTCGACCCCGCGCTGGTGGCCGCGCTCATCCTGCAGGAGTCGAGTTACGACGCGGCCGCGCTGAGCCACGCCGGGGCGCGCGGCCTGATGCAGGTGATGCCGGCGACGGGGCGCCGGATCGCCCGCGCCAAGGGCGTTCGCTTCAGGCGCGCGGCGCTCAACGATCCCGAGACCAGCCTCGACTTCGGCACGCACTACCTGCGCCAGATGAGCGAGCGCTACGGCGGCGCCGTCGAGGAGGTGCTCGCCGCCTACAACGCCGGCCCGCACCGCGTGGACGCCTGGACGCTCGTGCGCGGCGAGCAGACCCCCGAGGATTTCATCGAGACGATCCCCTTCAGCGAGACCCGCGGCTACGTGATGATCGTGCTCGCGAACCGGGAGCAGTACCGACGGCTCTACGGCCTCACCCGCAGCTCTCCCGCACCGGTCGTCGAGGGCCCCAGGCCGTGAGCTTCAGGCTGGGCGACTTTCGCCCCCAGATCGACCCGAAGGCCCTGGCGCGCGAGCCCGGCTCGCGGTCCGACGGGCGCGCGGCGACGGAGCTGCGACCGGTGCGGCTCAGCACCGGGTTCCTGAAGCACGCCGAGGGCTCCTGTCTCGTCGAGGTGGGCGACACGCGCGTCGTGTGCGCCGTGAGCTTCGAGGAGAAGGTGCCGCCCTTCCTCAAGGGCAAGGGCGAGGGCTGGGTCACGGCCGAGTACGGCATGCTGCCGCGCGCCACCAGCACCCGCTCCCCGCGCGAGGTCGTGAAGGGCGCACCCTCGGGACGCACGCACGAGATCCAGCGCCTGATCGGGCGCTCGCTGCGCGCGGTCGTCGACATGAAAGCGCTCGGCGAGCGTACCGTGTGGGTGGACTGCGACGTGCTGCAGGCCGACGGCGGCACGCGCTGCGCGTCGATCACCGGCGCCTTCGTCGCGCTCGTCGAGGGCCTGCGGCGCCAGCGCCGTGCGGGCGCCTCCACCGCGATCCCGGTCACGGACTACGTGGCGGCCGTCTCCGTCGGCAAGGTCGGCGACGGAATCCTGCTCGACCTCAACTACGAGGAGGACTCGAGCGCCCACGTCGACATGAACATCGTCAAGACCGGCCGCGGCCGCTTCGTCGAGGTTCAGGGCACCGCCGAGGGCCGGCCCTTCAGCGAGGAGGAGCTGGCTGCGCTGATGGCGTCGGCCGACAAGGGCATCCGCGAGCTCGTCGCGATCCAGAAGAAGGCCCTCGGCGATTTCGAGCCGAAGGCGGGTTAGCGCCGGCCTCAGCGGCCGTCGCGCAGCCCGGCGAGGAAGCCGCGCAGCCGCGCGAAGGCCTTGCCGCGGTGGCTGACGCGGTCCTTCTCGGCCCTCAGAACCTCGCCGAACGTCTTGCCGAACGGCGGGTAGAAGAAGAGCGGGTCGTAGCCGAAGCCGGCGGCACCGCGCATCGCGTCGGCGATGAAGCCCGTCACGTCCTCCTCCGCCTCGAAGATCACCTCGTTCCCGCGCACCACGGCGACGGCGCTCGTGAAGCGGGCGCCGCGCTCCGCGGGGGGCACGCCGCGTAGCTTCTCCAGCAGCAGGTTGTTGCGGTCGAGGTCGCTTGCCCCTTCGCCTCCGAAGCGGCTCGAGAAGAGGCCGGGTGCCCCGCCGAGGGCGTCGACCGAGAGGCCCGAGTCGTCGGCCACCGTGAGCCGAGAGGAGCGGCGCGCGTAGGCGAGCGCCTTGATGCGCGCGTTCTCGAGGAAGCTCGTGCCGGTCTCCTCGGGCGCCTCGAGGATGCCGATCTCGCGCGGGCCGAGCACTCGGAACGGCAGCCCCCGTGCCAAGAGGCGCATCTCCTCGAGCTTGCCGGGATTCTGGCTCGCGAGCAGCAGTTCCGCCATGCGCCGGGCATGATACCGCCCTGGGCTGATATCATCCTTGTCGGACGAGAGCGCAGCGGGGGCGATGTAACGGGGGCGCTGTAACGGGACGCTGTACGGGGACGCTGTAATCGGGGAGTAGCTCAGCCGGGTAGAGCACGAGCCTTGGGCGCTCGCGGTCGCAGGTTCGAATCCTGTCTCCCCGACCAGATGTGGTACTCGTGCTACACTTCGACGTTTGGCACCTGCGCCTGTAGCTCAGTTGGAAAGAGCAGCAGCCTTCTAAGCTGCGGGTCAGGGGTTCGAATCCCTTCAGGCGCGCCATTCGATCGGTGGTGGCTGTAGCTCAGCTTGGTTAGAGCGCTTGGCTGTGGCCCATGAGGTCGCGGGTTCAAATCCCGTCAGCCACCCCACATATCCCGTGAGCGAGCGAGATCAAACTCGGCCGATCCAGTGCAGCTCCTGCGGGCGGTCGTTCGCACAACCGCGCTGGATCGGGCTTTCGGGGCCGCTGTGCCCGGCCTGCTTCGACCGGCTGCAGCGCGAGGAGCAGGTGCGGCGGCTGCACCACAGGGAGCGGCCGGGCGGCCTGCGCGGGTGGCTCCGCGGCCTGCTCGGCCGCTGACTTCGCGTCACACGTGTAATGGTAGGATCCCTCGTCCGCGAGGAGGCGAGAGGCGATGCCCCAGCGTCCACCCGACGTGGTGCCCGAGATCGTGACAGGCGACCTCAGCGAGGACCTGCTGCAGGCCTACCTGGCGGGCCCCGACCTGGCGGTGGACACGGAGACGATGGGGCTCGAAACGCGCCGCGACCGGCTGTGCCTGGTGCAGCTGTGCAGCCGGGCGATGCGCGCGGCGGTCGTCCAGATCCCGCGCGAGAGCCTCGATCCCGCCCGCGCGGCCGCTTCGCGCGCGCCACGCCTGAAGCGCCTGATGGAAGACCCGCGCGTGCTCAAGGTGTTCCATTTCGCCCGCTTCGACGTGGCGGCGCTCGCCCACTGGCTGGGCATCACGACGGCCCCGATCTATTGCACGCGCACCGCGAGCAAGCTGGCCCGCACGTACAGCGACCGCCACGGGCTGAAGGACAACCTGCTCGAGTTCCTGGACGTCGAGCTCGACAAGCTGGCGCGCCACTCCGACTGGTCAAGCCCCGAACTCAGCGCCGAGCAGCTGCGCTACGCGATCTCGGACGTGACGCTGCTGCTGCCGCTCATGGACCGGCTCGAGGAGACGCTCCGGCGCGAGGGCCGCGCCGAGCTGGCGCGCGAGTGCTTCGGCGTGATCCCGACCATGGCAAAGCTCGATCTAGTCGGCTTCGTGGGGTTGTTTGAGCACTGATTTTCAGGGGGGTCGGGGGGCGCTAAGCCCCCCGTAAGCTCAGTCCAGAGACCCCTCGCCCCGTTTCTTTGGCCAGTCCAAAGAATCCTCGCCCCGTTTCTCTAGCTCAGTCCAGAGACCTCTCACCCCGTTTTTCCTAGCTTCAGCTCAGAGAACCCCTCGCCCCGTTTCTTTGGGTCCGTCCAGGGCACCCTCGCTCGGTCTCGTTGAGCTCGGTTCCTCTTACCGCCGTCTGCCCGCCGCCTCGGCCTCGCGCAGCAGACCTTCCATCTCACCAGGCTGGAGCGTCTCGAGGTCCTTCAGCGCGGCCACCAGCTGGCGCGCCAGCTCCTGGCAATGCGCCAGGATCGGCCCGTTCGTGGCGACCCGCGCGCCTCCATTGTCGAGCCCCCACTCCGTGCGCTGGTCCTTCGTGAGCGGGCCGCAGGCCCCGCCCTCGACGCGGTGCGGCGGGCGGCGGTCGTGCCGGAATCCTGACACTCCGGGGAACGCCGCCTCCAGCAGGTAGTCGATCACGCGCACGATGCGCTCCTGGTCGGTGCCGAGCAGCCGGCTGTCCGCGCGCACCGACGCCTCGACGCCGCGGCTGGTGACGCCGATCGCGATCGCGATCGAGGTCTTCTCGACGCGCAAAAGCTCGTTGGCGATCTCGGCGATCACGTCGCGGTGGTCGTCGCGCACGAAGCCGACGGGCGCCACCCGCACCGCTCCTGTCACCTCCTGGTTGCGGAACGCCGCCGCGCGGTAGGCGTTCCACTCGGGCGGCACGCGGTAGTCGCGCAGCTCGTCGAGGATGTCCTGGGTCTCCTCCGCGCGCGTCAGCACCTCGAACATCTTGAAGTCGAGCGGCGTCGCCCCGTGCAGCAAAGCACTCGTGTCGGTGTAGATGCCGAGCGCGGCCGCGGCCTTCTCGGCGGGGCTCAGGCTGTCGAGCACGTCGAACATCGCGGCGATCACCGCCATGAAGGCGGAAGTCGATCCCACGGCGAGGCCGACGAACGGCAGCCGCACGCGCTTGACGCCGTTCGCGCGGCAGTTCTCCTCGACCTCGCCCGGATCGGCGTGGTGGTCCGCAACGAAGAAGTAGTCCGCCACGGGCAGCACGCCCGTCGTCGCCAGCATCCCGAGCGGTGGCGAGGTGTCGACCATGCAGTGGAGCCCGCGCTTCAGCCGGTCTCGGTTCGGGTCGAGGAGCCTAATGCCGCAGCGCTCGACCAGATTGCGGTTCTGCGGGTGGCCGAGGCTACCGGTCAGGATCCGCACCTCCTCGGCGCCGAGCTCGCGCAGGATCGCGGTCAGCAGCACCGCGCTGCCGAGCGCGTCTGGATCCCCCACCCACTGCGTGAAGACGTTCGCCCCACGGCCCTTGATCGCCTTGGCGCTGCGCTTCAGGCCCATGTAGGCCGCGTGAGCCTGGGTGAGCACCGGCAGGATCTCCAGCGTGCGGCGCTTGCCGAGCAGCCCGAGGAAGCGGCGCCGCACCGCCGAGGGCCCCGCGGTGCGGGGCGGCTTCAAGATGCGGCCGTTTCGGCTCACGACGAAAACCCCCCCGCGCGCGCGATCAGCGACGGCTCAGTCTCATGCGGCATGAAAGGTGCGGCCCTCCCGGGCCAGATCCACGAGCAGCGGCGCCGGCTCCAGGCGCAGCGTCTCCATCGTCTCGAGGGCGAAGCGGGCCCCCAGCCGGTCGAGGTGGCGAAACGGGCCGCCCAGAAAGGGCGGGAAGCCGAGCCCGAAGACGGCGCCCACGTCGCCGTCGCGCGGCGAGCGCAGGATGCCCTCCTGCAGGCAGCGGACCACTTCGTTCAGGAACGCGAACACCAGCCGCTGCTGCGTCCGCTGCGCGTCGAGCGGACGCCGCGACGCGCCTTCGGGCAAAAGCGCGTAGACGGACTCGTCGACGCGCTTCTTCCCGCCGTGGTACGTGTAGAAGCCCCGCCCCGCCTTGCGCCCGTTGCGCCCGTCGGCCACGAGCGCCGCCATCGAGACGGGCGGGGTCATACGCTCGCCGAAGTGCCGCTCCATCACGCCGGCTACGCGCGCCGCGACGTCGATGCCCACCTCGTCGAGAAGCGCACAGGGCCCCACCGGGAAACCGAAACGGACCATCGCCGCGTCGAGCGCGTCGACTGCGGCGCCCTCTTCCAGCACGCGCGTGGCCTCGTTCATGTACGCCGCCAGCGCACGGCTCGTGTAGAAGCCCGGCCCGTCCCGCACCACGATCACGTGCTTGCCCACGCGCCGCCCGAACGCGGCCGCGGTGGCGATGGCCGCGGGCTCGGTCTCGGGCGTGATCACGACCTCGAGCAGCGGCATCTTGTGCACGGGCGAGAAGAAGTGCATCCCGAGCACGCGGCCGGGGCGGCGACAGCCGCGCGCGATGTCCCCGATCGGGATCGACGACGTGTTGCTGGCGACTACGCAGGCCTCGCCCGCGACGGCCTCGATCTCGGCCAGCACGCGCCGTTTCAGCTCTAGGTCCTCGAACACCGCCTCCACGACGAGCTCCGCGCGGGCGAAGCCGCGCAGGTCCAGGCTCGGCGAGATGCGGTCCATCCGCTGACCGACCTCGCGGCCGGTCAAGCTGCGGCGCTTTCGCCGCTCCTCGAAGACGCGGTGGACCTGGCCCAGGCCGCGGGCGACAGCCTCGAGCGAGGCGTCCTTGATCCGGACCGCGACGCCGGCCTCGGCGGCTACGCAGGCGATTCCCGCGCCCATGAGGCCCGCGCCCAGGATGCCGAGCTTGCCGACCACGGCCGACTGCGTTCCCTCCGGCACCCCCGTGTCCTTCTTGATCTCCTGGGTGGCGAAGAAGAGCGAGACGAGCGCGCGCGATTCGTCCGTGACCGACAATCGACCGAACTCCCGCGCTTCGAGCGCCAGGCCGTCGGCGAGGGTCGCCGCGGTGCCGTGTTTCACGACCTCGATCGCGGCGAGCGGCGCCGGGTAGTGTCCACCCGTCTTCGCGAGCACCGAGCGCCTGGCCTTGGAGAAGATGAGCGGCCGGAGCAGGCGCTCCTGCAACCGGATCCCCGCGCGCTCGGGCCGCAGCCGGCCCTCGGCGAGCGCGAGCGCTTTGCGGCGGGCGACGTCGGTCAGGACCTGTACCGCGCACAGCTCGTCCACGAGCCCGGCGCGCAGCGCGCGCGCCGGGTTCAGCGAGCGGCCGGTGAGGATCAGGTCGAGGGCGCTCGCCAGGCCCACGAGCCGCGGGAGGCGCTGGGTCCCGCCCGCGCCCGGCACGATCCCGAGCATCACCTCGGGCAGGCCGATCACGGTTTTCAGGTCGTCCGAGGCCACGCGATAGCGGCACGCGAGCGCAAGCTCGGTCCCGATCCCGAGGCAGCTGCCGTGGATGGCGGCCACGACCGGCACTCGGCAGGCCTCGACACGGCCGAGCACAGCGTGCGCGGCGCGCGACAACGCCTCGCCCTCCTCGGCGGAGCGGATGCGCGTGAAGTCGTGGATGTCGGCCCCGGCGATGAAGTTGTCGGGCTTGCCGCTGCGGATCACGACCGCCCTCACCGCGGCGTCCCGTTCCACCTCGTCGAGCAGGGTCTCGAACTCGGCGATCCGCTCGCGGCCGAGTGTATTGACCTTCTCGCCCGGCACGTCGAGCGTCATTACCAGCACGCCGTCGGCAAAGCGCTCGCAGGCGAAGGCGCCGCTCATCGCTCGAGCACCATCGCGAAGCCCATCCCGCCCTGGGCACAGACCGAGACGAGGCCGAGCCGCGACCCGCGCCGCTTCATCTCGTTCGCCAGCGTGGTCACGAGCCGCGCGCCCGTGGCTCCAAAGGGGTGGCCGAGTGCGATCGAGCCGCCGCAGACGTTGAGCCGGTCGCGGTCCAGCTTCCCGACCGGCTTCGAGCGGCCGAGCTTGTCGCGGGCCCAGGTCTCGGACTCGAGCGCCTGGATGTTCGAGGCGACCTGGGCGGCGAACGCCTCGTGCATCTCGATGAGGTCGATGTCCGAGAGCTCGACCCCGGCCCGCTCGAGCGCCTTCGGCACGGCGAGCGCCGGGCCCATGAGCAGCTGCCCGCCCGGGTCGACGGCCGCCACGGCCCACGAGCGGACGAATGCGAGGGGCTCACGGCCCTCGGCTCGGGCCTTGTCCTCGGACATCAGCAGGACGGCCGCCGCGCCGTCGGTGAGCGCCGAGGAGTTTCCCGCGGTGACGCTTCCGTAGCGCTTGTCGAAAGCGGGCGGCAGCGCCGCGAGCGCCTCGAGCGAGGTGTCCCGGCGCAGCAGGTTGTCGGCGCCGACGGGCTCGTAGCGGGGCGCCACGAAGACGGGGCACATCTCCTGCGGAAGCCGGCCGTCGTCGGTCGCCGCAGAGCCGTGGCGGTGGGAGGCGAGCGCGATCCGGTCCTGCTCCTCGCGCGTGATGTGGTTCTCCTTGGCCATCTTCTCGGCGGACTGGCCCATCGTGAGACCGGTCGACGGCTCGGCCAGGGCGGGCCAGTCGGGCACGAGGTCGCCCAGGCGCAGCTTCGCCAGAATCGAGAGGCGGGAGCGGAGCGACTTCGCGCGCTGGGCCTCGACGAGCGCCTGCGCCAGGCGGCGGCTCAACGGGATCGGAATGTCCGAGAGGCATTCGGCTCCCCCGGCGACCCCGGCGTCGACGTGTCCCAGCCGGATCTCGGCAGCCACGTCGGCGATGGCCTGGCTCGCGGACGCGCAGGCCCGATTCACGGTGTAAGCCGGCACCTCCTTGGGTAAGCCGGCGCCGAGGGCGACCTCGCGGGCGAGGTTCGGGACCTTGACCGAGGGGACCACCTGACCCATCACGACGGTGCCGATCGACGCGGGGTCGACCTCGGTCCGCTCCAGCAGCTCACGGACGCAGGCCTTGCCGAGATCGACGGCGCTCAGGTCCCGGAACAGGGTCCCCGAGCGTGAGAAGGGCGTGCGGCATCCAGCGATGACGGCAACACGGCGTTCTGGCATGGGGGTCTAGGCGGGATCCGGCCCGCGACCCGTCTTCTCCGGGAAGGGAACGTGTCTTGGGGTTTCCAGGGTGGAACCCGGGCGTGCGCCCGTCACAACGAATTCATGCTAGCGCACACGCGGGGGGGTTTCTAGGGTCAATGCAACCAGGGTCAGTACGGCATGTCATTGGACCCATGAAACTTGTTCACGTCGAAGCGTGAGAGGATTCGAGCTTCACGAGGAGGACGTCCGATGTCCCGTCGCTTCTGCTTGACGTTCGTCTCGCTCCTGGCGGGCCTTCACGCCTTCGGCCAGGCCCCGGCTGCCGGCCAGGCCTCCGCCGCAGTTCGCGCCAACGAGAGCCGACCGTCACCGAAGCCCCAGACGCGGCCTCACGGGCTCCGCGTTCCCGTCGATCCGGCGAAGATCTTCGTGGACGATGGCGATACCGTGGACATCCGCTGGTCCAGGGACGACCTCGAGACGATACGGATCCTGGGGATCGACTGCCCCGAGACGCGCCACATCGAGCACAACCTGCCCTACCCCCAGGACTTCGGTCCGGAGGCCCGCGCGTTCGCCAAGGGCGCCTTCGCCTCTGCGAACGAGGTGGAGCTGCTGCGGTCGAGCACCCTCGATCCGTTCGGGCGCACCCTCGGCTACGTGTTCCTCACCGGGCGAAACTACTCGGTGCTGGTGGTCCGCGCCCGGCTCGCCGCCGAGAGCGTCAGCCACTACGGGGACAACGGATTGCCGAAGGAGGCGGCCGAGGTGCTCGCCGCGGCGAAGGCCGCGGGACCGGTGCCTTTCGAGCCACCCCACCAGTTCCGGGCGCGCATGCGCGACGTCACGAAGTGGATGCAGGAGAAGGGCCTGTCGGCCGAGAAGTAGGCTCTCCACCGATGGCCCCGCCCCCTCCGTATGGCGCACCGTCTTCCGGGGGCAAGCCCCGCCGCCTGCTGCTGCCGCTTGGCATCGCCGCGGTCGCGCTCGTACTCTGGGACAGCTTCGTCGTCTACCCGTTCCGGATCTTCGTCGTCTTCCTGCACGAGATCTCGCACGGCCTCGCGGCGGTCCTCACAGGGGGCGCCATCGAGTCGATCGGCCTGAGCTTCGACGAGGGCGGCGTCTGCCGCACGCGCGGGGGCTCCGCGTTCCTGATCCTGAGCGCCGGCTACCTGGGCAGCCTGCTGTGGGGCGCGACATTCCTCGTCCTGGGCGAGCGCCGCACGCGCTCGCGCACGGTGATCGCCGCGATCGGGGCGTTCACGCTGGTCGTGACCCTGCTCTACGTGCGAACGCTCTTCGGCTTCGCATACGGCTTTGCGGCCGGCCTCGCGCTGCTGGCCGTCGCCCAGAAGCTGCGGCCAGCGGTGTCCGAGATCCTGCTCGCGGCCATCGGCGCGACGAGCGCGCTCTATGCGGTGTGGGACATCGCGTCGGACGTGCTGTTCCGCCAGTCGAGCCAGAGCGACGCGGCGGCGCTGGCCCAGATCACGGGCATCCCGGCGATCGTGTGGGGCGTAGCCTGGATCGCGCTGTCCCTCGTTGTGCTCGGCTACCTGGTGAGACGGCTGGACTGAGGTGTACCGGGCCCGAGACCCGATCAGCTCGGGCTACAATCCCGCGTGCTCGGGATGAGCGGTCTCGACGCGGTCACCGGCCGTAAGGACCATGCCGCGACGCTCGTTCCTACAGGTCGTGGCCGCGTCCGGTTTCGCGACGCGGCTTCAAGCGCCAACCGCGCCGCCGATCCGCGAGGATACCTTGGTCATGGACGCCATGGGCGAGCTGCGTATGGAGTACCAAGAGGCCCTCATCCGCGAGATGCTGGCGAGCGGGCTGGATTCGATGCGATCCGAAACCCGAGGGAGCAGAGGCCCTGGAGCTCGCGATCGATTCGCTGCTCCAGCACGACCGCTACCTGGCGGCCACCCAGGCTTCTTCCTGAAGGCCCTGTCGGTCGCCGACTTGGAGCGCGCCCGCCGCTCGCGAAGGGCGGCCTTCCCGCGCGCGACGTCGAGCGCGTCATGGGCGGCAACCTCCTCCGGCTGTACCGGGACGTGATCGGTTAGCGGGCCTGCCTGATCTTTGCCGTCAGGGCTCTAATCGTTGTTCCCATTTCTGTGGCATTATAACCGTAGGGGGTATTCATCTGAGCGGACTGGCGTCAGGATGCTCTCCATGGCCGGGCCGCTCGAGGGCGGTCCATGCTCGGGGGGTGCCCCCTTCTCCCGGGCGGCCTGGGTGGTGCAGCCTTCGGCTGC
>Ga0247727_10001179_pt1 | contig 63777 bp, 52 predicted proteins | sample WisWelCaveWW1625_FD_202498 | JGI IMG/M metagenome (GOLD analysis project Ga0247727, IMG submission 202498) | Biofilm microbial communities from Wishing Well Cave, Virginia, United States - WW16-25 | ecosystem: Environmental > Aquatic > Deep subsurface > Groundwater > Cave microbial mat | place... | reverse complement strand
GATCGGGGTACCCGGCCGTCCAGCGGACAAGTACCCGACACCAATCAATCAATCGTCCCAAAATTAAGAACGGTTCGACGCACCGTCCTCTCATCACATCGCCCGGCCGACCCGTGAACGGCTACCGGGGAACGGACACGACGCCCTCGGGTTCGTAGACGCCGAAGCCTTCCTCGGGAGAGAGCTCCACGCGCACCCGTTCGCCGGCGCCGTACCCTTCGAGCGCCCGCTCGAGAGCCGGGAAGATCTCGCCCGCCCCGTGGCGATAGCGGAGCTCGCCTTCCTCGGCGCTGGATTCGAGAGGTTCCCCGCCTTCCCCCAGGAGCTCGTAGGAGAGGACGACCAGGGCGCCCGCGGCGACCTTCAAGGGGCCACCGGGGCCACCGGGACCCCTGGGGCCGCGGAGGCCGTGGGGGCCAGGGCGTCGAGCCGGTCCGGAGTGATCAGGTAGGTGTAGCTCGCGAGCCCCGATTCCAGCCGTCGCAACAGGGCCGCCGATTCCTCGAAGGTGATGCGGTCCTCGTCGATCGCGCGTTCCACGTTCCGCCGCAGGTGGTCCAGGAGGTCCGTGCGGAAGTACTCCACGTAGGAGAGCACCTCCTCGACCTTGTCCCCTGGGATCAAGTGGGCGAGCTTGGGACGCCCGTCCTCGCCCACGTCGACGTGCACGACGTGCGTGTCGCCGAACAGGTTGTGGAGGTCGCCCAGGATCTCCTGGTAGGCCCCGAGCAGGAAGAACCCGATGTAGTAGCGCTCGCCGGGCCGGAACGGATGGAGCTCGAGCGTGGGCTTGACGTCCCGGAGATCGATGAAACGGTCGACCTTGCCGTCGGAGTCGCAGGTGATGTCGGCCAGGACCGCTCGCCGAGTCGGCAGCTCCTGGTGGCGGTGGAGCGGCATCACCGGGAAGAGCTGGCGGATCGCCCAGGAGTCGGGCATGGACTGGAACACCGAGAAGTTGAGGAAGTAGGTGTCCGCCATGTCCCGCTCGAGGTGCTCGAGGTCGTCGGGCACGTACTCGAGGCTGCGCGTCAGCTTCAGGATCTTCTCGCAGGCCTTCCAGAAGAACTCCTCGACCCGTGCGCGCTCCTGCAGGGTGAGCTGGCCCACGTTGAAGAGCGTCATCCCGGCTTCGCGCAGTTCCTGGGCGTCGTGGTAGCTCTCCAGGAAGTTCTTGGCCGTGACGTTGTCGCACAGCTCGGCGATGTTCCGGATCGTGTCCGCCTCGTCCGGCTGGACGGGGGAGGGGCCGCCATTGGCGCTGAAGTCCGACACCCCGAGCACCTCGGTCACGAGGACCGCGTGGTGGGCGGTCAGGGCCCGGCCGGACTCGGACAGGATCGTGGGCTGCGGCAGATTCGCTTCGGCGCAGGCCTCGCGCAGGTGGAACACCACGTCGCTGGCGTATTCCTGCAGCGTGTAGTTCATCGAGGACTCGAAGTCCGTGCGCGACCCGTCGTAGTCGATTCCCAGGCCCCCGCCCACGTCGAAGTAGGAGATCATGGCGCCCATCTCCCGCAGTCCGATCAGGGTGCGGGTCGCTTCCGAGAGGGCGTCCTTGATCGAACGGATGCGGGTGATCTGGCTCCCGAGATGGAAGTGGACCAGCTTCAGGCAGTCGAGCATCCCGCGCTCGGCCAGGATCTCGACGATCTGGACGATCTGGCGCGTCGTCAGGCCGAACTTGGAGCGGTCCCCGCTCGATTCCTTCCAGCGGCCGGCGCCCCTGCCCGAGAGCTTGGTCCGCACGCCGAGGGTCGGCCGGATCCCGAGGGCTTCCGAGGTCTGCAGGATCGTCTCGAGCTCGCTGAACTTCTCGATCACCAGGATCGGGATCGTGCCGAGGCGGCTGGTGAGGAGCGCGGTCTCGACGTACTCGCGATCCTTGTATCCGTTGCAGACGATGAGCCGCCCCTTCTCCGAGTAGAGCGCCATGACGGCCAGGAGCTCGGGCTTGCTCCCGACCTCCACCCCCATGCCGTGCTTCGACCCCTCCGCGATGAGCGCATCGACTAGGTGTCGCTGCTGGTTGACCTTGATGGGGAAGACGCATACGTAGGGTGACTCGTACCCGTACTCGGCGCGCGCCCGATCGAAGGCCCCGAAGATCTCGCGCACGCGCGCCTTCAGGATGCCGTCGAAGCGCAGGAGGATCGGGGCGTCGACGCCGCGCCGGCGGATCTGCGCGATCAGCTCGTGCAGGTCGATCTCGGGCGTGCTCGTCCCGTTCGGGCGGACCACCATGTCTCCGCGCTCGTTGATCCCGAAGTATCCACCCCCCCAGTTCGGGACGTTGTAGAGGGCTTCTGCGTCGCGGTGGGTCCAGGGACTCATCGAGGAGCGAGCGAAGGCGGTGAGTATAGGTCGAATCGCTGCGCGCGCGAGTCCGAGCCGCCGGATCTCGCCCGACTTTCTCCGCGCCGGGTCGGATTCCGGGAGTGGACGGAACCTCCCACGGCGGCACCCCATCCAAGGAAGGCGCACGGTCGGCAGTGGATGCGAGAGGTGCCCTTCGCCGATCGCTTCCCAGCGCGAGAGAGCCATCCGACTGTGCCCGAGGCCTCCCTGGATCCAGGGGGAACGGGGAGGCCTCCCCTTGCCGGCCGCGGGGTCCTTTTCCGCCCTCCTTTCGGGTCCGCTACGATCCGCGGGCCCCATGACGGCCGTGACCCTCGAGGACGGAACCGAGATCGACGTCGACGCCGCTGCGCGCCGGCTCGATGGCGTCGTGCGGCGCACGCCTCTCGTGCCTTTCCCGGCGCCGGAAGAGCGCATCGAGCTCCGGCTGAAGCTCGAGTGCCTCCAGGAAACGAACTCCTTCAAGGCGCGCGGCGCCTGGAACCAGGTGAGCCAGCTCGCTCCCGCCGAACGGGAGCTCGGCGTGGTGGCCACGAGCTCCGGGAACCACGGGCGCGCCGTCGCCTGGGCCGCGCGCCGGGCGGGCGTTCGCGCGACGATCTACATGGCCGCGAACGCCTACCCGAACAAGGTCGAGGCCTGTCGGGCCGAGGGAGCGGAGGTGATCCTCACGCCGACCCGCGCGGAGGCCGAGGAGCGCTGCGCACAGGCCGTCCGCGCCGGGGCGTTCCTCGTGCATCCTTACAAGGATGCGCGCACGATCGAGGGCGCCGGAACGGTGGGCCTCGAGATCGCGCAGGATTGGCCCGCGGTCGAGGTCGTGCTCGTCCCCGTCGGCGGGGGAGGCCTGATCGCCGGCTCGGCCCTCGCGCTCGCGCTGCGCCTCGGGGACGAGGTGGCGGTCATCGGCGTCGAGCCCGAGGGCTCGCCGAACCTCTCGCGGGCGCTCGAGGCGGGACGTCCGGTCGTGATCGACCCGATCCGGACCTCCATCCAGGGGCTTTGTCCGCTCGACACGGGGGAGACGAACCTCGCGCTCGTCCAGCGTTACGTCGAGGGGATGATCACGCTCTCCGACGAGGAGATCCTCGAGGGGCAGCGGCAACTCGTGCGCGCTGGCCACACGGTGGAGCCCGCGGGCGCCGCCGGATTCGCGGCGCTCGTCGCCCGGGCGCTGCCGCCGGAGTTCCTCGCCGGACGGAGCCGCTCGAACCCGCTGCGGGTCGCGTGCGTCGTCTCGGGCGGGAACCCGGATCCCGAGCAGCTCGCGAGCCTATCCTAGCCAGCGGCGTTCACGGCCGTGCTTGCTCCAGGAGCCACGCGCGCGCCGCCTCGAGCGTCGGATCGCGCCCGGCGGCGTCGTCCTCGGGCGTGGAGACCACCGGGTGAGTCGGCAGCACGCCGCGGCGATCCTCGCCGTCGCCGTTGGCGCGCACGAAGTAGGCCGAGGACACCTGGAGCTGGAGGCGCGAGTTCGGCAGATCACAGGAGTAGATCTCCCCGAAGGCGTTCGGAACGCCGCCGGTCTCGGCGCCGAAGAGCGGGGCGAGGCCGAAGTCGCCGACGGCGTTCGCGAGCATCATCGCGCTCGAGAAGGTCGCAGGTCCGATCAGGAGGCACCAGGGGCCGTCGAATCGTCGGGGCTCGACCTCGGGCGTGACTTCTTCCAGCTCCAGGACCACGATCTCGCCTTCCTCGGCGCCCCAGAAGGCCCGCCCGAAAGGGTGCAGGTACTGCAAAGGCAGCCAGCGCAGCCACGCGGCGAGGTGGTTCTTGAGATGCGCGCGGTAGCGCGCGCTCGAGCGCCACTCCTTGCGCGAGGCCATGCGATAGGGCTTGTCGTCCAGATAGGCGAGCAGCCGCTCGCCCAGGGTCGAGTCGCCGCCCCCGTTCCTGCGCAGATCGACGATGACGCCGCGCGCTTCTTTGGCGCGGATCTCGTCGAACGTCGCGCGCAGGAAATCCTTCCAGGCTCCTCCGTCGGTCATGCTCCGGAAGTCGATCCACGCGACCCCTCCCTCGAGCCAGTGCAGGGTCCAGTTCGCGCGAGCGGGCACGGCGGAGCGCTTGGCCTGGATCTCCTGCGCGGTCATGCCTTCGAGGCCTTCGTATACCGTGCACTCCCCGCGGCCGTCGTCGGTGTGGACCTCGAAGGGCGCCCGCGCGCCTGCGAGCCACAGATGCATGTGGAGGTTGCTGGAGAACGAGGCGGCGGCGAAGGCGGGTTCGCCGGCCCGCAGGGTCGGGTACTCGGAGAGGGACTCGCGCAGGTCTATCCCGTTCACGCGGCGCAGCTCGGCTCCGGGTGGAGGTCCGCCCTCGGCCAGGCTGCGAACGATCACGAGCCGCCCTGCGCGCGCCTCGACCGCCAGCGGCAGGAGCCGCTCCGTGCTCGCGAACGCGTTCCACTCCTCGAACGGAGGCAGGAGCGAGGTGTGATCGTCGCCGAGCGCCGCGGCGAGCTGGGCTGCGAGCGGCCAGAACTCGCGGCGCGTCAGCGGATGCTGGATGCGGCGCTCGAGCGCCTCGCGGAGCGCTTCGATCTCCTCCCGGGGACGTAGCGCGTAGGGGCGAGGATGGACCTCTTCGCACACGTCGACCAGGAAGCGCAGATCCTCGGCGAGTTCCCGGGGCAAGAACGCGCGCTCGAATTCCTCGGGCCGGACGTCCTCGTGGGTGCGAGGCGTCGAGATCAGGCTGGAGCAGGCCCCGGTGAGGAGGAGCGGGAGGAGGAGCGGGAGGAGGGCGAGCGGGCGCAAGAGTCCCATGGCCCATGGCGAAAGGTTCATGGCGGTGTGGGGGTAGGATCCTACCCTCGCTCGTCCATGAAACGCGTCGTCCTCGTCCGCCCCCAGGGGCCGCGCAACGTCGGTTCCGTCCTGCGCGCAGCGCTGAACTTCGGGCCCACCGAGCTCGTGCTCGTCCGGCCCGAGCGGCCGGCCCTGCTGCTCCACCCGGACTTCACGCAGATGGCCCACGGCGTCGACGACCTCCCGCGGCGGGTGCGCATCGTCTCCGCGCTCGAAGAAGCCCTCGCGGAGGCGACTGCGAGCTACGGGTTCACGGCGCGGGTGCGCGACCACCGGTCGCTCGTGGACTGGCGCGACCTGCGCGACGAGCTCGCCCTGCGCTGCGCCTCGCCCGCGGAGCGGGTCGCGCTCGCCTTCGGGAACGAGGAGAGCGGGCTCTCGGGCGAGGAGACCGCGCATCTCGGGACCCTCGTGCGCATCCCGACCTCCGACGAGCACGGCTCGATCAACCTGGCGATGGCGGTCGGGATCGTGCTCTCGACCGTGTACCTCGCCGGGGCGCCGAGCGCGGACGAGCGCCGCACGACCCCGGTCTCGGGGGCCGAGCGGCGCTTTCTCATCGAGCGCCTGAAGGAGGCCCTCGGCCCCTGCTGCACGAGCGCTCCCGCCCGCCGGGACCTGCTCTCCTCGATCGAGCGGGTGTTCGCCCGCGCCGAGCTCGAGACGCGCGACGCGCGCGCCTGGCACCTCCTCGCGCGGGCGCTAGCAGGCGAGCGCTCGCCGGCTGACTTCGGGATCGGGACGGAGCTCGAGGCGAGCCTCGAAACGCGCGAGGACGGGCGATGAGCGAGATCCTCGAAGCCGATCTCACCTGGTTCGAGGGACGTTTCAGGCCGAACGTGCGCATCGCGGTCGGAGGAGACGGGCGCATCGAGCGCGTCGGGCCGTTCCTCGAGCGTCCGACGCACAGGCTCGCGGGCCGAGCGCTCCTGCCCGGCTTCGTGAACGTGCACAGCCACGCCTTCCAGCGGGGATTGCGCGGCCGCGGCCAGGCCTTCCCGGCAGGGCAGGGCGACTTCTGGATCTGGAGGGAGTCGATGTACGCGCTCGTGGAAGAGATGGACGCGCCGCGCCTCCACGCGCTCTCGCTCCAGGCCTTTCGCGAGATGCTCGCGGCGGGGATCACGACGGTGGGGGAGTTCCACTACCTGCACCACGATCGAACGCTCGCGGGCTACGGGTTCGACCGCGTGATCCGCGAGGCGGCGCGCGAGGCGGGGATCCGCCTGGTCCTGCTGCAGACCTACTACCGCACGGGGGGCGTCGGCCGGCCGCTCGAGGGCGCCCAGCGGCGCTTCGCCGTCTCGGGTCCCTCCGAGTACTGGGACCAGTTCGATCGGCTGGCCGAGGAGCTCGATCCCCGCCTTGAATCCCTGGGAGCGGTCGTGCACTCGATCCGCGCGGCGTCGCTCGCGGATCTCGTGGCCGTACACGCGGAGTCCGCGCGGCGCGGGCTCGTGTTCCACATGCACGTCGAGGAGACGGCGAAGGAGCTCGACGAATGCCGTGCGGTCCACGGGCGCACGCCGATGCGGATCCTGCTCGACGAGCTCGCGCTCGACGCGCGCTTCACGGCCGTGCACGGCACGCAGACCGAACGCGCGGAGCTCGCGGCGTTCCTCGCGACCGGCGCGGTGCTCTGCGCCTGCCCGACGACCGAGGGGAACCTCGGCGACGGGATCGCCGAGCTCGCCCAGGTCTGCGCCAACGCCCGCGGCTTCGAGGGCCGGCTCGCCCTCGGGAGCGATTCGAACGAGAGGATCTCGATGTTCGAGGAGATGCGCTGGCTCGAGTTCGCCCAGCGTCTACAAGAGGAGCGCCGGGGGTGTCTGCGCGACGGGCGCGGGGACGTCGCGCGCGTACTCCTCGACGCGGCCACGAAGAACGGCGCGCAATCGCTCGGGATCGAGGCGGGCGAGATCCACGCCGGGGCCTGGGCCGATTTCGTCGCCGTCGATCTCTCCGCAGCGGCGCTTTCCGGTGTGACGGCCGAGACCCTCCCGGCGGCCCTCGTCTTCGGGTGCGGCGAAGACGTGATCGCGGGCGTGGCGGTCGGCGGTCGCTGGCTCCGGGGGCCGAGCTAGTGGAACGCATGCGACTCGCCGGATTCGCCGTCGAGGCCCTGTCCGTGGGCGGCCTCGAGACCGCGATCTCGCTCCCCGAGCTCAAGGTCGCCTTCGACGTCGGGCGCTCGCCGCTCGAGCTCGTCCTGCGCGACACCGTGCTCTTCACGCATGGACACATGGACCACATGGGCGGCGTCGCCTACCACGCGGCGACGCGCGCGCTGCGGCACATGGCCCCGCCGACCTACCTGATCCCGCCCTCGTATCACGCGGACTTCGAGGCGCTCTTCGAGGTCTGGAAGCGCCTCGATCGCTCGACGGTCGAGCACCGCACCGTGACGATCTCGCCCGGGGAGGAGCACCTGCTCCCGAACGGCCTGCGCGTGCGGCCGTTCCGCACCTACCACACGGCGCCTTCGCAGGGCTACGCGCTCGTCGCGCGCCGGGAGAAGCTCCGGCCCGAGTTCCTGGGGCTTCCCGGGTCCGAGATCGCGCGCCGCCGCCGCGCCGGCGAGGTCCTGACCGAGACGCGCGAGACGGTCGAGGTCGCCTACTGCGGCGACACGACGATCGAGGTGATCGAGCGCGAGCCCCTGGCGCGCGCCGCCAGGCTCCTGATCCTCGAGACGACCTTCGTGGACGACCGCGTGACCGTGGAAGAGGCGCGCGGCAAGGGCCACGTGCACCTGTACGAGCTCGCCGAACGCGCCGAGCTCCTCCGGAACGAGGCCATCCTGCTGCACCATTTCTCGGCACGCTTCCGCTCGGTCGAGATCGTCGCGGCCCTCGACCTGCGACTGCCGGCGGATCTGCGCGCGCGCGTCACGCCGCTCCTGGGATCCCATCACGGGCATCGCTGGGAGTCGGCGGACGCCCCGTGAGCCCGGAGCTGCGGTATTGATCTCCTTCCTGCCCCTCGCGACGACCGCGCTGGCGGTCCTCTTCGCGCGCGCGCTCTTTCTCCGTTGGCGTTCGAAGCGCGAGGCCGCGCACCTCCTCTGGTGGGCGGTCGGAGTCGCCTGCTACGGACTCGGCACGGCGCTGGAAGGGACGATCGCGCTCGCGGGAAGCTCCGTGGCGCTCGTCAAGGCGTGGTACGTCGCGGGTGCGATCCTCGGGGCCTGGCCGCTCGCGCAGGGGAGCGCCTTCCTCCTCTCGCCCAGGACCGCCCGCAGGCTGATGTGGGCTGTGCTTCCCGTGGTCGTTGCGGCGGCGGTCCTCGCCCTCGTCTCGCCGGTCGACGCGAGCCGGCTCGAGCCCCGCCGCCCGAGCGCGGCCCTCCTCGCCTGGTCGCCGGCGCGCGTGCTCCCGCCCCTGATCAACGTCTACGCCGCCCTCCTCCTCGTCGGGGGAGCCGCGCTCTCCGCCGTGCGATTCGCCGTCCAGAAGGACGGCGGAGGCCGCGCCCTCGGCAACGCTCTCATCGCGCTCGGAGCCCTGCTTCCGGCGATCGGGGGGACCATCGCGCGTCATGGAGGGGTGGAGCCGCTCTACGTCAGCGAGTTCCTGGGGCTGTGTCTGATCGGAATGGGCTACCGGATCTGCATCCGGAGCCCGACGCCGGTCCAAGAGCTCCCCTGAAGCGAGGTCACTCCATGCGTGCGGTGGTGATCGACGACCCCGGGGAGAGCTCGAAGCTCCGCGTGACCGAGGCCGCCGCTCCGGTCATGGGCCAGGACGAGCTGCGGATCCGCGTGGCCGCCTTCGCCGTGAACCGCGGCGATTGGATGCAGCGGCGCGGGCTCTACCCGCCGCCGCCGGGGGTCTCCGAGATCCCGGGCCTCGAGTGCGCGGGCGAGGTGATCGAGGTCGGCGCGAACGTGCGCGGCTGGACGCTCGGCGATCGGGCGATGGCCCTCCTTCCGGGCGGCGGCTATGCGGAGGAGGCCGTGGCCCACGCCGGCTCCGTGATGCGAGTGCCGGAGCGCCTCTCGCTCATCGAGGCGGCCGCGGTTCCCGAGACCTTCCTCACCGTCCACCTGTGCGTCTTCCAGCTCGCGGCCTTCCCCGCGGGCGGGACGCTCCTCGTGCAGGGAGGCGGCAGCGGGATCGGCACCGCGACGATTCAGATGGTCCGGGCGGCGGGCGGCCGCGTCCTCGCCACGGCGGGCTCCGACGCGAAGTGCGCGCGCTGCCGCGAGCTCGGCGCCGAGCTGGCGGTGAACTATCGGAAGGCGTCCTTCGTCGAGGCAGCGCTCGAGACGACCGGTGGCGCCGGCGTCGACGTCGTCCTCGACCACGTGGGCGCGCCCTACCTCGCCGACCACCTGCGGGCGCTCCGCGTCGGCGGCCGGCTGGTCTTGATCGGTCTGATGGGGGGAGCCCGGGCCGAGATCGACCTCGGTCTCTTGCTCGCGAAGCGCCTCCAGGTGATCGGCTCGACCTTGCGCGCCCGGCCGCTCGCGGAGAAGCAGGCGCTGGTCGCCGACTTCGAGGCCCGCTTCGGCGAAGCCCTGTCGGCGGGGCGCATCCGGCCGATCGTCGATCGCGTGCTGCCGATGGAAAAGATCGAGGCCGCTCACGCCGCCATGGAACGGAGCGAGCACTTCGGCAAGATCGTCCTCACGACCTAGAGGTCGACTTCTTCTTCGGCGACCCCGAGCTCTTCTACATCTTCCAGCAATGGGAGATCTGCGTCGACAACGTGCGCATCGCGCGCGCCGCCGGCGCGCCGCGTTGATCCTTCGAGCTACTTGCCGAAGTCGATGCAGAGGCCGTTCGTGGCGCCGACGCCGTTCGGGGCTCCGGAGTCGAGGACGAAGGCCTGGAAGTACTCGGAGACGCCGGCGTAGCCGACGGGAACGTTGAAGGGGATCGTGGCCTTGCCCTCGCCGGGAGCGCCGGTCGTCCCCGAGAGGATCACGGGCACGATCTGGAAGAAGGGATCGGCCGGAATCCGATCCCACGAACCGTGCCGTTGCTCGGCTCGAGCGTCCGCTGCGGCTCGAGCGTCGCCGCGTCCCACTCGCGGATCGTCCGATCCATGCTCCCGCTCGCCATGCGCGCGCCGTCGGGGGAGAACGCGAGCGCGGAGATCAGCGCTGCGTGCGCCGAGGCTTCCAGGGTCGGCAGGAGCCCAGGGAGCTCGAGGAGACGGATCGTTCCCTGCTCCGATCCCGCCGCGAGGAAAGCCCCGCTCGGATGGAGAGCGAGGCGGACGAAGCTGCCTGGGTCTTCTTCGAACGCCACCCTGGTCTCGCCGGTCGCGACGTCCATGCCCCGTATGGGTCCCTCCGCCGATGCGGCGTAGAGGATGGTGCCGTCCTTCGAGAAGCAAAGGTCTTCGATCTGTCCCTCTCCGAGCTCCCAGACCCGGATGCGCTCGTGTAGACCGCCGTCCCAGAGCTCGATCTGGCCGTCGAGATCGCCGACGGCGAGCAGCGCGCCGCTCGAATCGTAGTCGAGGGTCATCACGGGCGCAGCGCCGGCACGGTTCTCGGCGATCGAATGCAGATCGTCGGAGTCGAAGAGCGTGATCCCACCGTCGTCGCGCCCGAAGGCGAAGACCCGTCCATCGGGCCGAACGGCCCCATTCCAGGAGCAGGTTCCAGGGCCGTTGATCGCGGACTCGATGAGGCGGGCGCGCAGGGGAAAGCGGCTGTAGCACTCCCACAGCGCCCAGTACGGGTGGGGCGAATCCGGGTCGAGGAGGTGTTCGCGCCACAGGATCCGCTCGGCCTGCTGGAACTGTCCGGCCATGGCGAGCGCCCGCCCGCGCTCGACGTTGCTCGAAGCGGCCTCGGCTCGCAGCTGTACGGAGAGCCCTTCGACCTCGTCGTGGGCCGCGCGTTCGCGCGTGGCCAGATCGCGGTTGCGTTTCGCCTGCACGCTCGAGACGACGGCGAAGGCCGCGAGCAGCAGCACGAAGGCGAGGGCGCCGGCGGACACGGCACGATGGCGGCGGAGGATCCGCGTCAGCACGTAGAAGCTCGAATCGCTGCGCGCGACGATGGGCTCGCCACGCAGGTAGCGCCGCAGGTCCGCGGAGAAGGCGACGGCGGTCGCGTAGCGCCGGTCGGGGTCGACGCAGAGGGCCTTGGCGGTGATCGTCTCGAGGTCCGTGGCGAGCGCGGGATCGAGCGCGCGCAGTCGCGGGGACTCGTTCTCGCGCACCGCTCGCGCCGCCTCGAAGAGCGAACGACCGCCGAGCTCGTGCGGCAGCCGGCCGGTCAGGAGCTCGAACAGGATCGCGCCCAGGGCGTATACGTCCGAGCGCGTGTCGACGCGGCCCTCGCCAGAGAGCTGTTCCGGGCTCATGTATCCGATCGTGCCCGCCACGAATCCTGCCAGCGTCGAGAGCGCCGGTCCCCCCTCGACCACCGCTCGCGCCACGCGGGCGATGCCGAAGTCGAGGATCTTGGGCTGCCCGATGTCCCGCGTCCGAGCGCCGGACGAATCCGGGGGCGGCACGACCAGGATGTTCTCGGGCTTGAGGTCGCGATGGATGACTCCGTTCTGGTGCGCGTGCTGCACGGCGTCGCCGACGCGCGCCACGAGCTCGCAGCGCTCCTCCACGGAGAGCCGAGCGGCGCGGGCATGGAACCGCAGCTCCTCTCCCTGGACGAGCTCCATGGCGAGGAACGGCACTTCGACCGGCTCTCCGTCGGTCCCCGCGAGCGCGACCGCGCCCGCCTCCAGGATCTGGGCGATGCCAGGATGGTGGAGCGCGCCGAGCGCTTCGGCCTCATGCTCGAGCCGCAGCAAGAGCTGGGGCGACGTGGAGCGCACGATCTTGAGCGCGACGAGACGGTGGGGACGGTCCTGGCGCGCCTCGTAGACCGTGCCCATCCCGCCACTCCCGAGCGTGCGCACGATCTCGTAGCGGTCGACTCGGGTTCCCGGCGCGAGCTCCGGCAGCGGGGGGCGCGGGACCGACCTGCGGCCCGCCAGGAAGCGGCTCGGCGCGAGCGCGTCGAGGCGCAGGAGCTCCTCGACCTCGCGCCGGAGCTCGGGGCGTCCGCGGCAACGCTCGCCGAGAAGAGCCGCGCGCGCCCCGGGCGGGAGGTCCAGGGCGTCCCGGAAGAGGTCGTCGGCTTCCTGGGACCGGGACTCCGTGTTCGTCATGGCGGCGATTCGCCGAGGAGATCCCGTTGCAGGCGCGCCCGAGCGAGCCTCCATTCCCGGGCGACCGTGCTCGGGGAGAGCTCCAGTGCCGCCGCCGTCTCTTCCTCCGTCAGCCCGGCGAAGAAACGCAGACGTACGATCTGGGCCGCGCGCGGCAGGTGCTCCTCGAGGCGGCACAGGGCCTCGTCGAGGGCGAGCACGTCCTCGGGCGAAGCGTCGAAAGCCACCTCCAGGTGGTTCAGGTCCACCCGGGTTCGATCGCCGCCGCGCTTCTTGCGTGCCCTGCGTCGCGCCCTCTCGACGACCACGTCGTGCATCGCGCGCGCGGCGACGAAGAAGAAGTGCTTGCGGTTCTTCCAGTCCTGTCCCGGTTCGCCGGCGAGGCGCAGATAGGCCTCGTGGACGAGCGCCGTCGGCTGCAGCGTCTGGCCGGGGGACGCGTGGCGCATCTGGCGCTTCGCCAGCGAGAGGAGCTCCGCGTACAGACGCTCGAGGAGTTCCTCTTCCGCCGCTCCGTCGCCGCGACCCATCCTCTGGAGCAACTCGTCACGGGAACCGGCTGGATCGTGGTCATCCGACCTCTCGGGCAGGCGGAAGTCGATGCTACCGCCCACCCGCGGGATCAGCTACCGGCCGCCTGCTGGGGTGCTCTCGCGCCCCAGGGCGGCCATCCGCCGCTGGACGAGTCTCGGACCCAGAGGTCGGGCAGGCCGTCTGTCTCGAGATCGAACCGATCGATCCCCTCGACGCCCGCGAGCAACGCGAGGCCGTTCTCCGTCGTCGCGTCGCGGAAGGAACCTGCCGTGCCGGCGAGGAGGCGCAGCGAACCGTCGCGTTGCACGAGGAGGAGATCCAGCGTGCCGTCGCCGTTCCAGTCCTCTGGCACGACCTGGTTCGATCGGAGTCGCTCCAGCCCGGCCTCCGCCGTGCCGTCCACGAAGCCGTCGCCGAGGGTGACGAGCAAGAGGTCGTCCGACTGGGGACTCGTCGTGAAGAGATCGAGCAGGCCGTCTCGATTGGCGTCGAGCCAGACGGAGGCCGGCTCGGTTCCTACGGGCGTCCGGGTCTGTGCGTGCAGGGCTGGCGCGCGCGCGGCGGTGAACCAAGAGAGGATCGGGGCGTATTGGAAGGATGTCCTCATGGAGGCTTCCTCAAGAGGGGGGAGTGTTTCCGTCCTACAGCCGCCGCCAGGGAAACGGCTGGAACGAAAGCGCCCCGGGCTGTCGGGCCCGGGGCGCGTCTCAGCAGATCGGTGGGCGGTTCTCCGCCCTGCGGCTCCTCACTTCGGGAAGCTAGGGAACCTCGCCGGACGATCGGGCCGACCCGGCATGCCCGAGAGGGGACGGTAGCGGCGCGGCTCCACGCTCTCCGGCAGGAAGGCATCCTCGCTCTCGGCCGCCAGGTTCAGGGGCCCGAGGTTCGTGGGCCTGGGCTGACCGGGCGCGCCCATGATGTTGAGCGGGGGACCGTAGCGCACGACCATCGTGTCCACGTGGCGCTTGCCGCGCTGCGAGTAACCGCCGGTGTAGACGTCGTTCCCGCGGATCGCCACCCCGAAGTTCACCTCGTCGGCGTGGCCCGTGCCGTCGTGGACGTCCGAGAAGATCTGGGTCCCGTTCGGGGAGTACTGGACCAGGAAGGCGTCCAATCCGTGCTCGGGACCGTTCCAGCCGGCGCCTGCCATCCAGGCGTTCCCGGCGGCGTCGAATTCCACGTCGGAGGCCTCGTCGCTGCCGTAGTAGAAGGAGGACGACTCGAAGCGCCGGACCCAGAGGAGATTGCCGTTCGTGTCGTAGGCCACCGCGGTCGCCGAGGACGCATCGTAGCGAGTGCTGGAGTATCCTGCGGCGATGACGAGCCCAGTCTGGCTGACGGCCACGTCCCAGGGCCAGTCGTCTCGGCCGGTGGAGCCGTCGTAGCGCTGGACCCACTGGAGCACGCCGTTCGTGTCGACCTTCATCGTCACGAAGTCGTCGTCGCCCCCGGTGCTCGGCGAGATGCCCGCGAGGTAGACGTTGGCGCTGGAGTCGATGTCGAGAGCGCTGACGAGCTCCGAGCCGTTCGCGGGCCCGTTGTAGCCGACCTCCCACAGGAGAGCGCCGTCCGTTCCCCGGTACTTGAGCGCCAGTATGTCCCTTCCCCCGATCGAAGTACTCTCGGCCGCGGCGTACGCGTTCCCGAGCGCGTCGACGGCGAGGTCGTAGTTGTCGTCGTTCAAGTGATCCGCGCCGTCGTAGATCCCGGTCCACAGGAGGGTCCCGCTTACGTCGTACTTGAGGATCACCGAGTCGTAGCCGTTCACGGCGTCGTAGGTAAAGCCGCCGGTGAAGACCTCGGCGGCGGGGCCGATCGTGAGCGACCATCCGCCTCCCATCCCGTCGTAGCCGTTCCCGGTGCCGTTGAAGCGCCGCGCCCAGAGGAGATTCCCCTGCGGGTCGTACTTGAGCGTCGTCAGGTCGTAGTCGGTGCCGATCCCGACCGAGTCGGCGCCGACGATGACGTTGCCCGCCGGATCGATCGCGACCTTGGTGCCGTAGTCCGGTCCGCCGCCCGGCGCGGGATAGGTCACGACCCACTGCTTCTGGCCGGCGGCGTTGTACTTGACCAGCACGACCTCGGTCACGCCGAGCGCGTTGGTCGCGCCGCCGGTCACGTAGGAGTTGCCGGAAGCGTCGACCGCGATCCCGTAGCCGTAGTCTTCCGAGTTGCCCGTGCCGTTGTGGTAGCGGGCCCAGTATTTCTGGAGCTGGGCTTGCGTCAGACCCGCCATGAGGAGGGATGCCGCGCAGCCGTAGAGGAATGTCCGCATGGGAATGGATCTCCTTGGTCCTTGGTTCTTGGGGACGAAGGAGGCATCACGGTCCGGCGGCCGGCGTTACGCGGGACCCGAGGAAAATGGAGCGGGCGCCGCGGTAGCGAGGGCCGAGGCGCCCGGTTCGCTCCACTTCCGTTCGCGCGCGACTCATCTCGCGCTGCCGCGCGCATGCGGGAACCTGTCCGAGGGACCTTGGCGATCCGGCGAGAGGGAGTCGCGCTGCAGCGGCTCGGCGCTCGGCCAGTCCCTGCGGGACGGAGCCGGGGGTCGCGGTCGTCGAAGCACCCATCGGGGGTCTCCTCTCGCACGCGAGTCTACACCGATCGACCCGAGACGGAAACGCGCCCCGGACCTTCGGGTCCGGGGCGCGTCTTCATCGCGGGAGTTCCGCTCGAGGGTGCCGGGCGGCCTGCGTTCAGCGGCGCGAGCCTCGTCTCTCGAGGAGACGCTCGGGGATTCCGGGCGTGCCCGGGTTCGGGCGATACGGGCGCGGCTCCACGCTGAGGGGGAGCGAGGCATCCTCGCTCTCGGCCGCCAGGTTCAGGGGCCCGAGGTTCGCGGGCCTGGGCTGACCGGGCGCGCCCATGATGTTGAGCGGGGGGCTGTAGCGCACGACCATCGTGTCCACGTGGCGATTGCCGCGCTGGGAGTAACCGCCGGTGTAGACGTCGTTCCCGCGGATGGCGACGCCGAAGTTGGTTTCGTCGGCGTGACCGGTGCCGTCGTGGACGTCTTGGAAGAGCAGCATCCCGTTCGGAGCGTACTCGATCAGGAACGCATCTCCGCCGTGCTCGGGGCCGTTCCAGCCGTAGCCCGCGACCCAGATGTTCCCGGCGGCGTCGAATTCCACGTCGAAGCCCGCGTCGTCCCCGTAGTAACCGGTCGAAGCCTCGAAGCGCTGGGCAAAGACCAGGTTGCCGTTCGTGTCGTAGGCCACCGTGGCCGCCGAGGACTCCCAGGGGTTGTTCGAGAAGCCCGCGACGATCACGAGTCCCGCGGGGCTGACGGCCACGTCCCAGGGACGGTCGTCGCGGCTGGTCGGGCCGTCGTAGCGCCGGACCCACTGGAGCACGCCATCGGTGTCGACCTTCATGGTCACCATGTCGTCTCCGGTCCCGACGTCCGGTCCGAAGCCCACGACGTAGACGTTCGCGCTCGCGTCGATGTCGATCGCGTTGACGGAATCAGAGCTGCCCGTGGGGGGGCTGTTGTAGCCGACCTCCCACAGGAGGGCGCCGTTCGATCCCGAGTACTTGAGCGCCAGGATGTTGCGCCCGTTCTGGATCGACGTGCTCGCGGCCGCCGCGTAGACGTTGCCGGAGGCGTCGAGGACCAGGCCGTAGTTGTAATCGGTCAGATGGTCCCCGCCGTCGTAGATCGCCGTCCAGAGCAGCGTGCCGCTCGCGTCGTACTTGAGGATCACGGAGTCGTAACCGTTCACGGCGTCGTAGGTGAAGCCGCCGATGAACACCTCGCCGGCGCTGCCGATCACGAGCGACCATCCGCCGCCCATCCCGTCGTAGCCGTTCCCCGTGCCGTTGAAGTTCCGCGCCCAGAGGAGATTCCCCTGCGGGTCGTACTTGAGCGTCGTCAGGTCGTAGTCGGTGCCGATCCCGACCGAGTCGCCGCCGACGATGACGTTGCCCGCGGGGTCGATCGCGACCTTGTTGCCGTAGTCTGGACCGCCGCCGGGCGCGGGATAGGTCACGACCCACTTCTTCTGGCCGGCGGAGTTGTACTTGACCAGCACGATCTCGGTCACACCGAGCGCGTTGGTCGCGCCGCCGGTCACGTAGGAGTTGCCGGAAGCGTCGACCGCCAGGCCGTAGCCGTAGTCTTCCGAGTTGCCCGTGCCGTTCTGGTAGCGGGCCCAGTACTTCTGGATCTGGGCTTGCGTCAGGCTCGCCATGACGAGGGAGGCCGCGCAGCCGAAGAGGAATGTCCGCATGGGGATGGATCTCCTTGGTCCGTGTTTCTTGGGGACGAAGGAGGCATCACCGTCCGGGGGCCGGCGTTACGCGGGACCCGAGGAAAATGGAGCGGGCGCTCCGGACTCGAGGGTCCGGGGCGTCCGACTCGCTCCATTTCGTCTAGATGGAGGGGCGTCGGGCGTCGGGGCGCGTGCGCGGGAGCCCGTTCGCCTCCTTCAGGATCCTCGGGGGCGTTCGAGAGCAGGAGGCTCCGGCCCGTGGATCTGGGCTCGACCTGGTGCCCCGTTCGCAGACGTAGGGGCTCGGATTCCGGCGTCGACCAGGGTGAGGATGGCCTGACGCACGGGAGCGGAGAGCTCCGACCACACGACCGCGAGATGGTCGAGCTCCCGAGCGGCCCGGAACACTTCGGACAGCGCCGCGTCCTCGACGGGCGACGGTTGGGTGGACCCGGCCGAGCCGGGGAGGGCCGCGGGAGGATCGAAGGGCTCCAGGTCCAACGTGCCATGGCGGAACATGTAGATCGCCGCGGCCTGGCAGCTGGTGGTGTACTCGTGGATGACGTCCTGTTTCAGTCCGAAGTCCGGGGTGGCCTCGCTGTCGAAGTCGATGCCGTAGCAGATCTCCTCGCCCTCGATCCGCCGCGAGCAAACCCTCCCGATCATCTCCATGGGCGGGCCGCTGTCGACCGGGACCTGGAGCCACAGCCGGACGTCCCACTCGGAGAACAGCCGGGGCTCGTGATCGCCGGGGACCAGGAGGGCGATGCCGGTGGCGGAGATGTCCTTCACTTCCACGGGGACGCGCACGCCGCCCTGGCAGCTTTCCAGGACGGCCCCGATCGGGGCCAGGGGATAGGGCCGCACGCGCGCCGCGAATCGCCCGTCCGCGATCTTCGCCAGGACCCATCCGATGGCCGGCCCCACCTCGAAGTGGTAACGCACCTGCATCCGGTCCTCGCTGCGCAAGACCGCGCGGGCCGGGAAGGTCGATTCCGAATCGGGGTGCAGCCTCGGCATGGAGAGCTGGACCTCCTCACCGACGTCGAGCGCCGGCGCCCGATGCCTACGGAACCCGCTGATGAGCAGGGCGGACGTCCCCTCGACCTCCGAGCACAGGACGACTCCTTCGTGGCTGTGCTTGGAAGAGTCGAGGACGATCAGGGCGAGGCGATCATCGACGCCTCGTGGGTTCATGCGGAGGGACCTCCGAGCAGTGGATCGACGTTCCCGTGCAAGCGGCTTGAGCGCGACCAGGGATGGTAGGTCCTCTTGCATGGAAACGGACGCCCCGGACTCGAGAGTCCGAGGACCTCCGCGACGGCCCCGTGCACGGCGATCGGCGCGGCTCGGGGATTCCGCGTCCGCCCTGAAAGGGGCGTCCGGGTTCGCTATCTTCGTCGCGTTCCCCATGGTCCACCTCTCGCGCATCTACACCAAGACCGGCGACTACGGCACGACGGGTCTGGGCGACGGCTCGCGCGTGGCGAAGCACGATCGGCGCATCGCCGCCTACGGCACGGTGGACGAGACCTCGAGCGCGCTCGGCGTCGCGCTGACCCAGGACCTCTCGCCCGAGCTCGTGGCGATCCTGCGGGCGGTCCAGAACGACCTCTTCGACGTCGGGGCGGACCTGTGCGTGCCCGGCGAGGGAGGAACGAGGCTCCGCATCCAGCCGCTCTACACCGAGCGCCTGGAGCGCTGGATCGACGAGCACAACGCGAAGCTCGCCCCGCTGCGTTCCTTCGTGCTCCCCGGCGGGAAGCCCGGCGCGGCCTGGCTGCACCTCGCGCGCACGGTGTGCCGGCGCGCCGAGCGCCTGGTCTCCGAGCTCTCGGCGGACCCGCAGGAGCGCACGCGCACGAACCCCGAGGTTCTGCGCTACCTGAACCGGCTCTCCGATCTCCTGTTCGTGCTGGCGCGCGTCGCGAACGACGGCGGCAAGCTCGACGTGCTCTGGCAACCGGGCGAGACCCAGGGCGGGAAGAAGTGCCCGGAGGAGAAGAAGTGAGGGTCCTCGAGCTCGCCTGGAAGACGCCCCGTGAGTGGGCCGCAGATGCGCTCGAGGAACCGCTCGCGCTGCTCGCCGACCACGCCTGGTGCGAGCTCGGCGCCGCCTCGGCGGCCCAGGGCCTCGTCGCACGCCATCCCGACGTCGAGCCGCTGTGCGCCGCGCTGATCCCGCTCGCCGCGGAGGAGCTGCGGCACTTCCGGCGCGTCGAGCGCCTGCTGCGGGCGCGCGGGGGAAAGCTCGAGACCGCGCGGCGCAATCCCTACGCCGAGGGGCTCCTCGCCAAGGTCGAGCGCACGCAGGCGCTCCTCGATCGACTGCTCGTCTGCGCGCTGATCGAGGCGCGCAGCCTGGAGCGCTTCACGCTGCTCGCCGAGGAGACGGAGGACCTCGAGCTCGCGGCATTCTTCGCCGAGCTCGGTCCGGCCGAGGCGGCCCACGCGAGCCTCTTCCTCGAGCTCGCCCACGAGCTCTTTCCCGCCGACGCGGGCGCGCCCGAGCGCGTCGCGGCCCGGCTCGGACGCTGGGTCGCGCGCGAGGCGCGCTTGATCCAGGGGCTCCCGCGCGGAGCGCGCATCCATTCGGGTTGGGCGGGCTGGGCGGGCTGGGCGGGCCGGTTCGAGCTCCTGCCCAAGGCGGAGCAGGAAGACGAGCCTCCGTTCGAGCTCCGCCCCAGAAGGACCGATGAACGTCCCACGGAAATCCCGACGTGAGCGCCCAGCACGACTTTCATGCCCGCTGGCGACGCGTGACCCGCAAGGGCCCGCTGGGCAAGCTCGTGCACTTCTTCGCGCGCGACCTGTGGCTGATCGAGGTCGGGAACCTCTCGCGCGCCCGGGCGGCCCTGACGCGCTGCCTTCGGGTGTGCATGATCGCCACGCAGGGCTTCCTGCGCGACCGCTGCCTGCAGCAGTCGGCGGCGCTCACCTACCTGACGATCTTCTCGCTCCCGGCGCTGCTCGCGATGGTCTTCTCGGTCGCCAAGGGCTTCAAGGCCTACGAGGACCTGAAAGAGGGGCCGATCGACGCCTTCCTGAACCGCTACTTCCCGATCCAGGTGGTCGCGCGAGACGCTGCCGTCCCGACTGGGTCCGGGAGCGAGAAGATCCGCGAGGTGATCGACCAGGTCTTCACCTACGTCCAGAACGCCGACCTGCGCGCGCTGACCACCGTGGGCCTCGTGTTCCTGGTCTACGCCACGATCAAGATGCTCGGGGCGGTCGAGAAGGCCTTCAACGAGATCTGGGGCGTGCAGCGCTCGCGCTCGCTGGTGCGCAAGCTCTCCGACTACCTCGCGATCGTGGTCGTGGCCCCCGTGGCGATGCTCGTCGCCACGGCCTTCACGGGCTTCCTCCAGGCGCGCAAGGCCGGGCTCGCGCTGGGCGGCGTCGGGCTGTCGCTCTCGCCGCTCCTCGCGGCCGTGCCGATCCTCGCGATCTGCACGGGCATGACGCTCGTCATCCTGACCCTGCCGAACACGCGCGTGCGCCTCGGGCCCGCGCTGGTGGGAGGCATCGTGGCCGGCTGCCTGTGGCAGGTGGCCCAGATGCTCTTCGTCGAGTTCCAGTTCGGCCTCGCGCGCGTCGACGCCATCTTCTCCTCCTTCGCGGCCGTGCCGCTGCTCCTCTTCTGGATCAACTTCTCCTGGGTCACGCTCTTCATCGGGGCGGAGCTCTCCTTCGCCGTCCAGAGCGAGGGCGTCGTGACGAGCATCGCGCGCACGGGAATCCTCGACCAGCGCTTCCGCGAGGGCGTCGCTCCGAGGCTCGCGGGCCGCATCGCGGCCGCGTTCCTGGCCGGCGAGCGCCCGCCGACCGCGGCGGCGCTCGCGAGCGAGCTCGGGATCGCTCCGCGGGCCGTGACGGACGTGCTCGATCCGCTCGTGCGCGCGCGGCTCGTCACCCGCACGGCGGAGGAGGGCGAGGAGGGCTACGTCCCCGCGCGCGATCCCGACGCGATCACGGTGCTCGATCTCCTGCTCGCCCTGCGCGTGGAGGAAGGGGCGAACCCGGTGCCGACGCGTTCCAAGGTCGACGAGCGCGTCGACCGGATCCTCGCCGGCTTCGAGGAGGCCCAGCGCGCCTCGCTCTGGAACCACACGCTGCGCGAGCTCGCGCGGGCGCAGGCCGAGGGAGAGTCCGCCTCGAGCGCAGAGGCGGGCGGTATCGTGCCGCGAACGACGGTCGTCGGTGATTCGAACTCGGGTAGGAGGTGAGTCATGTTCGGCAAGATCAACAAGACGATTCTGCCTGGATTGATCCTGAGCGTTGGCGTGATCTTGTTCGCCGAGGCGCTCGGTTGGCGGTTCGGGAGCCGCTCGATCCTGTTGTTGCTCTCGCAGGAGGAGCTCTTGGCCGCATTCACTGCGGTCCTGGTCCCGCTGACCGTGCTGCTCGGCTACCTGTTGAACACGTTCCTCTGGATGACGGTCGGAAAGAGGTTTCGCATGCAAGTGAGGCTGACCGTCGACCAGGAGGGCTATGACGCGCTCCGCACTGCGATTCTGCGACGCCGGGACGAGGGGCTCGCGCGGCTGGTGGGGCGCGGGACTGGATCCCAAGCGAGCCCCGCTCGCGGTCTGGAGCTCTACTTTCTCCCGCAGCTCACCGTGCAGCACCTGAACCACGTGTGGGAAAGCTATTTCTCATGGTACGAGTACCAGATGAACTCGGCCTACGCCCTGCTCATCGCAAGCGTGCCGACCTGTTACTACCTCACCGTGATCCTCGATTCCCCGCTCGGGAGTTGGCTCCTTCCACTGGGGGTCTTCTCTGGAGCTTCTCTCGCCGCTCTCGCGCTATGCAAGGCGGCCTTCGAGAACCTCTGCGCCTACGAGCGCAGCCTGCTCGTCCTGATCGCCGGCGCGCTCGAGTTCGCGGGCGAGAAGAAGGACGCGTCTGCCGCGGCTCCCGGTTCCTAAGCCGTCCTGCTAGTAGGCGCCCGGGTCCTCGCCCAAGAGATCCCGCAGGGCCGAGCGCGTCAGCGGGTCGGGATCGTTCGAGGTCCGCGGCGAGAGCACGTGCAGGATCGAGCGGTCGCGGGCGGAGAGGCGCAGGAGCGCGAAGAAGGCCTCGCGGCGCAGCACGAGGTTCGGGTGGTCGAGCAGCGCGAGGAGCTTCTCGCGCGCCGCGATCTCGCGCACCTTGCCGAGCGCCCAGATCGCCGCGCGCTCGACCTCGAGGTCCTCGTCGTCGAGGAGCGGGAAGGCCTCGGGGAGCGTCGCGCCGGCGTGGGGCGAGCGCAGGGCGGCGAGGGCGACCAGGGCCTCGCGCCGCAGGACCGGCTGGCTCGAGGCGAGCGCCGCGACGAATTCCGCTTCCGTGTCGAGTCCGCGCCGTGCGAGCAGCGGCGTCCGCGATTCGCCCTCCGGCCAGAGCCGGCCGTCGAAGCGTAGCGGGTCGAGGAGCACCCCGGCCGCGCGGTCGAAGCGCCACACGCGCTTCCCGACCCAGACCGCGTCGCCGACGAGCGTCACCGGCTCGACCGACTCGCGGACCACCGCTGCAACGCTCCCGGGGGGGACGCCGCTCCCGTGCTCCTGGACGAGCGCCTCGCGCCGACGATCGCCCCACGGCCCGGGCCGGAACGCGTAGGTCGTGCCGCCGAGCCCTTCCCCGAGGCCTTCGCCGAGCCCTTCATGCGAGAGCCAGCGCGTGGAGAGCAAACCCTCCCACATGGGCTCGTCGGAGAGGACCGGCGTCGCGAGGAGCTCCCCGATCAGGAGCTCGAAACGCGTGCGCAGCGCCTCGTGCTCGCGGCCGGTCGCGGGGCCCGCGAAGCCCGAGTGCACCGCGCGCACGCGGCCGTCGCCCGTCAGGAACACGGTGGTGGGGAAGGCCTTGACGGCCTCGAGCCCGCCGAAGGCGAGGGTCGCTTCGCTCTTGTCGGCCGTGCCGGCGAGGAACAGGGGGAAGGTGACTCCGTAGCGAGCGGCGAAGCGCTCGACCTGCACGCGGTCGCGCTCGTACTCGCCCGTGAGCTCGAAGGCGAGCCCGAGGATCGAGAGCCCCTTCGCACGGTAGCGCGCTTCGAGCTCGACCAGGAGCTTCGCCTCGTCGTTGCAGTTCGGGCACCAGGTGCCGAAGAGCACGAGCAGAACCCCGAGCCCGGCGAACTCCGGATCGGCGAGGGAACGCAGGCCGCCCTCCAGATCGAGGAACGAGAGGCTCGCGAGCGAGACGCTCCCGCTCCAGCGCGCCTCCTGGAAGGGGTCGGCGAGCTTGGCGCTCGGGTCGCGCCTCGCGCTCCAGGTGTCGCGCCACCAGTTGCCCGAGAAGAACTCGCCCTCGAGGCGGTCTTCGCCGTCCAGGCGCGCCTCGAACAGGAAGGCGTGCGCTCCGTCGAAGCAGGAGAGGCGCAACCGATCGCCGTCGAGCACGCCCGCGAGGTAACGGTAGTCGCCGGTCGTCGTCAGGAAGGTGCCGCGCACCTCGGTCGAGCCCTGTGCCTGCTCGAAGACGGCCACGGCCGGCGGGGGATCGTGCTGGAACCGAACCGCCCAGCGCCCGGCGACGTTCCTCTCGTTCTCGAGCGACGAGACGGGGAAGCGCGGCAGGAGGCCGCGCTCGGCGACGAAGTCGACCCCGCCGATCTCGCCCTCGCCGCGCACCTTCTTCCAGGTGCCTTCGATCTTCTCCCGGCGATCGTCGAAGCGCCCGAGCAGAGTCGAGTCGTAGTGCGGCATCTCGAGCCGCAGATCGTCTCCTTGCAGCTCGACCACGGGCACCTCGATCCGCTCCGGATCGTTGACCACGAAGGCCTGGAGCCTCCCGTCTTCGCGGGCGGCGAGGTCGAGTTCGAAGGGAAGTTCGAAGCGGTCGGGGAGCAGCAGTCGCACGCGCCACGCCCCGAGGATCTCGGGCGGCGGGGTTTGCTGCAGGAACGCCAGCAGGCTTGCGATGAGCGCCATGGTCCTTCCTCCGCGGCGAGGAGCGAGCGAGGATACCCCGCGATGGCCCGAGTCGCCCGCAGGGTCCTCGTCTCCGGCCGCGTGCAGGGGGTCGCGTTCCGCTGGTTCGCGAAGGAGCGCGCCGACGCGCTCGGGGTCGCGGGCTGGGTGCGGAACCTCCACGACGGGCGCGTCGAGACCTGGGTCGAGGGCGAGGAGGCGGCGGTGCAGGAGATGCTCGCCTGGCTGCGCCGGGGTCCGCCGGCAGCCCACGTCGAGGGGCTCGACGCCGGCGAACGCGAGCCCGAGGGGCTGGCGAGCTTCGAGATCCGCCGCTCGGGCGCCGGTTGAATCACGCCCCGCGAACTACATCGGCAGCCGCGCGTGCGATCCGTCGCACCAGGGCTGGTTCCCCGTGCGCTTGCAGGCGCACCAGGCGACGCGGCTCTCCTCCCTCAGCTCGACCCGGATCGGGGTGTAGGCGCTGCCCTTGTGGGAGCCGTCGCAGAAGGGCTGGGTCTTCGAGCGCCCGCAGCGGCACCACCAGTATTCGCCGGCCTTGGCGAGCTCGACCACGGGACGTCGCTGGGGGATCGGACGATCGTCGTTCATGGCGCGAGTCTACCTCCGGTCCACGCGCGAGTCGCGGGGCTCCGGCCTACCAGCCGAAGTGCGTGCGCGCGAGCCAGCGTCCCGGACGCGCTTCCGTCTCGAGCAGGAGCTTCTTCAGGCGCTCGGGGTCGCCGCGCGCCTCGGTGAGATCCGTCCGCAGCTCCTCCACGAAGCTCCCGCCGAGTCCTGCGAGCTCTTCGAGCACGGCCTCGGGCACTTCGGCCGGCTTCCCCTCGCCGATCTTGCGCAGCGCGGGCTTCAGGAATCCGAGCGCGCGCTCCCAGCCCTTGACGTTGGCGCATTTCGCCATCGCCTTCACCTCCTTGGTCTCCGCGAGCGGCGTCCCGGCGAGCGCGGCCCACCGCTGCAGGGCGAGGAGCGCCGGTTCGCGTCCCTCCCGCGTGAAGGCCGCCAGCGTCGACTCGGGCGAGAGCACCGCCTGCTGCAACCTGCGCAGCTTCGCCTGCGCCTCGCCCACGTCGGGGTAGAGCGTTCCATCGAGAGGTTCGGTCTCCAACAAGAGGGGCAGGACCTTGGCGAAGTCGCCGGCCGCGATCGCCGCGCGTCCCTCTGCCGTCCAGCGTTCGCGCCAGGCGGCGAGCTCGCGCAGCTTGCGGCGCTGGACGAGATCCCTCATGGGTGCGTCGACGAAGGTGTCCTCGCCCTTCCAGAGCTTGCCCTTCTTGAAGCCGGGCTCGCCCTCCCACACGACCTTGCCGTCGAGGTCGAGCAGGAGCAAGCGCGGCAGCCCGAACTGCCCCACCTCGAAGGTCTCGAAGCTCCCGCCGAGACTCGGCGGCTCGCGCGCGTCGACCGCGAGCGATCCGGGGAAGGTGTGGTCCTTCAGGTAGTCCGGGAGCCGCGCCTCGTCGGAGTACTCGGCCACGCTCAGCACGCGCAGGCCGACGTCGGCGTACTTCTTGGCGAAGGTCTCGAGCCAAGCGTCGACGCGGATCTCCTCGTTCTGGGCGCAGCTCCAGAGCACGAGGAGCTGGGGAAAGCCGGCCCCCTCCTCCCAGTTCGCGCGCGGTTCCTGGAGCCAGCGGCCGACCTTGGGGAAGGGCGGCACGAGTCCGATGAAGCTCCCGCTCGCGTTCGCGGCGCCGCCGCTCTTCCTCGCGCGCGCTTCGCGCTCGATCTCCGCCGAGGGGTCGCGCGGGTCGCGCGCGAGATAGCGCACGTTCCGGAAGGCCGCCTGCCCCACGCCCGTCGCGAGGCCGAAGCTCCCGCGCAGGACCTCCTTGGCGGGGAACTCCTGCGAGGCGATGGGACTCCCGTCGAGCCACATCTCCACCAGCTTGCCGGTGACGTCGATGCGCAGGCGGATCCAGGGGTGGCCGCCCCGGCCGGGAACGGTCACGTGGTGCCAGGTCTCGTGCGTGCCGCCGCCGTAGAACGTGGCCAGATCGACGTAGCCGTTCTTGCCGGAGGAGGCCGGATAGAGGAGGAGCGCGTGGAAGTCGTTCGCCGACTTGCGCGCGAAGACGAGCCCGGCGAAGGAGACCTCGCCGGCGTTCGCACGGACCTCCGCCTCGATCGAGTAGTCGCCGGCCGTCACCTCGTTCAGGGTCAGGAAGCGGTAGGAGAAGTCGTCGGCCATGTAGTCGCCGTTCCGCGCGGCGAGCTCCTCCTCCTGCGGCTGGAACACGGTGTTCCCGACCGCGTTCCAGCCCTCGAGGCCCTGCTCGTCGTAGGCGAGCTTCCAGGCCGCGAGCGAGCGGCCCTCGCGCTCGACCGCCGAGCGGAAGACGTCGAAGAGGCTCGGGATCGAGAGCTCCGTGCCGAGCCGCCAGGCGACGTCCATGGCCTGGAGCTCGAACCGCTGGTCGAGGTAGCGCTGGGCGATCCCCTGCGCCTCGAGCACGAGCCCCGCGCGGATCTTGCGCAGAGCGAAGACCTGCGGATCGAGCTTGCGCAGCCAGCGGTCCGCCTCGGCCGCGAGCAGCGCGTCGGGGCCCGCGCTCCTCGAGAGCAGGGCCTCCGCCCGGCGGAAGAGCTGCACGGCGCGGTCCTCGCGCTTCTCGCCAGCCAGGAACTCGGCGAAGGCCATCAGGAGCTTGGGATCGTTCGGCGCGGCGTCCAGGCCCTTCTCGAAGAGCTCGAGCGCGGCCTCCGAGTCGCCGCGCTGGATGGCGGAGTTCGCCCACTCCTTCCAGGGACGCAGGAACCTGAGCCGGCCCGACTGCTCGTCGCGCAGCCTCAGGAGCCACTCCTTCCAGACGGCGTCGAGCTCGCCCACGGTCTTCGGCGCAACGAGGCTCGACTTCGTGCCCGGCGTGGGCTCGGCCGGATGGGCGAGCACGGTCTCCTCGAAGGTCTTCACGGCCGTCTCGCCCGTGAGTCCGCCGGACTTGTTCACGTACTCGCGGAAGCTCTTGCGGTAGAGGAAGCGTCCGTCGCGCGGATCCTGGTAGTTGTAGAGGAAGTAGGCCACGCCCCAGGTGGGCTCGTACCAGGCCGGGCCCCACTCGTAGGCGTTCTCGAGCACGATGCGGAAGGTGGGCGCCTCGGGCGGGACCGCCTGGGGGTCGTCCAGCGAGACCCCGTCGGTCGCGCTCTCCATCCAGCCGCGCTCCATGCGCTCGACCAGCGGGAAGAGGCGGTGGTTCGCGGGCAGGTTCGTCTGGACCGTGCCGTTCGCGAGCAGGCGCGAGCCCTCGAAGAAGGAAGCGAGGCCCTCGTTCAGCCAGCCCGCGGCGTTCGTCGCGAGCGAGACGTACTGGTGCGCCGCCTCGTGGAAGAGAGTGCCGATCATCTCCTCGAAGCCGCCCGCGCCGAGGTAGGTCTCGACCGCGTCGCCGGTGAACTGCCCGCCGGACCACTTCACGGGCGGACCCGACCCGAGCTCCAGGTACTCCTGCTGGTCCTTGAAGATCCGCAGCTCGATGCGCGGCGCCTGACGCTTGTCCCCGCCCTTGCCGAAGGCGAAGAACTCGCGGTAGAAGTCGCTCATCTGGTCCATCGCCTCGGCCGCGCGCACGAGCACCGCGTAGCCGGCGTCGGTGTGCGTCACGTAGTGCTCGTGCTCGAGGGTCGCGCGATGGTCCCAGTCGGCGTGCGAGCGGTCGTGCTCGGCGATCCACTCGTCGGATATGCCGGCCAAGAGATCGGCCGGGCGCGCGTTCTCGGCCAGGCTCGGATCCGGCGCCGAGGCGAGCTTCTCGATCGCCGCACGCGAGGCCCCGTTCTCCGGATCGAGGGCCAGGATCTCGCGGTGCGCGGCGATGGCCGAGTGGGGCCAGCCGAGCTTCTCGAAGGCCGCGGCGACCTCGGAGAGCTTCTTCACGTACTTTGCGTTCAACCCGAAGAGGTCGTTCGCGACCGGGTCGGCGGCCGCGATGCGAGCGCGCAGCGCGGCGAGCGCGCTCTTCTCGGCCCTCTGGGCCACCGCGAGCGCGTATTCACGGTGCAGGGCGTGGACGGCATCGTCGGGCTCGTTCGCGAGCTCGGCCCAGCGCACCTGGAGGTCCCAGGCGCGGGTCGACTTCGGGTCGCGCTCGAGGGCGCGCTGGATCGCCTCGCGCGCCGCCGCGAGGTCGCCCTTGCCGAGCGCGGCTTCGGCATCGGCCACGGCCTTGGCGAAGCCCGAGCTCTCGCGCGCGGGCTCGGCGCCGAGGAGCAGCGCGAGCGCGGCGAGCGGAGCGAGCTTCCAGGGACGGCGCGAGGACGATCCGGGCTTTCTCATCGAGCTTTCCGAATGCCGGTCGAACGAAGGCCAGAGTCTACAGCGGACGCCGTGGTGCTCGTAAGGGACGGTCAGGGGCGGAGATGGAAGCCGAAGTCGGGCATCGAACCCGCGCGCACGGCGTCGGCCCACTTGCGAAGTGGCTCACGGCCCAGGCTCCAGAAGCGCGAGCAGAGCTCGAGGAACTCGAGCACGACGTCCTTCTCGCCGCGCTCGAGGAGCTCCTGGGCGAGGAGCATGCTCGGACCGAAGGAGCCCAGGACGGGTGAGCCGGCCGCGCGCCCGGCCGCGAGGAGGTGGCGCTTCGCCCGCTCGATGTCCTCCGTGCGCAGGGCGAGCCTTCCGAGGATCGTGTTGCCCTTGAAGATGGCGTCCCCGGCGAGGCGTCGCTCTCCATGCGGCCAGGAGCTCCTGTCGAGCACCTCCGGGGCATCCGGATGCTTTCCGATCTGCTCCAGCCAGGAGTCGCAGGCCTCCAACCAGACCAGTCGGTCTCGGTTCGGTTCGAAGAACATCCCGATCCGCGCAGACTCTGGAGCGCCGGGCGCGTTCTCGATCAGCCACAGCGCGTGCTCCTGGAACTTCCGGCGCGAAGTCTCTCGATCTCCTTCGGGCATCGAGCGACGGAAGTAGGAGTCGGCCAGCCGACGCCGCGTCGCGACCGCGTCCGGATCCCGCGCCAGCTCTGCCGCGAGGCGTTCGAGTTCCTCCGGTTCGAGCGGGCGTTCCGGATCTCCAGGATTCATCGCGTCGTTTCCCGGTCGGGGGAGGGATCCGTGACCGGAGTCATCCTACGCCAGGGCCCCTCCGCGTCGCGGCTCCACAGCTCGAGGCCGCGTGCTTCGAGCTCGCCGACGAGCCGAGCGGGAGCCAGGGCTTCGTGGAGAGCGAGCACTCCGGTGTGCTCCACGCGCCGCTCGAGGATCGCTCGGGCGGCGATCGCCGCCGGCAGGGCCGGGATGCGCGGGCCCGCGCGGGGTGCGAGGATCGCGAGCCATTCGGTCGTCGGACGGCCCCCTCGTTCACCGCGCACCTCGACCGCGCCGGCGCCGGCCTCGGTGCCCAGGAGACCGAGGAGCCGAATCGCGGGCGAGAAGAAGCCATGCCAACGCTCGAGCCGGGGGAAGCCGAGGCTCGCGCGCAGGGCAGCGAGCCCCGCGAGGCAGCGATTCAGGCCGGAGAACTCGGAGCCGGCGCGGAACTCGACCGCGGAAGCTCCGAAGCAGCGCGGCACGATCTCGAAGTCGGCGACCTCGATCGCGAGGTAGGTGCGACGTCTTCCGATCGGAGGCGGGAGCTCGATCGTCTCGGGCTCGCTCCACCCGCGACGCGCGCGTCTCGTGCCCGGGGTGTGGAGCGGTCTGCCGGCGCCCGAGAGCAGGCTCTCGAAGGTGGCTCGCCCGCGCGACGAGCGCGTCCCGGGCGCCGCGAAGATGCGCACCGAGTGGATGCGCTCGAATCCCGGACGCAGGAGCGCCACGAGTGCGCAGGAGAGTCCAGGGAAGAACGAGGCGCCGCAGACGACCGGCACTCCGGCGGTGCGCGCCGCCGCGTCGCTGCGCAGGACCTCGCGATAGAAGCCGAGATCGTCGGCGAGATCCACGTAGGGGATCCTGCGTTCGAGGGCGAATTGCAGCAGCGTGGGCGCGAGACCTTGATAGGGCCCCGCGGCGTGGACGGCGACGGCGCAGCCTTGCAGGGCGCTCCCCGTCGCCGAACGGTCGTGTTGGTCGGCGCGGACGTAGGTCACGCGCTCGGAGGACCAGGGGAGTTGCGCGAGCGGTCGTCGCCCCGCGATCACGAGCTCCACGCCGGGGCGGGCCAGGAGATCCTCGACCAGGAGCCGGCCGAAATAGCCGTGGCCGCCGCACACGAAAACCCGGGCGTTGGTAGGCGGCAGCCTCGATTCCTCCCGAAGGGAGTGTATCCATCGGGCGCGTAGCGAGCTGGTTTCAGCTTCCCGGGACCGCGCCCAGGTACAGGAGCACGAGCCCGACCGTGTTGAACGTTCCGTGGGCGAGGATCGAAGCCCAGAGGTTCCGCCCGGTCGCGAGGTAGAGCAGTCCGAAGAACACCCCGGCGATCCCGGTTGCGATCACCCCCGCGAGCCCCTGATAGGCGTGGCCGATCGCGAAGAGCAGGTTCACGAGGAAGAGGCTCGCGAGCCACGCGCCGCGCGAGCCGCCGGCGAGCCCGGCTACGCGGTTCCCGAGCGTGCCGCGATAGACGAGCTCCTCCCCGAAGGCGGCGAGCGCCCAGACGAGGAAGAGCCCCAGCGCGAGACGCGCCTCGTCGCCGGCAACCTCTGCGAACTGGCCGAGGTCCGGTGGCGCGCCGGCGAGGCGCTCGATCCAGGGGCCGAGGACGAAGAGGAAGACGCCCTGCAGGACGAGCCCTCCTCCGACGCCGAGAAGGAGCGTACGCGTCACGCTCCCCGTCCGCGCGAGCCCGAGCTCGCGCCAGCTCCGCCGCTCGATCCGCAGGAACCAGGCGCCGATGAGAAGCAGCGGCGGCGTGGTGGAGAAGGGCACGAGCCCCGCGAGGCCCGCGGCGACGACGGCGAGCGAGACGAGGAGCTCGATCGCGGCGAGGGATGAGTTCCGGATCAGGGGCGTGCGCTCTCGATCGTTGCCATCCCGGCGGCGAACTCGGCCTGCCACGACGAGGGCACGAGCTCGCCCGGTGACGAGCTCCTCCAGAACGTGCCGGAGGTCTCGCCGGTGTCCGCGTCGAGGCCGAAGCCGAACTGCTTCGTCCACCAGGAGGGTTCCGGAAGGGCTCGTTGCCACGCGGCGTCGGGTGCGAAGAAGTACGCCACGTCCCACATCGGGCACCGGCTCGGGTCCTCGGCGCACGAGGCGATCCAGGACGCCATCTCGGGATCGCCGGCGAAGATCGACTCGAGGTCCGCGCGGAAGCGGATCTGGTAGTGCTCGGACCAGGAGGCCCCGCTCGAGCGCTCGGGATCCCAGAAGCACCGGACCCTGGACTCGGCGAGCGCGCGGGCGGCTCCTCCGGCCGACGGCGCGTCGTCGCCGGGGACCATCGGGAGGAACACGACCGCGAGGGCCGCGGTCTGCGCCGGGTGGGCTTCGAGCCACGACCGCGCCGCACGGGCGCCGTCGACGCATCCCGGTCACGTCGGGGAGAGGAGCAGGATCGCGCGCGGCGTTCCCGCGTTCTCGGCGAACCAGCCCGCGAGCGGCGCGGTCGTGCCGTGGAGCGGAATCGGCTCCGTGGATCGGTCGCGCTCGCCCCCCGGCGACCGGCACGCGCTGGTCAGGATCATGGGAGCGAGCAAGGCGAGCCGCAGCATTCGGGAGAGCTTCATCGAAGGGGGAGAGCTCGACCCGCTGCGATCGTCGTCTCCGAGGAGGGGGACGCGCAGGCGTGGTTCGCGCTTCAAGGCTTCCCTCCCAGCTTGGCGGAACTCTTGCGCGCCTGCCAGGTCGAGATCCAGAGGGCGACGACGACCGCAGCCGCCGCGCCGCCTTGGATCACGAGGATCAGCCAGTCGGGAGGCGGCTGCATGAGCCCGTCCAAGCTCGCGAGCTTCGGATCCGAGTCCCAGCCGAGGAGCCGCAGCGCTTCCCGCTGCAGGTGCGCGGTGTCGAGCGACGCCTTCACGCTGGTCGTCGCGAAGAGCAGGAACACGAGCGTGAGGATCTTCTTGGCGATCTTGGAGGTGGCCCGGTAGGTCTCGGAGAAGGCGAACCCGGCGAAGCCGAAGGCGACCACCGCGTAGAGCACCCACAGGTTCTGGTAGTGGTCGCGGGTCGAGGTCCAGAGATCCTGGAAGTCGATTTGGGACTCGATCATGGCCGGCACTCCCGGGAGACGGAGTAGAGGGGGTCAGGCATCACGCACCTCGTCCAGCTCGAGGAACAGGAGCCGCGCCGCGATCGTCTGCTCGGGGAGACCGGTCATGCGCGCCAGGACGCGGCGGTAGCTCGCGAGCTGCGGGCGATAGAAGGCGACGCGCTCCTCGAGCTCCTTCTTCGCCACGCGGTCGGTCTTGAAGTCGATCACCAGGGCTCGCACGACCTTCCCGTCGCGGCGCTCGAGCACGACGCGGTCGAAGGCGCCCGACAAGAGCGTCTCGCTCCCGTTCTCGGCCGGGAGGACGAGCTCGAAGGCGCGCTCGCGCCAGACCTCGGGATCGCCTCCGGCCGGCCGCGCGAGCAGTGCGCGCGCGTTCGGCCGCGCGAGGGCGCGGCGGAGGTCCGCCAGGGCCTCCTGCGCGAGCTCCGCGTCGTCCGTGATCGGCCGGGCGAGCGCGAGGAGTTCGGCGTCGCTCGTCCTGAAATCCTCGAGCCACTCCACCTCCGCCAACCAGCGGTGCACGAGCAGGCCCCGCACGCGCGCAGGCGCGCCCGGCGAGCGCAGGAGGTCGCGCGGGTCCAGCCGCCCCGCGCCCTCGGCGGCGGAGGGCGTGCGGCGCGGGAGCGAGCGCGGCGCGCGTGGGGCTCGGAAGCGGGGCTCGCGGGACGCGTCCGGTGCGGGAGAGGGGGTGGCCTCCGCGCGGAACCAGGCCTCGTCGTTGCGAGCGTGCGACCAGAGCACGCCGCGCGCATCGGCGCGCGGGTGGCCGAAGGCCGAGCGCAGGATGCCAGCGAAGCCGCTCTTCGCCGGGGTCTTGCGCGCCTGCAGGATCAGGTCGAGGCGGTGCTTGGCACGCGTCATCGCCACGTAGAGCAGGCACAGGGCCTCGCGCGTCTCGCGCTCCTCGTGCTCGGACCACAGGGCGTGGAGCCCGCCCGGGGAGTCGTCGAGCCGGCACAGCTCCTCGCCACGCGAATGGGAGACCGCCTCGAGCAGGCCGGCGGGATCGGGACGCAGGGTCAGGATCGGCGTCTCGCGCAGCGAGAGCCCGAGGTCGAGCTCGGGCAGGATCACCGCGTCGAACTCGAGCCCCTTCGCCATGTGGATCGTCATCACCTTGACCTGGTTCGAGGTGGGATCCTCGACGCGCGTGATGCGCACGTGGTCGACGAAGGGGTCCGTGCGCAGGCCGGCGCGCGCCTCGAAGGCGTAGGCGAGGTCGACGAGCTGCTCGAAGCGCTTCTGGTCCCAGGCGCCGTAGCGCTCGCCGACGAGTGGCCGGAAGGACGCGCAGAAGGCGCCATAGCCCTCGATGGAGAGCCGGCGGCGCACGACGCGCGCGACCTCGACGCGCTGGGCCTCGTCGCCGCCCGGCGTGAGGCCGGAGAGCGGGCCGAGCGGCGAGGTCGCGACGTGGAACGCGGCCGCGCTGTCGCCAGGGTGGTCGGCCAGATGGAAGAGCGAGAGCATGTGCAGCACCGCGTTCGAGTCCGTGAGCGGGTTGCCTCCCTCGCCGCTGGCGTGGATCTTCAGCTGACGCAGCAGGTAGATCGTCCGCGCCTGGTGGCGGTTCCGGCGCAGGAGGATCGCGATCGTGGCCCCGGGCGCCGCCTCGCAGATCTCCAGCGCGCGCTGGGCCGCCAAGCGCAGGGGGGCGAGTTCCTTGTCCTCGCCCTCGGCTTCGGGAGCCTCGAGCAGCCAGGCGGCGCCGGGGAGGGAATCGTGCGCGCGCGGCGTCTCGAAGCGCGCCTGCCAGTCGCGCGCCGCGCGCTGCTTCGGTTCCTCGGCGAGGGCGGGGTTCGCGGCGATCCCGGCGAAGACCTTGCACACCGTGTCGAGGATCACCGGCGACGAGCGATAGTTCGTCACCAGCGACTCGGGCTCGAGCACGGGGTGGCGCTCGTGGAGCGTCCCGAGCAGGCGCGGTTCCGCCTCGCGCCAGCCGTAGATCGATTGCTTCACGTCGCCGACGCAGAAGAAGCTGCGCTCGCCCGTGCCGTCGGCCAGGATCTCGCTCGCCAGGTGCCGCAGGATGCGCCACTGCACGGGCGAGGTGTCCTGGAACTCGTCGAGCAGGAGGTGGTCGATGCGACCGTCGAGCCGGTACCAGACGAGGTCGAGCTCGCCGACCCGGTTCTCGTCGAGCGGGTGGAGGTGCTTGGGCAGGTCCTCGAAGCGGTAGGCGCGCTCGGTCTCTTTCTCCTCCTCGTAGGCCGTCTCGAAGCGCTCGAGCCAGCGCCGGGCGGCGCGGTTCTCGCGCCCGACGTCGGCGAGCAGCACGTGGGCTGCCTGGTGCAGGAGGAGGCGCAGGCCGGCGAGGGCGTCGGGCGGGATCGGGTGTCCGTAGTACTGGGGCGCATGCGGGTCGGCGCGGCACGCCTTCCCCAGTCCCTTCCCGATGAACTCCTTCCACTGGCCCTCGTCGACGCGCGTCAGGATCTCGCACTGCTCGCTCTCCCAGCGGCTGTCGAACCCGCCCTTCGTCTTGCGCGGGAGCGGCATGTCGACGAGCGCCTGGCGTGCGCGCGCGAGCTCGGCTGCGCTCGGCGCTTCGGGCGTCGTGACCCGATCCCACGCCTCGGACTCGCTGTCGAGGAAGGCGTCGCGGTCCTCGCGCACGTTCTCGAGCAGCACGCGCTCGATCGAGCGCGCGGCCTTCGCGGGCTGGAGGTCGCGCAGGAGCGCGAGCAGCTCGAGCCGATCGGCCCGCGCCAGGGCCCGCGCCAGGGCCGCGCGGCGCAGGGCCTCGTCCTCGGCCTCCTCGACGATGCTCCAGTCCGGCGGCAGTCCGAGCTCGAGGGCGAAGAGGTGCGCCAGGTGCACGAAGAAGGCGTCGAGCGTGCGCACGCGGAAGCGCTCGAGGGAGCGCGTCATGCGCGCGAGGTGCGCGCAGAGCGCCCGCTCGCCGAGCTCGACCCCGGTCTGGACCGCGAGGCCCCGGCGCTCCTCCGGCTCCTCGATCGCCGCGACCATGCGCTCGAGCAGCCGGTCGAAGATCTCGCCCGCCGCCTTGCGCGTGAAGGTCGTGGCCAGGATCCGCTCCGGCGGGACGCCACGGAAGAGGAGCTCGAGGAAGCGGCCGCTGAGCTCGTAGGTCTTCCCGGTGCCCGCGGAGGCGAGGATCAGGCGGTGGGGCGAGCGGATCGTCATTCTTCCGGCGCCTCCTCGCCTCCGATCATGCCCTCGCCGACGAGCGCGCGCAGGATCGGCTCGCTCGGCGTTCTGTCCCCGCTCTCGAAGGCGCGCCGGCGCACGCCGCGCACGACGTCGCGCGCGGTCTCGAGCGCTCCGTCGAGCTCGGCCGTGCTCCAAGCGGCGAAATCGAAGCGCACGTTGGTCTCGTCCTTGCCGATCGAGGCGTAGCCCAGCGCCGGCTCCCCGGGGAAGAAACCGCGCGCGAGGTAGCGATAGAGCGGGAGCTGGAGATCGACCCACTGTCCGCCGCGCCGGTGCGCCTTCTCCGGGCTCTTCACCCCGTCCCCCGACTTGTAGTCGAGGATCGCCCAGCGCCCGTCCGGGTGGGCGTCGATGCGGTCGATCTGCCCCCGGATCCGGACCGGCGTGCCGTCGACGTCGAAGAGCCAGCGCTCCTCGGGCGGGCTCCACTCGACGGCGTGGATGCGCCAGCCCTCGCGACGACGCCGTGCCTCCTCGGTGGCGAAGAGCGCGAGGCGGTAGCGCAGTTGCTCGAGCTGGATCGCGACGGCGGGTAGGCCGTCGGGGAAGCGCTCCCCGGAGAGCTCGTCCAGGGTCGTGCGCAGGAACCCGGCGATCTCGCGCTCGTCCTCGGAGTCCCGCGGTCCGTGCTCGCCGAACAGGCGCAGGACCCCGTGCGTCAGGATGCCGAAGGCGAGGGGGTCGAGCTCGTGAGTGCGGTCGTCGAGCGTGCGCAGGCGCTCGACGTGCTTGAGGTAGTAGAGATAGGGCGATTCGAGGTAGGTGCGGAAGGACGAGACGCCCATCGTCTCGGGGAGGGGCGTCTCGGCGCGCAGCGGCCGCTCCTGGACCTCGGCGCGCAACGCCGCGGAGGGTCGCCGACCTCCCTCGGGGCGGAGGAAGTGCTTCACGCGTTCGACGATCTCCTCCTCCGGGCACTGGAACGCGAGCCGGCTCGGGACGAGGGGATCGCCGACGGCGTTGCGCCGGCCGGTGACGAAGACGTGCTCTCCGCGCGAGGAGAGGATCACCGTCGCCGCGTAGACGTCGCGCGCCAGACGGTCGTCGTCCGTGGGGAGGCCGAGCTTCGCGCGGATCCCGTCGGGCAGGAAGGCGTGGGCGCCGATCGAGCGCGGGATGCGACCCTCCTCGAAGCCGGTGACGACCAGCGCGGGGGCGTCGTCGAGCGGGAGGTCGAGCCAGCCGAGGAGCTCGACCACGGGGCCTGCGTCGGCGCGCGGTGGGACGCGCTCGCCCCGCAAGTCGCGCAAGAGGAGCGCGAGGGCGTCGGCGGGTGCGAGCGGCTCTCCGGCGAGCTCGGCGGAGATAGACTCGAGCTCGGCGAGCGCGCCGCCGAGGAGGCTCAGGGACTCGGCCACGAGCCGCTCGGGCTCGGCGGCGGGATCGAGCGGTCGCGGATAGCATGCCGCGAGGAAGTCGCGCAGGGGCGCGATCCACTCGGCGAGGGGGCGGAGCCCGCCGCCGGCGAGCTCACCCAGCCGCTCGAGCAGGTGCGCTTCGAAGTCGTGCACGACGCGCGCGACCCACTCGCTCCGCTTCCTGTCCCCAGGCTTCTTGTCCCGCGCTCCGCCCGTTCCCGGCGGAGCGGACGGGATCCGCAGGGGCAAGTGTTCCAGGTAGTACTCGTCGAGGTACGCGGCCGAGTCGCCCTCGCGATGGAGCGCGGGTGCGAGTTCGGGGTCGCGCGCCAGGACGGCGAGGTCGGCGAAGCCGCGGCCCCCGAGGAACCGCTGGACCGCGCGCAGCAGCCGCACGGGCGGCGTGCCCTCGAGAGGCGTGCCCGCGGCGCGGCGCGCGCGTGCTTGCGCTTCGCCGAGGCGCCGCTCGAGGTAGGGCAGGACCTCGTCGTCGGCGACGCCGATCGCCACCTCGTTGGCGGCGTAGCGGCCCTCCCAGCGGCCGATCGCCGTTCCCACGGCCGCCGCCTGGTCGACCGGCTTTTCCGCGACGATCCAGTCGGCGAGCGAGAGCGGCACGTCGCGCTCGCGCCAGGCCTCCGTGCGCAGGCGTCCGAGCTCGTCGAAGCCGCCGGCCTCCGGTTCGGGGGCGACGACGAGCGCCGTCACGCGCTCGGGGATCCGCTCCAGGAGGCGTGCGAGCAGGTGGTTCATGTCGGCGACGCCGACGAGGACGACGTTGCGATCGCGCACGACGCGGCCTGCCTCGATCGCGGCGAGGCGTCCCTCGTGCGGATCCGTCAGGCCGAAGCGGTCGAGCAGCGCGCGGTACTGCGCCTGCGCCTTGGCGAGCGCTTCCCAGCGCGGTCCCTCGGACGCGGGGTCGGGGCGCGCGGGCCCGCTCGCGAGGTGGGCGAAGTCGAGGCCCTCGGGAGCGAGGTCGCCGTGGAGCCCGCGCACGATCTCGGCGAGGAGCAGCGCGTCGCGCGTCCCGGGCGTCACGGGGGCGCGGACGAGGAGGCCGCGCTCGGCGTCCGAGAGCGCGCGCAGCGCGCGCTCCCAGGCGAGGGTGCGCACGAGCCGGCTCGCCACGGGTCGGTCGAGCAGCACGAGCTCGTCCGTGAGCTCGCCCTGGGTGAGGACGCGCGGCGGGCGCCAGGTCGGGCTCGCGCGGCGGGCGAGGAGCTCGCGCAGCCGGCGGGCGGCCCGCGCGCCGGGGAGGGCGACGACGACGTCGGCAAGGTCCTCGCGGAACTCGGCCAGCAGCCAGTCGGCGGCGGCCGGCAGGGCGGGGGAGGTCCAGCCGAGGAAGACGCGCCGGGGAGAGGCGGGCGCCGTCGCGGCGGGGCGGGGCTCGCCCCCGGGGGCTCTGTCGTTGCCAGCCGCCGCGAAGGGCAGCTCGGCCTGGTCCCCCTCCTTCCCCTTCCGTCTCATTCCGCGAGCTCGATCTCGAAGCGCAGGACGGAGGGGCCGCCGCGGTCGTAGTGCTCGACGCGCAGCGGGAGCGTGCGCTCCTCGGCGACGTCGAGGACGTGGGTCGCTTCGTGCCGGCCGTGGTCGCTCCAGTCGTCGATCGCGAGCTCGTCCGCGACCCACACGCGCACGCCGTCGTCGGAGGCGGTGCGCAGGAGGTAGCGCCCGGGGGGGAAACGCATCTCGGTCTCGGCGATCGTGCCGAAGCGATCCGGCGCGACCGTCTCGCCGCTGAACTGCCCCGGGCCGAGCTCGCCGAAATCGAATTCGAGGGCGCGCGTCGAGTGTTGCGGGCTCTTCTCGCCCTCGGCGCGCCAGCGAGCCTCTTCCGTCAAGGGATCGGCCGTCCAGGCGAAGGAGCGGATCCTCCAGGAGGCGTTCACGAGCACCCCGCGCCGGACGAGGCGGGGATTCCCCGGCACGCGCAGCTCGTAGGGCGTGACGCCCGCCTGGTTGGGCACGATCTGGAGATCCGCCGGAGGTTCGATCGGGAGCACGGTGACGTCGCCTTCCACCTCGACGTCGGTGGCGCCGCCGAGGCGCTGGAAGCGATGGGGGATCCAGGTCGTGTCGACCGGCCAGAGGAGCGGGGAGGCCCAGTCGTAGGGGCCCCATTCGGTCACGAGGATCTTGTCGCGGCCTGCGAGGGAGTCGCGGGCGCCGACGGGGTTGGTCGAGTACTCGATGGGAGGGGGCGGTCTGATATCGGGCACCCTGAGATGCCATTGCACTTCTTCCCACGGGGATCCGGAATCCAGTTCGAGCTCCTTTGCCACGTCGGAGAAGCGATTCCCCATCGCCTTCGTGCCTGTCGTTTGGCGCAACTGGATCCCGACCGAGTCTCCTTCGAACTGGTTGAGGAAGATCGAGTTCTCTTTCGACTCGCAGCCATTGGCGATCGACCAAGGCAGACCCATCAAGTGTTCGTCAGGGTCCCACCACAGGTGAATCCCGCAGGCGTTCTTCCGGAATCGGTTCGACGTAATCGTGTTCGAGCTCCCATGCTCGATGTTGATCCCGCCGCGTTCGAGGCCATATGCGCCTTCGCCGTTCTCCGCGATTTCGTTGGAACGGATGGAAGTATGCTGCGAGTAGCCGGCCCAGATGCCGCAGATCGCATTGCCGACGAGCCGGTTTCCCCCGACGACGTTCGCGAAACTGAACGTCATCTCGATCCCGTGGGCGGCGGCGAAGGAGAAGTCGTTGTGGAGGATCCAGTTGGCGTTGTTTCCGCGCCGCGCGTAGTCGAACCCCTCTTCGGGTGCCGGCCGCGCCCCGAGGGCCTCCTGGCCGGCGAAGCCGAAGAGCCCGTCGCCGCAGTGGGTAGCCGAGTTCTCGAGGACGAAGTTGTTCGAGCACTGCTCGAACATCAGGATCCCGGCCGAGTCCTGGCCGCGGTTGTAGACCCCGTGGCTGTAGCCGCGGATGCAGAAGTCGCAGGCGTTGCGCGCGATCACGTTCTCGCTCGAGCGCCAGAGTGCGATGCCCCAGCCCGAGAGGAACGAGAAGTCATTGTCGTGGACCTTGGATTCTTTCACGCGGTCGAGCACGAGCCCGTTCTGACCGGCGCGCGCGCGGCAGTCGTTCACGGTCACGTTCTTCGAGTCCTCGATCCAGATTCCGGCGCCGTAGCTCGCGAGCCACTCGTTCGCGTCGTTGTCGTGGGGCCAGAGCCAGTCGCGCTCGTCCTCGCGCTCTTGGGTCGAAAGCAGGCGCTGGCGGAAGTTCCCCGAGACGTCGCAGCCCTCGAGCACGAGCCCGTCGGCCTCGCGCGCGAGGATCCCGGCCCTGTAGCCGCTGACGCGCGCGCCCCGGACCTTCACGTCCCTGGCGCGGATCGCGAGGCCGATCCCATGGAACGCGTCCGGCGCGACGCCCGGAGCGGCCCCGGCGAGGGTCCCCTCCAGGACGACCTCGACCCCGTCCGCGACGACGTGGATCACCCCGTCTCCGTTCGCGTCGGGGAGGGGAGTGGCGGGCAGGCGGACCGTGCACGAGCGATCGATGCGCGTGTCGTCCTCTGCGACGATCACGACTTCCTGGGCGTTCGGGGGCGGGGCGAAGGCAGCCATTCTCGGAGCTTTTTACCGCATCCCTCGACTCGCAGCCCCAGGACGGTCGATAGATTCCGGCCAGGTCCCCCCGACCCTCTCTCCAGGCTGCCGCCAGGATTCCCCCGTGAAGAAGCTCTCCAACCTCGTACTCGTCCTCGCTGCCGCGGCGGGCGCCATCCTCTTCATTGGCTTCCTCCGACCCCCGGAGGCCACCACCCGTTGCCAGGTCATCTACAGGAAGCCCGTCAAGGAGATCTGGCCCACGATCGTCGATTTCGAGAAGTGGCCGGAGTGGAACCCGAACGTCGAACGCATCGAGCCCGCCGCCGACAAGAACGACCATCCCGTGTGGACGCTCCGGACGAGCTCGGGCCGCCTGCCCATGGAGGTGGCGGCGGTCGATCCGTTCGCGAAGCTCGAGACGCTGATCGAGACGAGCTCGGCGCAGAGCCGCTGGAGCTGGGTGTTCCGAAACGTCCCGGCGGGAACGGAGCTCACGATCACCCAGCGGAAGACCGTGACGAATCCCTTCCTGCGCGGCATCGCGGTCTTCCACGACGAGGCCGAGCCGATCGAACAGGCGATGATCGGGCTCGGACGCCGTCACGAGCTGACGGTGGAGCCCAAGGCGCTGGAATCGGTCGAGTAGTCGCTTCCCGAGCCGGGGAGCGCGCGGGTCGACCGGACGGGCCTCGGCGCTCGGATCGCTCGCGTGACGAGGCGAGATTCCCGGCCGTCGAATGAGCTAGACTCCTCGCCGCGAGCCCTCGGGCCCGGGGGTGGGACGGGTGAACGAGCTCGTTCCGGCGAGCGCCATGAACCAATCCGACGAGCAGGACCCCTCTGCGGGGCAGGAGGATTCCGAGAGCCGACCGGCTTCCTTCGTCCAGCGACTCCACCGTCGATTCGGGAAGGAGATCGATCCGGAGATCAACCTCCAGGACCCGGGCGAGGGGGAGTCGGGGAGCAGCGTCCGCACGGGGGGCAGGGCGGCGGAGCTGGCCCAGAAGCTCTCCGAGCAGATGGGACTGGGGCCGCGCTACAAGGTGGGCAACGAGATCGCGCGCGGGGGGATGGGGACGATCCTGCGCGTCTGGGACGAGGACCTGCGCCGCAACCTGGCCATGAAGGTCATGCACACGCGCGAGTCCGTCGCAGAGGGCTCGAGCTCGTTCGACGAGGAGCGACTGTCGCGCTTCCTCGAGGAGGCCCAGATCACGGGCCAGCTCGATCACCCCGGGGTCGTGCCCGTGCACGACCTCGGCATCGATCACCGCGGCCGTTGCTACTTCACGATGAGGCTCGTGCGTGGCCGGGAGCTCAAGGAGATCCTGGATCTCACGCGCGAAGGCAAGGAGGGCTGGACCAGGACCAAGGCCCTCGGCCTCGTGCTCAAGGTGTGCGAGGCGATGGCCTTCGCCCACTCGAAGGGGGTCGTCCATCGCGACCTCAAGCCCTCGAACGTCATGGTCGGGCGGTTCGGCGAGGTCTACGTCATGGACTGGGGGCTCGCGCGCGTCCTCGGCCGCCGCGACAGCCACGACTTGCGGCTGCGCCCCGCGCCCGAGGCATCCTCCATGAGCCTCGTGCGCACCGTGCGCAAGGACGAGACCGAGTCCAATCCCGACTCCCCGCTGGTGACGATGGACGGCGACGTGGTCGGGACGCCTTCGTTCATGGCGCCCGAACAGGCCCAGGGAAAGCTCGCAGAGCTCGGGCCGCGCTCCGACGTCTATTCGCTGGGTTCGATCCTCTACTACATGTTCACCGGGCAGGCGCCCTACGTGCTGCCCGGGGAGCGCGTCTCGCCGCACACCGTGCTGAACCGCGTGCTGTCCGGACCTCCCGTGGACGTGCGCAAGCTCGCCCGCGACGAGCCGGCCGAGATCATCGCGATCTGCGAGAAGGCCATGTCCCGCGACCCCGCGCACCGCTACGCGAGCATGCTCGCGGTGGCCGACGACATCCAGGCCTTTCTCGAGAACCGGGTCGTGCGCGCCTACGAGGGCGGATCGCTGGCCGAGTTCAAGAAGTGGGTCCTGCGCAACCGCGGCATGGCGGCAGGCATCGCCGGGATGGTGACGCTCGCCATCGCGAGCGCGCTCGGCTTCGCCTGGCAGCAGAAGACGCGGGCCGAGGACCTGGCGGTCGAGCAGAAGGCCACAGAGGAGGCCAGCGCGAAGGCGGTGGAGATGGCCTCGGCGGCGCAGGAGAGCGCCGCCGAGGCCGAGAAGAACCTCGAGCTCGCCAACAAGCGCGCCGCGGAGGCGCGCGAGAACGAGGCGCGCGCGGCGGAGAACGAGCGCGACGCCCGGCGGCGCGAGTACATGGCTAACCTGCTCGCGGCCCACTTCAGTCTGAAGCTGAACGACATGAGGGAGGCGCGGGCGCGCCTCTCGGACTGCAACTCGCTCGCCCGCAAGTGGGAGTGGGAGCACCTGCGCTGTGCGGCCCAGCCTCACCTGCTCTCCTTCGGCAAGGCCGAGCTGGGCTCGATCGACGACCTGGCCTGGTTCCCCGATGGATCGCGGGTCGTCCTCCTGCGCCACGGCGGGAAGCTCGAGGTCCGCGACGCCGTGCGCGGCGATGCGGTTCCGGGATTCGAGCCCAAGAACAATGGCATCCTGTCGCCCACGGTCCTGGCCTCGACGGCTCGCCTGCGCATGGACCTCTCGAGCGACGCCCAGATCATCGCCGTGATCGGCGACGCCGGAGTCGAGTTGCTGGCCCCCGAGACGGGAGAGTCGCTAGGCAAACGCGGAGAGGCCGGGAAGCGCGTCAACGCCGTCGCGTTCGCACGCGACGGGAAGACCCTCGCCACGGCCGGGAGCGACGGCTCCCTGATCCTGTGGGACCCAGTGGGCGCGATCCTCTATCGCCTCTCCGGTCACACCGCCGACGTCACCGATCTTGCCTGGAGCCCCGACGGAAAGTGGCTCGCCTCGGCTTCGTTGGACGGCACGGCCCGCGTGTGGAACACGGATCTGGGCCAGCAGGCGCACGTTCTGCGGGGCCACCGCGGCGCGGTCCGGGCGGTGGCCTGGGACGACACGAGCGAGCAGGTCTTTTCCGCGGGCGACGATCAGGTCATCAACCAGTGGAGCGTGGACAACGGGCGGCTCACCTCGAACTTCACCGGCCACGAGGGCGCGATCCACTCGCTGCAATACGACCCCGCGACCGGGAGTCTCGTCAGTGCCTCGGCGGACCGCACGGTGCGCGTGTGGAACGTGCGAAACGGCGGGTTCACGATCGTGCGCGGGCCGGAGAGGACGGTCCTGGACGCCGCGATGTCGCCCGACGGCGCGACCGTGCTGGTCGGGGCGGAGGACGGCACGGCGCAGATCTGCGATGTGCGCGGAGATCCGTCCCACGCCGATCTCCTCTTCCACACGGCTCGCGTGCAGGCCGCGCTCTTCAGCCCGGACGGGGACACGATCGCCTCGGGGGACGATGCGGGCGAAGTCGTCCTGTGGGATGCGCTCTCCGGAGAACCCGTGCGCCGTCTGCGCTCGAAGGACCCCGACGACGGCGAGGAACGCCCGCATCTGCGCGCCCACGGCGGGGCGATCTCCGCTCTCGCCTTCGATCCGGAAGGGCGTTTCGTCTTCTCCGCCTCCGCGGACGGGAGCGTCCGGCGCTGGGCGGTCGACACGGGCCAGGAGAAGAGCCTCTATGCGCACCCGGCCGCGGTGACGGCGGCGCTCCTCGCCTCGAGCGGGATCCGGCTGGTCACGGGATGCGCGGACAACGTGCTGCGGGTCTTCGACGTCGAGACGGGCGAGATCCTGGAGCAGCGCGAGGGCGTGCGGGCCCAGCGGCTCACCCTCCACGAGGATGGACGTCACTTCGCGGCAATCGGCCGGGACCTGGTGCTCTTGGATCTCGAGGACCCGGAGGAAGCCAGGGTCCTCTCGGCGACGAGCAACCTCCTGTGCTGCGCCTTCAGCCCCGACGAGGAACGCTTCGCGACCGGAGCGCTCAAGGGCGAGGTCGCGCTCTTCGACGCGAGGTCGGGGAAAAGGATCGCCTCCGACGAGGAACACAAGGGGGCGGTGCGCGCCGTGGCCTTCCATCCCGACCATCCGCGCTTCGCGACGGGATCCGCAGACGGGACCGTGCGCATCCGCGACGCGACGACCAACCTGACGATGCTGACCCTGGAGTGGCCGGGAGCGCGGGTCACGACGCTCGCCTTCAGCGCGGACGGGGCCCGGCTCCTCGTCGGATCCCAGGAGGGGCCGCTCAGGATCTTCGAGACCGGCGAGATCAAGGAGCGTCACAGGCGCGCGGCCGAGTCGCGCGCGCTCCTCGCCCGTCTACGGCCGAGAGTGGAACAGCTCTTCGATGAACACCTGTTCCTGGAGGAGGTCCTGCGGCGCCTGCAAGGAGCCCAGGACCTCTCGGAATCGGAGCGCTCGGCCGCGCTGCGCCTGGCGCAGTTCCAGGGGGACGATCCGGCTCGCTGGGTGGATCGCGGCCTCGCGGACGCCCTCTTTGCCGGGAACGATCCCGCGCTGTACGCCCGGGCGCTCGATCTCGCGGAGCGAGCTCGATCCCTCACCGGGGAGGAGAACGGCTCCAGGTCCGGCGACCCGATCGGTCCGCGGCTGTGGCTCGCGCTCGGGGTTGCACGTTACCGGCTCGATCGCCCGGCCGAAGCCCTGGAGGCCTTGTCGAAGATCGGTTCGGACGGGTTCCCGACGAACACACCTGAGCACGCCCTGCACCTCTTCTTCCTCTCCATGGCCAGGTATCGGACGGGCGACTTCGACGGTGCGCTCGCCGAGTTGAACGACGCGAAGACGGACGTGGAGCGCGCGGCGGCCCTGGTCGCCGATCCGGTGGTGCGCGCGGTGCACGGCGAGGCCACGGATCTGGTGGAGAGCGAGGGCTCGATCGAGTGAAGAAACGCCGTGGCTGGGCCGGGGACTTCGCGCGGCTCACGCTGCGTCAGGCACGCCGGCTCGTGATCCTCGTCTTCGGGGCGACGGTCGTGTTGCTCGGCGCCCTGATGCTCTTCACGCCCGGACCGGGCTTTCTCGTGGTCTTCCTCGGGCTCGGCCTGCTCGCGCTCGAGTTCGCCTGGGCGCGCCGTCTCCTGGGACGCGCGAAGAGCCTGGCGCACGGCATGGCGGATCGCATCCGGAACTCGGTGTCCGGGGACGAGCGCCCCCGCTGAGTCACCCGGGGAGCGGCGCGGCGAGGAAGCGGTCGATCTCGGCGGCGCGCGTTTCGCCGTCCCGTTCGCCCAATTCGAGCAGCGCCTTCAGGTAGTCGTTCTGGAACATGACCAGGGAGAGCAGGTCGTTCGAGCGCGTACGGCGCGTGCCGAGACCGCGCGTCAGGAAGCGGAACGTGCGCGGGAGCTCTGCTTCGTACTCGTTCGCCAGGCGGCCGAGGTCGCGCGAGGGGCGCAGCACGCACAGCTGGAGCGTGCGTAGGCCCTCGCGTTGCTCCCCGGGCAAGCGCTCGAGCAGCCGGTTCGTGAGCTCGAGGCGCAGGGCGTCGCCGTCGAACTGGTCCAGGAAGATCGCGTTCAGGAGCACGCCCGCGACCTGGGCGGGCGGCGGATAGCCCACCACGGCGGGATCGTCGGCTTCCGCTCGGGTCCGTCCGTAGCGCGTGGAGATCGCCAGGATCTTGCGCGCTCCGAGGTGCACGGCCGGCGAGAGCGGAGCCGTCAGACGGATGCCGCCGTCTCCGAACCATTCGTTCTCGACCTTGACCGCGGGGAAGAGCAGCGGGAGGGCGGAGGAAGCGAGCACGTGGCCGACCGTGATCTCGGCCGGCCGGCTGCGCCTTCCCGGCCGCTCCCAGGTGGGCATCTCGCAGCCCTGGATCCAGGTGATCGACTGTCCCGTCGTGTAGCTCGAGGCCGTGATCGCGAGCGCGCGCAGCTCGCCGCGGGCGATGCGGCTGCCCACGCCCGCGATGGTGTCCTGCGGGGCGTCCAGCACGTCCCGCAGGAAACCGCGCAGGGGCGCGGTGTCGACCATGCCGCGGCGCGCGGAGTGCCAGCGCCCGCCGGAGAGCAGGCTCCCTCCCCACCAGGCGACCTGGGTGAAGAGGCCGAGCGGGCCGACGCGGAAGACGTCCCGGACCCCGAGGCGATTCCAGATCTCCACCAAGCGTTCGACGCGCAGCGCGAGCCTGCCCGAGTGAGCCGCCAGGAAGACCGCGTTGATCGCGCCCGCCGAGACTCCGGTGAGGATGGGGATCTCGAGCTCCGGGTGGCGCCGCGCCAGCACACGCAACAGTCCGACCTGATAGGCCGCGCGCGCCCCGCCGCCGCTCATGACGAGCGCGAGGTCGCCCTCGCAGCGCGCGATCCCCGCGGGGGAAGCCGGGGACTCGAGGCGGACGTCCTCCATGGAGACGCAGAGTCTGCCGGGCGGGCGTCGACTTCGTCCAGCGGCCGCCCGCGCGCGGGGTACGGCGTCAGCCCCCCTGCGGTGTGCCGGGGGAAGGAGGGATCGGCCTCGACGCCGAGAAGTTAGGATCTGCGCTTCTTCGTCGCGGCCGCCGCAGGGGTGTTCGGCCGCACGAGTGCGAACCCGCTACCGGAGGTCGTCATGCGCATCGGTCTCGCTTCGCTCGTCGGCTCGCTCCTCGTCGTCGTTTCGCCCGCCTGCCACGTCGTCGGCGTCGACTCGGCCGGCTCCCCGCCGCGCATCGAGTCGCGCGGCATCGTCGACGGGCACCTGGCGGTCGGCATCCCGCGCGAGGATCACCTGTTCCACCTCGACCTCTTCGACGGCACGAGCGACGGCGCGATCGGCGAGCTCGTGGTCTGGAAGCTCCTGCGCATCGAGGTGGGGCTCGCGGGCGTGTCGCTAGGGCTGGGACCGCTGCACGCGGGCATGGGCGTGCTGCTCTACGAGCCGGAGGTGCCGGAGCTGGAGAAGTGGCATGCGTCCGAGAGCGGCGAAGCAGACGGGGCCTCCGGCGGGGGTTCCACCGACGCGGCCGGGGAGAGCCCGGTCAGATCGTAGGACCGATTCGCATGCTCGCTCGCTTCCCTTGGAGGCTCCTGCTCTCCGTCGCGCTGCTCGGCGGCCTGCTCGCGCTCGTCTGGCTCGTCACCCTGAGCGAGCGCCCTTCCCTCGCATCCTCGCCGGGGCGCTCGCGGGGACATCGACCCAGGAAGAGCGGGCGATTCCGACGGAGGGCGAACGTCGCGAAGGGTCGGACAAGGCCGAACCGGGCCGGGAAGAGGTCGCCCAGACGTCCCGAGGGACGGCCTTGCTGGGGCGAGTGCGGCTGCGCGAGGACGGTTCGGCCGTGACCGGCATCCAGGTCGAAATCACGACCGAGATCGACGACTTCCGCAAGTTCAAGACGCCGACGGACGCCGACGGGACCTATCGCTTCGAGTGGAACTCTTCCGTCTTCCTCGTGAGCTTGCGGGCGTGCGCGGGGAGCGAGACCGCTGCGAGCGAACGTGGCCTCCGTTCCCATCTTCCCGCAGGCGGCAGGCGCGAGGTCGATTCGAGTCGCATGCGACGCTCGAGTTCGAGGGAGAGGATGGATCACTCCTCGGGCGGGCCGAGATCAGTCCGCTCGCCGACGGGCAGTACGTGATCGAGGTCGAGCAGAACGGTTCGGTGGAGCAGACGTTCGACGCCGAACCCTCCTTCGCGATGGATCTCCCCCTCGCGCGGGTTCGGGTCCGGTCCCAGGCCGGGGGCTACGAAGCGGAGGAGACCCTGCTCGACCTGCGCGAGGGGCGAGGGGCCGAGATCGTGGTCGCCCTGTTGCGCAGCGCGCCGCGCTGAAAGTGCGGCGCGGCCGTTCCCGGCCTCAGATCGTGAAGTACTTGGCGCTCGGATGGTGGGCGACCAAGGCCGAGGTCGACTGCTCGGGCCACAGCTGATCCTCGTCGCTCATCGTGACGCCGATCTTCTGGGCTCCGAGTAGCTCGAGCAGGATGCGCTGGTCTGCCATGTTGGGGCAGGCCGGGTACCCGAACGAGAAGCGGCTGCCGCGGTAGCCTTGCTTGAAGAGCTCGCGCGTGTCGCGCGCGTCGTCCTTGGCGATCCCGAGGTCGACGCGGATCTGCTTGTGGACGTACTCCGCGAGCGCCTCGGCCGTCTCGACCGAGAGACCGTGCAGGTGCAGGTAGTCCTGGTAGCGGTCCGAGCCGAACCACTCGCGCTCGATCTCGGAGGCGCGCTGGCCGATCGTGACCACCTGCAGGCCCACCACGTCCGGGCGTCCGTTCGCGCAGAAGTAGTCGGTGATGCACAGGTTCTGCTTGCCCTTCTGGCGCGGGAAGGCGAAGCGCGCGACCTCCCTGCCCGAATCGGCGGGATCGAGCAGCACCAGTACGTCGCCCTCGGGGACGCACGGCCAGAATCCGTAGCTCGCACGCGGCACGAGGATGCCCTCGTCCTCGCAGCGCTTGGCGAGGGCGAAGTAGAGCGGACGCACGTGTTCCTCGAGGAAGCGCTTGTGCTCGGCCTGGGACTTGCCCTTGCGGCGGTAGCCCCACTGGAAGTGGAAGAGCGAGGTCTCGTTGACGAAGGGCAGGAGCGTGCGCAGCGAGATGCCCTCCACCAGCCGCGGACCGAAGAAGGGCGGCCAGGGATAGTCGATGTCGCGCGGGAGAGCGGCGCGTCGCCCGGCGTCTTCGGCCGAGACGAGGGCCGAGGCAGGGGCACGAGCGGGGGCCGCGCCGCGGGCGAGCGCCAGCGCCTCGGCGGCCGCCTCGCGCGCGCGCTCGCCCGCCGTCTTCGCTCCGGCGCGCCGCTCGACCGGTTCGGGCCGCGCTTCGCCCGCCACGACGCGCTTCATCACGGAGAGCCCCTCGAAGGCGTCCTCGGCGTAGTAGAGCGGGCCGCCGTAGACCTTGCGGCAGTCCGTCTCGACGTAGGTGCGCGTCAGCGCCGCGCCGCCCAGGACCACCGGCGTCGTGATCCCGCGCCGGTTCATCTCCTCCAGGTTCTCGCGCATGATCACGGTGCTCTTCACGAGCAATCCGCTCATGCCGATCACGTCGGGGCGGTGCTCGCGGGCCACCTCGAGGATGCGCTCGATCGGCTGCTTGATCCCGAGGTTGTAGACCGTGTAGCCGTTGTTCGTGAGGATGATGTCGACCAGGTTCTTGCCGATGTCGTGCACGTCGCCGCGCACGGTGGCGAGCAGGATCTTGCCCCGCGATTCGCCCTCGACGCGGTCCATGTGGGGCTCGAGGTGGGACACGGCCTTCTTCATGGTCTCGGCCGACTGCAGCACGAAGGGAAGCTGCATCTCGCCCCGGCCGAAGAGGTCGCCGACCACGCCCATGCCCGCGAGGAGGTCCTGGTTGACGATGTCGAGCGGCTTCTTCGTCGCCCGCGCCAGGTCGAGGTCGGCCTCGATGCCCACCTTCTCGCCCTCGACGATGCGCCACTTCAGGCGCTCGAAGACGTCCGCCGGCGCGGAGCGCGTCTCGCGCGCCTTGACGCCCACGCCCTCGAAGAGCTGCATCAGACGCTGCAGCGGGTCGTAGCCGTCGCGCCGGCGGTCGAAGATCAGGTCCTCGCACACCGCTCGCACCTCGGGAGCGATCTTGTGCAGCGGCTCGATGCGGCCCGCGTGCAGGATCGCGGCCGTGAGTCCGGCCTCCTGGGCGTGGTGCAGGAAGACCGAGTTGAGGGCGTGGCGCGCGGCCGGAGCCAGGCCGAAGGAGACGTTCGAGAGTCCGAGCAGGGTGCCGACTCCGGGGAGCTCCTCGCGCACGCGCCGCACGCCCTCCAGGGTGTTCCGCGCGTGCTTGCGATCGTCTTCGTTCCCGGTGCAGATCGTGAAGGTCAGCACGTCGAAGAGCAGGTCCTCCGGGCGCAGGCCGTAGTCCCCGACGCAGATGTCGTGGATGCGGCGTGCGACGCGCACCTTGTCCTCGACCTCCTTCGCCATGCCCTGCTCGTCGATCGTGAGGCAGATCACGGCCGCTCCGAACTCCTTGGCCAGCGGCAGGACCTTCTCGCACTTCTTGAGGCCGTCCTCGAGGTGCACCGAGTTGACGATCGAGCGCCCGCCGCAGAGCTTCAGCCCCGCCTCGAGCACCGGCGACTCGGTCGAGTCGATCACCAGCGGCACGGAGACGTCCGTGCGGTAGCGCGTCACGAGCGCGTTCATGTCGGCCACCTCGTCGCGCCCGACGTAGGCCGCGCAGAGGTCGACGCAGTGGCTCCCCTCGCGCGCCTGCTCGCGCCCGATCTGCACCATGCCGTCGAGGTCCCCGGAGAGGAGGCACTCGCGGAACTTCTTGCTGCCGTTCGCGTTCGAGCGCTCGCCGACGTAGAGGATCGAGCTCTCCTGGCGCAGGTCGACGGCGTGGTAGATGCTCGTCACCTGGGGCTGGAACGAAGGCTTGCGCTTCTTCGGAGCGCGCGTCCCGATCGCCTTGACGACGGCCCGCAGGTGCTCCGGAGTCGTGCCGCAGCAACCGCCGACGATGTTGAGCCCGTCTTCCTCGACGAAGCGCAGCATCCAGTCGGCGAGCTCCTCGGGCGTGAGCGGGTAGCGCGGCTTGCCGTCGACGAGCTGGGGAAGCCCCGCGTTCGGGAAGCAGCCGACGGAGCGCCGCCAGGTCTGGCCGAGCAGCCGCACGTGCTCGCTCATCTCGCGCGGCCCCGTGGCGCAGTTGACCGAGAGCAGGTCGACCGGGTAGGGGTCGAGCAGGGCGATCGCCGCGGCCATCTCGGTGCCGACGAGCATCGTCCCGGTCACCTCCATCGTGACCGACACGAAGATGGGGACCTCGCGCGCGGTCGCGCGGCGCGCGGCGAGGGCGGCGTTGACGGCCGCCTTGACCTGCAGCGGATCCTGGCAGGTCTCGATCAGGAACGCGTCGACCCCGGCCGCGGCCAGCGCCTCGGCCTGCTCGGAGTAGGAACCCTTCAGTGCGTCGTAGTCGATCTGCCCGAGCGTGGCGAGCTTGGTGCCGGGCCCCATGGAGCCGATCACGAAGCGCGGCTTCTCGGGGGTCGAGAACGACTCGGCCGCCTCGCGCGCCACGCGCACGGCGGCGGCGTTGATCTCGGCCACGCGTCCCTCGAGCCCGAACTCCTTGAGGACGTGGGGCATCCCGCCGAAGGTATTCGTCTCGACCGCGTCGCAACCCGCCGCGTAGAACGAGCGATGGATCTCGCGGATCACGTCCGGGCGGTTCACGTTGAGGATCTCGCAGCAGTTCTCGAGGCCGCCGTAGTCGCGCGCCAGGTCGAGCTCGTGGCCGTGGATCGACGTGCCCATGGCGCCGTCGAGCACGATCACCCGTTCCTTCAGGGCGTCGAGGATGCGCGCGGCCATCGGGGACCTAGGCCTTCACCCCTGTCGCCACGAGGGTCATGAAGTGGGGCGGCTGGGGATCGCGCGCCGCGCGCTGGACGCGCACGCGCTCGAATCCCCCGGACGAGAGGAGCTCCTGCAGGCCCGGCTCGGTGAAGCCGAGGTGCAGGTGCTGGAGCTTCTCGCGCACCCATTCCTCGGTGTGCGCGAGAAGGTCGATCACGAGCAGGCGCCCGCCGGGAACCAGGATGCGCTTCGCCTCGGCCAGGCACTTCGCGGGCGAGGCCGCGTGGTGGAGGGCCTGGCTCGCGACCACGACGTCGTGCGACGCGTCGGGCAGCGGGAGGTCCTCGATGTCGCCCTCGACGAGCTCGAGGTTGGAGAAACCCTTGGTGCGCGCGCGCGCGTCCAGCGCGCCCAGCATCTCGGCCGAGATGTCGACCGCCGTCACCGTGGTCGCGACCTCCGCGAGCATCAGCGTGAGCAGCCCGTCGCCGATCCCGAGATCGCAGTAGCGTCCGCGCGGAGCGAGGGTGAGCAGGGCGCGCGCGAGTCCCTCCCAGGTGCGACCGGGGAGGAGCTCGTCGCCGAAGCTCGCCGCGACCCGGTCGAAGTAGGCGCGTCGCTCGACCTTGCGGCGATCGCGCAGCGCGTCGAGCCCGGCGGCGTCGGCCTCGAACTCCGGGGTCGAGCGGTTCTCCTCGAGGACCTCGTGCCAGATGGTGGAGGCGGGACCGGGAGCGATCGAGTAGAAGCTCCGCCGACCGGCGCGCCGGTCGCTCACGAGGCCGACCTCCTTCAGGAGGGCGAGGTGGGTCGAGATGCGGCTCTGGCCCACGTTCAGGATCTCCATCAGGTCGGTCCCCGAGAGCTCCTCCTGGGCGAGCAGGTTCAGGATCCGCATCCGAGTCTCGTCCCCGAGGGCCTTCAGCAGCCTGGAAGTGCCAGTCAATCCGATCATGACATGCGGATTATACGATGTCGGATGAGGACGGGCTCCTCTTGAACCCTTTCTTGGAACCCCTGGTAGCCCCGCTGGAGGACCTGGCTTCCCCCGGGGAGCGCAGACCCCGACCTGGAAACCCAGGGCGGTCGCCGGCATCGGAAGAGAGCTGGACGTCGAGTTCCAGGCCGTCCTTCGTAGGCGGCGTCTCGCTTCCGCGGCCTACTTCAGGACCGTCGGGAAGGAAGGCACACTCGACATCCGGGACGAGATCCCGAGAGCCCAAGCGAGGAGTTCATGACCCACATCCGCGTTCCGCGTCCTTGGGATCGAATCCGGGCCCCGGTGTCATCCGAGCGAGACTGGTTGGAGCGACGCGAGTTCCTCCGTGCGCTCGGGCTAGGCGGAGCGATGCTCGCGGTCCGACCGCTCTCGGCCTGCCAGGGTTCGGTGAGGAGCTCCGGCACCGAGGAGAACCCGAAGACCGAGTATCCCGCGGCGAAGCGCTGGGTCCCGCGCTTTGAGCCGGCGGGCGGGAGCGCGCTCTATCCCGCCGAGCGCAACGACGGCTACCGGGTCCGTCGCTCGCTCAGCCCCGAGGACGACGCGGCCTCGCACAACAATTTCTACGAGTTCCTGCCGGGCCGCGCGGGTCCCGTGTACCGGCAGGTGGGCGATTTCGTGCCGCGACCCTGGCAGGTCACCATCGCGGGCGCGGTGGAGCAGACGAAGACGGTCGACGTCGACGAGATCGCGAAGATCGCGCCGCTCGAAGAGCGCCTGTACCACTTCCGCTGCGTCGAGCGCTGGTCGATGGTCGTGCCGTGGACCGGCTTCCCTCTGAAGAAGTTCGTCGAGTGGTGCAGGCCCACGGCGAGCGCGAAGTTCGTGCGCTTCGTGAGCTTCGCGCCGAGCGACCTCGACGCCGACCAGAAGAAGCACGAACCGCCCGGCTTCAAGGAAGCCGCCTACTACCCCTGGCCCTACTACGAGGGCCTGCGCATGGACGAGGCGACGAACGAGCTCGCGTTGCTCGTGACCGGGATCTACGGACACGGGCTCCCGATGCAGCACGGAGCTCCGCTGCGCGTGACCGTGCCCTGGAAGTACGGCTACAAGAACCCGAAGAGCGTCGTGAGAGTCGAGTTCACCGCGGAACAGCCGCGCACGTTCTGGAACGATGTCTCGCCGAACGAGTACGGGTTCCTCTCGAACGTCGAGCCCGACGTTCCCCACCCGCGCTGGTCCCAGGCCCACGAGTGGGACATCACGACCAAGGACACCATGCCGACGCTTCCCTACAACGGCTACGGCGAGTTCGTCGCCAAGCTGTACGGCTAGGGCTAGACTCCTCAGAGAGGCAACGTGGTTGACCAGGACGTCAGCTTCGTCGACAGGCTAGGCCTGGACGATGTTGTTCGCGGCAGCATCGCGTACGCGATGCGGCAACGGCCTAGCCGTACCGACACGTTCGAGGAACACCGAGACCCTGGGTCCTTCGACGTGACCACACTCGAGATCCGATCGAGGTACAGCAAGAGACTCACGGACGTCGCGGTCGATTCGGAGAGCGAGGAGAGCATCGACGCGTGGGTGACGAGCGTGGTAGCGGCAGTTCACGCTGCGGCCGGCGAGGTTGACGACGGCGTCCGCTCTTTCGAGCTCGGCCGTCCAGTCGCCCAGCGTCCGCGCGTCCCAGGCGACCACTCGCCAAGGGGCTCGAGCTGGCAGGCGGCTGAGGACGACGATCTCGTGCCCTTGCGCGTGGAAGTCACGGGCGAGGATCGTTCCGACCTGGCCCGAGCCCCCTGGAATCATGAGCTTCATCGAATCCGCCTCGTTCGAGGGCTTCGACCCGATCAGAAGCAACCCTGCAGGCCGTCCACGTGCCAGCGGTGAAGCTTTGCGGTCATGACCTTGCCCTGGATCGCCGGGTCGTGGTCGAGCCAGAACCGGGCCTCTTCCTCGCTCTCGGCGAAGAGGACCACCATGCCGACGGTCTCTTCCTCCGTCGGTAGGGGAGCCAGCGTGAACGGTGCCGCTCCGATGAGGAGCTCACCGAGATCGCGGATGTGCTGGACGTGCTCGGGGACCGCGGGTTGCTCAAGGGGGGACTTGTCCGCGATCCACACCGGCCCGCGTTCGTAGATCGCGACGAAAACGTTGTCAGGGCGCTTCTTCTCTTGTTCTTGTGCCGACGCGGCCCCGAGGGCGCCGATGCCCAGGAGACACAGCGCCAGGCCGGCTGTTCCTTTCGATCTCATGGTCCCTTCCTCACTCGCCACGGGTCGCCGCGGTCGGTCCAACAGCGGGCCACGGCGCACCAAGGAGGGTAGCGCTGGGAGGTTCGGTTCGCACGAGGGCCCCTAGACCTGTCGCTATCATGGGCTCCAGCATGGCGGACGGACCCGGCGAGAAGAGGCCCGCTCTCTCCTTGGTCGTCCTGTGCTACCGCTCGGGGGATCGAGCGCGAGACTTCGTACGCAAGACCCTCGCGATCCTCGAGGAGGGGGGCGTCGAAGACTTCGAGCTGATCCTGGTGGGAAACTACGTGGAGGGCACGGACGATCCCACGCCCGAGGTCGTGCGCTCCCTGGCGCAGAGCGATCCGCGCATCCGCTGTCGCGCGCAGCCGAAACGGGGCTGGATGGGCTGGGACATGCGCTCGGGGCTCGAACTCGCCCGTGGAGAGGTCCTCGGAGTGATCGACGGCGACGGTCAAGTGCCGGTTTCCGACGTGCCCAAGCTCTACCGTCTCCTGACGCAGGAGGGCTACGATCTCACCAAGTCCTTCCGGATCACGCGTGGAGACGGCCTCAAGCGCCGGATCCTCTCCGGCGTCTACAACGGCCTGTTCCACGTCCTGTTCCCCGGGACCCTGGCGCGCGACGTCAACGCCAAGCCCAAGCTCTTGGCGCGCAGCGCCTACGAGAAGCTCGACCTGCGCTCGAACGGATGGTTCATCGATGCCGAGATCATGATCCAGGCCCGGCGCCACGGCTTCCGCATCGGCGAGCTCCCGACCGGGTTCCTCGGCCTGACGGGCAGGCGCTCCTTCGTCCGCGTCGGCGCGGTCCTGGAGTTCGTATGGAACCTCTTCTGCTACCGCATCCTCGAATTCCGCCAGCCGCGCGGCGGGACGCGATGAGGATCCTCGTCACGGGCGCGACGGGCAAGATCGGCGCGCCGGTCGTCCATCGGTTGCTCCGTTCGGGGACGTGTGAAGTGAGGATCCTCTCGCGCCGTTCGCCGGCCTCCCTGGACCCCGGGGTGGAGTGCCTCCTCGGGGACCTGCTCCAGCCGGCGAGCCTCGCTCCCGCGCTCGGCGGCGTCGAGGTCGTGTTGCACGCCGCGGCCTGCACGCACGCCGTTCGAGCGGCCCGCTACCAGCGAGTCAACGTCGGTGGAACGGCGAACCTCGTCGCGGCCGCGGAAGCCGCCGGAGTCCGGCGCTTCGTCTTCGTGAGCACGCGTGCCGTGGGCGAGCGCGGAGGAGCCTACAGCGCCTCGAAGGAACGCGCCGAGCGGATCGTGCGTGGAAGCCGACTTTCCTGGGTGATCCTCCGTCCGGGCGAGGTCTACGGCGGAGGCGGGCGCGATCCGATCCGCGACCTGGTCGACACCCTCCGCACGCGCCGCTTCGTCCTGATCCTCGGCCGCGGAGCGATGGAGCTCTCTCCGGTGTTCCTGGACGACGTCGTGGAAGCCGTCGCTCGCGCGACCCTGCGGGAACAGGGGAGTCGGGAGGTCTTCACTCTCGCCGGACCGGAAAGCCTGACCCAACTCGAACTGGTGCGACGGATCGAAGCCTGCCTCGGAGGCCCGCGTCGCCTCCGGGTGCACGTTCCCGTGCCGTTCGCCCGGGCGGCGATCGCCGTCACGAGCCGTCTAGGCCTCGGTTCCTACGTGCCGGATCAGGTCCCGCGCCTCGCGCTCGAGAAGGCGACGGACGTCGGATCCGCCGAGCGTGAGCTCGGCTTCCACCCACGGCGATTGGAGCAAGGCCTTCGCATGCTGCTCGGGGGAGCCGAGGAGTCGCGCTGACATGGAACCTTGCTACGAGGACGCCTACACCGCGATCGAGGAACGGCACCCGTTCTTCGTGGCGCGACGCGAGCTCTTCGCGGGGCTCCTCTCGGGAGCCGAGCGCGAGGCGGTGCTCGACATCGGCTGCGGAACAGGGACCCTGCTCGCGCACCTGAAGCGGCTCGGCTTCCTGCGCTTGGCCGGAGTCGAGACCTCCTCCAGGCTGCGCGAGCGCCTGCGCGATCCGTCGATCCCGATCCACGCCGAGCTTCCACCCGGCCCCTTCGATCGGATCCTGATGCTCGACGTCCTCGAGCACATCGAGGACGATTCCCGAGCCATGAGGGAGGTGAGGGAACGGCTGGAAGAGGGTGGGCGCTTCTACGTGTCCGTGCCGGCCCATCCGTTCCTGTGGAGCGCGCACGACGAGCAGAACCGTCACGTGAGACGGTACCGGAAGCGCGAGCTCGTGGCGCGGATCGAAGCCGCCGGGTTCGAGATCGAGAAGCTCTCCTACTGGAACGCACTCGCCTTCCCGGCGATCTGCGCGGCGCGGCTCCTGCGTCTGTCGGGCCCACGACAGACCGATCTGGAGATCGGCGGCCGCTTCTCGCTGCGCCTGTATGGGCACGTGCTGCGGCTCGAGGAGCGCCTCGTCCGGCGGTTCGACCTGCCCTTCGGGGTCAGCTTGATCCTGGTCGCTCGGCGCCGCGCCGAGCGCTGATCCGTCGGCGGACGAGGAACGCGATCCCGGCCAGCGCGAAGACGACCTGTGGCACGAAGCTCCAGCGCACGAAGGGGCGGAAGCGGAGTTCGACCTCGTTCGTTCCGGGGGGCAGGAGGACCCCTTGGTAGAAACCGTTCACGCGCAGCGTGGACAGCGGGTGGCCCGAGGAGGACGCTTCCCAGCGCGGGTGGTATTGCTGACTCACGAAGAGCACCGTCGGTTCCGTGCGGGGAGTGACCCCGAACGCGAGCCGGTCGTCCTGGTCGATGCGACGCTCGACGGCGAGGGAGCCGGACGCCGATGGCGCGGGGATGTGGGCCGAATCGGGCTCCTCGAGCTCGAAGTCCTGGACCTGTGCCTGGAGGACCGGCTTCCTCTGCAGGCGATAGGCGAAGACGGACCCGGAGCGGCGCAGGCGTTCGAGGCCCGTCAGGGGCGCGCGCGCGAGCACGACCCCGACCCCGGCATAGGGCGCCAGGGGATCGTGCGCCAGGAAATCGAGGGACAAGGACTCCGCGCGCCGGCCGACGGCTCCGACGAGTCTCGACGCGCCCGCTCCCATCGCCCATCTCTGGTAGTAGGCCGAGGCGAGCGAGTCGTAGCTGTGGACGCTCTTCAGATCGAGGAGTGCCTCCTCGTTGGAGGGAAGGACGAGGGGCTTCACCCGATCGACCCAAGCGAAGCGTGACCCGTCGCGCGTCTCCTCGCGTAGGACCTCGACCAGGGGGGAATCGAGTCGGATCTCGGCGCGCGGCCAGCTGAGCCGCAGGGAGCTGGCGTAGTACAGCGTTCCGAGGAACAGGACCGAGACCAGGATCACGCGCGAGCGTTTCCACGCAAAGGCCACGATCCCCGCGTACAGCAGGAGACCGACGGCGACCCGCAGCCGATCGAGATCCGATGCATCCACGAACGCCCCCGGCAGCGCGACGACCAGCGGGAGGACGCACAGGCCCATGCGGGCGGCCAGCTTGGGTTCGAAGCGCAGCAGCGCGTCGGCACCGTAGGCCGCGAGGATCATCGCGGGCTCGAAGGCGATGCGCAGGGGAGACATGCGCGAAAGGTTCAAGCCGAGGTACCGGACGGCGAAGGAATGGGCTTCCTTCCAGGCGGCGAACAGCGCGAACGCCGACACGAACAGGTAGAGGGGAACGAGCCGTGCGCGCCGCGGATGGAGGGTCGAGAGCGCGATGAGGACGAGGAAGGGAGGGGTCAGGGACCATCCGTTCAAGGGTGAATCGGAGTCCTCGACGAGCGGATGGCCCAACCAAAGCCCGTCGAAGACGTGCGTGAGGGCGCGGAAGACGTCGCGCCATCCCTCGATCGAGAGCGCCCCTCGGGAGAAGAAGAATTCCTCGATGCCGACCCGGGCCGAGAGATCCACCGTCGACACGAGGTCGGCGTACACCGGAAAACTGGCGAGGCCGCCGACGAGAGCAGCGCAGAGGAGCAGCAGGGCTCGCATTCCGCGCGCCTTCCAGGGAACCGGGAGTAGGAAGAGGCGTAGGACGGCGAAACCCGCGACGAGGTAGGCGCTTCCCACGATCTGCTGGGGATAGCCGGAGAGGAGCAGGCAGTAGAGCGCGAAGGAGGCTCCGGTGATCGGGGCCGCCTTGGGACGGTCGATCGTGAGCTTCACGCACCACGAGAGGGCGAGCGTCCAGCAGGTCCCCCAGGTGAAGACGACGAACGAGAGTCCGAAGACGATCGGAAACCCCAGGCTCAATCCCAGGGCTCCCGCCAAGCAAGCGCAGGGATGGAGTCCAAGCGAATCGAGCAACAGGTATCCGAACAGCGCCGCCAGGGCGATCGCCAGCAAGGCCTGCAGCGTGTAGAGGCGAAAGGCGTCCGTGCAGAACCAGGAGAGTACGTGGGTAAGGGGGAATGCCTTCCCCAACCCGAAGAGGTGGTTCGTCGGACGCCCGAGTTCGGTGTGCGGGGTCCAGGTCGAGAGCCAGGAGGCCGAATCGCCGTGGAGGTGTTGATGGATCTCCGGAACGTAATAGCGAACGAGGTCCGAGTGCTTGCGCGAGAGGAACCGGTCCGATGCCCTGGATTCGGGCAGTCCGACCTCGATGTCGTTGGGATGCCCGGAGAGGACCTCGTCCCGGAACAGGAAAGGCGTCGCGAACAGGAACAGGATCGCCGCGAGCGCGCTGAGGGGTGGCAGGTGCCTCACGTCCCGTAGGAGGAGAAGAGCCAGGAGGGAAGGTTCGTGAGCGACATGGGACGACCCCTTTCCTCGGACGGGGTGGGAAGGAAGAGTACCGCGCTCGAGAGCGCCGCCCCATGCCCGACCTCCCCGCGGATCCGAGGACTCGACGCCGGAGCGGGGTCCCCTTCGCGGCGCTGGGCGCCATGGCGATCTGGGGCGGATCGTTCGTCGCGGTCGACATGGCCCTGGACTCCCTCCAGCCGTTCACGCTCGTGGCCACGCGCTCGGTGCTCGGCGGGGCACTCTTGTCGGCGGTCCTGATCGGGCGAGGAGGGCCGTTCCTCCCCGCCCGTGGGGATCGAGGGCGCTCGGTCGTGCTCGGTCTCCTGCTCGGGGCTCACATCTCGCTCCAGGCCGTCGGGATGACCTACACCTCGGCCTCGCACAGCGGCTGGATCGTCGCGTTCACGCCCGTCGCGATCGCCATCGGGGCGCAGGTCTTCCTGCGCGAGAGGCTCGAGCGTTCCGGCTGGCTCGGGGTCGCCCTCGGCGTCGCGGGCGTCGCCTGCGTGACGCTCGACGCGCCACACGCGCTCGACGAGGCGCGTCTCGGCGACCTGCTCCAGTTCGTTTCCTGCTTCACTTGGGCGAGCTACACGCTCACGAGCGTCGAGGCCGTTCGGCGCTCCGGCGCGCTCGCGGTCACGGCCTTGGCGCTCTGGGCGTCCGCGATCTTCACGCTGCCCATCGCCGTCTTCGAGGTACTCACGCACGCGCCTCTCGATCGATCCGCGGCGATCTCCGTGGTTTCCGCGCTGCTCTATCTCGGCATCCTCGCCAGCGGCGTGGCGACGAGCCTGTGGGCACGCGCGCAGGAGCGTTACGGGCCCCAGCGCTCGGCGGTCGTCCTCTATCTCCAGCCCTTCGTCACGCTCGTCTTCGCGCGAGCGTTGCGCGGCGATTCGATCGGGAGCGCCGCGCTCCTAGGAGGCGTCCTCGTCCTCTTCGGCGTCGGGCTCGTCGCTCGTGCTCGTCCGAATCGATGAGGAGCCGGGCGGACGGAGCCGGAGCTCGAGCGCGCCTCCCTTGGAGACGACGCGCACGTCCTGCACTCCGAGTCTCCGGCCCAGTTCCCCCCGCAGCCAAGCCTCGACCTTCTTGCGCAGGATCGGCTTCTGCTCCGGGTTGCCCCAGCCTCGTCCGGTGACGACCAGGAGTGCAGACTCTCCCCGCACCCGGGCCACGTGAAGTTCCTGTTCGAGCCGCCGCAGGGCCTGCGTGGGGGGCATTCCGTGGAGATCCAGGGACCGCATGGGGCCAGGGTTTTCGGGATTCCTTCTCGTGGGGCACCCTTCTCTGTCGTAAGCTCGGGCCCAAACTCCCTGCGATCGAACGGAAAGTGGATCCAGGGTATCGAAATCCACCCCGGACCCGGAGCGTGCTCCAGGCCGAGTCTTTCCGAAAGCCAACCAAGACCATGAAGAAGCTCCTGATCGGATTCGTGCTCGCGGGCGCCGCCGTCGCCTGCCGCTCCACCCAGAACGAAATCAAGGCCTCCTCCGAGTGCTCGGACGCCGGCTGCAACCTGAGCGCCGAAGAGTGCAAGGCCAAGATGGAAGCCGGCGAGTGCCAAATGAAGGCTGGCGAGTGCCAGATGAAGGCCGAAGAGTGCCAAGGCAAGAGCGAGTGCACGGGCGAAGCCAAGGTCTGCCCCGTCACGGGCCAGACCCAGCCCTAGTTCGCGGCTTTAGGGAAGAGCGAGACCCGGAGGCCTTCGGCCCCCGGGTCTCTTCGTTAGCGGCGCAGCACCGGGTGTTCCGACGTCCACCAGCTTCGGATCGCCTCGATCTCCTTCCCGCGTTCCGCGGACCCGGATTCCGGGTGGAAGGGCAGGGTGAGCACGGTGTGCGCGTTCAGGTGCTCCCAGGCGTCCTTGCGCGCCTGGCGTGCGTCTCCGGACTCCATGACGCCGAGCAGGATCGAGACACCGCGCTCGTCGCCGAGCTCGATCAGCGCCTCGGCGAGCTCGACCCGCAGGTACTCGTCTTCCTCGGCGCCGGCCGCGTCGAAGAGCGCCGCGGCGTTGGACGGGTCCTCGAGCTCGCGCAAGCACTTGAGGGCCGCCTCGCGCACCGTGTCGTCCGGATCGCGCAGCAGCGGGTGGATCACAAGCAGCATCTCCCTCTTCTGCAGAGAGACGATCAGGTCCAGCAGGTTCAGGCGCACCTCGATCTCGCCGTCCTTCAGGAGCTCCTCACACAGGGGCTGGATCTCCGTCCATCGGTCGGGAGCGCGCGAGACCTCGGCCAGGGCCTGGATGCGCTCGGCCTTCGTGCCCGCCTGGAGCAGGTGCGCGAGTTCGAGGTCTGCGCGCTTGCGTAGCAGCGTGGATCCCCCCAAGAGGAGGGCGAGAGCGAGGGTGCCGCCGGCCACCTGCACGACGGCGCGGCCGCGCGGCTGCGCGTGGAGCACGTAGTGCACGAGCCCGGCCAGGACCAGGAAGATCCCGAAGCTGACGACGATCACCGGCCCCGAGGGCAGGTCGCGGAAGTAGGAGAGCGCGACTCCGGCCGCGCTGACGAACGTGCCCACGGCCCAGCCGGTCGCGAGCCGGGCGCCGATGCGGCGCGCGAAGAGCATCCCGACCACGGAGGGGATCACGAGGTAGGAGAAGACCAGGAGCACGCCCGCGATCGAGACGGCGTTCGTGACCGCGAACCCGAGCGAGACGTAGAAAAGGAAGTCCCACAGTCGCACGGACATGCCGTCGCGCTCCGCGCCCTCGGGATCCAGGGAGATGCGGAAGAACTGCCGGCGGAAGACCCAGTGGAAGGCGCCGATGGCGGCGAAGATCAGCGCGGTCGTCAGGATCGTTCCGCCGCGCACCCACAGGATGCTGCCGGCCTGGAGCTCGCTGACCTCCTCGGCCCCGTGCGCCAAGTGCGAGGAAGCGAGAATCGTCGCTCCGAAGGAGACCGCGTAGGCGATCCCGATCAGCGCTTCGTGGGGGACCCGTTCGTCGCGCATGCGGGTCAGCGCAAAGACGGCCGCGCCGAGGAACGTGAAGGCGAGCGAGAAGCCCTTCACCACCCACGGATCGTCGTGCAGGTCCCAGCCCAGGAGAGCGCCGAACACCGCGCCCAGTGCAGCGATCTGCGCCAGGGCCAGGTCGACGAAGATCACCTTGCGCGAGAGGACGTGGATGCCGAGGTAGACCAGGATCCCGGCGAGCAGCAGGCAGGCCAGGAACGGCCAGGCCATCGACTGGAGGAAGGCCGACACTAATCCGGGGCTCCGTACGTGCCCTGCTCGGATTCCAGGACGCGACCGAGGATCAGGTCGATCAGCTCGAAGTAGTTGCGCGCGCCTACCTCGTCGCCGAGGTCCAGCGGTACGAGGACCGCGTGGGCGCCGGTCTTCTGCGCGAGATAGTCCGCGGCCGAACGGTCGTAGAAGACCTCCTGCAGGAGCGTCTTCACCTTCTTCTCGCGGATCAACGCCAGCACCTCGTCGCGGTGACGCGCCGAGGGCGAGATGCCCGGCTTCTCCTCGATCTCGACCGGGATCTCGATTCCGAAGCGCTCGGCGAAGTAGATCCAGCTCTTGTGGTACGTCACGAACGGCCGGCCCGCGAGCGGCGCGGCCCTCTTCAGCCAGCCCCCGAGCAGCGCTTCGAGCTCCTTCTGCTTCAAGTACTCGGCAAGCCGGCCCTGGCGCGCCAGGCGCGAGAGCTGCTTGCCGCCGACCTGTCCGACCAGTTCCGCGCCGAATAGCCCCTCGTCGATCCGTCGTTGGAACCTCTCCAGGTTGCCCTGGTACTCGGCGGCGTGGGCTGCGTCGAGCTTGCACAGGGCGGCGCAGATGTTCTCGGCGATCGTCTTCGTGTTGAGCGGGTCGAGCCAGATGTGCGGATTGCCGTAGGGATGGACGTCACCCCATTCGCGCGAGAGCACGGCCGGGAGCTCGAGCGTCTGGACGCCGGTCGAGGCGACGACGCGCCCGGGTTGCCCCGACTGGATACGAGGATTGCCCGATCCCGCCACGACCTTCTCTGCCCACAGCTCGAGCTGCAGCCCGATCTCGACGAAGACGTCGGCCTCGCGCGTCTTCTGCATCAGGGTCGGCTTGGGCTCGACGTAGTGCGGGTCCTGACGCGGGTCCGCCAGGCTCTGGGCGTGCACGCGGGCGCCGCCGACCTCTTCGGCGATGCTGCGCAGGACCGAGAGCGTCGTGACGACCTCGAGCTTCTTGCCGTCCTGCGGAACGAGGGCCAGGACGCCGAGGAAAGGAGCGAGGAATGCTTGCATGGTCGTGCTCCTAGTGTCCCTTCCCCGAAGTATCGCCAACAATCCGCCGCACTGAATCGCCGCTGGCGGCGTTGCGCCTCCTCCGAGTATTGCAGCGAATACGCGTCGTCGGCGCGCCTTGCCAGCGACGATCCATCACGGCGCCTTGTTGGCGCTACTTCGGGGAAGGAACACTAGCGA
>Ga0247727_10001178_pt1 | contig 63783 bp, 39 predicted proteins | sample WisWelCaveWW1625_FD_202498 | JGI IMG/M metagenome (GOLD analysis project Ga0247727, IMG submission 202498) | Biofilm microbial communities from Wishing Well Cave, Virginia, United States - WW16-25 | ecosystem: Environmental > Aquatic > Deep subsurface > Groundwater > Cave microbial mat | place... | reverse complement strand
ACCGGTGATTTTTAAGATTTTCATAGCGTCGACAATGGTGACAAACCCCAGCGGAATCGAAAGTGATGTCCGGATCGCTGGTGTCCATTACGCATCGCGTACAGGTTTTGAGTTCGTTCATAAAACCGATAATCTCCGGTAAACGGCGAAATTAACAAAAGATTGCCTGTTACTTCAGTGCCAAAAGGAGGCTTTGCCGGAAAACAGTCGGTATTGCGACAGGCATCGTACCACCTGCTCCTTATTCTGTACCGAAAATTTGTTAGACGCCCTGTCAAAGATCAGTGTCTATGACCGTGACGGACATTTCCTCGCGCCCCCCCCCCGTGTGGTGTGGGTGACCTTGTGCCCCCCTGTAGCGCGGATGGTGATGCACGCGTGCACTTACAACCCGGTGACGTCGGTAGAGCGCGTGAGCGGTGGCACAACGGCGCACCGTTGCACGGTGAAAGTAGGCGTGATGCCGGTGGTTATGCGTGTGATACACCCGCCAGGTTGTAGGCTTCCAGGGTTTGAACCAAACAGGATGGCTACGGAATTTCCACGGCGAAACCCAGCGCACATATTTTGGTCCATAAATAAACCGGACCGACGGCCAGATCCATACGTTAATCACAAGACCAGTTGCGCCGTGTAAACTTTTCACGTTCACAACATCCGTCAGGGGTTCAACAATATAATCCGCCCCGTAAAGATCTTCGTCACCGACAATCTGAACCGTCACATTTTCGTCGCCCGTTTTTTCCAGTTCAATCACCGCAACATCCTGTGATTCGGTTTCGCTGACATCCACCTGGATCACCAGCGCGTGCACGTCTCCCTCCGAATTATCAATCACTTTTAAATAATCCACCTCGCCGTTTTCATCGAGGTCAAGATTGCTGATTTTTGCTTCGGGGTCGTTGATCGCTTTCTCGAACGATTCGATGTCGTCCGATATCTTGAACGCGTTGAGTACGGCGTACAAATCCAGGTCGTCGCCGATGACGCCCAGTGAGTCTTCTTCCGCTTTAACGTAGAATGCCGAGAAAAGCGCACCGGCCAGTAAGATCATATTCCATTTCATAAGGTCGTTTTTTGGTTGTTTGGTGTACCTCTATGACTACAAGATGCCGCAAAGGTTTAATCCGTTGGGTATCCCCGTCTGAAATTCTGTTTTATAGTCACATCGATAGGGCAGTGCTACTTGTGGACCCGATCTGGCACCAAAGGAACTCGTTAAGATTCCAGCAATCCGTTAATTCCTCACGAGGCAACGTTCCGGTTATCGAACCGTATTTATCAGGATTACTTACATTTACCTAGAGTTACCGCAATTTTACTTTGTCGTTATGAAAAAGTTGTATCGCATTGGTCTGATTCTAGCCATCGCACTGAATTCCTCAGCCTTCGCTCAGGACTGGGACTGGGTCACGCACGCAGGAGGATTATTCAGCGATAGGGCAACCTGTGTCCGGGCCGACTCGGCGGGCTATCTCTATATGTGCGGCTATTTCAATGGCGACGCCGATTTTGATGGCATTCCGGTCACCGGATATTACGATACCGACAAGAGTACTTTCATTGCAAAGTACGATACCCTCGGAAATTGCATCTGGGTTCGTCAACCGGAGATTGACTGGGTCAATTACACTAATTATTTCGACGACCGGGCGCTGGGTGTTGCCATTGATGCCGACGGCGACGTGTACATCATCGGTGTTTTCTGGGAAGACATTCAGCTGGGGCCTTTTTATCTTGTGGATGCCTTTGGCGTGAGCTGCTGCGATCAGATTTATGTAGCCAAACTCGACAGCGACGGAAACTGGCTCTGGGCACATATGCTTGGAAGTTATGCCGACGATCAGGGACAAGACATACAGGTGGACCAGCAGGGCAATGTCTACATCACCGGTTATTATGCCGGAACGGGTACTTACGGATGGAGTTCGGCCTTTTATTATGACGATGGTACAGAGATTCTTCCGATAACAGCAAGCGACGCCGATACAGCGATGTTCATCGCCAAACTGGACACGGATGGAAATTTTCTTTGGGCTGAACAAATTGGGAAAGCCTATGGTGGTGGGCGTAGAAATGATCTGGTTATTGATCAGAACAGCCACGTATACTGTGGGGCCGGGTTTAAAGGAAATCAGACCATCAGCGGAACACCGATAGCTGCAACCGGAGGAGGACTCGATCACGATGTTCTTGTGACCAAACACGATCTGGACGGAAATTTCGTGTGGGTCAAAACGGCTGGGGGTTCAAAAGACGACCGCGCGAACGGAATCAGTTCCGATCAGGCGGGGAGTATTTATCTGACGGGTGAATTCAGCGACTCGGCTTATTTTGGTACCCACCTGCTCGATAACTACAAAAAACGCGACATATTCGCAGCGAAGATGGATACCGATGGAAACTGGATTTGGGCGAAAAAGGCCGGAAGCAACGAAGGAAATGAACGCGGGACAGATATTTACTCCGATGCGTCGAGGATTTACATTTCCGGACAAGTTGGCGCCGATGCGACCTTCGGTTCGGTAACAACAAACAGCTCCGATTCACTCAACGCATTTGTAGCCCGCATTTCGCCGGACGGGATGTGGTTGTGGGCACTCGACGGCGGAGGCATCAGTCGCGAGGATCGCGCTACCTCGGTGACCGTCGGGAAAACGAATCGGATTTACACCTGCGGATTTTTTGAAGAAGTGGCGCAATTTGGAATGCACACGGAAATATCCGGTGGCAATAAGGATATATTTCTGGCACGGATTATCGACGATTACACCTGGGTGGTTGGAATGGAAGAGGTATCTCCACTTGCATCGAACGTATATCCCAATCCATTTACGAACGAACTGAATGTTCAGTTGACGATCGCGGAACAGGCGCAGACGAAATGCTGGCTCACCGATGTAAACGGCCGTTTTGTTGCGAATGCTTTTGATGAAAATCTGGCGCCCGGTGCGCACAAAATTCCCGTGAATCTGCAAGCATTCGATAAAGGAATATATCTTCTCCACATTAGCCTGAACGGTGAACATTCTTCGGCTGTGCGGGTGGTGAGGATGTGATGGTATCCATTGAAATTACTATCATTGTTGGCTGATGCAGTGTTCTTTCTTACGCTAGTTCAGGAAGTTTGCCTCCCCTAATTCCCGAGTTCGAGAAATAGTGTATATTTATTCTGGACTTTAGCCGTAGAGTCCAGTTCGATGGACAATTAACCCCTGTGCTTCATATCAATCTTTGATTATCTCGAAGGGAATATATTGCAGGGGATGGATGCTAGGCGTGTTGATCAGTCTTTGCACTAATCCCTCCTTTGCTTTTCTTGATTCACTTTGGAAGCGTCAGTTGACGTGGCGAATTGAAACAGGATACCTTACACCCCCAAAAATTCCAAATTCCATTTTTGATTCACAGTTTGCCATTGTAGGGATGAGCAGGATACATTTTGGAATTGGACCGGTTTTGAAAATTAATGACAACTGGCGAGTGAATACCGTTTGTATATATAACCATCAATTTATTAATCAACGTTTTTTTTTCGCTGGAATCGTTGACGCCAATGCGAACAATTTTGTGAAGCATAGTCTCGACGAGATAATGATAAGTGTTGGATTGGAAAAAAGAATCGCTGGAGACGGCAAAAGCGAAGTGTTTTTTCATTCTGCATTTCAACCCTGGTACTATCTGTGTTCAAAGTTTATAGGTAAGGACAAAAGGATCACGGATGGGATCAGCTATTTTCAGTCCAGGATCATTTCGTATCCGCCGCAAAGAATTCAATTTGCTGTTAATCTTGGCATAGGATATAGATTCACTGGAAAAAAAATCAACCGGGGATTCGATTTGGATTTGCAACTGAGACAAAACGCAAGCATTCCATACTACTACGTCGTCGATGGATGGTTTACTTATTCGGATTTTTATAGTACAAGTTCGCCGTATCTTGGCTTTTCGACCTTTCTAGAGCTTTGATGATCCGTACCTCTACACCACCACATTAATAATCCTCCCTTTCACGACGATCACTTTCTTCGGCGTTTTCCCTTCGAGGTATTTTTGTGATTGTTCGCTGGCAAGAATATTTTTTTCGATTTCGGCCGCCTCCATATCCATCGGGAACTCGATCTGAAAACGAGTCTTGCCGTTGAACGAAACCGGATAATTGAAACTGCTTTCCACCAGGTATTTTGGGTCGGGCTTTGGCCAGTGGGCCAGGGTGATGCTCTGCGGATGACCCATCTTTGACCACATCTCCTCGCACAAGTGAGGTGCGTACGGAGACAACAGAATGGTCAGCGGTTCCAGAATTTCCTGTGCCTTGCATTTCTGTTCTGTGAGCTCGTTCACAGCAATCATCAAGGCAGAAACCACCGTGTTGAAAGAGAAGCGGTCGAGGTCTTCGGTTACCCGCTTGATGGCTTTGTTAAGAATTCTTCGCTGTGCACCCGTGGCACCCGCCTGCGGATCGGGCAGGGAATCTCCCAGCGCAAAGGTTTCTCCGTCGGCGTGAAACAGCCGCCAGAATTTTCGAAGAAAATTTCGTACACCAGTGATGCCTTTGGTGTCCCAGGGTTTTGCCTGCTCCAGCGGACCGAGAAACATTTCATAACAGCGCACGGTGTCGGCGCCGTATTTTTCCACCAACTCATCGGGATTGTGTACGTTGTATTTCGACTTCGACATCTTTTCAATTTCACTGCCGCAGGTAAATTTTCCTTCTTCGTCGGTAATGAAATCAGCTGCCTCAAGAAAGCGCATCAAGGGATCTTCCTTCGCCTGTGCGATGTCTAATTCGTCATTTTCTACGAAGCGCACGTCCACTCTGCGCTGACGCGTATCGCGAAGCGGATTACGGATGGAATCGAAATTCTGGTTGAACTCAGCCTCGGAAATCACCTTGAGAAACTTCGGCTTGAGGACTGTTTTGATGTAGTCATTCCGTTCCGACATGTTCTCAAAACCTTCAATTTTGTCCACCAAACCCTGCGATATGTATAGGTTGTTCGGCAGACCACCGATTTCGCCGGTTTGGCTTTTTGGCCGAACGGTGAAGTGTCGCACCAGACTGCTGCGCCCAAGAATCATCCCCTGGTTGATGAGTTTTTTGAAGGGTTCGCGAAATCCAATCAAGCCGAGATCGAATAAAAACTGGTTCCAGAACCGGGCATAAAGAAGATGTCCCGTAGCGTGTTCCGAGCCGCCGACGTAAAGGTCCACCTGGTTCCAATAGTCCGTCTTTTTCCGTTCGGCAAATGAGTCAGAATTCTTAGGATCCATATACCGTAAGAAATACCACGAGGAGCCCGCCCATCCCGGCATTGTGTTCAATTCCAATGGATAAACTTTCTGCTTGTCAATCTGTTTATTTTCAACTATTTGTTTAGTTTTGATGTTCCAGGCCCATCGCTCCGAATTTCCAAGAGGCGGTTCGCCCGTTTCGGTAGGGAGGAATTTATCCACTTCCGGCAGGCACAGGGGAAGGCTTTCGTCGTCGAGCAAAACCGGCATTTCATTTTGGTAATAAACCGGAAAGGGTTCGCCCCAATAGCGTTGTCTGGAAAATACCGCGTCGCGCAAACGGTAATTGATTTTTCCATTTCCAATTCCGCGTTTTTCAATTTCCGAAACGGCGGTTTTGATTGCGTCGCTGATGGTCTTTCCATCGAGAAAATCGGAATTCGAAATGGCGCCATCCTTTTCGGAATACGCTGCTTTTGTGATGTCTTTGTCGTGAAAAATGTTCGGAATCTCGAGACCGAAGTGCTGGGCGAAGTCCCAGTCGCGCTGATCCCCACAAGGCACGGCCATCACAGCTCCGGTGCCGTATCCAGCCAAAACGTAGTCGCCAATCCAAATTGGAATTTCCTTGCCGCTGAAAGGGTGAATCGCGAAGGCGCCAGTCGGCTGACCGGTTATTGTTTTCGTGTCGCTTTGCCGGTCGCGTTCGGTCCGAAGTCCTGCACGGCGCTTGTACTCTGCTACTGCGAGACGGCAAGCCGGAGAAGTTATCTTGTCGACCAGCGGATGCTCCGGGGCAAGGGTCATAAATGACACCCCAAAAATGGTGTCAGGCCGCGTGGTAAAAACTTCGATTTCATCCGGATGATCTTTCACCTTAAATCGGACCGACGCACCGACCGACATTCCGATCCAGTTGCGCTGCATTTCTTTCAGCGATTCTGACCAGTCGAGCGATTCCAAATCCGCGAGCAGGCGTTGGGAATAGGCAGTGATCCGCATCATCCACTGTTTCATCCGCTTTTGTTGCACTGGGTGACCACCGCGTTCCGAAACACCGTCTTTGATTTCGTCATTGGCCAAAACCGTTCCGAGTGCCGGACACCAGTTCACCCAGGAATCCGCAAGGAACGCCAGGCGGTAATTCATCAGAATTTCCTCCTTGCGCTCGACGGAAAGTTTTTTCCATTCGGACGCGGAAAATTGTTCCGCTGAATCAGTAGCGGCGTCAACTTTAGAATTCCCGTTTTTTTCGAACTCGAGCACAATCGAATCGATGGACTCCGCCCTTCCGGTCGAATGATTGAACCAAGACGTGTACAAAAGTTTGAAAATCCACTGGGTCCATTTATAATACTCAGGGTTTGACGTCTTCACTTCACGATCCCAATCGAACGAAAAACCTAGTTTATCTAATTGTTCACGGTAACGGGCTATATTTCTTTCTGTTGTAATCGCGGGATGTTGGCCGGTTTGGATGGCATATTGTTCGGCAGGCAATCCAAACGAGTCATAACCCATTGGATGAAGGACGTTGAATCCATTTAGCCTTTTATACCGAGCGCAAATGCAGGAGGCGATATAACCCAGGGGATGCCCAACGTGCAGTCCAGCTCCCGAAGGATAAGGAAACATCGTCAGGCCGTAGTACTTTGGTTTGCCTGAGTTTTCTTCTGCAGCAAAACATTTGTGTTCCGCCCAGTATTTTTGCCATCGGGCGTCTATTTCGCGGTGATCAAAATCCATCTCAAACGTTCAAAACTGAAGAGGGCTAAAGGTAAAAAATTATTCAGTTTTCGGGAAAGCCTTGTTCAATCCAGCAGCGCATATCGTAGATTTCTGAATCCATCAGCGAATCGATTCCGAAGGCATTTGGCATAATGGGCATACTGCGCAAGTCGAAACACACATTGGCCCAGGAACCGTTGTTGATGTACTTGGGGATGTATTTATATTGGAGAATCCAGGCGTCGTGGCATCCTGTACCCGGTCCGAGTCCCGTGATACAGCTGGAGTTGATGATGGGCACGATGTTCTCGGAGTAACTCACCGTGTAGGCACAATCGGTCGGCATATTGGCTTTGTCCTTAAGGCAGGAGGAGGCCAGTATTACGATAACGAACACCCAGGCTTTATACATTTCGTTCTAGCAATGCAAACTATCAACAACCAAATTATTTACTTGGCACTCGCGTATCTTTTCGTTACTTCTCCCCAGTTGATCACATTATAAAACGCGTTGATGTAATCCGGGCGTCGGTTCTGGTAGTTCAGGTAATAGGCGTGCTCCCAGACATCCAGACCAAGTATAGGGAAACCGCCGCAACCGATGCCGGGCATCAGCGGATTGTCCTGATTTGGAGACGAACAAACTTCCACTTTGCCTCCTTTGTGAACGCAAAGCCAGGCCCATCCGGAACCGAAACGTGTGGCGCCCGCGGCAGAAAATTTTTCTTTAAATCCGGCATAGGAGCCAAACGCCGCATTGATCGCAGCGGCCACTTCACCGCTTGGTTCTCCACCGCCTTTTGGCGACATCACATTCCAGAACAGGTTGTGGTTGTAGTATCCACCGCCATTGTTTCGAACAGCGGGCTTTTCCAGACAGGCAGCCAGAATCTGCTCTATGGTTTTTCCCTCGAGTTCGGTTCCTGTAATGGCGTTGTTGAGATTTGTGGTGTAGGCAGCGTGATGTTTTCCGTGGTGAATTTCCATCGTACGTGCGTCGATGTGTGGTTCCAGAGCATTCAGTGCGTATGGCAAGGCAGGCAGTTCAAATCCCATAATTTCTTTGTGTTGTTTAACTAGGTGAACATCAAATTTAATAAGAAAACCGCCGTTCAATCAACGATTTTGTAAATTTGAAGAATCGACACGACACGAATATGAAAAACATTTTGACTGCCAGCATTTTTATCGCTTCACTATGGACAATGGCGTCCTGCGGAGAGGATCCTAAGCCTGAGCCTCCACCTGCGGATAAGAATCCACTTCAAAACCTGATACAGGACGGCGCCAACGAACTGACCGAAGAATTGAGCGACTCCAATTCAACCCTCAGGGAAGTAATGGACACCGTTGGGGACGTCTTTGACGCAAACAAAGAAAAGGTCGGAGAGACGGTAGGTGAGGGCCTGGACAAGCTGAAAGAGGTAGTCCACTGAGATTTTAGTAAAATTTCCTAATCGACATAAAGTGGTAATTATCAGCAGGATTGCGTATATCAGGCACTGTTCTCAAGAAAATAATCACGAAAAATGATGGGAATTGACAGAATGAACGCTTTATTTGCACTATAAATTTTATTTTTAGTTAGATGAATCAAGGTACAGTTAAGTTTTTCAACAAAGCCAAAGGATTTGGCTTTATCACTCCCGATGGTGGAGGAAAAGATGTTTTCGTGCATATGAGTGCGTTGCGTGATGAAATCAGAGAAGGCGACAAAGTGACTTACGACGTCGAGCAAGGACAGAAAGGTCCTGCTGCGGTGAACGTGAAGGTCGTTTAAGCGCCCGTTCCCCTCTTTTAGTAGAGTTTGTTTCCGGTTCAGATGATCCGGATCAGCTAGTGTTTTGCAGAATTTTTCGGAGATGATTATTGCTTTCTTCGCTTCTCTGCCAGCCACTTAGGAACTTTACTTTTGGCCACCCGATGGGTATCGGTTTTGCCTGTGGTTTCTCCACCGAGCAATCGGTTGAGCAATTCCGGCCGTTTCGCTTTGGTCAGTTTCTCCTTAATCCATTGCCGGTTTTCTGGTTTGTACCAGAAGAAAAAACGGTGCTGGTCCCGTTTTTCTTCGTTCGTTTTGGGAACAAAGTACGGTTTGAGCGTGTAGGGGTGGACGCCGGAGTAATATATCTCCGTTGCAACGGTCATCGGGGTCGGAGTAAAATCCTGCACCTGTTCCAGTTTGAATCCCATCTCCTTTGTTTCGGCGGCAAGGTTGGCCATATGTTCTTCCTTACAACCAGGATGCGATGAGATGAAGTATGGAATCAACGGTTGATTCAAACCGTGTCGCTTTTGTATCCGGTCGTAAATTTCCTTGAATTTGTGAAAGTAGCGGAAGGATGGCTTGCGCATTACCCGAAGGGTGTCGTCGTCGGTGTGCTCTGGCGCCACTTTGAGTCGACCGGAAATATGACGCGTAATCAACTGCTCCATATACTCCTCCGCATCGCCCTGTTTTAGCTGTTTGTTGTAGTCGTTCACCAAAAGGTCGTAACGAATTCCGGAGCCAACAAAAGCCTTTTTTACTTTCGGATGCGCATCTACTTTGCGGTAGATTTCGGTCATCGGTTTGTGTGTGGTATCGAGGTTGGAACAAACCACGGGATGAATGCAGGACGGGCTCACGCATCGTTTGCAGATCGCTTCATCAATTCCTTTCATCCGGTACATATTTCCCGATGGGCCGCCGAGATCAGAAATGTAGCCTTTGAATTCCGGATGCTCCGTGATTTTGTCTACTTCGGCCAGAATCGAACGCTCGCTGCGCGAGGCGATGAATTTGCCTTGATGTGCGGAAATGGTACAAAAACTACATCCACCAAAACAACCCCGGTGCATATTTACCGAGAACTTAATCATCTCATAGGCTGGAATGGTTCCGCGTTTTGCATACTTCGGATGTGGTAAACGGGTATAGGGCAAATCAAAGGAAGCATCCATCTCCTTTTCGGTCATCGTGGCATACGGTGGATTGACGATTACAAGCTCATTACCGGTTTTCTGAACAATTCGACGGGCCTCCAGTTTGTTCGATTCCACCTCAACGATCTTAAAATTGGCCGAATATCTGATTTTGTCCTCCAGGCATTCTTCGTGTGAAGTCAGCTCGACCGTTTCCCAGTTTTTGTTTTTCGGTAATTCTGCATCCGCAGGAATCAATACAGAAGTCTGAGCGATGGTCTTCATCGATGCGATCGGAACTCCTTTTTTGCAAAGCCGAAGAATTTCGCGAAGGGGCTGTTCCCCCATTCCGTAAACCAACATATCTGCACCGCTGTCGGCGAGAATGGATGGAAAAAGTTTGTCGGCCCAGTAGTCGTAGTGCGTTACTCGTCGCAAGGACGCTTCAATACCACCGACAATGACGGGAACATCGGGATATAAATCTTTCAGAATACGGGTATAGACGGTCGATGCATAATCCGGTCGAAAGCCCGCTTCACCGCCTGGAGAGTAGGAATCGGTCGATCGTTTCCTTCGGGCGGCCGTGTAGTGATTGACCATAGAATCCATACATCCTGAAGTCACGCCAAAAAAGTACTTCGGTCGGCCGAATTTCTTGAAATCGCGCAAATCGTCCCGCCAGTTTGGCTGCGGAATAATGCCTACACGCAACCCTTCGCTCTGTATGATTCGGCCGATGACCGCTGTTCCAAACGCCGGGTGATCGACATACGCATCTCCGGAAACAAGAATTACGTCAAGCTCTTCCCAGCCGTGGAACTCGAGTTCTTTCAGGGTGATCGGCAGCCAATCGGTCAAAGGTTGGGTTGTAGACATTGCGGCACGAATTTAGTTAGAACCTATCTCAAAATTATGTTTGAGGGATTTTTCAAGTGTTTTGGCTTGAGGCAAGGCGCCTTGCGTAGCTCATATCGGCAGAGAATATGAGCAAGAAAGGCAACGATGGATGAAGGCAAAAGACGAAGAAAAAGGACCATAGATAATTTTGAGATAGGTTCTAGGAAACCTCTTTGAATTCAGCACCGTATAAGGATGTAATTCAATTTTGGCGTATTTTTGCGTTAAGAACGACACCTATGAAGGCATTTATCACGATTATTTCACTGACTGTCAACACATTGTTGATTGGACAAAACCACGGTTCAAAAAATATCCGGGTGATGGTTGAGCAGGAACACGACCACATCGGAGGGTATGAAAGTGCATCTGTACGGGTAAAGTTGTTTAATACGCAGAATGAGGTACTGTATGCTGCGGACCTTTTCAACGGAACCGAACTGGACGAAACCTTTTATTATTACAATGCGTCGGACGATCTGGAATGGGAGCGGACTATATTTCACGACAATGCCGAATCGGGTAAGGTAGAATTTGAATACAACGTAGAAGGATTGTTGATCGAGGAAGCCGAATACGATCACCAACAGCGGCCAATTTCCCGAATCACGATGAAGTACGACAAAGCGGGAAAGATGATTGAAAAGCAGCGCGAAGCCCGTCACGAAGGGGAGACAGAATTATATGTCGAAAGCAATTTCACCTATAGCTACGACGCTTTGGGGCGCGTGTTGAAGTTAGACGGCTTCGAACGTGGAAAAACGGACGTAAAGGCAGCGTATCAGTATTGGTACGAAAACGGCGGACTTACACAGATAAAGGAAAAGTTGGACGAGGATGGAGCGGTTGTTGAACGATGGATTGATGCATACAGTGCCGATGATCATAAAATTTCCTATTCGCATTCGGTCTATACAGAAGCCGAAGGCAAAGAAAAGATGCTTGCGGAAGTGACGTATACCTACACGATCCACGGCGACATCCAAACCGAAACGATAAAGAAAGAAGGCAAAGTAGTCGATGAGGTCATATTCCGTTACGACTATGACAATCACGGCAACTGGACTACGAAAAAGGAATTCAAGGGACTGGGAGAAGAAAACCGAAAGGAAGTGACGACCATTCAGCGCTGGATTGAGTATTACGATCAGGACGAATATGTTCACGTGCCGATGGAGCTAGACGAACAATTCACGGTGGAGCTGGACGAAAATCAAAAACATCGTCACGTCAGTTCCGAGTCGCACGTAAGGATCAACAACAATGCGAATCAGGTTGTCTGGCAAGTACGCCGCAATGGCAGCGATATTTTTCAGGTAGACTACAACCAATATGTTTCCGGTGTATTGATTCAAACCAAACATATGAACAACTACCAAAAACAGAATTATTACACCAACTACAATTACGATGCGACTGGAAAACTCACGGCCGAAGAATCGTATTCCTCTGCAAATGTTCTGAACGGAAAAGTGCTCTACACCTATAATGAAAAGAGCCAATTATCAAAAATGGAGGAAATTGCAGCCACGGAAGACAAGGCTTTGACGGTAAACATCACCGAGACCTATACCTACAATAAACTGGGAAAGTTGTTCGAGACCGCGCAAATTGAATTCGGCGAGGAAATGACCATTGAATATATTTATGACAGCGAAGGCCGCTTGTCCGTTGTCGAGCAAATTCCAGGTGCGAAAGGCAGTAAAACGCTGATTGAGCAATACAGCTACCAGGATGGCAAGATGATCGGCCGGGATGTTACGGAAGAAAAGGCGAAAGAACCTCTGGAGAATGACGAGTTTGAGTACAACTCAGCCGGCGATTTGATCAAGGCGTCCTTTTATGCAAATGGACAACTCCGGGAAGTAACCTTGTACGAGTACTTCGAATAGGTTCAATCTTTTTGCCTTTTCGCCGGAAACGCTACAAAGAAAGTGGTTCCAAGTCCGAAGGTCGACTCGAACCATATTTCACCCTTCATTGTTTCGACTATTTGCTTTGACATCGCAAGTCCAAGTCCGGTGCCGGTCGTCTTCGTTGTGAAATAGGGCACAAAAATCCGTGATCTCTCCTCGTTGCTGATCCCCACGCCATTGTCGCTAACGGAAACTATAAAGCGACTTTCTTTTTCGCTAAGCGACACATTAATTTTTCCGTCTGGTTTTGAGGAGACGGCCTGAATGGCGTTTTTAAACAGGTTATTGAAAACGCGGAGAAGCTGATCTTTGTCGGCCACGATCCAGGCTTCTTTCGTGATGTCGACGGACAGACTGAAATTATCGGTTTCGGCTTCAGAAAAAACCGACGCAGCATTTCGTACAAGTTCGGACAAGTTCAATTCCATTTCATTCGCCTTTGGCATTTTCGCAAAATGGGAGAACTCGTTTGCAATTTGCGAGAGTGCGTCAATTTGCTCAATGAGCGACTTGGTAACGCGCTCCAGCTTTTGGCGCGAATCTTCGTCTTTAACCGCGATGGAGCGCTGCAGGTGCTGGATAGACAGGCGCATCGGGGTAAGTGGATTCTTGATTTCGTGAGCGACCTGTTTGGCCATTTCCCGCCAGGCAGTCTCCCTTTCGCTTTTTCCAAGTTTTTCGAACGCGAGCTGAAGTTCCGCGACCATTTGATTGTATTCTCTTACCAACTCACCAATTTCATCGGTTCCCTCGTATTGGATCGGTTTGGTCAAAGATCCGATATGGGTTGTTTTCAGCCGTTCCTGAATCACTTTCAGCGGCCGGGTGAGACGGTTTGAAACGGTAACGGATAAAATGGTTGATATACCCAGCATAAAGACCATAATATTAATAATGGCCAGCAAGAATCCAGAAATCTGCCGTTCCAACTCACCTTGCCGTGAGATGTATTGGACGTTCAGATAGGCCAGAAAATCGCCGTTCTTGTTGTAGAAGGGTGAATAGGCCGAAAGAAAGTTCAGTTCTCCGATTTTTTCTTCGTGGATAAAATCCTTGCTGTGTTCAATGTGTATGGCATAATACGCATCGGCATTGAGCTTTTTTGAAACGAGGCCACGGTTGTAAATTTTAGGCTGCGATGAAGCCAGCAGATCTCCTTGTTTGTCATACACATTAATGTCCGTTACGAATGTGTATGAAAATTTCTGAAGCAGATATTCGATGTAATAGCTCTCAATCGGCGTGAGTTTGTCGTAGTCCTTGAATTTTGATTCCATTTCAATTCCGACAGATCCGATTTTTTCCCGGATCAGATCTTTGTTGCTTTCGTGTTTCTGCCGGATAACAAAGGTCCCTGCGCCAATGGCAAAAGCGACCAGAGAAACGAGCGTCAAGCCAACAAATACGGCTTGAATTTTTATTTTCAACCGGATGCCTTTGAACGAAACATCCCGGTTGAGCCGGTTATACGCCAATGGAATCAAAAGTAAAACGCCAAAAACAATGGTGAGATACGAAAAGGAAGTGAACAGGACCCAGATCGATTTTACCGGACGTGAAAGAACGGTGATAAAGCCCGGTTGCTCTTGAAAAACATAGTGGTCATATTCGCCGAATTCAACAAACTGGTCCGATGTTTTGAGCCAGTCCGGCTCAAGCGCGGGATAGTCAAAACTACCTTTGAAATTCACAAGGCGTCCGCTCACATATTTTGCCATTGAATAATTCTTTAGTTCCTCCACTGCCTGATTGTTCGATTCGAGTAGCAGAGAAGGGAGTCCAATGTCGTCCGGAAATTTTTTTGAACGCAACTCAACAGTGAGGTAACCCGTTAACGAGTCTTCTCGGGTTACGGGAAGTACACCCAGGTAAATGAGCTTCTCGGTGTAATCGCTGACAAAAAACAAATTGGGACAAATTTCGGATTGAACTCCGGATTGTTCAATGATCTCCTGAATGCGCAAGTAGTCCCGTGTTTCATAGTTCCGATAATCAACGACCATTTTCTTATTGGCATCGAAAAGAAAAAACTTGAGGTCGTAATTCTCGCTCAACCTGCGGAAGTACTTTTCTTCAAGATCCTCATTCATCTGATGGAGATAAAAATCGTCGGATGCAAAAAATGAATTGATGTAGGCTTCCGATGCGAGCTTCCGGAGAGCGGAGTCAAAGTCAAGTTCGGCAATGGGATCTTTGTCCCTTGCAATTTCACCGGCCTGAACCCTGCGCAGGTTTCTTTCGTTATGGGTGCTGTAATCCTGCAAAATGAATGCTGCATAAAAGGCCACAAATGCCAACATACTTACAATGTGCAGGAATCCCGGTTCTTTTTCCTTGTATTCGAACCAAAGCAAAGATCCACTGAGCAGAATGGGCCAGAACGAAGTGAGGATGGAGTGATCAAAGCGGTATTGGTCAAAAAAGATGTACGCCGCCGAAACCAAAACCCAGATGAATGAAAGTCGGTTCCATTCGAATCCGCTTTTTTTCAGTTGGATAATAATGTACTGGATAAATTTGAAGTACGCGTAGAATCCCGCACCGATAATGGCAAGGCTGATGAAACTGAAAATCGTGAGATCGAACAACTGCTCGAGGTCAAAGGAAATTTTGGAGTCGAACACAAGCGAATAAATGATGTCGTTGATTTGCAACGCCGCGTAGAACGAAATAAAAAACATCGGGATCAGGAAAAACACGAGTTTCAATTTTTTGTTTCCACTGGAGAACCAGTTTCGCGTTCTTTTGAGAAGAAAATGAACAAGGAAAAAGAAAACCGATACATTGATGATAAGATCACCCAGAGAAGCAGATAGGGAGGAAGACGCAAAAAGTTCCGGGTTAAACAGTTCAAAATCCTGAAATATTCCGCGGTAACCTGAGAGAAGCCAAAGATATCGGAGACAAACCAATGCCACAGGAAATACAACCAGAATGAGTGGGTTTTTGACCAGTAACTTCTGAAACGCGCTGATGAGCAGCTGCACAAGAATCAACCCGGCAAAAAGATAACAAAAGAAAATACCTGTCTCCAGACCGTTGTGGAGATGTGGCTCGTCGCCCGGTAAGATATAAAATTGTGTTTTTCCCTCTGTATCTTTTACAGGGAACTCGGTTTCAAATTGCACAATTTGACCCCAGGGCCTTGGCGTAATGAGTTCGGAAAAATCATTGACGAGATCATCATTTTCAAATGCGTATTCGCTTCGAATGAGAAAAAATCCGGCAAAGAGCGTTGAACCTGTTTTACGCGTGCTGATTTGGTACCAGCCGTTGTCGAGCCGCAAAACGGAATTCCGAAAGTTTGTGTCCGAAATCACTAGCGGAATGGGCACGCTGCTGGAGGTCCATAATCGGAGCGTATCATTTTTCCAGGCGAAAAAGTCGAAAGGATTTTGTTCGGCCATTTCACGAGCGATGGCAAATTGATCGCCTTCGGACGTTTCAATGTTTGTTCTTTCTGAAAAATCCCTGACTGCTTCAGAAAGTTTGACGCTTTGGTCGTTCAACGAACGTTCAAATGCAGCAACGTCGTTTTGCGTCAGTTCGTGGTGCAGCGAATAGCGGTGCAACAAAAATCCTGTGAGCCAAAGCGAAAAGCCAAGGCTTGCCAGCAGGTAAAAAAATCCGGGTATCTTTTTTTCCGAGCGCTGTTTCATCGATTCCAGGGGCCTTCCAATCCACAAAAGCTATGCCGCATTTTCAAGAATGACCAATTCATCCGCGTTCTGTCTTTTTCATCTGTCATTGGCCCGAGGAAGACGAACCGCCATTTGTTTCCCGGCGAGATGAACTCCCTTCCGTAGAATCGATATTTTGATGAATTACATTGAGCAATTCGCTGAGGTCGTATTCAAATCCACGTTCGTTGTTCAGAACCAGATCGGCCTCGCGACGGTAAGGCAGCACGAACTGTCGATACGCAGGCTTCACGTGATTTTCCCATTGATACATAATCTGGTCGTGGGTGTAGTTCCTTTCTTCCAGGTCGCGTTTTAGCCTGCGCTGTAACTGTTCCTCTTCGTTTACTTCGATAAAAACGGAGTAATTCAGTTTGTCCCGGATGAAGGGGTAATACAGGGTAAAAATTCCCTCGATCACCAGCAAATTTCGTGGTTCAATAATGACATCAGGTGTAGTGGCATCAGGATGATTGAACGCATATTGCTTGTGTTGGACCGTTTCTCCGGACAGCAGCCTTTTCAAGTCCAACTCCATCGCAGGAATGTCCAGCGCCGTCGGTAAATCAAAATTGATTTCTCCGTTCTCGTCGGTGCGTTGTTGTGATTTCGGCAGGTAATAATTGTCGAGTGAAAAGGTACTCACCTGGTCCGGAAATTCGCCGTAGAGATGACGGATCAGCGTGGTTTTCCCCGCACCGCTTCCACCGGTAATGCCTACAACGTATCGTATCATCTGCACCGAATTTACTCAATTTTCTATGCCAAGTAACCTGAATGACTTTAGAACCCATCTCAAACATAATTTTGAGACGGGTTCTGATTGAGAATGACCTCTCGCATTTGCTCTTGATCCAGGGACGCCGTTGAAATAAAAAAACCCGTGCTGACAGCAACGTCAGCACGGGTTGAGCGAAAAACATAATTATTCTTTAACGAAAGTGGTCCTTACCAGTGTGGATGCGTCGGAATTGAGCACTTCAACAGCGTAGGTGCCGGTGGCAAGGGATGAAAGATCTGCGCTCACTTTCAGGGCGGAATTTACGGGCAGTTCTGTAACGAGGCGTCCGGTGAAATCCTTGATCTGCATCAGCGATGCTTCGCCTGTACTGAATTGGAAATTCAGATTTCCCGAAACCGGATTAGGGAATACAGTCATTTCGAAATCTGTTTCCGAAACGCCGGTAATGGACGTAAAGGTTACATACGGAAAAATTGCGTTTGCCACAGCGATAGGTCCCGCATCGGCGTACGACAAAAAGGAGCCACCGTTAATCACCCCGGAATGTGTTCCCGGATCGGCGAAATCACCATCCGTTGAAGTCAATATCGCAACTGTATCGCCAGCGGCGGCAGTTGTTGGGATTACGAATCCAGCCCAGAACGCGCCATCGGTCGGGATGTCAACGGCCGTTGCAAAGGCGGCATTCACGTTGTAAAAGGCAGTGCCCCCGTCAAGAACAATAACTCCGGCTGCTGAGGTATCGGTAGCTGCGAGATCAATCGTAACCGATCCGAGAATGGAGCCCGGCTCACCTGCATCATCGGCCCAGATATTGACGTCGTAGGATCCACCTGCGTCGGACTTGTAGCCAACCCAGAGAAGCACACCTTCAATGGTTCCTACTCCCAATACCCCGTAAGCGTTGTCGAACAGTTGAATGATCGCTTCATCTCCATAGGAATTGGTCCCGCCGATATAACCGTTTACCGGACCCCAGGTATAAAAGTTGGGCGTTGCCCCAATGAAATGTTCAACCAATGTGTCGCTGATTTGGGCATTCACAAAGTTTACACCGGCCAGACACAAGGATGCAGATAAGTAGATTTTTTTCATAACCTTTCGTTTAGTTTGAATCAAACGTACAATTAATTTTTGTGAATTCCTAGGGATCAGCGGATTAAACTTGTGCGAAATGAAACATCGGAAGAAAAATGAACCCTTCGGTTATTTTCAATGAGCAGGCGACAAATCAAACGGTGACGCCGATCACAGAAACGTCGTCTACTTGCTCAAAGCTTCCGCGCCAGTTGTCGAGCACTTGTTCGATTCGTGCGAGTTGCTCGGCGGCGGTCATATCTTTCAAGGTTCCGAGCAGAAGTTTCAAATTATTCGATTTGAATTTTTTCCCCGATGGTCCGCCAAACTGATCGTAGTAACCATCCGTAAAAATATAAAATCGGTCGCCCTTTTTCAGTGGGATCTTTTTGCTGCGGAAAGGCTCGTGCGCCAGGAATTTTCCGACGGGCTGTTTATTTGCTTCGAACTCTTCGATCTTGTCGCTGCCTGCCGAAAACTTCCAAAGCGGATTGAAAGCGCCCGCAAAAACAAGCTCTGATTTTGCAATGTTCCAGCGGCAAAGTGCAATGTCCATTCCATCTTTTAGTCGTTCGTTGCCGTGTTTGAATCGTTCGACCACCAGTATCGTTACCCGATCGAGAATTTTTCCCGGATCCATAATGCCTTCCTGCAGGACGGCCTGGTTCATCGCACTGGAACAAACCACACTGGTCATTGCCCCAGGCACACCGTGTCCGGTACAGTCGGCTGCCGCAATAAAGATTTCATCACCTACCTTTTCAATCCAGAAAAAATCACCCGCCACAATGTCTCTTGGCCGGTAAAATACAAAGGCGTCTGAGAGAATCGAATTAACAAATTCTGGTTTGGGAAGAATGGCTTCCTGAATGCGTTTGGCATAGGTAATCGAGTGTAGAATTTCAATCTGCTGAGCCTCGATTTCTTCCTTCTGGTGTTGAATTTCTTCGGTTCGTTTCAGAACGGTATCTTCAAGATCCCGCTGCCTTTTTTTCAGGGAGATTGTCCGACGTTTGTAAATGAGGATGAACAAAAGAACAACGAGAAGTACAAGCCCGGCGCGAAACCAGGCCGTGTGCCAATATGCTTTTTCGATGGTGAACTGATACGAGAGGCTTTCACTCTCCACGCCGTAGTAGTCGCGCGCTTTGAGTTTAAAAGTGTAGTCGCCCGGGGGAAGATTCGCATAGGTTGCGTTTTGATTTTCTGACCACGGGCTCCAGTCGCTGTCGAGTCCTTCGAGTTGCCAGCTGTATTCGACCTGATCGGAATTGAACGTTACAGCAAGAAAGTCGAACATCACGTGATTGTTCTCGTAAGCCAGTTTTAGGTCCGAGGGGAGATTTGACCATTTGTCAAGCCCGGAGTATGTTGCACCTTTTTCCATTTGAGACCAGTCGACGGCCTTCATCCGGATTTTGAGATCGGTCATCCGAAGCACCGGCGGAATTTCGTTGGCTACATCGTAGGCAGCGTTGTACACCGTAATGATGTCATCGGAAACAATCCAGATTTTTTTTTGATCGTCCTCAAGGCAGGCTCCTCTTGAAGCGATTCCTTTAAATCCCTCTTGTTCGCGGTAGTTGTGTAGAATAAATTCTCCTGAAAAAATATTCTTGCCGCGCAGTTCGATTCGCGACAAGCCAAGTGCTGTCCCAACCCACGCGTCACCGTCCGCAGCAATAAAAACAAAATTTCCTTGATTGGAGGGCAAACCATTGGCTGTGGTGAAATGCATCCAGGTCCACTGCTCGAAAGGAACTTTTTCCCAGCCGTATTTTAGTACCGAGACTCCTGTGGCGCTGTTGAGAAACCACGTATTCTTAAAGCGGTCCTCGCAAATGGAAAAAACGTCACTGTTGGGCAAACCCTGTTCTTCTTTGAAAACTTCGATATCGTTACCAGAAATCAATGATGCTCCGCCACCGAAAGTTCCAATCCACATTTTATTTTCTTCGGTCAGGTAAAAATCGTTGACGATGTTGTGGTCCACGACATTTTGTTTTTTGTTGTAAATGTGAATTGAATCACCGGAAATCCGATGGGCATACATCCAGGTTGCGAGCCATAAATCACCATTGAAAAATTCGAGATCAATGATGTTTTGGTTCGGCAATACACCATTCTTGTTGGTGTAGTGATAAAAGGTCGCTCCGTCAAATTTCACCAATCCGGTCCCTTTCAATCCGAACCATAACACGCCCGACGTGTCTTCCGCAATGGATACCACAGAGCCGAAATCGAATCCCTGCTTGCTGCCGTAGTGAAGGAAATCGATGCCATCGTAAAAAACAATTCCTTTTTCGTTGAGACCGATCCAGATAGAATTTTGCGAGTCTTTTTTGATGGTCGAGGCAACGCCTGGCATACCGGTATTTTCGGAGAGATGTGTAAAGCGGTCGCTGTCGTATTTTACAACCCCGCGGCCTCCGGTGCCTATCCACAAATTTCCCCAGCGGTCCTGACAGATCGATTGTATTTCAGGGCTTGGCAAACCTTCTTTTTCAGAAAGCACATAGGGTACGTTTGGATCCCAGCGGATGACACCGCGCGAACTGCCGATCCATAGATTTTTATCGGCATCGACGAACAAATCGAGAAATGCTTCGGCCGGCAATCCAGAATCCTTACCGAAACGGACCGTGTCGGTCGCCGATACTTTGAAGAGGCCATCGACCGTGGCAAACCACATTGTTCCCTCATCTTCGTACGATGAGAGGTCCATATCCATTACCACTTTTGAGTAGCGCGACCGGGTATTGAGAAAACGCGAAGTAAATGCGGTACCGTTCCACGAGATTGCGCCGTTCCAGGTGCACATCCAGATCGTACCATCTTTTTGTTCGGCAAAGTTTTTTACCGATGCAGCGGTGTCGCCGAGAATTTCATCGTAGGTTGTGAGCTTTCCGTTTTCCCACACACTAAAGCCACCGCGCGCAGTTCCGATGAACATCCGGTTTTTGGAGTCTCTGAAAACGGACCAGCAATAGGGAGAGGCAAGGCCGTCTTCCTCCGAGATGAATGAAAATTCTTTTCCGTCATAAATGCAGACGCCGGCATCCGTAGCGATCCAGATTCGTCCCAGTTCATCTTCTTCGAAATCCCATACTATTTCGGATGGAAGACCTTCGAGCGTCGTGAGATTCCGGAAGGACTTTCCGTTGTACACCGAAACTCCACCTCCGTTGGTTGCGATCCACAGATAGTCCCGGCTGTCAATAAATACTTTGCGGATGGAGCGGCTGCACAGTCCGTCATTGATGTCGAGATGAAAAAAATTGCGTTCGAAATGAACGTCGAGCGTATCCGGAACACCGGCTTTTACTGTTTTGGTTGGGATCAGCGCAAGGGTTGTGTCTGGCGGCCCCATTTCCCGAGTGATCTGTGCTGAGCAAACGAAGCCTGCAAAAAGCGCGACAAGCAGCCAAGCAGCCTTGAGCAGATAACGGATATAGGGCAGGTGCAGGCGCATCCTAATCAATGAAGAAAGGTAACAATTCTTGCCAAAAGTAGTTCAATTGACCGAGTCTAAACTAGTTAACGTAAATTGAGGGGCTTTGGTTAAGGTCGGGGTGCTGCCCATCCGGTGCGAACACTCGGAAATGGCTATTCGACCAGCTCCATTGAGTCTCTTGGTAGCAGATATGTTTCTATCAACATTCGAACCCGCCTCAGGCTTCGCAGAGAGCCATCTTCATTCAACTAAAACAAAGGCTGCCCAGTAATAGGGTTCATATTTTACACGCATTGCTGTTTGCGCTTTGGAGAAGGCCGAATGAACATCAAAACTTACCAGCAGATTTTTGTAAAGAAGGACCATAAACTCAGCCGTTTCTTTGTCTGGGACTTGCCAGAGGCTCATTATCATTTTGTCAACTCCTGCAATCTTGAATGCGCGTTGCAGCCCGTAAACTCCTTGAGTTCCGCCATTATCACCCAGACCGGTTTCACAGGCCGAAAGGACAACCAGTTTTACGTGGTCGAGATTGAGGTTGGCTACTTCCATCGCCGTGAGGACACCGTCTTCCGAATATGCCCCACCAGCAGTCGCCGCTGGATTCCATACATTATTGGCGCCGGAAAACACGAGACCACTTCGCATCAACGGATTTGGATTTTTGATAAACGCGGTTACTCCCTTAGCTCCGGATGAACCGCGGAATGACACTTCAGCAGCTGATTCTTCCACATCGATTTCCAACTCACCGTCCATCTGGTAAAAGAAGCCGTGCGTAGCGATGTGGATCACTTCCGCTTCGCCGGTAATTTCAGGGTCCTTGATGTTCAATTCGGATGCTTCCAATCCTGTATAGAGCCGACACGGTAAGTTCGACGCAACGGCAAGATTGTAAATTTGATCCGCCTCGTTTTTTGTTCCTTCGAGATAGGACCAGACTTCCTTCGTGGAATTTTCCGTGCTGAATTCGGCACCACCAAACACACACAATTCGTCTGTTCGAGAAATGGCCCGGCCCGTTTTGAGTCCGTCAATTTGTGCTGTAGTGGCGACCTGAAAGAGTTGGTATTTTTCCGTAATATAAGCACCGGATGGCCCTCGAAGCGCGCTGAACGAAATCTGATTGAGTACACCGACTGGTGAAAAATAAACCGTTTGTATGCCAGTGAGATATTTTTCCAGCGGCGCCCAAACCTGGTTGAACAATTTTTCGCTTCTCTTTTCCAGTCCACCGTACATTGTTCGCACCACATCTACCGTCGTACCAGGAATGTTCATTATCTCCGCAAAAATTTCGGCCTCGGTACCTAGCTCAACCATAATGGGATGCGCAGCGTCGTGGCGCAAAATCATCGCAGCAAACCCAAGATGACCAAAATTTCTTATCGAATCCATCCTGCTATAAATCACAAATTCAATGGCAGCTTCTCCGGCGTTCAAGGCGGATTTTATCGTGGCAAGATCCGCATCTTTGGACAAGGCGGCGCGAAAATCGGCTGATCGGGAAATAAGCTCCTTTTCCAGTGCTTCGGTCTCGGCCTCTATCTGACTAACGGTCGCTTCCCGACTGCGTTGATCTTGCCCAAGTAGTCTTGTGAGTTCCTGTTTCTTCGAAATCCAGCGCTCGTAAATTGACATCAGCTCTGGATTGCCGGACATAAAAATGGAATTTTTTAATTTTTCGTTGGAACGGAGCAAAATGCCTTTTTCCATTATAGCCGATGTGTACCCGAGATCGTACATATCGGAGGCCAAATCCGGATGATTCAGAATAAAATTGTAATACATCGGAGATATCAGGCCGTGGGTCTTGTAAAATTGTTCTTTGCCTTCCTCTGTAAGAAATCCGAGGTTTCGGTCAAATTCTGTTAAATTAAGGTGAATAGACTTATTAAAAAACTCAAGTGACTTTTGCGGATTGCCGGACTTGTCGTGCAGGGTAGCCAGGCTGAGATAATTGTAAACGAGCTCCGTTGAGTTCGATCCATAAACTTTTGATTTGATCTCGAGCGAATGATTGGCGAATTCAAGAGCTTTTGGGAAATTCTTCAAGCGTTCGTAGACTAATCCAAGATTGTTGTAGGTAATAGCCACGGAAAGTTCCTCAGGTCCGTAAAATTTCTTTTCAAGTTCAAGCGAGTGAAGGAACAAATTTTCGGCCTTTGTGAAATCTTCTCTCAGTAAGTAGAGTTGTGCAATATTGTTCAGATGCCCAGCGTGATCACCGTGTTCAAGTGTCGACAGCAGGGTGTCTGTGCGCAACGCTTCGTTGAGATATACGAGTGCTGAATCGAGGTCCCTTTGTTTTTCAGACGGGTTTACGGAGAGTTCCGCCCGTTCAAGAAAAAGGGTCGCGAGGTTGTTCAGATTGGCAGCATATTCAATATTTCGCTTGCTCAGGGAACTCTGCGACTCAAGCGCATCGCGATAGTATTTTTCGGCTCTGTCGAACTGACCCAGATTGGTATACATTTCGCCAAAATTACCCAACAGCGAGGTGTAGCTTGGATGCCTTGCACCATAATAAGTAGATGCGATGTCCATTGCGCGATTCAAGTAATTTTCTGCTTTCTCATAGTAGTTGCGCAAGACATAAATCCGGGCCAAACCGGTTAAGGGATAAATGAGATCTGGATGATCGAGCCCGCGCGCATCAGCTAAAATACCGTATGCCTGGTTTAACAAAAGTTCGGACTTATCCAGTTCTCCCGATTCCTGGTACATCAGTCCAAAATTGCACAGAACCGTCGCGAATTCCGGATCTCTTTCACCGATGGCGCGTTTCATTGCGCCGTAGCAGGTCTCATACATTTTCTGTGATTTTTGAAAATCGCCCAGTTCGTGATAAACCGCCGCCATACTGGATAAGGTCACTGCGTATTGCCGGTCCGCTGTACCAATGGTATTGGCCTGAATATTCAGTGCGTTGATGAAGAGATCGAGCGCGATGCGGTGCTGTCCTTGCTGCGATTTAATGTTTCCAAGGTTGCAAAGGGTGATGGCATAATCCGGATGATTTTCGCCAAGAATAGTTTTTTTTCTTGTTGCGGATTCCTGCATAAGAGAATCGGCCATCGAAACATCGCCCCCTTCCAGGTAAATCTGGGCAAGGTTTCCAAGTGCGTTGACATATCCCGCGCTGTTTTCACCAAACTTTGTTTTTTGAATTTCGCAGGAACGTTTTTGAATTTCAATGGCTTTGTCCCAGTGCCCGTTAGTCGAATAAATGGAGGAAAGATTGTTCAATGCCACGGCGTAATTTTCGTGGTCCGTGTATACACGTTCGTAAATGCTGATGGCCTGATTGAGCAGTTCCTCGGCTTCGGTCTGGCGACCCATATTGTCGTAGAGTACGGCAAGATTCTGTAAACTCAGTGCGTAGTATGCCGATTCGTAGGTATACAAATTCCCCTTTACCTTGAGACATTCGAGATAACATTTCTCTGCCTCGATGTACTTGTTTTGTTTTTCATAGGCTACCGCAAGGTTGTTGAGTGCTGTACCGTAATCGGCACTTTTTTTACCGTAATGTTTTGCGCATCGTGTGAGAAATTCGAGATAAACTTCCTCGGCTTTTTCGTACCAGCCGGCATAAATGTAAAATTCGCCGAGTGAGTTGAAACTGGCGAGGGAAGTGTCATTCAGTGGACCGTACAGTTCTTCTGTGGCTGTTACGGCGTCCAGAAAAAAGACCTCGGCTTTTTCAAAAGCACCGGTCAATGTGTAAAACGCAGATGCAGAATTTGAAACGGTTCGCAGCATTTCGTCGCCCGCATTGAAATGTGTTTTGGCAAGTGCATACAGCGTGTCGTAATATTTTTCGGCGAGGTAGTCACTTCCGGTTTGATCGTAGAGACCCGCGAGGCTGCGCAGGACATTCAGGTAAGAATCACTTTTTTCACCGAGAATGTTTTTATAGGGCATTTTGACTTCTTCCATCGCCCGGATGGACGTTTCATAATCGGCGGCATACGAACTGAAGACACCGAGGTAAAAGGTAGCGCTCAGGTAATATTCGTGATCGGTGCCCTGGAATTTCTTCCGGAGATCGCGCTCCATTGATTGCGCGAAACAGGCCGAGGAATAATCCTGAAGGTAAAAATGTGAAAATGCGAGATAGGACAACATATTCCAGTATGTTGTATCGTCCTTTGCACACTGGGTCATCAGGGAATTGCAGTGTTCGATACACGTGGCATAATCTCCACCGGTAAAAGATGCCTCCATTCCGGAGTAGGATTCCTGGATGGATTGTCCGTAAGACACGGTACTAAAAAGAAAAAGGAACGGCAAAAATTTTCGCATGGATCAAAGGTAAGGAATATGAATAACCAGAGGTCAACTTCCCCAAAGTACAGAGCCTGTTCAAAAGGAAAATCTCGCTACGAATGCACGAATAAATCGATTATGCGGAGAGAAAAATTCGTGCATTCGTGGCTCCATCCTCAAATCACCCCCTTCGCCTTCAACTCGATGTACTTGTTGATGGTATCGATGGTGAGATTTTCCGGCTTGGTGAGAATGGTTTGAATGCCGTATTTGCGGAGTTCGAGTGCGATTCTCTTTTTGTCCATCGCATATTTCTCGGCGAAGGTTTTGAGATAAATATCACGTACGTGTTCGGGTTGCATTTGGGCTGTCTTTTCTACCTCGGTATTCTCGAAAAAAATCACCACCAGCACGTGGAGCTGGTTGATGCGCTTCAGGAGAGGCAGGATTCGTTTCATCGAATATTCTGATTCAATATTCGTGAACAGCATCAAGAGTGAACGGCCCTTCACGTGGTTTCGGATGGTTTGAAACAACATTTCGAAATTGGCTTCGAGGAACCGTGTTTTCTGACGGTAAAGCAATTCCATAATGCGCATCATATGCCGAGACGTGCGGTCGGCACCGATTTTACTGCCGAGTTTGTCCGAAAAGGTAACGAGTCCCACTTTATCCCCTTTTCGAATGCAAACATTGGCAAATGCTAAGGCGCAGTTGACGGAATGATCGAGCAAAGTAAGTTCATTAAATGGCATACGCATCGAGCGGCTCTTGTCGAGAATCATATAGACATTTTGCGCGCGTTCGTCCTGATACTGATTTACCATCAGCTCGTTTTTACGCGATGTGGCCCTCCAGTTTATTTTTCGGATATCGTCTCCCTGAATGTAATTCTTGATTTGCTCAAATTCGTTGTTGTGTCCCAGCCGGCGGATTTTTTTTATTCCGGTAATCGCCGTTTTTGCAAAGACCTTAAGCTCATATTTTTTCATTTGAATGATCGACGGATAGGAAGCCGCCATCTGCTTTTGTGGAATGATGACACGTCGCTGGATGAAATGCGTAAGTGTAGAGACAAAAGCGTGAATGTCGTGAAAATGAAATTCGCCCCTTTCCGTAGGACGAATTTTGTAGGTAAATTCCTTTGTTACGTCAGGGAAACAAAAATCGCTGAACCAGAGATTCCGGAGTTGCAGTTGAACCGGTGCGTTGTCGTATATAAGAATGCGGATCGGAAACTTGAAGCGGTTTGTGATTCCCAAAGTAACCGAATTCTCGTCACCCATTGACAAGGGCGTTATGACGCGTCGGTAGCCACCGAGTGGTTGACGCACGACAAAGAGAAGCAGCGCCTCAAGCAGAACAATGGCCAGCATCACGGCCAGCGCTACCTGAGCAATGATAAAAACCCCAGGCCAGGCAAATCCCATTGCAAAAACGATTGCGAGCAACAACAGCGCAATGAAAAAGGCATAGGAGAGATATAGACCCTGAAACAATCTCACTGGAACATCTCCTTATCTCGGCACCTCGGTTTCCTGAATAATTTCCTTTACGATGTCTTCGGTCGACATTCCTTCCATTTCGGATTCCGGCGTCATAATGAGCCGGTGATTCAAAACGTGAGGCGCAACAAACTGAATGTCGTCGGGAATCACGAAGTCTCTTCCGCGAATGGCAGCGAATGCCTTTCCGGCTTTCATCATTGCAAGCGATGCCCGTGGCGAGCCTCCCAAAAATAACTTGGCGTGGTTCCGTGTGGCATCGGTAATTTGAGCGATGTACTTCAATATTTGCGGTTCGATCCGGACTTTTTCTACCAGATCCTGAGCCTTCGACAATTCATCGGCCGTGAAAACCCCCTGAACAATGTCGAGTGAAGGCGCCTTGATATTGTTCTTATAGCGCTCCAAAATTTCCTGTTCTTCGGCCAACGAGGGATAACCGATTTTGATTTTGAATAAAAAGCGGTCAAGCTGAGCTTCTGGCAGGTTGTACGTTCCTTCCTGTTCGACGGGATTTTGAGTCGCCAAGACAAGAAAAGGAAATTCCATTTTGTACACCTTGGAGTCATAGGATATTTGCCTTTCTTCCATTACCTCGAAAAGTGCAGCCTGCGTTTTTGCTGGTGCGCGGTTGATCTCATCGATGAGTACAATGTTCGAAAAAATGGGACCTTGTTTGAATTGAAAGGAAGAGTCCTTCAAATTGAAAACCGAGGTACCGATGACGTCAGAAGGCATCAGGTCGGGCGTGAACTGTATCCGTGCAAAATTTACGGAAAGTGTTTTGGCAAGCACTTTAGCAGTGAGTGTTTTTGCCACACCGGGCACGCCCTCCAGAAGCACGTGGCCATTGGAGAAAATACTCACCAATAGCAAATCCACCATATCGCGCTGACCGATGATAAATTTTCCGATTTCCTCACGGGTTCTGGTCACTTTGGCGTTGATGAATCCAAGATCCAGCCCGGAAGAAAACATCTTACTGGCTTCCGAAGTATACTCCACTCTCGGAGGCGGCGTAACGCCCCCCGATGTGAATCCGCTCTGGCTTTTTGCTACATTGCCATCTTGTGGCCCATTGTTGTTCTGTTCTTCCATTACTTGCATTTTTTATAAAAGTTCTCAATTTTCCGGTGCAGGGCGATGAGCGAGTCGTCGCTTACCTGAACCTGTTCAAGCCGTTCAAAACTACTGAAAAGATCAGCAATTACATCAACCGGAACCTGCGACTTCACAGATAGTTTTTCATAAAACTTTTTGTCCGGTTTTTGTGTGGTGATGTAATACTTTTCGGCAATGAAATTCAAAAATGTTTTTTGCTTGAGCCGGATCAGCTTGTTGTGTTTTCCCTCCTGCTGGTAAAGCGATGACAGTGTATTGATGTAACTGAGCGAGGTGTTTTCACGCAGTTCGGCTGCAGGGATCAGACGCTGCATCCTTTTCCCTTTGAAGATTGCATACAAAAATGCCCCGGTGAGCAGAATTACCGCACACCAGATGAGCGGTGGATGATTCAGGATAAACTGGAATATGCTCTCGCGCTTTTCTCCGCCTCCGCCTTCGCCTTCTTCACCACTCCCGCTGCTATAATTGTACTTCAGATTGTATTTGTCCCACTGAATGCGACCGGGAGGAATGTGCATCAACACTTTTTCAGCGTATTGAAATCCTGAGCGCTTCATCATTGAGATGTTCGTAAAGAGGTACGGAGTTGAGTGCAGATAGATCGTTCCATCGCCGTGTGTGATTTTCATAAAATTGATCTGTTCCTGAGTATTCGAACCAAGGAAAACAGCGGTGTCTCCAGGTAAAATATCAAAGCACGACGGGTTGAAATACTGCCACTCAACTTCAGTAACTTCATTGTTGTAGACGAATTTGTAGTCGTAGCGCTTTGCCGCCAGTTCCGGGTGTTTGAACATAAAATGCTGTATGCTGTCAAAAACGGGGGATATAGGAAAAAGTTCCTCGAAACTCTTTTTGAAATGATCGAGAAATTTGTCGGGAAAATCCGTGCAACACATAAAGGCTGTATTTCCCGAGTCGACAAAATCAAGCAAAAACAATGCAGCCGAATCGTCCATATAATTGGTCGGGCCGATGAAAAAATAAATGTCGTTGATTTTCGGATTGTCCTTCAACGCCTTCCTGAGTGGTTTATCAAGCTCCAGAAAATTGCCAAAGAGACCAATGGTATCCATTAACTCCTTGAGCATATACGTGCCATAAGGCGCAATGTCTTCCGGATCGTAAGTCTGACGCCAGTCATCGATGATGATATCCTTTTTGGGCTCCTCTTTTGTTCTGAAAATCCAGAGCAGAACAACAAACAGGAGAATGACTCCGCCAACAATTGATATTTTTCCCCACTTTCCCAATTAGTCGACTTCCAGTTTGTTCAGAAGTGAGGTAAATCCGGGTTTGATTTTTTCGAATGTGAGTTCGTCGATTTGTCTTTCGCCGTACCATATAAATTCGAAAAAGCTCACGGAACGGTTAAAATCGTCAAACTCCGACTTACCCGACATTTCGCGCAAATAATCAAAATTGGTCTTTTCTTTTTCCCAGCTTATCCACTTTTTCGTGGCCAATCCGCGAATAACAAAAATGAAATATATTCTCACAGCACCCCTATAATCTTTACGGGCGAGGGCCTCCTGAAGCAGACGTTGCAATTCCGAGAGAGGAATTTCTGTTGGATTCAACTCCTGAATATCTGTAACTGCCGTAACCTTTTTGCCTTTCGAATTTGAATTGACAAAAAGATAATAGATCAGAAACATCAAGGCGATGACCAATACGCCGATCAGAATATATCCCAGGGCGCCAATTCCACCCAAACTGGACGAACTTGCGCTTGGCGGGGAGGATGATGGGGGTGGAGGGGAATTATCCTGCGGTGGAGGATTCGCACCGGTTCCTGAGCCATTGCCTTGTCCATTGCCTTGACCACTGCCACTCCCTGAGCCATTTCCACCGTTTCCTTTTTGTCGCTGAGCATCGCGGTATTCCTGATCGCTTTCGTAAGTCCATTGCCTGCCTGCTCCATCCTCGTGGCCTTCGTAACGAATTCCTTCCCGAAGTTTTTCCCACTTATCCTCGTCCAGTTGGTGATCGTACAATTTTTCGCCCTCCATCGTTTGACCTAACGAAAAAAGAGGCAATGTCATCAGCAATACAAAAATCAACAACGGTATTTTGGATGGCTTGTTCATCGCATTATTCAAAATCGAGATCCGTTTCAACATTTCGTTTTCGCTTTCCAAAATGTTTCAGTTTGCTGTACAACCCCTTCGCCGTTACTTTTTCCTGAGAAGTAAAATATCCAAATGAAAAAGAGATAAAGTAAATTCCCAGCGAGAAGAAAATGAAAATCAAAAAGAAAAACGCTTTCATCGCATTGATCGGAACGTAATAGTCCACCACAACCGTGTTCGTCATTTGTTTGACGATCTCTTCCAGTAATTCGAGTACACCGCCCCAGGAAGGGTTGAGCAATACAAGGAAGAAGATGACCGATATCAGAAAAAACACGCAGAAGGATCCGAGTGAATCGCCATACGATCCTCTGCCGATATTGAATGAACGCACAAAGGCCGTGAAAAAATCCGCTTTCTCGTGAATGATAATACTCGGAATCATATTGAGGAATGGCGTAACGAAAAGCAGCATCAGCAAAAGCCAGGCCGGCGAGAAAAACACGATTCCAAGCATTGCAAAACTGTAAATATAGATCCAGAAAAAATGACGCACCGAAAACCTGAAAAATGACGAGAAGAGTTTTTCCTCGTCGAATTTATGTTGGATAAAATGGACGCCACAGATCAGCAGGGTGAGCACAAAGGACCATCCGGCAATTTTGAACCATTCAAAAAACCGCCCTGCTCCGAACATCACTCCCCATTGGTCGTGCCAGTTCAACATCAAAGTGAATTGAAAGTAATCGAAGAGAACTACCGCTCCGGTGAGGAGTAATGCCAACGGAAAAAAGAGCGTAAAAAATAATCTGGTTATGGGCGAAATTTTGTCGAGAAGAACGTAAAAGGTATCGGTAAAAATATCGCCGATGTTTCGAATCTTGTACCAATCAATGATCCGCTTTGGCACGAATCGTGGAATTTCCTTTACATCCAGTTTATCCGGATGTCTCCTCGCTACTGCAATCGGATAAAGCACGTAATAAAAAATCATAATTGCGAATGATAGCAAAATGATTGCCCATTTAACAAAGTCGGGAAGCGACAAGTAGTGACGTGTTACGTAACTTTCAAGAAATCCGGCGATGATAAAAAACGGAATGAGGCTTAGCATAATGTACAGACCTCGTTTGGCCGAAAACACCAGAGATTGGACGCGTGAGTAGGAACGCGGGAAAAGCAAGCCGTTGCCGACTGTAATGCCGGCTACTCCCGCGAGAATGATGGAGGAAATTTCAAAAGCGCCGTGAATCCAGACCGTTAAAAAGCTGGTGAGCAGCAGACCTTTCATTTTGAACCACCATTGAAAAGCGCCTAACATTACCCCGTTGTACAACAACAGAAAATAACTGAAAATAGAAAAAACAATGCCGAATGCAAATACCCGGAATGCCACCATAATGTTGTTTACGGTAATGGTCCAGAACATCATTCCTTCTCCGGAATCGCCGTAAACACCCATCGGGTTTCCGTCGGCAATATTTTGTTCCGTCATCTCGACATAACCAGGACCCAGAATAACGCTGACAAAACCGGGATCGTATTGCTGCGAAACGCCTCCGATGAATGCCGAAAGGAGGAAAAAAAGTGTCACGATGAGCAAGGTCCACCGTGCGCGGTACATTTCCAGTGGCAGCGTGAGTGACCAGAATTTTATGAAGTTGCCGATGGGCTGCTTGCGTTGTTTGTAGAGGCTGGTGAATACACCTTGTGCAAGCTGGTTCAAATATACCCGCACCGAGCGGCGGCTGTAAAATGTTTTGGCGTAGGAAAGATCCTCGGTGATTTCTGTAAAGAGTTCAGAGACCTCGTCCGGATCCGAATTTCCCTGACCGTATAATTTTTCGAAGCGCGCCCACTTTTTCTTGTTCTGTTTTATGAAGGCCGTTTCTTTCATCGGAACATAAAATTAGTTTTTTCGCCGAACAATGACCAACAGCGGGAGGGGGAAAAGTTTTTTTCGGGACCAAAGGAATGAAGACTGGCTGGCTTTATTTTCGTCGGATGAAACGGATGAACTCAGGATTGTTGGTCGGAATTTGCCTTTTTTACCTGTCACCACTGACTCAGGCACAGATTACAGAGGTTGAAAAGGACCTGAAGACGGTACGACCTGACAGTATCGACGGCTGGAGAAGGGGATTGGCTTTTTCCGTGAATGGCACCAATACCGGCCTTGTCAACTGGGCGGCGGGAGGTCAAAACTCCCTGTCGGTGAATTCCGGCCTGAAGTTCTATGCCAATCTGAAAAAGGACTCGACAACCTGGGACAATTCACTGGACTTCGGCTACGGTTTGATGCGGCAAGGGACATCCGGCTGGCTGAAGACAGACGACCGCATTGATTTGAATTCAAAATTCTCGCGCCGTGCCTCAAGAATGTGGCATTATGCCGTATTGCTCAACTTTAAGACGCAAATGACCGAAGGGTATAGTTATCCCAACGACTCCGTGAAAATCTCGACGTTTTTTTCTCCGGCATACACGCTCGGTGCTTTCGGGATGGATTTTAAACCCGGGGACTATCTCAGTATGTTCTTCGCTCCCCTGACAGGCAAGCTAACCTTTGTCGGAAACCAGGATCTCGCCGATGTGGGAGCTTACGGAGTTCAAGCGGCAACCTACGATGCATCCGGTTTTCAGTTAACACCCGGCAATCGTTTCCGGGCCGAGCTTGGTGGATACATCCGAGCCCAGTTGAAAACGAACATTGCGTCGAACATAACATTCACCTCACGCTGCGATCTTTTCACCAATTATCTTCACAATCCGCAAAATATCGACGTGAACTGGGAAAACCAGTTAGAAGTGAAACTGTGGAAATTCCTGACGATTTCGTTTCTTGGCCACCTTATTTATGACGACGACATCCAGATCACAGTCTATGACGATACAGGCAATATCGCGGGTGTCGGACCAAGGGTACAATTCCGACATATGACCGGACTGGGCATTTTATGGAAAATCGATAAAATACCCAAATCTGTCGACTAAACGCTGAATTACGAAGACAAATTGGATTGCCATACACCGATTGAAATGCGCTCAAATCAGGCAAAGACTGGGATAAATGCCGATTTTTTGGACTTTCTTGGGGATATCAGGACGGTTTTTTCTACCTTTGCAACAGCATTTCCCGTCCTTTCAAGGGAATATGCATCCAGGATTTGGCTGACGATATGAAAAAGTTGATTGCATCCGGTCTTTTGTTTCTGGGCTTTTCGCCCGTAGTATTTGCGGATATGTCGCTGGAAGGTCATTACCAGGGGAAAAATTTATACGTTCAGAGCCCTGAGAGTGATGACGGATTTGGCTATTGCATCAGCCGAGTTACAGTGAACGGTACACCGATTTCCTCCAACATTCAAACCTCGGCCTTTCAAATTGATTTTACGGAACTCAACATCAAGGTCGGCGAACACATCATCGTAATCCTCGAACACGGCGATGGCTGTCATCCCAAGGTGATGAATCCTGAAGTTATTTTGCCACGGAGCACATTTGTAATTGAAGAGATTGAATGTGCCGAAGACGGATCGCTCACCTGGTTAACCACCGGTGAAAGCGGGAAACTCCCTTTTGTCATCGAACAGTATAAATGGAACAAGTGGATCGCAGTTGGTGAAGTTGACGGCACCGGCGAAAGCAAGCTGAACAGTTATACATTCAATTTGGTTCCGCATTCGGGCGAAAACAAAATCCGCGTTGTTCAGGAAGACAACACCGGAAAAAAGCACGTGTCGGAAGAAGTTGTTTTCATCTCCGCAGCACCGGTACTTGAAATGCGCACCATCGAAGGTCAACGCGTGATTGAGTTTTTCGGCGATGGTAAAAAAGTCTCAACAAAGTACGAAGTCTTCGACGCCTATGGCAACATCGTCAAAAAGGGATACAGTTCAAGCATCGACTATTCGAATCTGGCGAAGGGAATCTACTACGTCAATTACGACAACCAGAACGGCAAGGTGATTGTGAAGGGGTGAAGGTGGTGCGTTTACCGATTTGAAATCTACTTCTGCCACAATAGCCAATCTCGATCTTGGATTGCCGGCCTTGAATGCACAGGGCGACGTGATTTATGTTCCCGATCAAAGCGAAACCATCGCTGATCAAAATGCAGAAATCGAATCGCTGGAGGCGCGAATTGAAAAACGGGAGGAACAAATGCCCCAGTTGATTGCTGAAAATCACTGACTTTTTGTAACTTGCGTCAATGAAGACTTTCTCTGCCATTTTTCTTGCACTCATTTCGTTGACAACCGTTTCCCAAACTACGGGGGACATCAGAAGAACTTATCACTGGTATTTTGGCAATGGTGCCGGATTGGATTTTAGTGGCGGATCGCCCGTAGCTGTAACGAATAGCGCGATGACCGCTGAGGAGGGCTGTGCAGCCATCTCGGACTCCTGTGGAAATCTATTATTCTATACGGATGGTGATACCGTTTGGAACAGGAATCATTTGATAATGCTAAACGGAACCGGGCTTATGGGCTGTCCGAGTAGCACACAATCTGCGCTTATTATTCCACAGCCAGGGAACGACTCTATTTATTTTCTATTCCTCACCGATTGTGGCGAAAATTCGGGCGCTAACGGTTTGCGGTATTCCGTCGTGAATGTTAATGGAGATGGTGGATTAGGTGCCGTAATCGAATTGAACACACTGGTCTTTTCACCATCTATGGAAAAATTGGCCGCCACGTATCACGGAAATGGATCAGATATCTGGGTGGTTGGATTAAACCGCTATCCCGCCGGACCACCACCCGACACTACATACCAGTATCATTCAATGCTTCTGACCGCGAGCGGGGTAAATACTCCAATCACCTCCCCATCCTTAATCGTACCTCATAAAGCTGAGGATGCATATATGCGCTTTTCTCATAACGGTGCATTACTGGTAAATTCCTGGCACGCTCCAAGTTGCTATTGGTGTGATTCACTAGAGGTTTTATCGTTCGACAATTTATCCGGAATTCTATTCTCACCTTACCTGCTTGTACCGGATTCAGGAAACTCAGGATATGGCGTTGCATTTTCTCCGGACGACTCAAGGCTTTATCACTCAATTTGGAACGAATTTATTTTTCCAAGTGCAACATTCAGAGTGTATCAATATAATATGTTGGCGGGAAGTCCGGCTTCCATTGAATTATCAAAATCCCTAGTTTATTCGATTGACACGAATTGGATAGATGGAGAATATCTTGGGGCTATACAAACTGGAGCGGACGGAATCCTTTACGTCGCGAAGATCTCGAATATTGCACCGTTCTATCCAAATACCATAGACGCAATTCTAAACCCGAATGGACTATTTCCGAGTTGTGAATATGTAAAGGACTATATTGATATAGGAGGCACATCGCAATTAGGTCTGCCAAATTTTGTTGATTCTTATACGTCCTATAGTTCGTTTGACATTTGTGATGCCCGAATTGAAAATTTTGATTCCTCATATAAAGTTGAGGTATTTCCATTGCCTGCTTCGGAGAAAATAACGATAAGAATTATCCAGCCATTCAATGAGCCGATTAATATTGAGCTGTATAATTCGGCAGGAACGGTAGTGATAAGAAATTTCGAAACGCAACCGATTTTTGATTTATACCGTGGTGATTTACCAGAAGGCATATACTTATTAAGAATCCAAATTGGCAACCAAAATATTAACAAGAAAATCACCTTCAAATACTAAGTATATGAAAAATGATCAAAAAACGGTGGGCGGGTTACTATGCCATACTTTATTCGTTCTATTTCTATTTGGAAATTTACAACTTCTCGCCCAATGGCAAAACGTGCCAACTTCTGGAATTGCTGGAAGTAGATTTGCCAATACCTGGACGACCGGAGCAATTGCTAACTGGACCAGGAGCGTCGGAGTAGGCGATTTCTGGGGCTCTGGGGCATATCCGAATGCTCACTTTCATATCAATTCCAACTATATGTTACTTCCCACAAACGGATCAATTGCGTCATCAGGCGAAGTCTTCCGCACTGACAACCCGTTGGCCAACACAAGCTACTGGCGAATGTACCGCGGAGCGACCGAACGCTTCCAGATCAGCAGCGATGTTGCCAATTTCGTAGGTTTAGGGACAACCTCAAATGAATCGCTTCGTCTTTTTACTCAAAACATTTCCCGCGTTTTTATCAATGACAATACAGGATTAACGGCAGGCTTTGTCGGTATCGGCAATTCTTTTTTAACTCCTTTGTTCAGATTGCACGTCGACAACGGTGGCATCCTTAGCACGGGTAATTTACTTGGCTCTGGCGTTCCTGTTCCTGGTGGCTTGACTGGAACAAGAATGATGTGGCTTCCATTTGAAGGTGCATTTCGTGCTGGCGATGGAGGCACTGCGTGGGATCCAGGATTCGTTGGGGATTACTCAGTAGCATTTGGATTTAATACGGAGGCCAGTGGCTTGGGATCCGTGGCCTCAGGTGAACTGAATCAGGCCTCAGGTGACTGGTCATTTGCTGGTGGAAACGCTAATGTGGCGTCAAATAATTATTCCTTTGCCTATGGCTTTGCATTGTCAGCGACTGGCGAGAATTCAGTAGCTTTCGGTGCGTCGACCCAGTCGGACGGACTTGGAGCATTTTCTGCTGGGTCTGCGATCATAAATTCAGGGCAGTTTTCATACGCATTTGGTGAAGCTATTACCATCACACCAGGCTCTTCTTTCGCCTCTGGCTGTGGCACTGGTTTAATTGTGTCCGGTGTTTCTTCTCACGCAATGGGCACGCTTAGCCAGGCCGTTGGATCAGGCTCTTTCGTTTTTGGAATGAGATCAAGAGCTGCAGCCAATAATTCGTATGCAATTGGGACGAGGATGAGAGCGCTTGCTATTGGATCCTTTACCATTGGGCACATTGATACAACCGCAGCGTATTTTCTGCAAAACACCATTCCTCGATCTCTTATGATTGGTTTTACAAGTGACAGGTCGACTTTTTTTGTCGGAAATAGTGCGGGCCCCGGAACAACAGGCCGGGTTGGAATTGGCGACCTGATTACAATGGGGGGCGCTCCACAGAACAAACTTGAAATAAATGCCGATGCGCTTTCGCCAACGCCCAGCGGGTTAAGGTTTACAGATCTTAACTCGTTATCGGCAACCGTAGCAAATCCAGGGCTTGGTGTACTCGCACTCAATTTGCAAGGCGATGTAATTTATGTGCCGCAATCCGCTGGAGGAGGTGGTGATCACGACTGGTACGAGCTGCCAGGAGTTCCTCCGAATAACATCAATGATTTCAAATACAGTTTTGGCCGCATTGCGATTGGAACTACTGCGCCGCTTGCACAATTCCATATAAAACCTGGGGTTACGGATGATCCCTTTTTAATCGACGGCGCAAATGCAAGAATGAATATGCTCCTGGGGGGAAATGTTGGAATCGGGGGTCTTGGCAATTCAACATTATTTCTGAATCTGGCAGATGCCAATTTGTTGTCTTCACCGATACATGGATTAAAAATGACCTTGACCAAAACGCAGGAGGCTGCTATATATGTGGATCATTCCGCATTGAGTTCAACAGCCTGGGGTGTGCTTTCTGCGGTCAGTGGTATTGGCTCAGGAACAGTTTATGGTTTTTACGCGGATGTGGTAGAGAATGATTTGGCAACAAATCATTACGGTCTATTTGCAAGAACAGGATTTGCAACAACAAATAACTATGGCGTTTTCAGCAATATTAGTGTGGGTGGGGGAACCAATGCATATGCATTCTATGGAAATATCAGTGCCCCTGTAATCAATTCGTTTGGATCGTATCACACCGTGACTGCTGTAAGCGGAACAACAATGGACGCGAAAGGCTTTTACGCCAACGTCGCTACAGACAATTCGGCAACGGCAGGTCCTACTTACGTCTATGGGGGTTACTTCAAAGCCCATTGGGGAATCAACACCATCGGGGTCTACGGTGAAGCCGTCCCGGCAGGTTCTGGCACGAGTCTAATGGCCGGCGGTTACTTTGTTGGTGGCCTCGTTTCTTCAATGACTCCTCAGGCGGCCTCCGATCTTGCTTTCAAGCAGGACCTGGAAACAGTCACCCCGGAGATTGGAGCCAGTGTTATCTCCTCGCTAACCCCAAGATTTTTCACATATAAGACAACGGGTAATGCGGAATATCTCCGTTTTCCTGCTGGACCCCAGCTCGGTTTTGTCGCACAGGAAGCTGAAACCTTCGCACCGATTCTTGTTAAAGATGTTACTCACCCGGCCCAATACGATTCAACCGGAGTGATGGTGGTTCCCTCCTTTACATACAAGTCGCTGGATTATGAAAAGATAATACCGTACATCGTTGCCGACGCCCAAAACAAAAACAACACCATCGACAGCCTCGAAAAGGTCATCGGCGATCTCCAGGATCAAATGGACTACTTCTCAGCCTGCCTCGAATCACTTTGCGGCAGTGAAAGTTCGATGAAACCTGAAGACGGAAACAGCAATCCGAGCCAGTCACAAAACGTTACGCTGTCCGACGTCCAAAGCATCGTACTCGATCAAAACGTACCAAATCCCTTTGCAGAACGAACAGTTATCTCGTATTACCTCCCCGAATCGGTAAAACAGGCTCAGATTTTATTTCACGACGCACAGGGCAAGCTCATCAACACCACCGACATCAGCAACCACGGCAGTGGCCAGCTCAATGTATACGGCTCCGACCTCAGTTCAGGAATTTACACTTATACCCTGATTGCCGATGGGAATATCATCGATACCAAACGGATGATTAAACTGGCCGGAGATAAATAAAAAAAACCACCTCGTCCGCCGGGGCGTATCACGAAGTGGTTTCTGCTTTAACCAGCGGATGTTCTGCCAGATTTGTTTACTCTGACGTAAAAGTGGCATTCGTTTCGCTTGTCCACTGTCTGTCAAAACACCCGAACCGTTGAAAAAGATCCGGGGCTTATCTCGCCTTGAGCGTCACACCCGGTTTTTGCTTATATCCACTTACTGTATGTCTGGGAAAAATGAAAGTAACCTCCGGTGGGCAAAAACCTACCGGAATTATTTATAATTAATTGATAATCAATAAATTATATAGCATAAAAGATTGACAGACTGCGAGGACGCACCGCTTCTTTTACTGCGGTAGGGTAGTGATCCCCATATTCCACAGCGTAAATGCATATTTGTCGGCGGCTTGCTGGAGTTGTTTAGAAACCGGGGTTCCGGCGCCGTGTCCCGCGTTGGTTTCGATGCTGATGACAATTGGTAGAGTGCCAGCTTGCTTCGCTTGCAATTCGCAGGCAAACTTGTAGGAATGTGCTGGCACAACGCGATCGTCGTGATCGCCAGTAGTCACCATCGTAGCGGGGTACGATGTACCTTCACGAACGTTGTGCACGGGGGAGTACCCGTGGAGGTAAAGGAACATTTTGTTTGAGTCATCCGCAGTTCCGTAGTCATAGGCCCATCCGGCACCGGCGGTGAATTTGTGGTAGCGCAGCATATCCAGCACACCAACAGCCGGTAAGGCCACCCGCATCAAATCCGGACGCTGGGTCATCACAGCGCCAACGAGTAGTCCGCCGTTCGATCCGCCCTCGATGGCAAGAAATTCGGTGGATGTATATTTTTCCGCGATCAGAAATTCGGCGGCGGAAATAAAATCGTCGAACACGTTTTGTTTCTGCAGTTGGGTTCCGGCGAGATGCCATTTTTGACCGTATTCGCCTCCTCCGCGCAAATTCGCCACAACAAATACACCACCCATCTCCATCCAAACCGCACGCGACGAACTGAATGACGGTGTGAGACTAACGTTGAATCCTCCATAGCCGTAAAGAATCGTCGGATTTTTCCCGTCGAGTTTCAAACCTTTCTTGTAGCTGATGATCATAGGTACTTTGGTTCCGTCTTTGGATGTGTAGAACACTTGTTTCGATTCGTATTTTGTGCCGTCGAAATCGATTTTCGGTGACCAGTATAAAGTCGATTTTCCAGTGGAGGGATCGAAGACATACGTTGAGCCGGGCGTGTGGTAGTTGCTGAAACTGTAGTAGAGGAATTTTTCTGATCGCTTACCACCGAATCCTCCTCCGCTACCAAGGCCGGGCAATTCAATGTCGCGAATGAAGGTTCCCTTGTAGTCGTATTGTTTGATTACACTGATAGCGTCTTTCATATACTGGGCAAAAATGTAACCGCCTCCCGTTGATACCTCCAGCACGTTTTCCGTTTCTGACAAAAGTGTTTTCCATTTTTTTGACGAAGGATCAGCCGCAAGAACCGTGCAGATTCTGTTGTTCGGCGCATCGAGATTTGTAAAGATGAAGAGTGTGTCACCGATATTGTCGATGATGTTGCTCGTGGTATTAAAGTCGCTAAGTATGGTGACAATTTTCTGATCGCCTTTGCTGAGGTCGATGTAAAAAAGATCGTTGCCCGAGGTGGATTGTGCGCCGGATATGAAGAGAAAACGATTGTCTTGCGAAACACCACCCCAGACGTATCTTCTTTTTTGTTCGGGACTTTCTCCGAAGATCACTTTGTCTTCTGCTTGTGCCGTACCCAGTTTGTGGTAGTACAATTTGTGCTGATCTGTTTTGGCCGAGAGTTCGCTGCCGTCGGGTTTGTCATAACTCGAGTAATAAAAACCCTCGTTTTTGTACCAGGAAATACCGCTGAATTTCACGTCAAAAATGGAATCACCGATTTGTTCTTTCGTTTCGGCGGAGATGACGATGATTTTATTCCAGTCGCTTCCTCCCTCCGAAATCGCATAGGCAGCGAGCGAACCATCCTCGGTGAATGAGATGTCGGATAAAGATGTTGTTCCATCGGCGGAGAATTTGTTTGGATCCAGAAAAATCTCTTCGGTCTGGCTGCCAAGTTTCCGATACAAGATCCACTGATTCTGGAGTCCGTTCGTTTTGTAGTAATACGAATACTTGCCGTGTTTAGCCGGCGCAGTTATCGATTCGAAATCCCGCAATTCGGTGAGGCGGCTTTTGATGGAATCCCTATATGGAATCTGGTCCAGAAAAGCGTCGGTGAATACGTTCTGTCTATCAACCCAGTCGGCCGTTTCATCCGAAAGATCATCCTCCAGCCATCGGTACGGATCGTTCACGACCGATCCAAAATGCACAGTTGATGAATCGCACTTTTTTGTTTCGGGGTACTTATGCTGGCTCATTGCATTTGTGAAAAGAATGGAGATCAAAAGGGCGATTGTGAACTTCATTTGGGTGTGTATCATAGCACAAAAATACGCTAGTTTTTGGTTGCTTTCATACGCTTCTGTGATGAACGGTGGTATATCCAACAAAAAACCCTGTCCGCCTCAGGCGGACAGGGTTTTTTTCATTTTCAGGGGTTCATCAATAAATGTCGTAGTACATTCCACCCATAGAATCCCAGGTGACGTAAATTTTTCCGCCGAACTTTTTTGTTTCTTTTTCGGTGGTCGCGATGATCTGTTCAGAATCCTTTCCTTCCCACTGCTCACGCCAGTGAACCGTTGTAAGTGCCGGATATTCGCTCAACCCTTTTGGCAAAGTTGTGAGGCCGGCATATTGCAGGTGGAGGGTTACCAGGGCCGGCAGTGCTTTGGCCTGAATGAGTACCGCCTCGTAGTCCAAACCAGGGCCAGAGAGATAAAGGTCCTTTAGGTTTGGCAGGCCGAATAGCGCGTCCGGTAAGGTTGTATACAAATTATCGCCCAATCTGATTTCAACGAGCGCCTTCAGATCGCTGACGGACGCGGGTAATTCGGCAATGTCCATTGCACTGAGGCTTAGATATTGCAGATTCGGGCAGTTTTTCAAAACGCCGATTGCCTGATTGATGTCAAGTTTTTTGCAATAATCCAGCGAAACCGTCTTGATGTTGACGAGTTCTCCAAGTGATTCCGGCAGTGTTGCAAAATCACCACTGATGACAAGAGTCGTGAGGTTTTTGAATTTATTGATTTCGGCTGGAATGTCTCCCGTCATATTGGTGAGGGCAAGAACTTGCAGATTTTGGGCATCGAGGAGCTCTGTCGGGAACGGTTTGTTGTATTCTTCCGACACGTATCGAACCACGGTTGATTTGTCCTCAACGGCGGTAAATTCAGCTAGATTTTTATAGACGGTCTGCGCGGAGACTTCCGCGGTTGCCATCAAAGGGGCATACTGAATCTCGACTGCAGCTGAATCTGCCTTGGGAGCATCGTCTGTGCTTGTTTCTTCGCCGCCACAGGCACAAAGTGCTACGGCTGGCAAGACGTAAAAAATGCGGTTGTTCATAAAATGGAGATTTCGGATTTTGTGCAAAGATAGGCGTTTGCCACAAACCTGCCTGCCGGCAAGGCAGGGGCACGAAGAATCATTTATTCCGGGTCTTCTAAACTTTGCGCCTTCGCGGCGATACTAAAAGATCCATTTGCAACACAAACAATGGCCCGGATTTTGTATCCTGTCCGGACATTCCTACATTTGAATCGGAAATCGTTTGCTATGAAAAAAAATGACTTCGCCTTGCTACTGATCCTCATACCGGGCTTGGGCTCGGCACAGGTTGCCATTGAGTGCAAAGGAACGCTGTATGTCCATCCGACCGACAATATTCGGGAAATGATCTGGAGCGATCCGCCGATGCATCGCGATTGCAACGCGTATTCACCTTCCGACGGCCAGTCCAATAGCAACAACATCAGTGAAGCGTATCTTAAGAGCGGTAAAACGCATTTTGGATTTTACATTTGCGATACTTCCACGGCATTTGGATTTGACGATTGGTATCTTCCGTCAAAAAACGAACTCAACGCGATTTATGAAAACCGTGATGCAATTGGCGGATTTACGACGAATTTCTACTGGAGCAGTACGGAGTCCAGTGAAACGGATGCCTGGCGTCAGAATTTCTACGACGGGAAAAAGGACGCTGCGCACAAATTTGAAAAGGGTGAAATCCGCTGTGTTCGCCGGGATTGAATCAGCCTGTACTCTCTGAAACCAATTCTACAAACATCTCAATTCCTGCCTTGGCAATTGCGTCCGGAAAGTCGTAATCCGGATTGTGTAGTGCCGGCATATTCAGTCCAGATCCAAGGCCAAACATCGCTCCCGGGTATCGGTCAGTAAACAGTCCAAAGTCCTCACCCCAGCTCATCGGATGGGACATCGCATTGAAATGCAGGCCCAATTGACGCGCCGATTTTTCAATTGACCGTGCGCAGTCGGCGTTGTTGTCAACCGAATAAAATTCTTCGAAAAAGCGGGATTCTGCACGAAGTCTGTATTTAGCAGCAATGGCTTTGACGGCCTGGTCTACCTGTTCTTGAAGTTTGCGCAACAAGGGTGTTTCCCAGGTGCGGAGGGTGAATCCCAGCGTGGCGCTACCGGCGGATATACCATACCAGGGTTGACTGATAGTGCCGGTTACTGGGACCACAATGGCGTAGTTTGGTTTTGATTTATCTGGTTGCTGGTGACGATGCAGCAACTGAAAAATATCTGCTATGGCGAGAGCAGGGTTAATGCCATTCTCAGGCTCGGCCGCGTGCGATTCTTTACCAAGAAGACGAACTTCGTAACTGATTACGTGCGGCGTAAAAACACCTGCCCGGCAGTGAATTGAATTTGCGTCACAACCCGGAAGATTGTGGAGCGCATAGAAGGCATCTATTGTTCCGAGTTCTGATATTTTTCCAGAATCAATCATCGACCGCGCTCCCAGCCCGTTTTCTTCGGCCGGTTGAAACAGAAGGCTGACTTTTCCCTTCTTCGGTGGACAGTTTGCAAGAACTTTGGCTACTCCAATCAATATGGACATATGACCATCGTGGCCGCATTTGTGCGAGACTCCTTCAGTTTTTGATTTGTGTGAAAAATTGTTCACTTCCTGAATCGGCAGTGCATCGAGTTCGCATCGAAGTACGAGGTGTTTGCCTTCCGCTCCGCTGTCGAATGTGGCAACAATACCATCTCCACCGATACGATCAAGAATGCGCGATGGATTGCACTTTTCAAGCGCTTGCAAAACAAACCGCGCGGTGTTTTTTTCTTCACCGGATTTTTCAGCAATGGAATGAAGGTGCTGACGAATAGATTTTACTTCAGTAAGGATTGACGGGTTCATTGCGACATTCATTTTCAATTCAGGCGATCATCACGCCGATAATACATACATCGTCTAACTGTTCCAGGTTTCCTTTCCAATCTTCAAATTCTTTGACGAGCAATCGTCGCTGCTCATCTGAATTCATTCCGGTTAGGCTTCCGAGAAATTGGCGCAACCGGGCCGTCATATATTTCTTCCGTTTTTCTCCCCCGAACTGATCGGAGAAACCATCGGAAAAAATGTAAAGTCGATCTCCGGACTGCACTGAAATCTTCTTCTGGGTAAAAGGTTTCATTGTATCGAATACGCCAACTGGTTGTTTGTCTGCTGGAATTTCTTCCAGTGTGTTGTCGGATCGGAAACACCAGAGCGGATTGTGTGCCCCGGAAAAAGCAATTTCACCGGTTTTCCTGTTCCATCGGCACAGGGCAACGTCCATACCGTCTTTCACATTTCCATCGCCTTTGCCAAATTGTTTCACGACAAGTGCAGTCACACGATCGAGAATTTTTCCGGGCTCGTAAATCTTCTCTTCGATTACTGCTGTGTTGAGTGCGTTCGCACAAATCACCGAGACCATCGCACCCGGGACGCCGTGACCCGTGCAGTCTGCAGCGGCGAAAAACACATAGTCAGAAACTTGCTCAATCCAATAAAAGTCACCCGCGACAATGTCTTTTGGCTTGTAGAATACGAAGGCCTCGGGCAGAAAGCGGGCAATTTCTGTGTCGGGCGGAAGGATGGATTGCTGAATGCGTTTGGCGTAGGTGATGGAATCAAGAATTTCGTGTTTCTGAAATTCAATTTCTTCTTTTTGACGATTTATTTCGAGTGTACGAATTTCCACTGTCTGCTCCAACACGCGCTGTCTGCGCTTCAAGGCAAGTGTTCTCCACTTGAACACCAGATAAACGAGCAGAACAATCGCCGCTACAAACGAAATCCGGAACCACGAGGATTGCCAAAAGGCTTCTCGGATTTGAAAACTGTAGGTGTGCGTTTCCGATGCGTTTCCAAAGACATCACGTGTCATCAACTCAAAAGTAAAATCTCCTGGTGGCAGGTTGGCATAGGTCGCGTGCCTCATTTTACTCCAGGGACTCCATTCCGGATCGAAACCGTTTAGGCGCCAACTGAATTCCACACCTTCGGGATCTTCGTAACTGATTCCGTCGAATTCGAACAAAAGGTGATTTGATGTATACGGCAAGGACAAACCGACGGGATAATTGTTCCAGGCGTTGACAGATTCATATTCTGCGCCTTGAAGCGTTGACCACTCGACCTCTTTCAATTTTATTTTAAGTCCGGTAAATACTGGTTTCGGAGGAAGTTTTGTGTGTACGTCAAGGGAAGAATTGAACTGCGCGAGCTCGCCATAGGAGACGAACCAAATGTTATTTTCTGAGTCTGCAACAGGTTTTTCTTCCGATTCGATCCCATAAAAACCTTCATTTTGTCCATAATATTTGATCGAATACTTTTCGCTGAATACATCCTCTGTGAGAACAATTTTGTTCAGTCCCCGACCAGTGCAAATCCAGGCATTTCCTTCGCTGTCGAAGTCGAAAGCGTGAATCGAATTCGAAGCCAGACCATTTTTTGTGTTGATGTATTTCCATTGCCAGGCGGTCAATGGTTTATCAATCGATCCAGCTTTGAGAATGCTCAGACCTTCACCGTTGCAGGCAAACCAGTAATTTTTATGATTGTCCTGACCGATGCACATAATCCCATTGGTCGCAAGCCCCGTCGTTTGATCAATTCTCATCACACTATCGCCCGACACTCTTCCCGCTCCACCTCCGTGACTGCCAAACCAGACAGCACCCTGATCGTCGAGGAAAATATCCAGCATAAAATAATGGTCGGTGATATTCTGACCATTCATATAAAAATAAATCGAGTCCGAACCGATGCGGAAATTATTGTGGCGGGTTCCAACCCACAGTCCTTCCGGTGTGAATTTGAGGGTCTGAATGCTCATATCCTGACCTTGGGTGAGGTTTTGTCCGTAGTGCTCGAACGAACCATTGGAGAAGCGAACCAGTCCTTGTTTATTTCGCAAACCGATCCACATTTCTCCATCTATTCCTTCCTCAAACTTCCCGATGTCTTTCCATTTGAAGCCTTGTTTGGGTCCGTAGTGAACGAATTTATTTCCGTCTCGGACAACAAAGCCGTTTTCTGTTGTTCCAACCCACAAGCGGTTCTGACTGTCGCTGTAAACTGAAATTGCCAGCCCGGGAAATCCTGTTTCCGTGGAGTAATGAACAAACTTTTCTCCGGAGTATCGTGCAAGACCGCGGCTGCGGTAACCAAGCCAGATATTGCCCCAGTCGTCTTCCATAAAATTATTGATGAAGCCGTCGACGAGACCTTCTCTCACTGTCAGCTGAAAAGCATCTTCGCCCGAGAGGCGCACGACACCGCGAAAAGTCGCAACCCAGAGATTGCCGTTGCGGTCGGTCATCAGATCAAAAACAGCTTCGTGCGGCAGGCCATCTGACGTATCGAGTCGCGCGATGGTTTCATCGCGGTATTTGAACAAACCGTTGCGGGAGCCAAACCAGAGGACCGATTTGCCGTCTTGCGTTGATTCAGTGACGGAGTGAATGATATTGGCTTGCGGAAGATCGCTGAGCAGGTGTTGCTGAAATTCTTTGCCATCATAACTGAAAACACTCTGGCCGTGGGTCCCGAACCAGATGGTTCCGTCAGCGGATTCGCAAAAGTCATAAATCTGCAACGCAGTGTCGCCAAGTATGGTCGTATGATGGGTGAGCTTACCCTCGTCGTAAATGCTAAGGCCACCACCAGAGGTCCCCATCCAGATCCTGTCTTTTGAGTCGCGCAGGAGTGACCAAACGACGGGTGCGCCCAGTCCATCTTCCTCGTTGAAATAATCGAATTTGACGCCGTCGTAAATGCAAACGCCCAGATCTGTCGCAATCCAGATCCGGCCTTGTTCGTCTTCGACAAAATCCCAGATAATGTCATAGGCCAGTCCGTCGACCATCGTGAGGTACGAGAATTTTTTGCCGTCGAAAACAGAAATTCCACCACCGTAGGTTGCTATCCAGATGTACTTTCTACTGTCCATCCAGATTCTTCGAACCAGTTGACTTGACAAGCCTTCAGCCAATCCGTAATGGGTGATGTTGTATTTGCCACCAATCGCAAGCGTATCGGGAGCTCCGGCACGGATAGTTTCATCTGGAATACGTGGAACAACTACATTCGGTGCATTGAGTTTTTCCTGGATTTGAGAAACCAGCAACGTGGGCGCGAGAAGTAATAGCGATAGGTAAATGCGAAACACGGTCAATCTGATTTTACAGGTTGACAAAGATATGCGATTTCTGAAGTTTATGCGATCAATTCCAGACTTCGTTCCCAGAGGCTGGAAGCCAGCGTGGGATCGAATGCTATTTTGGTTTTGACCTCCGGTTTTCCAGGCTTCGGAAGAAAGTAGCCACTGAATTTCACGTCATCGCTGTCCGCAAGATAAATCGTGTTCTGTGCTCCTTTTTCCGGCGAGGAACCAAAGAGACCAATGAGGCCGCGAAGAACCGGATTAATTTCCCGCGCAACTCCGGTTTTGGCAATTCCAACGTGGTGTATATTCATTGCTATCGGCTCGTTGGCGTGGCGTTTAGCAAATTCCTGAACGAACAAATGATTGGCCAACATTGCCTGACCCATACTGGTCATCATCGTGTAATTGTTCTTAAGGGACAAATCGTCGAAATGAATTTTTGCTTTTTTCATCGTCGGTGCGCCCACCATTGCAATTCGGGCAAAGGCTGCGTTTTTCAATTGGGGCATCAGGTAATTGACCATCGCAAACCGGCACAAGTATTGGGCGACAAACGCTTCATCCATCCCGTCGGCTGTTTCTGTGCGCTTCGACAAAATGACGCCGGTTGACAAGACGAGCGCGTCGATAACCGTTGTTCTTTTCTGAATTTCGGCCGCTATTTTTTTCATTTGGGTTACGGTGGATAGACTACCGCCGATGCCTTCGACATCAGACCTTCCTGATGCGGCTTTGATTTCGTCCACAGCGGCAACTGTTTTTTCCGGATTCCGGCCGAGAATAATGATCCGATATCCTTTTTTAGCCAGACCAATGGCAGCTGCTTTTCCGATGCCACTGTTACCTCCTGTGATGACTGCTGTTTTCATAGTTCAAACTGAGCGCTAAAGATAAGGACGAATTGAAGCGGTAAATCTTTTATGCTCGATCAAATCTTTATTGTTCTGTAACTTTTTCTCTAAAATCGTGTCCTACATCCATAGCGTCGAAAATAACATTGCCCCGGCCAACAGGCTAACACAAACTGATGAGTACAAAGAGCACGCTAAAATCCGTTCTACGCAGAGGAGCGGTTTCATAGCAGGTCCCGTCCCGATGCTTACTTTCAGGACGGGATTTTTTTTCGGAGTGAGGGAAAATCATTCCAAAGCCGACTTCCTTTCGACACAATTAATCAGTACATTTGAATATGAAGGTTTTTGGATTACTCGCGGCGCTTTACTTTTCAGGATTTTTTCCTGGATTTGCCCAGACACCCTTGAGTTTTGTTTCCGCTACTACCGGTGGCTCGACGTACGAAGTTTGTTATTACGACGATTACCTCTTTGCAGGTTGTGCCAATACATTTCGGGTGTATGACCTCACCGGTTCGGACGATACGCCCAATAACATCCTTTGGGAGGAACGCTTCATTTCCAACATCGATCAAATGTTAGTAAACGACGGGTACTTGTACATCTGTGCAAACCACGCCGGACTTTTTAAGTATGATGTGACGAATCCGGCCGTTCCGGTTTTGGTGGCTCAATATATTCCGGTGGATCTCAGCGAATCGATCTACGATGTGGCATTTTATGAAGATTCGTTGCTTGTTGCTGCAAAGAATAAACTACTCGTTTTGGATGCCGGTTCACTTGATTTACTTAGTGTCTATGCTACTTATCCAGGGGATAGCAGAATCCGCGGCCTCGACGTGAAGGACTCCCTTTTGGCGTATACAGTGGCCTATCCATTGTTCTTCAATCCCGACGCCGGTGTTTATCTGGTCGACCTGACGACGATGACGGAACTTGATTTTTACCAAAATACGGCGAGTGCCCAATGCGAGGTTTATTTCGGACAAAACACCGAACTTCTTCACGTTTTGGGGGGTAGTTACAGCATTCTCAACACGGATGGTACGTATTTCGCATTGAATTATTCCGATCCGTCGAATTTGTTTCTTGCGTATGACGACACAATACACGGTCTGATTGCACTGGGAAGTTTTGCTGCGCCGATGAGTGCATTCCTCATCAATGACACCATTTATATTTCAACGTTGGGTGGTGGTCCATTCGGATATGTCTTTCCCGCGCCGGGATTTTATGGTCAGGTTTATGTGTACGATGCGACCAATGCGTCCTCCATCCAATACCTCACGGATATTTATGCGGGCTTGTATCATTTCGATTCGGACTACAATCCAGCGAACAGAAAAATGTATGTTGCTTCGGAATGGTACGGAATTCTGACAATAGACATCAACGACATTTATGCCGAAATCGATCACGGAAAGACGCTGACTGCAGGCTGGTGTCACGGCAGTGCGCAGCGAGGGGATTATCTGGCGGAAGCAAATGAGGGATACGGAATGAGGTTGTTCAACGTCAGCGATCGCACGAATCCGATATTGATTGATGAGGACACGACGGTCGGATTTTGTCGCGCTGTCGCAATGGACAATGCACCAGATTACATCTACGGCTTTTTTCTAACCGGTAAACATTTCCGTGTATTTGAAGCTGCAACGCTCGATCCGGTTTCGGACACGACCATTGAACCGATGTTCACCAGTATCGCAAATTTTCAGAATGCACGGTATTTCAATAACCGTGTCGCTGTCATCGAAGAAATTTCTCTTTCTGCCAATTACCGCATTGTGGTGATGGACGTTTCCGATCCGTTCAACCCCTTTGTCGAAAACAAAAAACAATGCAACAAAGCACAGCAACTCGAGTGGCTGTCGGACGGAAATCTACTCGCTTGCTCGAAGGATTCACTCGTTGTCTATGATCCGGCAACAATGGTCATCCTGGACGCTTATCCCAATGTCGCCGGACAGAACTTCAAGGCGGTTGCAGAATCGGACGACACGGTATTCATCTTTGATTCCGGAACGTCGGATCAAATCTCAAAATTTTACTACAATGCGACAACAGACAACCTGAATTTCATCAGCTCGGTGGTCCATCCGATGGTTTCGAACCAAAGAATTCTGATGGCTACAGACGATACATTACTCTACATCGCATCGTCACTTGATTCACTGAAGGCACTTGAAATTCTTCAACCTCACAACGAGGTGGCAGTCTACAACCACGGAGCGGATCATTATCTGGATGCATTTTGGGGAGTGCAGGACCTCTACTACAATGAGGGGTATCTGTTCTTGAACGAATATATGGGGCAGACGACCATTCTGCGAACCGCTCCATTTGATGACTCGGGAATTGATTCCGAAGAGACATCGGGATTGTTGATCTATCCGAACCCCGCATCGCATTATGTGGTGGCCGATATTCCTTTTTCCGGTTATTTGTCGCTTTGTACGATGGACGGACGAAAGGTACTCGTTGAGCCTGTTTTCAAGGGAGAATTTACGCTTGACGTCAATCGTTTGAATGCAGGCATTTATTTGATTGAACTCGAAGGAAACAGCGGTACCTGCAAGACACGGTTGGTTGTCGAATAATCCGTTCTCCCCGGCAGGATTCTGCCTTTTGCGTGAGCTTCTTAAATCTCTCACGATTTCACATCAATACCAATTGTTAATATAAATCTGTCGAATCTACTCGTTCTTTTTTCGCCTTACTTCTTCAAAAAATTATTCCGTAGCTTAGGCTATGCAAGAATTTTTTTCATCGTCAGGCTAAAAAATTACTTCGCATCTTTTAACCAATTTATATTAACAATTGATATACCTTAGCACCTAAATTCTCAACAAAATGAAACGAATTTCTCTATTGATTTCTGCGATTTTTACGGTGTGCATTTCGTCTGCGCAGGTCAAAACGCCTCAGCCCAGCCCTGCGGCAACGATAAAACAAACGGTCGGAATGACCGACATCACCATCGAATATTCCAGACCGGGGGTCAAGGGAAGAAAAATATTTGGCGAATTGGTTCCTTACGGACAAGTTTGGAGAACAGGTGCCAACAAGGCGGTTCAGTTTCAGACGAGCACAAAAGTGACGATTCAGGGCAAGGAACTTCCAGCAGGAAAGTACGCGCTCTTTACCGTGCCGAACGCAGATTCGTGGGACATTGTTTTTTATGAGGAGACGGAAATCTGGGGAACGCCGGAAAAGTGGGTCGATTCACTGGAAGCGGTGATGGTAACTGTGAAAACTACAGCCTTGACCGATGTGGTCGAGTCCTTTACGATTTCGCTTGACGACGTCAGCAATGGCAACGCCGTGTTGATGAGCATCAGTTGGGAAAAAACGAAAGTTTCGTTAAAGCTCGATTTGCCAACCGAAGAAATTTCGATGGAGAGCATCAAAACGACAATGGCTGGACCAACGGCCAATGACTATTACCGGGCAGCGTCCTTTTACCACGACAATGGCAAGGATCTCACTGAGGCGCTCGCCTGGGCAAAGAAAGCGGTGGAGTTGCGAGGTGAAGACGCATTCTGGATGCTTCGCAAACAGTCACTCATCGAAGCCGACTTAGGCGATAAAAAAGCGGCGATAGCTACCGCGAAGAGATCGCTGGCATCGGCTCAAAAGGCGAAAAACGACGATTACATCCGGATGAACGAGGCGTCAATCGCCGAGTGGAGTAAATAAGGCTGGTAATTTATGCTGTCTCGCTCCAGAAAAAGAAGAGCAGTATCTGAGATGCGTTGACCATAAAATGGAGCAATATCGAATACTTGATATCCTTCAGGTAATGATAAAGGTATCCAAGGCACATTGCAAGAAAAATCATTGGCAGTAGTTTGAGTGGTTGAAAATGCAACGCTGCAAAAATCACGGATGAAATGGCCACGGAAAAATGGATGTTTCCGGTTGCGAGATTGAGTCGGCTCATCAGGAATCCACGAAAAATAAATTCCTCTGCGACCGCTGGCAGCAGGGCCAGAACAAAAAGGCTGATAAACAAGCGTGATACGTTGTCGTGCATCATCATCGCCTCTAAATCCTGATTCATTTGTTTTTCCTTCTCAATCAATTCGGACATTGGCAAGTAGGACGCCAAGGACTCATTGACCAAAGACAGTCCGTACTCCAGTGGCATTGCGAGAAGAAAGATGGCTATTGTGATGTACACTGCCCTCGATCGAAAGTTCCTTTGCAGTGTGACAATTTCCTGGAATTTGTGACCGGTGATTCGAAGAAAAATGAAAAAGGAGCCTAGAAAACACACGGCCTGGTGAACGAATACGGTTAGCAGAAAAGTTGTGGAATCGGTCAGATCCAGCTCAGCTATTTCGGAGCTAGAATCTGAGAGCAGAAAAAGCGCAATGATGAATCCGCTGAAGACCAAGGTACAAATATAAATGCAGACAAAGCAAAGTAATTGCGTTCCCGGAGTGAGTGGTTTTTCGAACATTACTGCAATACGGTTTTACGTTCGGAATCCAGTTTGATCAGAATAAAAAACATCAGTGAATAAGCGATCATACCTGATCCGCCATAACTGTAAAAGGGAAGAGGAATTCCGATTACCGGCGCCAGACCGATGTCCATTCCAATGTTGATCATAAAGTGATAAAACAGTATGCCGGCCATACAATAGCCATAAACCCGTGTGAAAGCCGAACGTTGTCGCTCGGCCATTACGATGATCCGGATGAGAAAGACGGTGTAGAGAATGACTAGAAATGCCGAACCGAGGAAACCCCATTCTTCTGCCCAGGTACAAAAAATGAAATCGGTACTTTGCATCGGAACGTGTTTTTGATTGGCGTTGGCGAGTGTTGCCTCCATATATCCTTTTCCTGCAAATCCACCCGAACCAATAGCCGCTTTCGCCCGATTGATATTGTATCCTTTACCGTCAGGGTCGTCTATTTTACCGAGTACCAAGTCAATTCGCTCTTTTTGGTGTGGTTGCAAAATGGTGGAATAACCCCATTCGATAAAATTAACAAAGAGAATAGCGACGATCAAGGATCCCACAAGCGCTCGGTAAAGTGGACGGCGGTTTCGCGGAAGAACATAGTAACGGATTACGAGGTAGAGAATAATCGAAATCACCGCGAGGGTGAGAACGATTCCGGTTTTACCGCCCATCTTTATTTTCAGCAAGGGCAGGATAAAGGAATCATCCGCAACAATGAGCGTTATGACCGCCACAATTACCGCGATGACTATGAAGAGAAGAATGTTCCCGGCATATCCTTCGCGGTATAACACCAGAATGAAGGACGTAAAAACGATAAACGTTCCGGCGTCGGGTTGTAGTAGAATCAGTACAGATGGAACGAGAATAATGGCCACGACACCGGTGTTTTGCTGGACAAATGGAATAAGTCCCCACAGGTTGGACAAACCGAGATTTGAGCGTTGCTTTTGCCGGGCGAGCAGTTGATTTTTGGATTGTCCGAGTAAACTTGCGAGGGCCAGACTGACGCCGACTTTCGCAAACTCAGACGGCTGAATCCCAAAACTGCCGATACCAAACCAGGCACGTGCACCGTTGACGGCTGGCATAAACAATACAGCGACGAGCAGCACAATGGTAATGCCATAGAAGGTCATCGCGTAGGTCCGGATGAAAGACGATTCCAGCAGCAGTATAACGAGGCCCGCAAACACTGCGATACCGAACCACATTATCTGTTTACCGTGTTCCGTTTTGAGACTGAAAAGATTTGTGTTCTCCGGATCGTGCGCCGAGGAATAAAGATTCAAAATGCCAAGAGATACCAGCAGGACATAGATGAGCACCATCGTCCAGTCAATATCGGCAACAACTGTCTCTCCTCCCTTGCGCACTATTTCTTTTTCTTGGTTACGATATCACTCCAGTCCGGAATGAGATTTTCGTTGATAATTCGGTTCTCCTTTGCGGTATCTTTTATTTCACCTGTGATGTATTTTTCGATCATCAGGCTTGCGAGTGGCGCGGCCCAGGTTCCACCGAATCCTGCGTTCTCGATGTAAACGGAAATGGCAATTTGCGGATCGTCTTTGGGCGCGAAGGCCAGAAAAATGGAGTGGTCGGTGAACTGAACGCGCCTGCCTCGAATCTCCCGGAAATTTTCAGCCGTACCTGTTTTACCGCAGATGTTGAGACTGTCTACCATCGCTCTTCGCGCCGTTCCACCAGGCTCGTGCACAACACGCCACATTCCATCCACCACTTGTTCGAAGTGTTTTGCTTCCACAAGCGTGTAATTTTTCTTCCTATAAATTTCAGGCACTTCGGCCCCTTCTATTTCACGAAGAAAATGCGGATAGTAGTAATATCCCCGATTGGCAAGAATGGCGGCAATGTTGGCCATTTCAAGTGGAGTGACAAGCACTTCACCCTGGCCGATCGAATTCGAATAGATGGTGCTGTAAGCCCAGCCGTACTGGCCGTATGGATTCGACTTGGTCGGATATTCGTTGTCGTAATAATTTGTATTGGGAACGTGTCCGTGCCGGATTTCAGGGAAGTCGACCTGAAGATCGGTACCGATTCCAAAACTCCGCACATATTTCGCCCAAATGTCCATTCCGACCGCGGCATCTCTGAAATGCGATTTGAATTTACCTTGTTGAATGATTCGCCGTCCGACCGCATAAAAATAGGGGTTACAGGACATTTTTACCGCACTCGATATGTCTCCAGCGGTGGGGTGCGAATGGCAACCGACCAGGCTTTTCTGACACGGAAAACTCGTTTCGTTTGTGATGACTCCTTCCTGAAGCCCGATTAATGCCATTAGCAATTTAAAGGTGGAACCCGGTGGGTACGCCGAGTTTGTTGCGCGGTTTTGAAGCGGGAGTAAGGTGTCCTGACTGAGACTCGTATAATTTCTGCCAAGCCTGCGTCCTACAAGCAAGTTGGGGTCATAACCCGGAGAGGAAATCATCGCAAGAATTTCTCCGGTTTTGGGTTCGATTGCAACGATCGACCCCAGTTTGTTTTTCATCAACTTTTCACCGTATTCCTGGAGTTTCGAATCGAGTGAAATGGTTATTTTCTTTCCCTGAACTGCCAGCGTATCGTATTTGCCCTCTTCAAATTTCCCGGTTGTAACTCCGAATGCATTCTGCAAAAGATATTTTACTCCGCGCTGGCCGCGCAAGACTTCCTCATAACTTCGTTCAATTCCTGTTTTCCCAATAAAATCTCCTGATTTGTAATAGGGCATTTTTTTGATGATATTGCTGTCTACCTCACTCATATAACCCAGAACGTGGGCTGCGATGTTTTTCGGGTACATCCGCAATGTGCGGGTCACCTCAAATACACCGGGGTACTTGAACAATTCCGGGCCGATTTTTTCAAATTCTTCGGGAGGCACCTGTCGCACCAATTCTGAGGGCTTTTCACTGGAATGAGCCCGCGCAGCCTTCAGTTTGCTCACATATTCTTTCATCGATATATCGAGCAGTTTCGCCAGACCAAAACTGTCGATGCCTTCGGCGTCATCCGGAATAATCTGGATGTCGTAGTATACTTCGTTTGAGATCAATTTATCCTTGTTGCGGTCGTAGACAATTCCACGTGCAGGATAGGTGGTCATTCGGTTTTCGGATATTTCAGCCGCCCGCAATTTCCATTGGTCGTCGAGGATTTGCATATAAAAAAGACGCGCGATGAAAATGGCCGATACAAGAACAATGATGAACGCGACGACATATTTGCGGTTCTCAATGTTTCTCACTTGCGGGAAGACTTATAGAAAATATAGAGGAACAGTAAAATCAACGAAATAGAGAACAGGGAACTGAGAAAGGTCTTGAGAATAATTCCGAAAAATTTCGAGAAACTGAAAATTTCAAACGTGAAAAACCAGAAATGGTGAATAAAAATGAGGATTGAAGAGTAGACCAGAAACCACGGAATTCCCATATCCTGAACCGTTGGCAAAAGCGTTCCGTCGTAGCCGTCTCGTGGTTTGATTAAACGCAATATGGTAGGCCGCAGGTATCCGATAAGCAGCGCGGCCGAAGCGTGTAACCCAAATGTATTGCTCATTGCGTCCACCGAGAGCCCAATGAATAGTGCAACACCCATCGTGATAAATGTCCCGAGTTCAAAAGGGAGCAGCAGGATCATTACGGGGTAAATCATTGGATTGAGCCAGGTGCTGATTTCAATGTTGTTGACTACCAGCCCTTGCAACAGAACGATGAGAACCAACACAGCGATGTATTTTATCCAGCCGTTATTCATCTTCGTCCGTGTAGAGATCGCCTTCTAGCAGGCGTTGTTCCTCGGCAAAAAGGTTTCGCACCAGGTAAACTTCGAAAATCGAATTGAAGTTGACGCTGAGTTTTATGTTGAGCGAAAGAGTCTGTTCACCGTCTACTGAAATGATTTCATCGATTACACCAACTGGAACAGCGCTGGGAAAGCGCTCTCCACCACGCGTGACAATTTCGTCCCCGATGGCGAGGTCCACATCCCGGTTTACGTTGTTTATTTGTGCGATCCGGTTGTCGGAGCCGTCCCAATTCATAAACCAGAATTCGTTATGTTCTTTGTGTTTCACGCTCATCCGGATGTTCTCGGACAATATGGTTTTTACAATCGCATAATGATCGCTTGCGTCAACCACCATTCCAACCGCGCCGGCGTCCGACACAACACCCATTCCCTCTTCCACTCCTGCCAGACGGCCTTTCCTCACTGTAATGTAGTTGTCGCGTTTGTTCGACGTGGAACTGATGACTTCGGCAGGAATGTACTCGTATTGCCGGTAGTAGAGTGTGTCGTCGATGTAATAATAGCGGTCCTGCAATTTATAAAAACTCTCAGGCATCATCGATTTCAGTAGCGCATTTTCTTCGGCAAGGCGGTCGTTGGCTTCTGGTAAACTGAAATGTTTGGTGATGTTGTGTTTTTTTTCAAGGAACCATCCCACCACTTCCGATGAGGTATTTACCATTCTTGACTTATGGTAGTATTTGGAGTTGAAAAAAAGCCCCAGAACAAAAATCTGGAGCAAAAAGAAAATGAGAAAGTCTCTGAATTTGCCGAGAAATCGGATCAGTTTTCTCATCGGTCATATTCAATTGTTCCGGAGGATTCCTGCAAGCATTAACGCATAAGGAACTGGAACCTGTGAATGTTTTTAAGTGCGATCGCAGTGCCTCTGGCCACCGCTCTGAGTGGGTCTTCGGCAATGTGAACCGGCAATTTGGTTTTCATCGAAATGCGGTCATCGAGTCCGCGAAGCATCGATCCTCCTCCGGCAAGGTAAATTCCGGTTTTGTAAATGTCGGCCGAAAGTTCGGGCGGTGTCATCTCCAAGGCGCTCAATATGGCTTCTTCAATTTTCGAAATGGACTTGTCGAGTGCGTGTGCAATTTCCGAATAGGTGATCATTATCTCTTTCGGAATACCCGTCATAAGATCCCGGCCTCGCACCGCAAAAGGCGGTGGGGCTTTATCACCCAGGTCGGTCAACGCTGAACCGACTTCAATTTTAATTTGTTCGGCCGTGCGTTCACCGACGAGAATGTTGTGCTGACGTCGCATATATTCTTCGATGTCTCCGGTTAAATCATCTCCCGCAACCCGGATGGATTTGTCGCAAACGATTCCTCCCAGCGCAATCACCGCAATCTCGGAAGTACCACCTCCGATGTCGATGATCATATTGCCCATTGGTTCTTCAACGTCTATTCCAATCCCAATAGCAGCCGCCATCGGCTCGTGAATGAGATACACCTCTTTCGCTCCGGCGTGTTCGGCGGAGTCACGTACAGCTCGCTTTTCAACTTCCGTTATTCCGGATGGGATGCAAATCACCATTTTCAAGGATGGTGTGATGAGTCTCGGACCGGTTTGGATCATTTTGATCATCCCGCGGATCATCTGCTCAGCGGCTTCGAAGTCGGCGATCACGCCGTCTTTCAACGGACGGATGGTCTCGATGAGTTTGTGCGTTTTACCGTGCATCTGCTGGGCCTTCTTTCCGATGGCTACGATTTTGCCGGACTGTATGTCCTTGGCGACAATCGACGGTTCATCCACCACCACTTTGTCGTTCATAATGATGAGCGTGTTGGCGGTGCCGAGGTCAATTGCAATTTCGCGGGTGAGGAAGTCAAATAATCCCATACGGTTCTAACTACGATAAAAGTTACTCTGTTTTACTGGATATCCTTGCATTTTGTTACCTTTTTCGACAAGAGCGCTGAAATCAATGTTTAAAGTGCCTCTTACCCGTAAACACCATCGACATTCCGTTCCGTTCGCAAAAATCGATGGACTCCTTGTCTTTCATCGATCCGCCAGGCTGAATCACGGCACGGATTCCGGCGTTGAATGCGATTTCAACGCAATCGGGAAACGGGAAAAAAGCGTCTGAGGCCATCACGGCACCTTTGAGATCGAATCCAAAACTCTGTGCTTTGAAAATTGCCTGTTTCAGTGCATCAACCCGGGAGGTCTGGCCCGTTCCGCTCGCCAGAAGCTGACCGTCTTTTGCCAGAACAATCGTGTTCGACTTCGTGTGTTTCACCAGTTTATTGGCGAATTCCAGATCCGCCAGTTCTTTATCCGACGGTGCTTTGGAGGCTTTATTCTCAAAACTGCTGCGGGTTTCTGTGGACAGGTCTTTGTCCTGGACCAGCACGCCGTTCAGTGCACTTCGGTACTGGGATTTCGGAAGGGTCACCTTTTTTTGGACGAGGAGAATTCGGTTTTGCTTTTCGCACAGCAGCTTTACGGCATTGTCCGAAAAGGCAGGAGCGATGACCACTTCGCAGAAAAGCGGATGGATATCGATCGCCGTTTCGTCGTCAATGGCTCTGTTGCTGATGAGAATTCCGCCGAAAGCCGATACAGGATCGGCTGCCAGAGCTGCTTTGTATGCGTCGACGAGTTTGGGGCGTGTTGCGAATCCGCAGGCGTTGTTGTGTTTGAGGATTCCAAACGAGGGATCTCCGTCAGAGAAATCCGACATCAGGTTTACGGCTGCATCGATGTCCAACAGATTGTTGTAGGAGAGTTCCTTTCCATTCAACTGAGTGAACATCTCCTCCAGATGACCGAAGAAAAAGCCGGCCTGATGCGGGTTTTCTCCATAACGCAAGGCTTTGACGGACGAGATGCTCTCTTTGAAAACCGGTGATTTACCTCCATCGAACCAGTTAAAAATCTGGGTATCGTAGTGGGAGGAAACGTTAAAGGCAGCAGCGGCGAAGGCCTTGCGCTGCGCGAGACTTGTCTTCGGTCCGCTCTCCTCGAGGATTTTCAGAAAGGGGGCGTACTGCTCTTTGGACGGAATAATGACCACGTCCTGGAAATTTTTTGCCGCAGCGCGAATGAGGGAAATTCCGCCGATGTCAATTTTTTCGATCGCGTCGTCTTCCCCGGCACCACTCGCCACGGTTGACTCGAAGGGATAGAGGTCGACAATGACGAGGTCGATCTCTGGAATTTCATATTCGGCCATTTGCACCTGGTCCTCTTTGTTGGTGCGTCGGCCGAGGATACCTCCGAAAATTTTCGGGTGGAGTGTTTTTACCCGGCCACCAAGAATAGAGGGGTAATCTGTAAGGTTTTCGACCTGTTCAACAGGTATCCCCAGTTTTTTCAAATAGACTTCCGTTCCACCAGTTGAATAGATCGTAATGCCACTTTCTTTCAATTTTAAGGCAATGGCATCGAGTCCGTCTTTATCAAAAACGGATATTAAAGCGCTTTTAATCGTTTTTAAATCAGTCATTACAGAAAAAAGGGTTTGAGAATTCCTTGCGGGAACGTCAGGGCAAAGGTAATGTGCGAAATGGGCAAAATGCCGGGTGAGGGGAAGTGGTTATCAACAACGGGTGGTTTTTATATAGACTTGAACCCTCGTCCTTAAGCCTTGTGAAACAAAAGCGCAGCTGCTTTCCCCGAGTCTAAGACAGTTGAATCAGGCCCTATCCCTTGAGGTGAGACATAGAGGGTGAGCTTGCTCTGCTTCAGTGCCCTGCATTTTCACCAACTTTGCATTCCCCCTCGCCTCTCGCGATCTATTCCACAGGGGGAAGCGGCCTTCACGCGCAGGGAACTTCAGCCCATCACTCCACCTTCACCCGAATCCCATCCGAATGCGATGTGAATTCCGGAGCGTACATACACTGAATGGTGGTGATGCCGTTCGAGAAGTCGCCTTTGTGTTGCACCCACATACCGTATTCGAAAACGTAGGTTCCTTTCGGCACGTAGTCGAAGAAGAAGTTTGTGGCGGCATCTTTGGTGGATTGGTAGTACCCCAGTCCGTCTTGATAATAGTACCGCGACAAGACGTTCATCGGCTCAAAACCGGAGGCCCGCATATCTTTCATATGAACGTATTCGAGGTTTCGGTCCGTGCGAAGTTCGATGCGCACTTTTACCTTGTCCCCAACGTGCAGCGTGTGATTGTCGCCAACCGGTTTTAGGACTTCACCTTGTGGCGTGACTTCGACGAGGAATAGATCCTTTTGCAATTTCAGATTGGTTTCTGCAAACGTGATCTTGTCGAGGTCCTCGAAATACTGCCAGTACGCAGCGCCCCAGGCGATGCCCTTGTCTTTCTTCGTGATTTTGATGTCGCCCATTTCGGGTTTCACCGCATCTTCGTTCCAGCGGGTTTTAAAGTAGCCTGTACCGGCCTGCGTTTTTACCTGGTATGGATTATCTTTTACCGGATTGGCGGTGTATTCGATGTTCTTGCCTCCGATATTCACTTCCACCAACTCGTCGCTGATGAGCAGGTCGGAGCCTTTTAGCAACAGCGCGTAAATGGCCTCGGAGGTTTGCTTGGTGGTTTTCCAGTTCGTGGTCTGTTTTTCCTTGAGCAACCAGATCTTCAATTCCTCAACGGTTTCCAGGTCGTTTGTCACCTCGTCGAACATTTCGATCATCATCGCTTGTGTTTCCACCGGCGCTTCCCACCAGTAATATCCGGTGTAGTAATCCTTCCAGTACATACCGAATTCTTCGTGTTGAATAGAACGGTCTTTGAGCGACTTGACAATCTTCACCGCAAATTCCGGCATTGCAAAGCGATGTGCTGCCAGTGCGAGCATCCCTTCGGCGTAGATGTTGAACGTGAGCCAGAATTTGATCGCCTGGTCCTTGTAATAACCAACGGCCTCTTTGGTGTCGTTGCTCATATCAATTTCCGGAAAGTATGAACGTGCATACAAATACTGCACCTGATCGTAACCGATGTGCTGGTTGACGAGGTAATCTGGGTCGTAGCGTTTTGCATACTCGTAATCGAGCCGGATCTGACGGTCGAGGTATTCGACGCCATTTTTAACCATTTGCCAAACCTTCCGGTTCTCACGGACATCTTTGATTCCGAGGTGATCGAGATGCCCCATGCCGGTGACGATGTGCTGGGTGATGTAACGGCTTTCGCGCATTCCGGGGAACCACGGCCAGCCACCGTTCGGCGATTGCGACTTGATGGTTTTCGACAGTGCCTGGTCCAGTTCGCGCGACATTCGTTCAAGGTCGAGCAGGACCGCGAGATTTTTTTTGCTCTGCTCTTCGTTCTTCGCGTCGAGCACCCACGGGGTCTCTTCGAGGATGAGCGATTTCAACTCCTGGTTTTTCTGAAGATTCGACATAAATGCCTCCGGCGAATTTTGTCCCCAGTCCTCAATCACTTTTTTGATTTTTGGATTGGAGTTCATCACGTGGCTTGCAATGGCGTTGGAGTAATACCGCGCAAAGGTTTGCTCGGCACATTCGTACGGATACTCCATAATGTACGGCATCGCCTGCAAGGCATACCAGGCCGGGTTCGAGGTGAACTCAACGGTGTAAGCGTAATGACGAAGTGTAGAACTTTGTCCTGAATTTTTCAGTTTTGTGAACGTGAAATTTTTGGTCTGATTTCCGCGGATTGGCATCGGCATCGATTCGGTCACCAGCATACGGTTCGACAAAATCGGCAGCACGTTTTCCTCGCCGTCGGAGAAGTTGCCCGCCTTGGCTACGATTTTCACTTTTACCGCCGGCATATTGTACGGAACGGTAAGTTTCCAGGAGGCGCTCGTACTCTTGCCTGCACCGGCTTCAAAGTCAACCATAGCTCCGGAAAGTTTGAACAGGTCATCGATCGGTTTGTCGGTGAAAGGATCGATAAGACTTATCTGCACTTTTCCTTTCATATCCTCTTTGGACACGTTGGAAATTTTGGATGTGAGCACAATCTGATCGCCTTCGCGGAAGAAACGCGGCATATTGGGCACCACCATCAGGTCTTTTTGCGTGATGATATCCTTTGTGATGGTTCCAATTTTCAAATCTTTGGTGTGGGCCAGCCCAATGAATTTCCACTTGGTGAGTGATTCCGGGATGGTAAAACTGATCTTCACACTCCCTTTTTCATCTGTCGTGAGCTGTGGATAAAAGAATGCCGTTTCGTTGAAGTTGCTTCGTGCTTGGACACCTGACATATCGCCGTCTGCAGGTGGCGGGGCGGGCGGATTGGCATTTCCCCCTGGCAACAGCGTTTGTTCGTTGTTTTTGTCGCGGTCGTTGGCCATTTCCCCAGCCATTGATTTTTCTTCGCTGATGGCACTGATGTCGGAGATCTCAGCCTCATCTGCGGACATTGCGGACAGAACCCTTCCCCCTCCGTCTTTTTTACCACTGTGGCTGCTGATGCCCATCGCCGCTCCTTCGTAGTTCGCGCCGTCACCATCGTATCCGCCATAGTAGCGATACCCGCCATAGTAATAATTGTTCCACCCGAACTGGTTGAGATATGCCCAGTACCGCGATGGATAATAGACATAGTCGTTCCAGTAGTGTACATTCTGCGCATAGGCCTGGGTCATACCCACCGGGTAACTCCAGGCGGAGTACCCGTAGTACGAATTGTAAATGGACATATAGAA
>Ga0247727_10001177_pt1 | contig 63803 bp, 65 predicted proteins | sample WisWelCaveWW1625_FD_202498 | JGI IMG/M metagenome (GOLD analysis project Ga0247727, IMG submission 202498) | Biofilm microbial communities from Wishing Well Cave, Virginia, United States - WW16-25 | ecosystem: Environmental > Aquatic > Deep subsurface > Groundwater > Cave microbial mat | place... | reverse complement strand
TCCAAGCTCGCTTGAATCGAAGCGAAGCGCTTCGCTGAGTATCATGGAAAATCCCGCTTCGCAATTGGCCCATTCCTTGCGTTTGTAGTGGAATACTCGCAGGGGGCAGAGGGCTGATCGTAGAACTACAATTAGGGGGACTAAATGATTGTGAATAATCGATCATTTGTGACCGTATAACACCGTTATACCTCAACGAAAAAGGCCCCCCCCGGGGAGAGAGCGTTTCCACTCTGATTTGGCGCGCCCGGCGGGAGTCGAACCCACGACCTACGGCTTCGGAGACCGTCACTCTATCCAGCTGAGCTACGGGCGCGTTCTTTGGTAATAGCGCCGGTGGCGGTCCCACCGGCATCCGAACCAACCTGCGATTTTAGCGGCCGCGATGCCGAAGCGTCCAATGCGCGTCTTTCGCCGCGCAAGGCCGCCCCCGTATAATCCCGCGCGCAGTTGTTTCCTTCGCAAGAGCAGCACCTTGGCAAAGCCAGACCGTCATTTCATCAACGTTTTCAGCGCCGTGCTCGGAATCCTGGTCGCGATCGCGCTGCTGCTGATCGGTGTTTCGCGGTTCGTGGACCGTGGCCCGAAGGGTGCCCGGGATGTCGAAGATCCACTGATGCAGGCCGAGGCGCACGAGCGCATCAAGCCATTCGGCCAGGTGGCGGTCGCCGGCAGCGACAACTCTGCGCTTGCAGTCAAAACACCACCGGCAGCGGATACGTCTCCTGCACCAGCCGGTGAAACCCCGGGCGTTGCGGCCAAGCCGGCGGATGGCAAAGCGACCTATGAAATGGCCTGCATGATCTGCCACGGAGCCGGCATCGCCGGTGCACCGAAGGTCGGTGACAATGGCGCGTGGGCAGCGCGCATTGCGCAAGGCATGCCGACGCTCCAGAAGCACGCGATCCAGGGCTTTCAGGGAACAACCGGCGTGATGCCCGCGAAAGGCGGTCGCCTGGATCTGTCGGACGATGCCGTCATGGCGGCAACCGAGCACATGGTTTCGCTGAGCCGCTAGACGCCTGCGCCCAGTCTTCCGGTCGCGATCAGCGGCTCGCGGTCGAGGCGCCGGTAACCGATTGCTTCGGACAGCTCCGCCACACCTACGCTCTCCTGATCGGCGAGATCTGCAATGGTCCGTGCGACCCGCTGCACGCGATGGCAGGCGCGCGCCGAGAGCCCGAGCCGCCGCGAGGCCGACTCCAGCAGTCCATGCTCACGGCTACCGAGCTGGCAGGCGCTTTGCAATGCCGCGGCATCCAGCGCTGAATTGAGCGCCCCGCGTCGTCGCTGCCGCTCGCGCGCCTGCAGCACGCGTGCCGCAATCGCTGCGCTGCCCTCCGGCGCCTGCGCTGGCGTGCGCAGCGCTGCATATGGCAGGCGCGGCACTTCCACATGCATGTCGACGCGATCGAGCAATGGCCCCGAAAGCTTTGCCAGGTACCGGCGGATCTGCTGCGGGGTGCAGCGGCAGCGGCCATCGGGATCGCCGGCATAACCGCAGGGGCAGGGATTCATCGCCGCGACCAGCTGGAATCGCGCTGGAAAATGACCGCGCCAGCTTGCCCGAGCGACGCTGACACTGCCGGATTCGAGCGGCTCGCGCAGTGCCTCGAGCACGTCACGATGAAATTCAGGCAACTCGTCGAGAAACAGCACGCCATGATGCGCGAGCGAAATCTCGCCCGGGTTGAGCCGCCCGCCCCCGCCGATGACGGCGGCCGCGGAGGCGCCGTGATGCGGGGCGCGAAACGGCCGGCGCCGCCATTCCGCAATCGGCGGCTGGGTGCGGCCGAGTGAATGCAGCATCGCGCATTCGAGCGCCTCATGGTCGCCGAGCGCAGGCAGCAGGCCCGGCAGCCGCTGCGCGAGCATGCTTTTGCCCGAGCCTGGCGGCCCGATCAGGAGCAGGCTGTGGCCGCCCGCGGCCGCGACCTCGAGCGCACGCCTTGCCGCGGCCTGGCCGCGCACTTCCGCGAGATCGGGCGCTGTCCGGGTGCAATCCGGCAGCGCGCGCCCGCCGGCGAAGTCGAGCCCGGCGTCGCCCCGCAGGCCGTTACAGACCATCGTCAGGCTTGCGGCACCAGCGACCAGCGCGCCGCGCGCGGCGCGCGCCTCCTCGGCATTCGGCGCAGGCACCACGAGTTTCCGGCTGTCACGCACGGCATGCACAGCGGCTGCAAGCGCCCCGCGCACCGGGCGCAAATCGCCGGAAAGCGAAAGCTCGCCATAGAACTCGATGCCATCCAGCGTGCCGAAGGGCTGCTGTTCGGATGCCGCGAGGATCCCGAGCGCGATTGCCAGATCGAAGCGTCCGCCTTCCTTCGGCAGGTCCGCGGGCGCCAGATTCACCGTGATGCGCCCGGCCGGGAATTCGTAGCCGCAGTGCGCAATCGCCGCGCGTACCCGGTCGCGGCTTTCCCGCACCGCGACTTCGGCGAGCCCGACTACCGAAAGTTGCGGCAGGCCGACGCCGCAATGCACTTCGACGCGCACCAGCGGCGCATCGAGTCCGAACTGCGCCCGCGTAAGGACAGTCGCGAGGCTCATTGCGCCTCGCGCGCGCTGGCTACTTCTTCTTCCCGCTTTCGAGTGCGGCGATGCGCGCCTCGAGTTGTTCCAGCCGTTCGCGGCTTCGGCGCAGCACGCCCGCCTGGATGTCGAATTCCTGGCGCGTCACGAGATCGAGCCTGGCGAGCCCGCTCTGCAGCACGGCCTTGAAATTCTGCTCGAGATCGTTCTTGAGCGCCGCGAGTCCCGGCGGCACAGCGTCGGCCAGGCGGCGGGCGAGATCTTCGAGGCTGTTCGGATCGAATGCCATGATTACGCTCCGGGTTGCCGAAAGCTTCGGGGCCGCGGGCCGCAACGTCAAGTTGCGCCCGGCGCAGCTGCAGTGTCGCGCGTTCAACGCTCGAGCACATTGCAGCAGCATGTCCGAAACCTGCGGAGACTGCATATAACCCGTTGATTCTAAAGCACAACATGAACGGCACGGATTCTCCGCTCCAGTTCCTGAGCCTACCCGGACCAGGCACCGGACGCCGCGCGCGTATCTGTTCCGTGGCGGCAGATATGCGGCGTCGCGATACACTCCACCCGAGGAGCACGCCCATGAAGATGGTTGTCGCCATCATCAAGCCTTACAAGGTCGACGAGGTTCGCGCCGCGCTGGCGGAGGTGGGGGTGCAGGGCGTCACTGTGACGGAAGTCAAGGGTTTCGGGCGCCAGAAAGGACACACTGAGTTGTACCGGGGAGCGGAATATGTCGTGGACTTCCTCCCCAAGGTGCGGATCGAAATCGCGGTCCAGGATGAGCATGTGGACTCAGTGATTGACGCGATTGCCGCATCCGCCCGCACCGGCAAGATCGGCGACGGCAAGATTTTCGTGACGGGGCTCGGAAGCGTCGTGCGCATTCGCACTGGCGAGCTCGATGAGAAGGCGCTGTGAGGACACGGCGCCCTGGTCTGGAGGTCAACATGTTGCAGAAGTTCCTGGCGGCAATGCTGATGGCGGGCCTCACGGTCGTCGCCGCGGCTGAAACTGTCTACAAATGGCAGGATTCGCACGGCCAGATCCATTACACGGACCTGCCCCCGTCTCAGGGTGGTGCCAAGATCTTGGGCGTCTTCACACGCGAGACTTTCGTTGAGGATGATCTTGCGGAAGGCGGCGACGAGGGCGACAGCGGGCCCACGACGCTGCCTTCCGGCAATGACTCCGGCGAACCGGATATCGATCTGGAGGCGATGGCCGCCGTGCAAGCCGATGTCGCCAGTGCGAAGAACGAGCAATGCAAGGAAGCAAAGGAGCGCTACCAGATCTACATCGAATCGCGGCGCGTGTTCCGCCAGACCGCGGACGGCAAGCGTGAGTACCTGACGGACCAGGAGCTGGCCGAAGCCAGGGTCCGCGCCAAGCAGTCCGTCGACGAATATTGCAACTAGCCTGCCGCTGCCCGCAGACCCGGCAGCTGCTCTAGTCCTTGATCGGGCACAATGGGGCCCGCCATGAAGGTCGGATTCATCGGTCTGGGCGCCATGGGCCAGCATATGGCCCGCAATCTGCATCGTGCCGGTCTGCTCACCGGTGTCTGGAATCGCACGCGGTCCAGATCGGAACAACTCGCGTCGGCAACCGGCTGCGCGATCTACGACTCGGCCGCCGCGCTTGCGGCCGAGTGCGATTTCATATTCACCTGTGTTTCAGCCGATGACGACCTGCTTTCCGTTATCGAAGCGCTGCGCCCTGGCCTCTGCAAAGGCGCGATCGTCGCCGATTGCTCGACCGTAGCAGCCGATACTGCGCGCCGTGCGGCCAGGCGGCTTGCGAGCGCAGGCGCGGCCCTGCTCGATTGTCCGGTCAGCGGCGGCGTCGAGGGCGCAAAGCATGCGACGCTCGCAATCATGTGCGGTGGCGATCCGGAAGTGTTCGAGCGCGCACGACCGGTGCTGGCGGCAATCGGGAAGACCGTCGCTCTGCTTGGCCCCACCGGTGCCGGCCAGGCTACCAAGGCGACAAACCAGATCCTGTGCGCAGGCGTCATCCAGGTCGTGGCCGAAGCCATGGCCTTCGCCAGGGCCGAGGGACTGCCGCTCGAGCAGGTGATCGAGGTGCTGGGCCAGGGCGCTGGATCAAGCTGGTACTTCGTCCACCGCGCGCCATTCATGGCGCGCGGCGAGTATCCGGCCGGCTTCCGCGTGCGGCTGCACGACAAGGACCTGCGCATCTGCCGCGACATGGCGGCGCGGCACGGAGCGAAGCTGCCGGTCATCGAGAGCACGCTCGCCGATTACGCACGGCTGCTGGAATCCGGGCACGGCGATGAGGACATCTCGACCATATACCGTCTGAAAGCGCCATTGTTCGCGGACGGGAAATGAACCGGTGAACGCAGAGCGCCGCGAACGCCCCGGCTTCTACCTCCCGGATTTCTGCGCGGCGCAAAGCGTACTGGCGGTTGTTCTGATTGCGGAACTGGTGGCGCTCTTCCTTACCCTCGCGCGCATCGGGATTTCCGCGCAATTCTGGACCGACCTCGCGCGCACCTCATTGTTCCTGCTCTGGGCAGGTATCGGCAGCGCTGTCGCGCTCTGCGCCGCGCGCGGCGCACTGTCCAGGCTCGACGTGCTGCGTGGCTCGCTGCTTGCGTTCTTGCTGTTGCTCGGCGTCACGGCGGTGGTGACCGAGGGCGCCTGGTGGCTCGCCGCCTCGGCGCAGCGGCTGCTCGGCGTCGCGGTCAATCCGCTGAGCGCCGATCACCTCGGTTTCCTGCTGCGCAATCTGGCCGTCTGCGGCATCGCCGGGGGACTCGCACTCCGCTACTTCTACGTCTCGCACCAGTGGCGGCGCAATGTCGAGGCGGAGGCGCAGAGCCGGGTGCGCGCACTGCAGGCCCGCATCCGCCCGCACTTCCTGTTCAACAGCATGAACACGATTGCGTCGCTGACCCGCACCAATCCGCGTGCCGCGGAAGAGGCCATCGCGGATCTCTCGGATCTTTTCCGTGCCTCGTTGCGCGAGCATCGCGAACGTATTTCCCTCGGCAACGAGATCGAGATCGCGCGCGCCTATGAGCGCGTCGAGCGACTGCGCCTGGGCGACAGACTGCGGGTCGACTGGCAGGTGGATGCGCTGCCGATGGATACGCCGGTGCCCGCCTTGTTCCTGCAGCCGCTGCTGGAAAATGCCGTCTTCCACGGCATCGAGCCGTTGGACAAGGGTGGCACGATCCGCGTGACCGGAAGACGCGAGGGAAAATCGGCGGTACTGACGATCGAGAACCCGCTCGCCCCCAGGCTCGTCGCACGCCGCACAGGTCACCAGATCGGCCTTGACAGCGTACGCCAGCGCCTGCAACTGATGTTTCAGGGCGAGACCGACTTCGAGGTTGTCGAAGGACCGGAGCGCTTCATCGTCACGCTGCGCTTCCCGCTGGGCGGGCCGGTCGAGTGAAGCTGCGCGTGCTGGTGGTGGACGACGAGCCGCTGGCGCGCGAGCGCCTTTCGCATCTGGTCGAGGAAATGGCGGATGCCGAGCTGGCGGGTGTCGCGGCGTCCGGCGAACAGGCCTTGATGCTCGCGGGTACCCTGCGCCCGGAGGTGGTACTTCTCGACATCCGCATGCCGGGGATGGACGGGCTCGAGGCTGCGCGACACCTGGCGCGCATGCCGCACCCACCCGCGGTGATCTTCACCACCGCCTTCGACGAGCATGCGCTCGCCGCCTTCGAGGTGCAGGCAGCGGGTTATGTGCTGAAACCGGTGCGGCAGGAGAAACTGGTGGAGGCGATCGCGCGCGCGCGGCAGCCGAACCGCGCGCAGCTGACGCGCATAGCCGATGGCGCCGGCGGCGGGCCGCGCACCCGGATCGCCGTGCGCACACGCGACCAACTGAAGCTGATCCCGGTGGAGAACATCATCTGCTTCACCGCGGAGCTGAAGTACACGACGCTGCGCCATGCAGGCGGCGATGAACTGATCGAGGAGCCACTGAAGGCGCTGGAGAATGAGTTCGCCGGCAGCTTCCTGCGCATCCACCGCAATTCGCTGGTTGCCCTGGCCCATGTCGAGGGCCTCGAGAAAGACGCCGAAGGCCGCCAGGTCCTGCGCTTGAGGAGTGGCGCCGGCACGCTGGCGGTCAGCCGGCGCCTCGCCGCGGAAGTAGCCAGGAAACTGAAGGAATGACGGGCGTTTCGGGACCGCTCTTGCGCTACGCCGCTACTGCATCGTCCCTGCGCCTGATGCCTCTCCAGCTTCTCATCGTGAACGCGCCGATCCCGGCCACGAACAGGAGCGCCACCACCAGTCCGCCGATCAGCGGCAGCTGACGCACCATCGAAAGCGCGACCAGCGCGAGCAGCAGGAACAGCACGCGCCAGCCGAGCGACCTGAACCGCGCCTCGCCCAGACGTTCCAGCGCCAGGTCGCCGACGAATAGCGCCGCGATCAGGTAGCCGAGCATCAGCAGCACCACGTAGCCGAAAATCATCATCAGCGCCAGCGGGATCCCGATGATGGTGACCATCAGGATCACGATGGCGAATGGCACGCCGATCAGCATGACGCAGCCGATGCCGGCGCTCTGCCACCACTCCCGGCGGATGATCGCGGAGGCCTCGCGGCTGAATGCCGGCAGGCCAAGTACCAGGATCGCGCCCAGCAGCAGGACGCCAAGCGAAAACATCGCGCCGCCGACGCGCGCGGCGCCACGCCCGAACTTCCTGAGGCCGCTGTCGCCATTGGTGACCAGATTCCTGACGCCTTGTCCGATCTCGGCCTGCGGGTCAAGGGAGAATGTGTCCCCGCTCCTGTAATCGAGCCGGCCCGCAATGCGCGCGTCCGGTCCGACGCGGATGTCCTCGCCGGCGATCTCGAGGTCGCCGCCGACGATGCCGTTGATGACGAGCGATTCGCCGTAGACCTGCAGGTCCCCGCCGACCTTGCCTTCCATCTCGACACTGCCGCCGGCGAGGGTTACGTTCTCGCGAAGTTCGGCACCGCGCACGACGCGGACCTTGCCGCCGGCCGCCGCCACGCGGCCCTCGACTTCGCCCTCGATCCGCAGATCGCCGCCGGCGGCATAGAGATGGCGTCCGACTGAACCCGTGATCGCCACTTCGCCGCCCGTCACGAAGGCACTGCCGCCGATGCGATCGTCGAGATTCACCCGGCCTGCGGCGAGGTAGACATTTCCGGGCACGTATTCATCGAGCGTGACCTGATCGCCCGCGCTCAGCCGACTGCCGCCAATCGTTGCCTGCGCGCTGTCTTCGGCCGAGGCTAGTCCTGCCAGCGCCAGCACCACTACCGGTACCGCTACCATGCAAATTCTGCTCACTGCCCAATCCTACGGCGTCCGCGGCGCATGGCACAAATGCGCTCCGCATTCCATTCCTGCTCCGGGTGTTTCCCGACGCTCAGTTCGTCTTTCTGCACCGCGAGCCGCGCGCCAACCTCGGCAGCATGATGGAAGCCTGGCGCTCGCGCGGCTGGGTGACCTACCAGAAGCTCGCGGGTTGGAACGGGCCCTGGTCGATGCTGCTGCCGCCCGGCTACGAGGACCTGATCCGAGATCCCGCGACGGAAATTGCGAAGCTGCTGGAGTTCGCGGGTCTCGCCATGGATGCGCGGCTCGCGGAGTACCTGTCGAAACCGCTGCCGCTGTCGCGGCACACGAAGACGCCGCCGCGCTCGGACAAGTGGCGACAGGATGAGGCGGAGATCGAGCGGGTGATGCCGGGGCTTGCGGAGGTCAACGCGAAGGTAGCGTTCTGGGGCGCTGAGTAGATCCAAACTGTCTCGACGAATGTGCGCGTGATCGAATAGCGCTTCGCAGCCCGTTTCCTTTCGTCCACTGCGCCGAAGTAGAAAACGCGCGCGGCTACGCCAAGGCAAAGTCCGCCGAATCACGACCCTGCAAGATGGAAGGCCGAACCGACGCCTTCTGAGAAATGGCCAGAGCGATCGACCGACGATGAAGAGGACTAGGACCTGGACGAACCCGAAAGCAATGGCCGCCAACGCAAGGCGCACGCTGAGGCCCGTCATGGACCACCCCAACGCATTGTTATTGACCCGGCGTGATTGCAGTTGACCTACGCAGCGTACTTGATCAGTCGGCGCTCGAAGTACTTCCGCACGCGGGCCGGCGACTTCTGGATGCGGCGCGAGTGGCCGAGCATCTGACGTTTCAGTTGCGCCTGGTCCCGCGCCGGAATATCGCGCTGGATCGCGCCCTTGAGATCGCCATTGAAGTACTCGCTCGGATTGAGCTCCGGCGTGTACGGCGGCAGGTAGAACACCTCGATCGTCTTGCGGTGGGCCGTGAGCCAGTCCTTGACCGACCTCGCCTCGTGCACGTTGAGGTTGTCGAGGATCAGGAATACTTTGCGGCGGGTATCCTTGGTCAGCCGACGCATGAGCACGATCAAGCGCTGCGGGGTGATCCCGCCGGCATAGATCATGAACCGCACCTTGCCCTGGTTGGCCACCGCCGCAATCAGCGACAGGCTCCTGCGGCCTGCCGGAATCTTGATCAGCGGCGTCTGTCCGCGCGGCGCATAGGCACGGCGCGCGGCCTTCTGCGGCGTATAACCCCAGCGCGACAAATACTCGCCCACGCCGCGAATCGACAAACGCACGCCAAAGCGAACTCGCATCAGCGCGCGCACTGCCACTCGCGTCCACAGCGCAAACGGCAACTTCAGTTGATCCGGAAACTTGCCACAGATCGGTCGCTGCGCTTCGCGTTCGTCCTTCGCGGACAACGCCCGCTTCGAGCCCTGCGGTCGGCCGCCCCGTGGCAACGCTTCCAGCGCCTCGGGCCGCTCCGCGAATCACTTCAGCAACGTCGAGCAGTAGGTCCGTGCACGGTCCTTTCTCGCCATCGCCGCACTCTGCATGATGTTCGGGCAATGTCAATTAGTTTTATGCCGAGTCAATAGCTGCCTTCCCTAGACTGGCCGGCGATGCCCATGGTCTGGCATGACTTCAAGCTGTGGCCCTTCGATTTCTTTGACCGCGATCCGGCGCTGAACACGAGTCGCGAGCCGTGATCGCCGGCCGCACTTCCCATTTCGCCGCAGAGGTCTATGATGATTGCCCCGCAAGGGCGGGCGGCCTGTCCGCCGCGTGGCTGGATTCGGTTTGATAATCAATAAATTAGGGGGTCTCATGCGTGGACGTACATTGATCCTGGTTGCGGCGGCTTGTGCTGCGCTCGCCGCAGGTTGCGCGAAACCGGCACCGGAAGCACCGGCAATTGATCTGGCCGCCGAGGCGCAGGCCGTGCGCGATCGCTCGGCTGCGTGGCTGCAGTTGGCGCAAGCCAAAGACACCGCCGGAATCGTCAACGGTTCCTACACCTCGAATGCGGTCACCATGTTCGACGGCAATATCCGCAAGGGGTCGGCCGAAATCCAGGCCGGGATGGATGCAGAAAACGCCGAGGCTCCAAATTCGTCGATCACCTGGTCCACGACCGACGTCCAGGTCGCGCAGTCCGGTGAACTCGCCTATGAACTCGGCACCTTCACCTTCGATCCGGACGGCGCTGAACCGAAACCGGCTGTCTCCGGCGAATTCGTGACCGTGTGGACCAAGGTGGATGGCAACTGGCGTGCGGCGGTGGATGCTGGCACGGCGCGCAAGGCAGCTGAAACTCCGGCCCAGTGAGTCTGGCTCCCGTTGAACCGCCCAGGCTGCATCACGGCCTGCGGCGGTTCGACGTGATTTCGCTGACGGTCAACTCGATCGCCGGCCGTGTTCGCCGGATGGAATGACATCCCGACGACCGCGCCGCAGCAACCGAATGGCCTGACCGTTGCCTGCAAATTCTGCTCACTGTTCATTCCTGCGGCCTTCCCGACGCATGGCACAATGGCCTCATGTCCGGGGAGATCCGTATCGCGACGCGGCGCAGTCCGCTTGCCCTGTGGCAGGCCGAGCACGTGGCCGCACGCCTGGCTGCCGCCCACCCCGGCCTCGCGGTACCTCTGCTGCCGATCGTGACCGAAGGCGACCGCATCCTGGACCGGGCGCTCGCCAGTGCCGGCGGCAAGGGCCTGTTCATCAAGGAACTCGAGACCGCGATCCTCGCCGGCCAGGCCGATATCGCGGTGCATTCGATGAAGGACGTACCGGCGGTGCTGCCCGATGGCATGGTGATCCAGGCGGTACTGGAGCGCGCGGATCCCCGCGATGCATTCGTTTCAGGCCGGCATGCCAGATTCAGCGACCTGCCGCAACGCGCCTGCGTCGGCACCTCGAGCCTGCGCCGTCAATCCCAGCTCATGCGCGCGCGACCCGACCTTGCGATCGCGGTGCTGCGCGGCAATGTGCAAACGAGATTGCGAAAGCTGGATCAGGGAGAGTTCGCGGCCATCATCCTCGCGACCGCCGGTCTCGACCGGCTGCAACTCGGCGCGCGCATTGCCGAACGGCTGGCGCCGGAGACCATGCTGCCGGCCGTGGGACAGGGCGTGATCGGCATTGAATGCCGTAGCGCGGATGCGCGCGTTTGCTCCTTGCTGGCGCCGCTCGATCATGCCGCCACGCGCCACTGCCTGGAGGCGGAGCGCGCCTTTGCGGCGCGGCTCGGCGGCAGCTGCCAGTCACCGATCGCGGGTCACGCGACCCTTGACGGTGCCCGCATTGAGCTGCGCGGTTTCGTCGGCTCGCCTGACGGCAGCCAGGCCTATGAAGATCGTATCACCGGTCCCGCGAGCGATGCGGTGAAGCTCGGCACTGCGCTCGCCGAGCGCCTGCTCGCGGCCGGGGCGGAGCCGTTGCTGAAGTCGCTTGCGATGGAAACCGGACACTGACATGGCCCGGCTGACGGGCATCGGCGTTCTGGTGACGCGGCCCGAGCACCAGGCACAGCATCTGTGCCAGCTGATCGAGGCCGAGGGCGGCACTGCGGTACGCTTTCCGGCCCTTGCGATCAAGCCGCGCGCGGACCGTGCTGCGGTGCGCGCCGCGGTCGGGCCCGCGGATCGCTACGACCTGGTGATCTTCATCAGTGCCAATGCCGCGCGATACGGGGTCGATCTGCTGGAGCAGCGCCGCGACATCAGGCTCGCGGCACTCGCCGCGCCTACCGCTTCCGCCCTGAACTCGGCCGGCTACCGTGTGTCGCTGATGCCGGCCGACGGCGCCGACAGCGAGGCCCTGCTCGCGATGCCGCAGCTCGCGCACATGAGCGGGCAGCGTGTGCTGATCGTGCGCGGTGTCGGCGGACGCGAGTTGCTCGCTGAAACGCTGGTCGCGCGCGGCGCACATGTGCAGTACGCCGAGGTCTACACCCGCGAACCCGCGCATCCGAGCCCAGGAGTACAGTCGCAGGTGGAGCAGCTCTGGCGCCAGGGCGGTGTGCGCGCCTACTCGGCCACCAGCGTGGAACTGCTGGAGGCGCTGGTGGGAATCGTCACGCAGCGCTGCCGCGAATTGATGGATTCCACGGCCATCCTGACCGGTTCGCGCCGCGTTGCCGACGCGGCGATCCGCCTCGGGCTTGGATCGCCGCTGATACTGGCGGATGGGCCGGACGACGCGGCATTGACAAGCGCCCTGGTGCGCTGGCGCGAATCCACCCCGCGGCCCTAGACGCCGCAGCGCTAGGCAGGCGCGTAATCGAAGGAGTCGATATAGATGCGCTCGGGGTCGGCGCCCTGGGCGGGCAATGCCGCGCGCACAGCGTCGATCATCGCGGGCGGCCCCGCCGCGTAGATGTCGAAGCCGGCAAGGCCAGCGACTTTGCGGATCACGGCCTCGTGAACCAGGCCGGATTCGTGCGGCGCACCGCTGTTCTGGTCCGAAAGCACGGACGTGTAGCGGAATTGCGGGTGGCTTGCCGCAAGCGCGCTGAGCCACGCGTCCTCGTAGAGATCGGCTGCAGTGCGCACCCCCCAGAACAGCGTGACGTCGCGCCTCGCCTCGCTCTCCAGCACCTGGCGGATCATCGCCTTGAGCGGCGCGTAGCCGGTGCCGCCGCCGATCAAGAGCAGCGGCCGCCCGCCGGGCCGGTAGATGAACTGCCCCAGCGGGCCTTCTATCCGGAGCAGCGCGCCTTCGGTCAAGGTCGTGAACACGAGCTCGGAGAAGGCGCCGCCCGGCGCGCGGCGCACATGCAACTCCAGCAGCGCCGAGTCACGCGGAGGATTGGCAAGCGAGAAACTGCGGCGGCGCTCTCCCGCGAGCATGATGTCCACGTACTGCCCGCACTGCCAGGTGAATGGCTCGACTGCCGGCAGGCGCAACCACAGGCCCATTACGTCCTGCGCGAGCGGCCGCATCCCTTCGATCCGGGCCGGCAGGCTCCGGACCTCGACCTCCGAGACATGCCGGATGTCGCGGATTTCGATCTCGAGCTCATCGAGCGCGCGCGCCTGGCAGATCAGCGCATAGCCATCCGCCTCCTCTTCCGCGCTGATGCCGGGCGGACGGCCATGTGGATACGCAGTGCGGCCCCTGAGCACGCGCACGCGGCAGGTGCCGCAGGAGCCGCCCTTGCAGCTGTGCGGCAGGTTCAGGTGTACGCGCAGCGCCGCGGACAGCACGGGTTCGTCGCCCCGCGCCTCGAACTCCCGGCCTGTCGGCACCAGCCTGACTCTCACGCGGCTATTATGGGGTTGCTCGAGCTGCGGTTTCCCGGTCTCATTTGGCACCAGTGTGACAGCGACACAATCGACAGACAGCCGCCCGCGGACATTCGTCATTGCCGGCCTCGGCTATACGGGCACGCGCGTGGCGCAGCGGCTGGAGCCGCAGGGGCAGGTAATCGGCCTCGGCAGGAAACCCCACGCCTTCGATTTCGCGCCGCCATTCGACGTGATTTACCTGGTGCCGCCGCCTTCCACCGGGATAAGCGACCCCCGGCTCGAGCACTTTCTCGCGGCATTGCCGGAAGCACCCGGACGCATCGTCTATATCAGCACGACCGGTGTCTACGGCGATGCAGACGGCGGGACGGTGACCGAGGACACTCCGCCGGCGCCGATCACGAATCGCGCGCGCCGCCGGCTGGCGGCCGAGACCGCGCTACGGGCGTGGTGCGAGCCGAAAAACGTTGAATGGGTGATCCTGCGCGTCCCTGGCATCTATGGCCCCGGCCGCCTGCCGCTCGAGCGGCTGCAACGCAGCGCGCCTGCGCTTGCCGAAGCCGAGGCCAGCCCCGGGAACCGGATCCACGTGGAGGACCTCGCCGATATCTGCGTCGCGGCCCTGCTGCAACGCCAGGCCTGCAACCGCATTTACAACGTCGGCGACGGCGATCATACATCGAGCACCGCATTTCTGATGCTGGTCGCAAGTGTCGCGGGCCTGCCCGAGCCGCCACAGTTGCCGATGTCGAAACTGGTGGAGCTGACGTCAGACACCGGCATTTCGTTCCTGGATGAATCGCGGCGCGTGGATACGACGCGGCTGCGGCAGGAGCTCGGCTTCAGGCCGCGCTTTCCAACCGCGGAGGCTGGCATTCGGGCGAGTCTTACGGCATGAGAAGCGTGCTGCCCGTCGTACGCCGTGCTTCCAGGTCGCGGTGCGCGCGCGCGGCATCCGCGAGCGTATAGGTCTGGCCGATGTGGACCTTGACCCTGCCGGCGCCGACGATCTCGAACAGCTCGCGCGCGCCACGTGAGAGTTCGGACGATTTTGCGATGTAGTGAAAGAGCACCGGCCGCGTCAGGTACAGCGAGCCGCGCCTGGAGAGTTCCAGCGCCGAGAATGGCGCCACCGGTCCGGAGGCATTGCCGAAGCTGACCATCAGGCCGCGCGGCTTCAGGCAATCGAGCGAAGCGAAGAATGTGTCCTTGCCGACGCCGTCATAGACCACCGGCACGCCGCGTTTCCTCGTGATTGCGCGGACCCGCGCGACCAGGTCCTCGCGCGAACCGACGATGACTTCGGCTGCGCCATATTCGCGCGCAAGCTGCGCTTTCGCATCGCTGCCGACGACCGCGATGACCTTCGCGCCCAATGCCGTCGCCCATTGCAGGGCAATCAGCCCGACACCGCCGGTTGCGGCATGCAGCAGGATCGGCTCATTCTTCTTCACCCGATAGCAGCGCCGCAGCAGGAACCAGGCGGTCAGGCCTTTCAGCATCATGGCCGCCGCCTGCTGGTCGCTGATCGAGTCGGGCAGGCGCACGACGCGATTGGCGTCGATGACGCGCTCCATTGCGTAGGCCCCGGCGGTATTCCCGGCATAGGCGACGCGGTCGCCGGGCTTGAACAGCGTGACGCTCCGCCCCGCTTCGACGACGACACCCGCCGCCTCGCGCCCGAGCGCTGCCGGCAGTTTCGCCGGGTAAAGCCCGGTGCGTTCGTAGGTATCGATGAAATTGACGCCGATTGCGGTGTGGCGGATGCGCAGCTGGCGCGCGCCGAGCTTGTCAGCAGGAACTATCTCCAGCTGCAGCACTTCGGGCCCGCCGTATTCGTGAAAACGGATCGCGCGGCTCATGGCAGCGGATGATTCGCGAAGGCGAGATCGGCAACCGGCCGGCCGCCGATCAGATGCTCCTGGATGATGCGCTCAATGTTCTCGGGGGTCGCGCGCCGGTACCAGGTGCCTTCCGGATAGACCACCATGATCGGCCCCTCGCGGCAGATGCGCAGGCAATCGGCACGGGTGCGCAGCACGCCGCCCTCTGCATCGGCGAGACCGACCTCGCGCAGCCGGCGCTTGAGGTACTTCCAGGACTCCTCGCCGACTTCCTTCGGCGCACAGTCACCGTGGGTGCAGAACAGCACATGGCGGCGCGCGCCGCTCAATGCCATCTTCGCGATCGCCGCCTCGACCGATTCGGATTTCGGGTTTTCCGCGCGCCGGTTCAAAGTGCCGCCTCGTCGGTTTCGCTGGTACGGATCCTGAGCACGCGCTCGATATCCGTGATGAATATCTTGCCGTCTCCGACCTTGCCGGTGCGGGCGGCGCCGATGATCGCCTCGGTCACCTGGTCCACCAGGTCGTCGCGCACCGCCACCTCGATGTGCGTCTTCGGCACGAAATCCACCACGTATTCCGCCCCGCGATAGAGCTCGGTGTGGCCGCGCTGGCGCCCGAAGCCCTTCACCTCGGTGACGGTCATGCCGGAAATGCCGATATCGGACAGCGCGGCGCGCACGTCGTCGAGCTTGAAGGGCTTGATGATGGCGGTGACGAGCTTCATCGACTGCTCCGGCGCATTGGCGGGCCACCCGCGTTTCAGGATGCAGATTCTATGCCGAGATCGCGCCGCGAGGTTAATCAGTCGTTTGCAGAACCGCGGAAACGAACGCACCGGCATATGCCGCGCCTGTCGCTGTGCACCGCAGGAATAATGAACTTTAGCGCAGATTACCGGCGAGTCGGCCTGCCCTGGTCCCGATAGTTTCATCGTGACGCCCGCAAGGATGACGGGCACGAATCGGAGGCCAGGCAATGGAAATGCCTATCTCGTGGCGCTACCTAGGCGCATTGATTGCCATCTTGTTTGCGCTGACTGCAGATATCGCCGACGCGGCGGTCGGGCGTACAGCGGGCGCAGCTTCGGTTTCACCAGACGGCGAGGCCGTTTATTCGATACCTCTGGAGCTGCCGCCCGGCACCAATGGCATGACTCCGGCCCTGTCGCTGGAGTATCACCATCGCAGTATCGTCGGGTTGCTCGGTATCGGCTGGAATATCGGCGGCCTGTCGCAGATTGCACGTTGCCCGCGAACCATCGTGCAGGACGGGATCGCGTCTCCGGTCACGCTGACCGATGTGGATCGCTTCTGTCTGGACGGCCAGCGACTGGTCGTCACGAATGGTGTCGCTTACGGTGCCGCCGGCGCCGAATACCGAACGGAAATCGAATCATTTGCGCGCATCCGCTCGTATCCAGGCTCGGGCCACGGTCCCCAGTATTTCGTGCTCGAGGCTCTCGACGGCCGCGTATTCGAGTACGGTGCGACGGCCGATTCCCGGATTGACGGCAGCAGCGGTGCAGGCAATGCAGCGAACCTGGCCCGCACCTGGGCGCTGAATCGAATTCGCGATCGATCTGGCAATGTAATCGATTTCGAGTACTTCGAAGACATCGCGAACGCCAGCTTTCGAATCACGGCGATCCACTACAACTCCAATCCCGGCGCCGGGATTCCAGCTTCGCACCGGGTCTCGTTCAACTACGAGACGCGCCCGAACAACGAGATCGATGTCGCCTATGTCGCCGGCATGGGCATCCGCCAGATCGTGCGGCTCAGTCGAATTGAAGTGCTCTACAACGGCGCCATCCTGCGGCGCTACGATCTCGGCTACGACGCAGCGCTTTCCGCCGGTGGACGCAGCCGGCTGGCATCGATACAGCAATGCGGCGCCGGCGGCAGCGACTGTTTCAGCGCTACCAGCTTCACGTGGCAGGACGGCATGCCCGGCCTCGGAGCCGCGGCCGGGTTCCAGGCGGCGATCCCGGGACTGGCTTCCTGGCCCGAGCATTGGCTTTGGACAATGGCCGACATCAACGGCGATGGCCGCGGTGATTTCATCTGGGCGGGCGGCACGACTGCCACCGCCATGACGCTGCGATTTCGGCTCGGCCAGGCGGGAGGCGGTTTCGGCCCGGAAGTAGCGACAAAGATTGCCGTGCCATACGGAATCGGGGCTCCGTTCGACTACAACGGCGACGGTCGAGCCGATCTCCTGATGCTGTCCGCAGCACGCCGATGGACCATCCTCCCTGGAGGAGCGGCAGGTTTCAGCGCGCCGCTCACAACCGCTTTCTCGGCCGGACCGCAGCTCGTTGACTACCGCGGCGCGGACATGAATGGGGACGGGCTTGGCGACCTCGCCTGGTCCGAAATTCCGGCCTATACAGGCAACAGCCTGATCGTACGGGTGCGCTACGCCCTGCCAGGCAGTGGATTTGCCGAAAACGCGGTGACGCTGTACGAGCAGGCTGCAGTCACAGGATATGACACTCCAGAAGGGGGCACTTTTCTCGGCCGGGCCGGCCAGCGTATCGATCTCGATGGAGACGGCGCCGAGGACCTCCTGATGAACGAGAGGTACACAATCGCGCGCATCTCCGCAAACGCCGTCGCCATCGATTACTTCGACGGCGCCTTCCCGGGCGCCGGATTTGCCGACATCAATGGCGATGGCTGCACCGATCTTGCCTATACGCATTACACCGGATCACTGCGCGTCCGCATCAGCGGTTGCAGCGTGGGCTGGTCCGGCCCGGAACTCGCGGCAGCGGGATTGACCGGCGGCGCGCAGAACCTCGGTCATGACTGGAACAGTGACGGCAGGGATGATCTCCTGCTTTCAGGCGCGAGCAACTGGATCGTCGTGCTGTCAAATGGCGATTCACTGGCGCCGGCCATGAGCACCGGGATTCCAACCAGCGGCGCCACTACGGCACTCGCAGTCGATGCAAATGGAGACGGTCTCGCCGATCTAGTCACCCGCGCTGGCAGTCTGTTCTCGGTCCGGCTGCGCAATGGGCTAAAGCCGGATCTTCTGCTCTCGGCCACCGACGGCTTCGGTGTCACCGCGTCATTCTCGTATCGGCCGCTGACCGACGGAGCGGTCTACGTGCGCGGATCCGGCGCCGTCTATCCCGAGCAGGACCAGCAATCGTCCGCATACGTCGTCTCCGAATTGAGGTCAACGGATGGAACCGGCCTCGGATCGACGAATGCAACCCGCTTCAGTTACCAGGGCCTGCGCCGTCATCTTCTCGGCCGCGGGATCCTCGGATTCGCAAAACGCACGAGCGTGGACACGACACTTGGCATCGAAACGCAAGCCGAGGAAACCCGGCGGCTTGACTTCCCCTACACCAGTCTGCCGACACTGGTAGTCGTGCGTCAGGGTTCCGGCGCCACGATCAGCGCAACGACTTATTCCTGGGCCGCGCTGACTCTCGGCAGCGGCCCTGGTTTGCGTCATTTTCCATATGCGTCGGCGGCATCGCAGAAGCACTACGAAGTTGGCGGACTTTACGACGGAACCGAAATCGCGACGACGACACGCAGGGTCGCTGCAATTGACGCGACATCCGGCGTCGTGACCGACGAGACTACGACGATTACCGAAGCCTCGGGTGGCACCAGCGCCGGCTCATCCAGGATTCTCCGGGCGCTTCAGACCTCGCTGCTGAACGACACGACGAACTGGTGCCTTGGACGGCCGCAGAACATCCAGGTCACGGCGAGCCACAGTTTGCCCGGCGGCGCGGCGATTAACCGCAGTCTTAGCCAGAACTGGGACGGCCTCAAATGCAGGCCTACCCAGCGGCGCATTGAACCCGGCAACAGCCAGTGGCAGGTGACCCTCAGCCTCGCGTATGACGCTTTCGGCAATCCCGCGAGCCGGTCGGTGACTGGCATCGGCATGAGTGCTCGCACCAACAGCATCAACTGGGGCAGCCGCGGACAGTTGCCGGTCAACGCGACGAATGCGCTGTCACAGGCAACCACGATGACCTGGGATCACGGCCTCGGCCTGCCGATCGCAATGACCGACGCCAATGCACTGACCGTGTCATGGTCCTACGACGCTTTCGGGCGACCGACGCGGGAGACGCGGCCGGACCAGACCATCACGCAGTTATCGCGCGCGAATTGCACGGGTGGCTGCGACTCCAGGACGCAATATCAGATCGCACTGAAGGATCTTGACAGCGCCGGCGTCACACAAGGCCTGACGACGATCGATGTCGATCAGCTCGGACGTGCATTCCGGTTCGCATCGCGCCAGCCGGGCGGTGGCAGCACTGTCATCAGCATGGACGCGGACGCGCGCGGGCGGATGGCTCGCCTGTTCCTTCCAGTCTGGCAAGGCGGTTCGCCGGGCGGTTACTGGCAGTTTGACTACGACTCGCTCGACCGACCGGTTGTTGCGTCGCTCCGCTCGTCGAATGGCCAGGCATTTCGCACGGCAGGCTGGCGCTACGACGGGCATATCGTGACCCGAACCGATCCGCTTGGGCACATGACGACCGAAACACGCAATGCCTGGGGAGATATCCTCCAGACAGGTGATGCCGCAGGTGGCAGTACCCGCTTTGAATACGATGCTTTCGGGCGACTCCTCCAGGTGCGTGATGCGCTCGACTATGTAGTCGATTCGGTCATCTACAACGCGCGCGGCATGAAGCTCGCCCAAACCGACATGGACCTCGGCAGCTGGACATTCACGCCAAATGCGCTCGGCGAGATCGTCTCGTTACGTGATGCCAGGTCCCAGGTCTCCACATTCACCTACGACAGGCTTGGCCGCCAGACCGCTCGCAGCACACCCGATGGCACGATCAGCTGGACCTGGGGCGCTTCAGCAACCAGGCGAAATATCGGCCGGCTCGCAGCAATCTCGGGGCCCGGCTATTCGGAGAGCCTGACGTACGACCTCTACGGGCGGCCCGCGACGCGGACGATCACCTCAGACGCAAGTTATCGCTACGACTATTCATACAACGGCCAAGGGTTGCTCGATTCACTGACCTATCCTTCCACCGGCTCCGGTGGCCGATTCAAACTTGGTTACGAGTACGAATCCGGCCAGCTGGTGCGTATCAGGAATGCCAACGCGGCTGCCACGTCCTATTGGCGGCTCAATGCCCTTGACGCGGCCGGGAATGTCATCGACGAGACGCTGGGTGCCGCGACCCGCGTCGTCACGGGTTTTGACCCGGTGAGCGGCGTCATGGATTACCGGCAAGCAAGCGCCGGCAGCACCGTGATCCAGGATTTGAGCTACAACTGGGACGCGAATGACAACCTGACCCGACGCGAGGACCACGGGCAGGGCCTGACCGAGGATTTCCGCTACGACTCCCTGGATCGGCTCGATGATGTACGGCAAAACGGCGCGATCAGCCTGGATCTCAGTTATGACCCGATAGGCAACATCACTTGGAAATCCGATGTCTGCCCAACCGCAGCGCCGTGCTTTGGCTATCACCCGAGCCGCAAGCACGCAGTCATCTCTGCCGGAGGGAGGTCGTACGGTTACGATGCAAACGGCAACATGACGAGTCGCGACGGCGCGTCAATCAGCTGGACCAGTGATGACCTGCCCAGCACGATCGCCGGCTCGAGTGGCAACAGCAGCCAGTTCTGGCATGGACCCGCGGGCAATCGCTGGAAGCAGGTAGCAAGTCACGACGGCACGACTGAACTGACGATTTACGCCGGCGAGCTGATGGAGAAAGTGACGCGCGCCGGTGTGACGACCTGGCGACATTACATCCTGGGGCCCACCGGCACGGCGGCTTTGCACCTGCGCTACAGCAATGGCGCAGCGGCCACAACGCGCTACCTGACCCACGATCATCTGGGCAGCACCGACAAGCTGCTGGACGCGACCGGCAAGATACTCGTGGCGGAGAGTTTTGGCGCTTTCGGTGCCCGGCGCGGCGCGGACTGGGACGGAGCGCCAGGCATCACGGACCTTGCCGTCATTTCCGCGAATACGCGCGACGGTTACACCGGGCACGAGCATCTCGACAATCTTGCACTGATTCACATGAATGGGCGGGTCTACGACCCGCGCATTGGCCGCTTTCTCAGTGCCGATCCGTATGTACCAGCTCCATACTCCGGGCAGAGCCTGAATCGCTACGCGTACGTATTCAACAACCCGTTGAGCTTCATCGATCCGAGCGGTTTCGATCCGGAGACTCCCTGCGTTGAGGCGCCTTCCGGCCGCTGTGCCCGGATAACGGTGATCGGAGCCCGCCGGTCCGATTTCCTGCGTTTTGTCGGTGGTGCCGGCTTCGCCCAGGCGGAATCCGCCTCCCAACGCGACCCCTGCGGCCAGGACAGCAACGCACTCGCCTGCGCGATGCAGCAGGGCCGGAGCGGTTTCCCCGCAGGCGTGGTGCTGACTGCTGGCTCAGCAGCGGACTCAACGCTGTCGCGGAGTACTGCCGCCGATATCCTTCAGGGCGCCGCCGCTCGACTCGGGAATCTTGCATTCAATTCGGCGCCGGTAATGTGGCTGTTCGATGCGGACCCGGCCTTCGAATGGTTCCCGGTGCCGAATTCCTCTGCCGGGACCAGCGGAGCTACACTCGGCAACGTCGGTTACCTGCTCGGTGGTGCTGCCGGCATCATACGCAGGGGCGGTGCGCATCTGATCGCCGCCAGCCCGAGCAAGACTGCGCGTGGATTACAGGGAACTGCGAAATACCCCGGGATTGATCGTTTCAGGGACATATCGCTCAAGAAAGGTACCGTAATCTTCGGTGGCTACCCTGGTCAGTCCGCTTTCTATACGACTGCCAGCGCGCTCCGCCGGTCCGGAAACAGTGCATCAGCACTTTTCGACGGGTTACAGGTCCTGCGCCACAGAAATCTAGGATACCGCACGAGATTTGCCGCGTACGAAGTCTTGGAGGACACGCCGGCCGCTTTCGGACTTGCGATCGCCAATGTCGACAACGGGGCTGGATGGCTGCCACAGGTCGTAGTACCCTCGTTCCAGACCACGTTACGATACCTCGCCGATTTCCCGCTTGCGCCGTGATAATGAAAATCAGTGTCACCGACGGGTCTGTCACTTTTGCCGCAGGCGTTGTCGCCCCGGATTTAGACCGCAGCGCATTTCTGAAGACGCCAATAGGCAGTGCGGCAAAACAAATGCTGGCCAACGCGAACGTCGTCAACTTCGACATCAGTCCGGAACCCGGATTGACCGGCACCGTCACGTTCAAGAATGATCGCCTGCGGAGAGTCTGCTTGCTGATGCGCATCCCGACCGACGACTCGGGCGAGTGGACCGAGGAGCTGGAGCTTGGACGAAAACTGAAACATGACGAATGGCTGCGCTCGCAGCTCGGCGTGCCACCATATGAATATCCCTGGGGAAGTGTGGCGTCCGAATACGATCCGCGCGGCTGCGTCAGCGATATCATCGTGAGCTATTCGGACTGACACCGTGAATGAGCGCACTGATCTGGCCGCGAATGAGACCAGCCTTCTCGGCACCTGGAGCATGAAGGCGGACAAGATCGTTGCGGATGCGGCGTGCAGGAGGATCGAGTGGCTGATCATCAATCAGCTCGTGCAGCTCGGCTCCGATGCATCCGGATGGGATGAGTTGTATCGCGACCCGGATGACGGGCGGCTGTGGGAATTGACCTGGCCGCAGTCGGAAATGCATGGCGGCGGCCCGCCGCGCCTGAGCTGCCTGACTGCCGACGCAGCGCGCGGCAAGTACGGGCCTGTCGTAGACAGCTAGGGCCGGTTGTCGGCCAGTTCCTCCAGCGCTTCGCTCGCCGTCTCGCCGACTGCCGGATCGCTGTCGTAGACTGCCTGGCGCAATGCGGCCTCGGCTTGCGGCCCGCCGACTTCGCCAAGCGCGTCCACCGCATCCATGCGAATGCGCCGATCGCTGTCGGCGAGCGCAACCACCAGCATCCTGGCGGCGTCCTCACCACCGAGACTCACCAGTGATCTCACGGCCGCCTCGCGCACCCGCGGGTCCGGATCCATCAGCGACTGACCGATCACGGTGGCATCGCCGGCGCCGCCGGCATCGGCCAGCGCGTAGACCGCTTCGCGCCGGACCCCGGCGTCGGGATCATTCAATGCGACGCTCGCGAGCACCGGCACCGCCTGCGCGCCTGCCTCGCCGGCAATCTCCATGACAGCCAGTTCCCTTGCGCGCCCCGCGTCCGCTCTCGGCTGCGTGGCTGCAGGCAAAGCTGGATCTGCCGAGGCTGCTGCCCGTGACGCTTGCACAACAGGGGGTGCTTCCGCCTGGAAGCACCCCCCGATCAGCAATAGCGCTCCGATCAGCCCAAAGCGCATGTGGCCTTGCATCAGTCGCCCTCTGCTTCGGTCAGGAAGCAGCTCTCGACGGCAGTCTGATTGCCATTATCGAGCTTGGCGATGATCTCGAACTTCAGCTCGCCTTCCGCCAGGTCGGTGAAATCCTCCGGCAGTTCGAAGGAAGTCACGTGGCTCGGCAGGACCGCGCTGACCTTGAGCACTTCCGGTGTCGCGTCTTCGCGCTCGATCTCCGCGACCAGTTCATACTGCTCCACCTCGACCGGCTCGCCTGGCGTGCCGATCGTCGGGTGAGACATCGTCACCGCCGACCAGGAGATCCTGTAGGGCCCCTCTTCGATGACGGGAAGTTCGCCGTCGCAACCGTCCGCTGCCCCTGCACCATTGATCATGACATCAGCGGGCGGAGCGGCCATGACATGCGAAACCTCGACCTCGGCCTCCAGCTCATCGCCTTCCAGCGTCTCGCCCGAGATCTCGTAAACGCCCTCGGGAAACCGCTTGAAGAACTTCTCTGGCGCCAGTTCGTCGAAGGTCGGCTCGGCGCTTTCGAAGAAGATCTCTGTCAGGCCCTGCTTGCGCAGCTTGCCTCGGACCAGGACGTCCAGCAGCTTCATTTCTTTCGGATCCTCGATCTCGAGTCTTTTCCAGGCGTCCCCATCGATCAACCCGTGAAAGCCGAGGTCGCCGTCGGTGTTATTCAGTTCGAAGTAGAGCCGTGCCTCCGAAAACGGCAGCTCCAACCCGTCATCATCATCCTCATCGCTGCTCGCCGGCGCGGCGACTCCCATCGCCAGCGCGGCGATCGCGCATGGAAGCAGCTTGATATTTCTGGTATTTGTCTTCATCCGTAGCACTCCTGACAATTCCAATCCACACTAATAGACGCGGCTCGCGCGAAAATCCTTCGCGGATGCAATCCGGTATAAAGTAATGGCGAGACCCCGCGGGCAGGACTCCATGCAGGACACCATCATCGTCGTGGGCGCCGGTCATGCCGCTGCGCAGGTCGTGGACAGCCTGCGCCGCGAGGGCTTCGGCGGGCGCATAGTGATGGTCGGCGAAGAGCCGAATCTGCCCTATCAGCGCCCGCCGCTATCGAAGAAGTTCCTGGCGGGCGAAATGGAGGCCGAGCGCCTGCCGATCCGGCCCGCGAGTTTCTACGAGAGCATTCACTGCGAATTGCTGCTCGGGAATGCGGTTACGGGCGTCGACACCGGCAGGCACGAACTGAAGCTCGCCGACGGCAAGCGTCTCGGCTACGGCAGGCTGGTGCTGGCGGTTGGCGGCCACGCGCGGCCGTTGCCGGTGCCTGGCGCCGCGCTGGCCGGTGTGCATGTCTTGCGCACGATGGCGGACGTCGATGCGATCCGTGCGGCCGCCGTTCCGGGCGCACGCGTCGTGATCGTCGGCGCCGGTTATATCGGCCTCGAGTGCGCCGCGACGTTTCACAGGCTGGGCCTCGAGGTCACGGTCATCGAGATGATGGAGCGCGCGATGAGCCGCGTCGTCGCGCCGGAGATGAGCCGCTTCTATGCCGGTGAGCACGTGGCGCACGGCGTCTCGATACTGGTCGGCAAGCGGGTCAGCGCCTTCTCGGGCGACGGGCAGGTCAGGGCCGTTGAGTGCAGCGATGGCACGCGCGTGCCCGCCGGCCTGGTGTTGATCGGCATCGGGCTGGTGCCGAATACGGGCCTCGCAGAGACCGCCGGGATCCACTGCGACGACGGCATCGCGGTGGACGAATACTGCCGCAGCAGCGACCCCGATATCTACGCGATCGGCGACTGCTGCAGCCACCCGAGCCCGCGCTACGGCCGCCGCATCAGGCTCGAGTCCGTCGACAACGCCTTCGAGCAGGCGCGCACGGCGGCGGCCAATATCTGCGGCCGGAAACTGGTGCACGACAAGACGCCGTGGTTCTGGTCCGACCAGTACGAGCTGAAACTGCAGATCGTGGGGCTGTGCCAGGGCTATGACATGGTCGTATTGCGCGGCGACCCGGACAGCCGCGCCTTCAGCTGCTGCTACCTGCGCGATGGCGAGCTGATCGCGCTCGATGCGGTCAACCACGCCAGGGATTTCATGGCCGCGCGCAAGCTGATCGGCGAGCATGCAAGACCCGACCCGGCCCGGCTCGCCGACCCGGCCCTGGCGATCAAGGACACGCTCTGAGGGCCGGCGGCACTTTATAATCCCGGCATGACACAGGAGAACGACAAACTCGAGGCCGTCGACCGCGAATTCCGCGCCATGCTCGCGAAGATGACCGGTGGCCTGGCGGCGCAGGACTACGGCGCGGCATTCTGGGACTGGTGGCTGCACCTGGCCGGCTCGCCGGAGAAGCAGGCGGAATTGCAGCAGAGCGCGCTGAAGCAGGCGATCGACCTGTGGCGTTTCAATGCCGAGGCGGCCAGCGGCAAGCCGCTCGCGCCCAGCGCAAGCGGCGACCGGCGATTCGCAAGCCCCGCCTGGCAGCAATATCCGTTCAATGTCTACGCCCAGGCGTTCCAGAACGGCGTGGCGCTGCTCGAGCAGTCGGCGCGCGCGGTTCCGGGCCTGGCGCCGCGCAGCGCCCAGCTCGTGGAATTCGCGGCGCGCCAGGCGGCCGAAACCATGTCGCCAACCAACAATCCGCTGACCAACCCCGAGGTGCTGGAGCAGACCGTCGCCGAGCGCGGCCAGAATCTCGCGCGCGGCTACAAGAACTTCCTCGACGATCTCGAGCGCACCCTGCACAGCGGCGAGGCGCCCGGCACCGAGGAATTCCGCGTCGGCGAGAAAGTCGCGGTCACCGAGGGCAAGGTGATATTCCGCAGCGAACTGATGGAGCTGATCCAGTATTCGCCGACCACGCCCGACGTGCAGGCCGAGCCGCTGCTGATCGTGCCGGCCTGGATCATGAAGTACTACATCCTGGACCTGTCGCCGAAGAATTCCCTGGTCGCCTGGCTCGTGGACCAGGGATACACGGTGTTCATGATCTCCTGGAAGAACCCGACCGCGGCCGACCGCGAGCTCGGCATGGATGACTATGTCCGCAAGGGCGTGTATGCCGCGCTCGACGCGGTTTCCAGCGTCGTGCCGGACCGCTCGATCCACGCGGTCGGATACTGCATCGGCGGAACGCTGCTGGCGATCGCGGCGGCGGCGCTCGCGCGCAAGGGCGACAGGCGGATCCGGGACATCACGATGTTCGCGGCGCAAACCGACTTCAGCGAACCTGGCGAGCTGTCGCTCTTCATCAGCCCCGCGCAGATCGAGATGCTGGAGGCGCTGATGCGTAAGGAGGGCGTGCTCGACGCTTCAAGGATGGGCGGTGCCTTCGCGATGCTGCGCGCGCACGACCTGTTGTGGCAGCCGGCCGTCAAGTCCTACCTGAAGGGTGAGCGCGACGGCATGATCGACCTGATGGCCTGGAACGCCGACGGCACGCGAATGCCGTGGAAGATGCACACCGAGTACCTGCTCGGCCTTTATCTCCACAATGACCTCGCGCACGGCCGCTTCAAGGTCGAGGGCGAGACCATCAATCTTGCCGATATACACGTGCCGATGTTCGTGGTCGGCACCGAAACCGATCACGTCGCGCCGTGGAAGTCGGTCTACAAGATCAGCACACAGACCTCGTCACCCGAATTCACCTTCCTGCTGACGAGCGGCGGCCACAATGCCGGCATCATCAGCGGGCCGGTGCACCCGAAGCGCCGGCATCGCGTGCACAAGCGGCGCACCGGCGATGCACCCGTCAGCGCGGACGAATGGTTCGCAGTGACTGCGCCGCTGCCGGGCTCCTGGTGGCCGACCTGGGCCAATTGGTTGAAGGGCCATTCTTCGCCGGCGCGCGTGGCAGCGCCCGAAATGGGCGCGCCGGAAGCGGGCTATCGGCCGCTCGGCGATGCCCCGGGCGAGTACGTGCTGCAGCGTTAGGACTCCTGCACCGGCGTCCAGCGGACTGCCCGGCGCGAATCACGCACACTCCGGGATTCGCCGTCGTAGGTCATCGGTGTTGCAGCCGGCAGTCCTTCCGGCAGTGGATCCAGGGCGTGGATGTTGATCACAAAAAGCTTCCGGCCCGCCTCGTCCGTCAGGGCACCCAGGTACCCGCCGCAGCGTCCGCAGAAAATGAAGTCGGCCGTCTTGTGGCCGAAGCGGTAGCGCGACAGCAACTGCGGTTCCGGATGCGTGAACAGGACCGACCCGGATGGATCCGAGGTATAGACACCGCTGTGGGCGCGGCAATATGTGCACTGGCAGGCGCGTATGGACCAGGCTGCCGGATCGAGCGCCGTCCGGTACTCGAATCCCAGCGCGCCGCAATGACAACCTCCGCGCCAGTTCTTCATGTGCGCAGGCTCGACGGAAGTTCCTCGAAATCGTCGCTGCGCGCCAGCCGCTGCAGCGCGCCCATCAATTCCTGCGGCGGCGCCATCAGCTTGCGCGTCGTGAGATCGAGCCAGCTTCCCTCCGTGCGAACACGCGCTGCGACCTTCCCGTCTGCACGCACCACTTCATTGACCAGCCTGAATCGCGAGCCGTCGGCCGCACAGCCGCCAAGCGTCAGCGTCACGGTTATGGGTTCGAGCAGCGCCACCTCGCGGTAGTACTCGATCTCGTCGCGCCGCACCACCGGTCCAATCCTGCGCCGCGCGAATTCGGTGGCCGGAAAGCCATTCTGCGTGAAGAAGCTCATGCGCGAATCCACGCACTTGTTCAGGTACGCGACATTCGCCATGTGCGCGTTGGCATCCATGTCGCCCCAGCCGGCGATGCCGGTTATCGAGAATGCCAGGCCATTGCCTTTCGTTGCCACAGGGCTTCAAGTCACTTCATGTTGAAGAAGCACGGCTTGCACTCCAGGCGACGAAGGTTTCGAAATCCATGATGCGCTTTGCGCCGATTTCGGCGAGCAACGCATCGTAGAACTTCGCTGCGCGCGGCAGATCGTCCGTTCCCAGGCACACATAACCGATCATGACCGCTCTCCCTGGCGCGATTGCGTGTTCGCGATCATATCAGCCAGCTGCCGCGAGGAACGCTACCAGCTTGCCGGCATCCAGCCTGCCGCCGGTCCGGAGACCACTGCATACGTCGAGACCGGCCGGGGCCACGGCTTCGATCGCTGCCCGGGCATTGCCGGGGTGCAGGCCGCCCGCAAGCAGCACCGGCACGCCCGCGCTGTCGCGGATCCTCCGGCTGCATGACCAGTCGTGCACGCGGCCGGTGCCGCCGAGTTCCCTGACCGATAGCCGTGTATTGCCGGAGTCGAGCAGCAGCGCATCGACCAGGGACGCCGCGCGGCTCGCCTCCTCGACCGACTCTTCGCCGCTGACGTGCACTACCTGCACCAGCCGCACGGCCGGAAGTTGCGCGCGCAACCGGCGCAACTCCGCAGCGGGCACATGATCAACGAGCTGCAGCGCCGTCGTGCCGGTGCGCCGGTGCTGATCGACGATCGAATCGGCATCGCGCCTGGCGGTCAGCAGAAATGTCTCGGTCGGCTGCGGGATGGCGGCCGCGATCTCGGCAATCAGTTCGTCCGGAATGACGCCGGGTCCGCTCGGCATCTCCGAAACCAGCCCGATGGCCGCGGCGCCCGCCGCAACCGCGAGTCGTGCCTCCGCAAGGTCGGCGATGCAGCAGACCTTGACGAACATCGCGCCAGCTTTCAGCCGCCGGTTTTTCCACGCACGCCGTCAACACTCCAGATGCCGGCGCCATGCGCGGAAACGTATAGGAATACGAAGCAATAAAGGGCCACCAGCTCACCGCCGTTCAGGATCGGCCAGAAACCCTGCTTCGCATGCGCCATGAAGTATGCGGCGGCCGCCATTCCGGAGGCGATGAATGCCGCCCAGCGCGTGAACAACCCGATCATTATCAATGTCCCGCCAATCAGCTCGATCGAACCTGCGCTGTAGACGACCCATTCCGGCGCCCCCGACGGCTTTGGAAAGCCGAAGAATTTTCCCGTTCCATGCCAGATGAACAGGAAACCGGACACGATGCGCAACAACGCATAGGTCTGACCGCCGAACCGCTGCATGAATATCGCCATGTTGATGTCCCCTCTGGATACCTGCGCCACCAGTGGCGCATTGATGTTGTCACGAATTGAGGCAGCCGCATTTTCTACCCAAGCTCAACTTGACCGCGCCTGGCACCGGTCTTTGTCATCACTCAATCCCAGCGGTTCGCCAGTTCGGCGAAATTTCCGTTCCGCGCGCGCACGACGCAGAACTTCTGTCCGGTCGGCGCCATCATCACCCACCAGCTCTGCACCCTGGCGACACGCTTCGCGCCCAGTTGTTCGAGGCGCCGGACTTCCGCATCGACATCGTCCGTCTCGATATCGAGATGCACGCGGCTTTCATGATCGACCTTCTGCACCTCGATACCGAGGCGATCCCCGGGATCGACCAGCGTCACGTACTTGCCAGCTTCCTGGCCCGACATGATGCGCGTGCCCATGCCGAGCGCATTGGACCAGAAATCGGCCGCCGCCCCGAGGTCGTCGGTCCGGCAGTCGATGATGAATCCGGCCAGCCTGCTCCTGTGCATTTCGGCTCCTAATTAACCCCTGGGCGCCCCGATTGGCAACTCCATGTAGACATCCGCCCGGGCATACTCGGGCGCATCGGGGTCGGGCGCGTGACGGAACCCCAGGCGCTCATAGAGCCGGATCGCACCGTACAGGCGGCTGTTCGTCAACAGGAAAACCGATGTTGCGCCGGCATCGCGGGCGAACGCAATGCCGGCCGCCCCGAGTATCGCGCCGATGCCGCGCCGCTGGTGCGATGACGCGACTGCCATCTTGGCGAGCTCGTAGCGCTCCGGCGAGACACGGAGCATCGCCACCGTGCCGACGGGATCGCCGCTGTCCAGCGCGAAGAAGATCTGCCCGCCCGGCGCGATGATCGCGCGTTCGGGGTCGCCGAGGACCTTGCGATCGGCCGCCTCGATCACGAACAGGCGCTCGATCCAGTCGAGGTTGAGCTGCTGGAATGCGGGCGCCAGTTCGCGCCGGAATGGAACGATCAGGATGTCCGACACGCAGCAGGCCTGGAACGCCAGTCGTCACTCAGCAGGCCCAGCACGATCGAGTCCTGCAACTCTCCATTGACCCTCCAGCGTTCGCGCAACAGTCCTTCACGCCGGAATCCGAGCCGTTCCAGCGCGCGCAGCGATCCTGCATTACGCGGATCGATGTCGGCCTCGAGCCGCCGCATCGAAAGACTCCCGAAAGCGAAGTCGAGCAGCGCGGTCAGCGCCTCGTTCATGTAGCCGCGGCCCCAGAACTGGCGGCCAAGCGCATAACCGATTTCGGCGCGGCCCTGCGGCTCATTGATGGCGAACAGCGTGCAGGTACCGACGATCCGTTCGTCTTCGAGCCGCGCCACGCCCCACTGCAACAGCCGCCGGGCGCGGAAGCCGTCATGGATGTCGGCGACCAGTCTTCTCGCCTGCGCGATGTCCGACATCGGCGGCGTCGACCAGTAACGCATGACCTCTGGATCCGAGAAGATTGCGTAGATGGCCCCGACGTCGGCTTCCGTCAGCCAGCGCAGCGCCACTTGCGGCGCCGCCAGAGTTGGCAGGAGATCACCTTCGATCATGCCGCCAGCAGCCTCTGGTACACCTCGAGATGCCGCGCGGAATAACAGCAGAAAATCGTCTCGCGCAGCTTTGTGCCCTGCAGAGCGTATTCGCGCACTGCCTGGACCGCGATACTTGCCGCGGCCTCGACTGGATAACCATAGACTCCCGTGCTGATGGCCGGGAATGCGATCGAGACCAGGCCGTGCCGTTCCGCCAGTTTCAACGAGCACTCGTAACAGGAACGCAGCAGCATGGGCTCGCCGCTCTCGCCGCCTTTCCAGATCGGGCCCACGGCATGGATGACGTACCGCGCGGATAGCCGGTAGCCGGCGGTCATTCTTGCGTCGCCTGTCGCACAGCCGCCGAGCCTGCGGCACTCGGACAGCAGTTCCGGTCCGGCGGCGCGGTGGATCGCGCCATCAACGCCTCCACCGCCCAGCAGCGAGGTGTTGGCCGCGTTGACGATTGCGTCGACTGCCAGCGTCGTAATGTCTGCGTGCCTTGCATGGACCTGCATGGGCGCATCTTAACCGTCAATTCGCGCTAGAATCGGTCCATGCGCTTCACGAAGATGCATGGACTCGGCAACGACTTCATCATCTTTGACGCCCCCGCAGGAGGCCCGCCCGACACCGGGACATTCCGCCGGCTCGCCGATCGCTACACCGGGATCGGCTTCGACCAGGCGCTGATGCTCGAGCCGCCGCGGCGCCCCGGCACCGCCGTCTATTACCGCATCTTCAATGCCGACGGCCGCGAGGTCGAGCAATGCGGCAATGGCGCGCGCTGCATCGCACGCTTCCTGCACGAAAGGAATGGGGACAAGGCGCCCGAGTTGGTACTCGATAGTCCCGGCGGTCTGGTGCAGGCGAAGATCCGCGGTCCACAGGTCTCAGTCGCCATGGGCATACCGGATTTCAATCCGGCCGCACTGCCGTTCGAAGCGAGCGGCGAAGCCTACGTTTATCCGCTGTCGGTCGGCGCGAGCGAGGTCGAGATCGGAGCCGTCTCGGTCGGCAACCCGCACGCAGTGATCCGCGTCCCTGCGGTCGCCGATGCGCCGGTCGCCCGGCTGGGGCCGACGATCGAGAATCATTCCCGGTTTCCGCGAGGTACCAATGTCGGCTTCATGGAAGTGGTCGATCGCGGGCATATCCGCCTGAGGGTGCATGAGCGCGGCACTGGCGAGACACGCGCCTGCGGCACCGGCGCCTGCGCCGCCGTTGCCATCGGCCGCCGCCACGGCATGCTGGACGAAAATGTGCAAGTCGACCTCCCGGGCGGGCGGCTCGACATACAATGGAAGGGGCCCGGGGAGCCGATCTGGATGACCGGACCGGCGGAAACAGCGTTCGAGGGAGAAGTATCGACATGACGACACGATCGATACGCGGGCTCGCGGTTGCCGAAGTCGACGAGGCGGCTGTCGCCAAGTATCTTTCCGAGGCGCCCGAATTTTTCGACCGGCATGCCGCACTGCTTGCGAAGATCCGGCTTCCCGACTCGCGCGGCGGTGCGACCACCGTCTCGCTGCTGGAACGCCAGGTCGAAGTGCTGCGCGACCGCAACCGCCAGCTGGAGCGCAAGCTCAAGGAATTTGTCGCGGTCGCGCGCGAAAACGACGTGCTGGACGCACGGGTATTTGCAATCGCGCGCCGGCTGATCGGCTCGAGCGACCGCACCGCGGTCATCAGGACCATCGAGGCGTCGCTGCGCGAGGACTTCGACGCTGGCGAGTCGGTGCTGGTCTTGACCAGCGCCAACGTGCCGGCGGACCTCCCCGCGTCCCGCTTCCTGCGGGTCGTAGCGGCCGACTCGCCGGAACTGCGTTCATTCGGCACGCTATTCAGCTCCGGCAAGCCGCGCTGCGGGCAGCTGCGCGATTCGCAGCGCGATTTCCTGTTTGGCAAGGGGTCCATCGAAATCGGTTCGGTTGCGCTGGTACCGCTCGGCCCAAAGGGCCAGCTCGGCCTGCTGGTCTGCGGCTCGCATGACGCGGAGCGCTTCAATCCGACCATGAGCACGGATTTCCTGCAGCGCATCGGCGAGCTGATCACGGCCGCGCTCGCAGCGGACTGATGCAGGCCGGCGCCGGCTCCTGGATCGAGCGCTACCTGGCCCACCTGCGGACCGAGCGCAGGCTGTCACCGAATACCGAATCGGGCTATCGCCGGGATCTCGGTGCGTTGGCCGCTTTCTGCGACGCCGAGCGGATCGGCAGCTGGAGCAGGCTGGACAATTTCCACATTCGCAGCTTTGCGGCACGCGAGCACCGCGACGGCCTGGGGCCGCGCAGCGTTCAGCGCCGGCTGTCCGCGCTGCGCGGCTTCTTCAATTACCTGATCCGCGAGCGCGTGATCAAGGCCAATCCGGCGGCCGATATTCGCGCGCCGAAGGCGGCCAGGCGCCTGCCAAAGACGCTGGACGTCGACCAGGTCGCGAGCCTGCTGGAGCGCGGCACCGCCGATCCGCTTTCGCGGCGCGACCTCGCGATGCTGGAGCTCCTGTATTCCTCGGGCCTGCGGCTGGCGGAACTCGCGGGTCTCGATGTCACGGACCTGGATCTCGCCGACCGCACGGTGCGCGTGCTCGGCAAGGGCTCGAAGACGCGCATCCTGCCGGTCGGCCGGCAGGCGATCCAGATGTTGCGCGCGTGGCTCGCCGAGCGCGCCTCGATCGTCAAACCGGGTGTCGCGGCACTGTTCGTCGGGCAGGGCGGGCGGCGACTCGGGGGGCGTGCGATCCAGAAACGCATTCGCCGTTGGGCCGCCGGCAGCGAACTCGGCATACCGGTGCATCCTCACCTGTTGCGGCATTCATTCGCGACCCACCTGCTGGAATCCAGCCGCGACCTGCGCGGCGTCCAGGAATTGCTTGGACACGCCGACATCAGCACGACTCAGGTTTACACCCACCTCGATTTCCAGCACCTGGCCCGCGTCTACGACGAGTCGCATCCGCGCGCCAGGCGACGCAAGTAGCGGGCCATGGAGGCGCCGCGCGAAATCAAGGTCAAGCGCAAGTCGCGCGTCGTCGAGGTCGGCTGGCCCGACGGCACCCGCCATTCGCTGCCCTTCGAATACCTGCGCGTCTATTCGCCCTCGGCCGAAGTGCGCGGTCACGGCGGCGGCGAAGGCAAACTGGAACTGGCCAAGGAATCGGTGCAGGTCACGCAGATCGAGCCGGTCGGCGTCTATGCCGTGCGCCTGCATTTCGACGACGGCCACAACACCGGGCTTTACAGCTGGGATTACCTGCGCGAACTCGGCCTTGAGTATGAGCGCAAGTGGAGCCGCTACCTGGAACGCTGCGAAAAACTCGGCTACGAACGCAAGCCGCCGGGCTAGCGCCTGCTCAGGGTAGAATCCGCCCCAGGCCAGGCACGACAATCCAGTGAAATCAGGAACTTCCGGTCAGCCGCGCGACGGTTTCGTCGACTTTGGATACGAGCAGGTCGCGCCTGGCGAAAAAGCCGGGCGAGTGCGTGGCGTGTTCGATTCGGTCGCGGGCAAGTACGACCTGATGAACGACTTGATGTCGGGTGGCATGCACCGGCTCTGGAAGCGGTTTGCCCTGTCGCAGACGGGCCTGCGCCCCGGCCAGCGTGCGCTGGATGTTGCGTCCGGCACCGGGGATCTCGGCGCCGGGCTGGCGCGCCAGGTCGGATCCTCGGGTCTCGCAATACTCACGGACATTAACTGGGAAATGCTGTCGCGCGGCCGTGACCGCCTGCTCGACGAGGGCATCGCCGGCAATGTGGCCTTCGTCATCGCGAATGCCGAATACCTGCCATTCGCCGACCGCGCATTCGACTGCGTGACGATCGGTTTCGGTCTGCGCAATATGACCGACAAGGCGGCGGCGCTTTCTTCGATGCGCCGGGTCCTGCGGCCGGGCGGGCGCCTGCTGGTGCTCGAGTTCTCGCAGCCGCAAGTGCCGGGCCTCAGGCCGGTCTACGACGCCTATTCGTTCAGGCTGCTGCCTGCGCTGGGGCGCATCGTCGCTGGCGACGAGGCGAGCTACCGCTATCTTGCGGAATCCATCCGCATGCACCCCGACCAGCCGGCGCTGGCGGCAATGATGCGCGAGGCGGGTTTCGAGGATTGCCGCTGGCATAACCTGGCCGGCGGCATCGTCGCGCTGCACCGCGGCTTCGTTTACTGAAATTTCATGACACCCGATCCGCTGCTGCGCCCGCTGGAGTCGCTGTTGAACCGCAATATTGCGGATTCGGCGCGCGCGCGCGGCCTGCTGGCGCAGGTCTCCGGCAAGTCGCTCGAGATCAGGGTCGCCGCGACGCCATTCCGCATTCGCATCCAGGCCACCGATGAGCGCGTCGCCATCGCCACCGGCGGCGATGCGCCCGCCGACGCGACCATCGAGGGCACCCCGCTTGCGCTTGCGCGCCTCGCCGCCCCAAGGGCGGTCCAGGCATTCCGCAGCGGCGGCCTGCAGATCAGCGGCGATGCCGAGGTCGCGCAGGGATTCCAGAAGCTGTTCGCCGCCGCGCAGCCTGATTTCGAGGAGGAACTTGCGCGCGTGACCGGCGATGTCTTTGCGCACCATGCAGCAAATCTTGCGCGCGATGCAATGCGATTCGGACTCAAGGCCCGCGACACATTCGCGCAGAATGTGGCCGAATACCTGACCGAGGAGGGCCGCGACGTGCCGGCCGCTGTGGAAGTCGAGGAATTCCTGGCCGGCGTGGATGCAATTCGCGAAGCAGTCGACCGGCTGGAAGCCAGGATCGGACAGCTCGAGCGCCCCGGGGGCCGGCGTTGATCACGCTGCGTGTGGCCGGGCGCCTGCTGACGATCCATCGCAAGCTGGTGCGCTTCGGGCTCGAGGACTTCGTGCGCGCGACGCATCTCTATCGCCCGCTGCGCTTCGTCTTCTACCTGTCGCCGTGGACCTGGTTCACGCGCCGCCGCGGCACCCGCGCGGAACGCCTGCGCCTTGCGCTGGAGGAACTCGGTCCGATCTTCGTGAAGTTCGGGCAGATCCTGTCGACACGACGCGACCTGCTGCCGGTCGACATCGCCGACGAACTGGCCAGGCTGCAGGACCGTGTGCCGCCGTTTCCAGGCGCCGTCGCCAAGGCACGCATCGAGGCGGCGCTTGGCAGCCCGGTCACGCAATTATTTGGCAGCTTCGATGAGTCCCCGCTGGCGGCCGCATCCATCGCCCAGGTGCACGCGGCCACCTTGAGTGACGGCCGCGCAGTTGTCGTCAAGGTGCTGCGGCCCGGGATGCGCGAGGTGATCGGCCGCGACCTCGAGGTGCTGCGCACGCTCGCGGGGCTCGCCGAGCGCTACTGGACCGACTCGCGTCGATTCCGCCCGAGCGAGGTCGTCGCCGAGTATGAAAAGACCGTGCTGAACGAGCTCGACCTGATGCGAGAGGCCGCCAACGCCTCCCAGCTCAGGCGCAATTTCGCGGGCTCCCCGATGCTGCACGTGCCGGAAGTCCACTGGGAGCTGTGCCGGCGCGAGGTGATGGTCATGGAGCGCATCCACGGCGTGCAGATTTCGGATGTCGCGCGGCTGCGCGCGGCCGGCACCGATATCCGCAAGCTGGCCGAGAATGGAGTCACGATCTTTTTCACGCAGGTGTTCAGCCACAATTTCTTCCACGCCGACATGCACCCGGGCAATATCTTCGTGGATATCAGCGACCCGGCGAACCCGAAATACGCGGCAGTGGACTTCGGCATCGTCGGCACGCTGGACCCGCGCGACCAGCTCTACCTTGCCGGCAATTTCCTTGCGTTCTTCGAGCGCGACTACCGCAAGGTCGCGGTACTGCATGTCGAGAGCGGCTGGGTTCCCCCCGGCACGCGCGTGGACGAGCTCGAGAGCGCCGTGCGCACGATCTGCGAGCCGATTTTCGACCGGCCGCTTAAGGACATTTCCTTCAGCCTCGTGCTGCTGCGCCTGTTCGAGATCGCGCGCCGGTTCCAGATGCAGGTCCAGCCGCAGCTGGTGCTGCTGCAGAAGACGCTTCTGAACATCGAGGGTGTTGGCCGCGACCTCTATCCCGATCTCGACCTCTGGAAGACGGCGCTGCCGATCCTGCGCAACTGGATGCGGGAGCGCACGAGTCCGCTCGCGATCTTGAGGCATGTTCGCGACAACTGGCCGGATGTCGCCGAGGCGCTGAAGCTCCTGCCGGTCATCGCACGGCGCGAGATCCGCAAGGCCTACGACGAGCGCATCGTGGTGCGGACCGAATCCGCCGCGCTCGAGGCGCTGCAGGCGGAGCTGCACGCGGGCCGCAGGCGCACCGATGCGATCGTCGCGGCCGCCGCGCTGTTGCTGGGCGGCGTCATCTGGCTCTCGCTCGGAACGCGGCCCGGCTGGGTCGGGTGGCTGCTCGCCGCCGGCGGCGGAGTATTGCTGGCGAGCCGGCTGCGCCGTTAAGGAACCTCTGATTTGCTCCGGCATGAGGCGCGTTACGCACGCGCAATGGCGCGCCAAGGCGCGAGCCGAAGTCCCATAGCAGTGACTATGGACGAGGCGAGCAACGCCGGCGCGTCATTGCCCGTGCGTAACCCTCCGGGACCGGGCGATTTTCGTCCCTGGCGGCGTCGCTCGTCGCTCATGTATCACTTGATACACATCGCTCCTCGCTCCTTGCCAGGGGCGAAAATCGCACACGGTCGCGCCCATGCCGGAGCAAATCAGAGGTTCCTTAGTTCTTGAGCTCTATCCAGGTGGCGGTGGCGCGGGCGCAGAGCTCGCCGCTGTCGTCGAACACGGCCGTGCCCGAGTAGTGCTTGCGCCCATGATGCCCGCTGGGCCATCCGATCACGACGCAGGCTTCATTTGCGTGCACGCGCCGCTCCACGCGCGCCGTGAACTCGCCGAGCAGCGGGCCGCGTGCTGCGAGCCCGGTCGCGAAGAAACCGGGACAGTCGAGTGCCGCCCACATGAATTCCGCCAGGACCTTGCCATCCGCACCGGCGAGCGACGCATCCGGCAGCCAGGCCGCAGCGTACAGCTCGCGCCCTGCGATCGCCGCGGCGAAGATCCGCATGCCGTCGCCGCGCAGACGCTCGGGGCCGCAGACGAAACAGCCCGGGTAGGCGTGCTCGCGAAATCCTTCGTAGCCGCGCGCCGCGGCGAGCGCGTCGGCATAGGATGGGGGCTCCGGCACTTCGATTTCGCAACTGCCCTGCCGGCCGCTGGCCACGGGTCCCTCGCCATTCAGCAGCAGTATCTGCGAATTCTCGGGATCCTCGCGGATCTCGAGCGGCTGGTCGAGCGGCGGCGGCCGCAGCAGGCGCACCGTCAGCGCCGAGCCCGCGGCTCCCGCCAGCACGCCACACACATAACCGCCATTGCCCGACTGCGGCGGGCCGCGGAATCTCCTGCCGACGACGATGAACCGGCGGGCAGTCATGGCCGCCGATCGTAGCGGATCTGGGCTGGATGCGCTCCAGGGCGGGCGCTAAACTTGGCGCCCCACCAGCGGGACCGATTCATGAAGCCCACAGTCACCCTGGCCTGCGCATGCCTCATATTTACCGCGACCGCGCAGGCCGACGACGGAATCCGCCAGTTCCTGGCCGCGCGCGCGAAACACGACACCGAAATCGCCCAGTCGATCTGGAACTGGGCCGAAGTCGGCTACCAGGAAGTGAAGAGTTCCGCGCTGCTGCAGAAGGAATTGTCCACCGCTGGATTTGCGGTCGAGGCCGGCGTCGCCGGCATGCCGACTGCATTCATCGCGAGCTGGGGCAGTGGCCAGCCCGTGATCGGGATCCTTGCCGAATTTGACGCACTGCCCGGTATCAGCCAGGACGCGTCGCCGCTGCGCAGGCCCCTTGCCGGCAAGCACTCGGGCCATGCCTGCGGACATCACCTCTTCGGGGCCGCCAGCGTTGCCGCGGCGATTGCGCTCAAGGACTGGCTGCAGAGCAGCGGCACGACTGGCACGATCCGGCTCTATGGCACGCCCGCAGAGGAAGGCGGCGCCGGCAAGGTCTATATGGTGCGCGCGGGCCTGTTCGATGACGTCGGCGCCGTCCTGCACTGGCACCCCGCCGATCTCAATTCCGCCGCGCTCGACAGGTCGCTCGCGAACAAGACGGCGAAATTCCGGTTTCATGGGGTGTCCGCGCATGCATCAGGCGCACCGGAGCGCGGGCGCTCCGCGCTCGATGGCGTCGAGGCGATGAATCACATGGTCAACATGTTGCGCGAGCATGTTCCCTCCGATGCTCGCCTGCATTACGTGATCACCAGCGGCGGGTCGGCCCCCAATGTCGTGCCCGATTTCGCGGAGTCCTATCACTACGTCCGCCATGCCGACCCGCACGTCGTCGAGGAGATTTTCATCCGTGTCGTGAAAGCCGCCGAGGGCGCCGCGCTCGGCACCGGGACCACCGTGGATTACGAGGTGATCGGCGGTGTATACAGCTTGCTGCCCAATGAAACGCTGGCCCGCGTGATGTACTCGAAACTCTCGGAAGTCGGCGGCGTCAAGTACACGGAGGAAGAGCAGGCATTCGCCCGGCAGCTTTACTCGAGCCTGATCGCGCCGAACATGCCGCTGGGTTCCGAGGCCGTGGTGCAGGCCTTCGAATTCGAGCGCCCGGGAATCGGCTCGACCGACGTCGCGGATATCAGCTGGAATGTCCCGACCAGCGGCCTGCGAACCGCCACCTGGGTGCCGGGCACGTCTGCGCACAGCTGGCAGGCGATCGCTGCCGGCGGCATGAGTATCGGTCACGTGGGCATGCACAATGCAGCGCAGGTCCTGGCACTCACGGGCCAGGAGTTGTTTTCGCGGCCCACCCTGATTGCGAAGGCTCGCGCGGAACTTGAATCGCGCCGCGGTTCCGATTTCCATTACCGGCCAATGCTTGGCGAGCGCGATCCACCCCTCGATTACCGCCGGGGCGTGCCGGGCGGCGGCGACTGAACGCCCCATCGCAGCCCGCCAACCGCCCGGCGCAGGCCTCGAATGCGCCCCGCAGCCGCGCCCTATAGTCTGATGCCACCCCGGTCGTGGCCGCGCCACGGGAGACTCCGATGCGTCATCACTTCGCTGCCGCCCTGCTGATCCTGGTCTCGGCGCCGATACAGGCCTCCGATGTACCCGCCGGCATCGGTGCAGCCGTTGCTGCTGCCGAACGCAGCGACAAGGATCGCGAGCGGGATGCGCGCGACCGCCCCGCCGAGCTGATGGCCTTCGCAGGCATCGCCCCTGGCATGAGGATTGCCGACGTATTCGGCGGTGGCGGCTACTGGACCGAATTGATGGCACGGGCGGTCGGACCTGGGGGCCAGGTCCGCCTGGTGAACAACGCGCCATACCTCAATTTCGCCGGCAGGGAGATCAAGCCGAGATTCGAGGGCAACCGCCTGCCGAATACCGAGCTTCGCACGGTGGAAAGCTGCGATCTGAAGCTAGGCCAGGCAGCATTCGACCTGATCGTGATCTTCATGTCCTATCACGACCTGTATTACGTGGATGAGAAGGATGGCTGGGCCGGCATCGACGCGGGCGGATTTCTGCGGCAGTTGCATGCGGCACTGAAGCGTGGCGGGGGCCTGCTAATCGTGGATCACGCGGCAGTCGCAGGATCGGGCCACACCGCGGCGCAGGACTTGCACCGCATCGACGAGGCATTCGCGAAGCAGGATATCGGCAGCCACGGCTTCACACTCGAAAAGACTTGGGACGGCTACCACAACCCCGCCGATGACCTCGGCAAGCTTGTCTTCGATCCCGCCGTGCGCGGCACGACGGATCGTTTCACGCACCTCTACCGCAAGCGCTGAGGCAGGCCTCGCCCCGCCTGCTGCGTTCAGCCGGTGCGCAGACTGCGCAGGAATCCCGCCGGATCCTCGCGGCGTTCGAGCACCTCCACCAGCGCCGAGCCGACGATCACGCCGTCCGCGTGGCCCGCGAGGCGTGTAACCTGGGCAGCGTGACGGATTCCAAAGCCCGCGCAGACCGGTACCGCAGCCGCGGCGCGCACGCGATCCAGGTATTCGAGCACGGTGTCCGGCACCGCCACGTCGCGGCCGGTGGTACCGGTCATCGTGACGGCATACACAAACCCCTCCGATTCGCGCGCAAGCATCGCAAGCCGTTCCGGCGGCGTCACCGGCGTAACCATCTGCACGAGCGCGATGCCTTGTGCGCCTAGCGCCGCGCGCAGATCCGCGCATTCCTCGAATGGCAGGTCTGGCACGATCAGCCCCGCAATCCCGGCCGCCTGCGCATGCGCGGGCAGGCGCGCGATGCCGTATGCAAGCAGCGGATTGAGGTAGCTCATGAGCAGCAGCGGCGTGCGCGGGCGCGTCGCCAGGGCCGTCAGTTCTCCGATGATCCAGGCAAGCGTCACGCCGTCGGCAAGCGCCGCGCGACTCGAGCGCTGTATCGTCATGCCGTCTGCCATCGGATCCGAGAATGGCACGCCGATTTCGATGACGTCGGCCTCTGCGCTTATCGCCTGCAGGTCGGCTGCGAACCGGTCACGGGCAGGGAAACCCGCGGTCATGAATGCCACAAGTGCAGGCCTGCCGCGCCGGGATGAAGCGCGGATCGCCTCGGCAATTGCAGCCTGCGGCAACATCAGCCGCGATCCGCCAGCAGCGTTGCCTGCAGGGTGGACAGATCCTTATCGCCGCGCCCGGACAGCCCGATCAGGATCCGGCAGCCCGGATGTTCCCTGGCGTAGCGCAATGCGCCTGCCAGCGCATGAGCGCTCTCGAGCGCGGGCAGAATGCCCTCGAAGCGGCAGCATGCCGCGACCGCCGCCAGCGCCTCGTCGTCGCTCGCGATTTCGTAGCGCACACGGCCGGTCGCCTGCAGGAATGCGTGCTCGGGCCCCACACCGGAGTAGTCGAGGCCGGCGGAAACCGAATGCGTTTCCTGGACCTGGCCATGCTCATCCTGCAACAGCATCGTATGGCTTCCCTGCAGCACGCCCGGGCGACCGAATGCCAGCGTCGCCGCATTCTCTCCGAGCGCCGGGCCGCGGCCGCCGGCCTCGATGCCGAGCAGCGAGACCTCGCGATCCTTCAGGAATGGATGGAACAGGCCGATTGCATTCGAGCCGCCGCCGACACACGCGATCGCTATATCCGGCAGCGCGCCTGCCGCAGCCAGCATCTGCGCGCGCGCTTCGCGGCCGATCACCGATTGCAGTTCGCGCACGAGGTACGGATAGGGATGCGGCCCGACCGCGGAACCGAGCAGATAGTAGGTGCCCATCGGGTCCGCGACCCAGTCGCGCAAGGCTTCATCGATCGCGGCACGCAATGTCCGGTCGCCATTCGTGACCTGGACGACTTCTGCGCCCAGCAGCTTCATGCGGCCGACATTCGGCGCCTGGCGTTCCATGTCTACCGCACCCATGTAGACGACGCAGGGCAGGCCAAGCCGCGCGCAGGCTGCGGCGCTTGCAACGCCATGCTGGCCGGCCCCGGTTTCCGCGATCACGCGACCCGCGCCCAGGCGTCCTGCAAGCATCGCCTGGCCGACCGCGTTATTGATCTTGTGCGCGCCGGTGTGCGCGAGATCCTCGCGTTTCAGCCAGATCTCGGCGCCCCACTCCCGCGACAGCCGGCTTGCCCAAGTGAGCGGCGTCGGCCGGCCGGCCCAGCTCTGCAGTTCAGCCGCAAGCTCGCGCTGGAACTCCGCGCTGTGCAGGAATCGCTCGACGCCCTGCTGCAGTCGATCGAGCGCGGGCACCAGCGTTTCCGGCACGTAACGCCCGCCGAACGGGCCGAAGCGCCCCCGCGCATCCGGCATGCGCCCGGCCAGCGCTTCCGCGAGCAGGCGCCCTTCCTCGTCAGCCGCAACTGCTGCACTCATGCAGTCACTCCCTGGTGTGCGGCCCTTGCCGCCTCGATGAACGCGCGGATCATCGCCGGATCCTTGACACCCGGCTCGCGCTCCACGCCACTCGACACATCCACGCCGCTAGGGCGCACGCTCAGGATCGCGGCGCCGACATTCGCCGGATCAAGACCGCCGCCGAGGATCAGCCCACAACGCCTTGCGAGACCGGCTGCCGCAGTCCAGTCCGCCCGCATGCCGGCGCCGCTCATCGCTGCCTCGTACACCAGGCGCGGCGGCGGCGTCCCCGGCAGCGGATTGCCCGAGCGCCACACCGGCCAGTGCGAAATTGCCGGCGGCAAGCCGATTGTCGCGAAATCCGCCGCATCCGACTGCCACGCATCCGGCTCGAAGCCGGCGAGCACCCGGTCCACGAGCGACTGCGTAGGGTGCAGTGTGACCGCCACGCGCAGGACGCCCCGCGGCAGCAAGGCTGCCAGCGCCGCAGCCCGAGACGGTTCGACATTGCGCGGCGATGGCGCATGAAACACGAAGCCGACTGCGTCGGCACCGCCTGCAACTGCCGCTTCGACGGCCTCCCTGGTCCTCAGGCCGCAGATCTTGACCAGCAGGCTCATGCAGCCGCCCGGCCCGCAGCGAGCATCGTCCGCACGACGCTTGCGGGATCGCGCGCCGTCATCAGGGCGCCGCCGACCAGTGCCGCCTCATAGCCGATGCGGACGATTTCCGCGCAGTCATCCGGCGTCGCGATGCCGCTCTCGGCAATCCGCACGGAGCCGTGCGGCAGCATCGAGGATAATTCGGAAAACCGGGCTGGCAGGACCTGCAGCGACTGCAGGTCGCGGCAGTTGACGCCGAGCAGGACTGGCGGCGAGCCGCGGGCGGGATCCGCCCGCAGTGCCTGCGCGCCATGGCCGGGATCCGCTCGCAGTGCCTGCGCGCCATGGCCGGGATCCGGCGGGGGTGTCCCCTCGCTTCGCAGGATCTTTATGCTCCGCTCGGGGACACCCACCGCCACCTCGGCCACGGCGCGCGCGATGTCATCTTCATCAAAGCACTCCAGCAGAACAAATAGATCCAGGCCACGGGCGCAATCGACGCATTCGACCAGCGTATCGCGGGATAGCATTCTGATGATCAGCAGCACGCCGCTGGCGCCGGCTGCGCGCGCTTCGTAGAGCTGGTACGGGTCGAGCAGGAAGTCCTTGCGCATGACGGGCACGCCCAGCGGCGTCAGCGTCCCGGCGGCGGTCGCCAGATGTTCGAGGCTGCCGTGGAATTGTGCCGGTTCGGTCAGGATCGAAACCGCCGCGGCGCCGCCTCGTGCGTAGGCGGTCGCGCGGGCGATGAGGTCATCGTCGCCCAGGCGGCCGAGGGACGGCGAGCGGCGCTTGAATTCAGCGATCAGGTTGAAGCGGCCATGAAGTTGCAGCGCCAGCGGTTGCGGTGTCGCGAGCGCCCTTGCGCGAAGCGCTGCCTGCGGCTCGCGTGCCCGGGATTCCTCAAGGCGCGCGCGGCTCGCCTCGACCATGCGATCGAGAAAACCGCTCATCCCCGGCGCTCCCTGCCAAATGCGACGATGCCATCGAGAAGCGCAGCGGCACGGCCGTCGTCAATCGCAGTCGCCGCCAGTCTTGCGCCTGCGGCCGCATCCGGCGCGAGTCCGGTGACTTCGGCGGCGAGCGCCGCGCCCATCACGAGCGCATCGCGGTGGGCGCCCGGTTCCTCGCGGCGCAGCACCGCGGCGAGGCGCGCGGCATTGTGCGCGGCATCCCCGCCCTTCAGTTCCAGCTCGGAACACGCCGGCAGTCCGAAATCGGCAGCTGTCCTCCTGGCCCGCTTCACCGAACCCTGCTGCACGTCAAGAATGGTGAATGGCGCGGCAGGCGTCGGCTCATCCCAGCCGCCGTCGCCGTGCACGACGAACATGCGTCGTATCTGCATGCCCGAGAGCGTCTCCGCCATCAGTTCTGCGACCTCGAGACTCCAGGCGCCGATTACCGCGTAGGGCGCCTCCGCGGGATTGGCGAGCGGACCCAGCAGGTTGAATATCGTGCGCACACCGAGCGCCGCGCGCACCGGCGCGATCGCCTTCATCGCAGGGTGGTAATGCGGGGCGAACAGGAATGTGAAGCCGGTGCGCTCGAGGCACAGACCGGCAGCGGTCTCGTCCAGCGGCAGCGGCAGGCCGAGGGCCTCCAGCACATCCGCGCTGCCCGAGCGCGAAGAGACGGAACGATTTCCATGCTTGACGATTCGCACCCCGGCGGCCGCGGCCAGAAGCGCCGCGCCGGTCGAGAGATTGAGGCTGTGCGAACCGTCGCCGCCGGTGCCGACGACGTCCGCGATCGGCCCATCCGCCGCAATCCTTGGCCGCCGCGCCAGCGAGCGCATTGCGCGCGCGAAGCCACGAACCTCGTCCGCGGTCACGCCCTTGATCCGGAGCGCCGCCAGCAGCGCCCCCGCCATCGCGGGCGCCATCTCGGCATCAGTCAGCGCGAGCATGAGCTGGTATGCCCTGTTCTCGGCCAGATTCCTGCGTTCGAGCAGGGCCTCGAGCGCCTCCTTGCCAAGCCGGCTCATTCCCGCCCGCTCCCCTGCAGGAATCGCGCCATCAGGCGCGGGCCATCGGGCGTCAGAATGCTTTCCGGATGGAACTGCACGCCCTCGACCGGCAATGTCCGGTGGCGCACGCCCATGATCTCGCCTTCCGCGGTCCAGGCGGTCACTTCGAGAGCATCGGGGACCTGCTCGCGCTCGGCAATCAGCGAATGGTAGCGCCCCGCCTCGAATGGATTAGGCAGTCCTCTGAACAGGTTGCGGCCGTCGTGCAGCACCGGCGAGGTCTTGCCATGCATCAGGCGGGCGGCGCGCACGACCCGTCCGCCGAAAACTTCGACCAGCGCCTGATGGCCAAGGCAAACGCCGAACACCGGCACGCGTTCTGCAAATGTCTCGATGATGCGCATTGATATGCCGGCTTCCGCGGGGGTGCCAGGACCCGGCGATACGCACAGATGTGTCGGCGCGATCGCGAGCGCCTCCTGCAGCGTGATCCGGTCGTTGCGATGCACCAGCACATCCGCGCCCAGCACGAGAAACGCCTGCACCAGGTTGTAGGTGAAGGAGTCGTAGTTGTCGATCAGCAGCAGCCGTGGCTTCAAAGGCCGCCCTCCGCGAGTTCGAGTGCGCGACGCAGCACTGCGCTCTTTACCAGGACTTCATCATGCTCGCGCTCCGGCACGCTGTCAGCGACGATGCCGGCGCCGGCCTGGTAGCTGTAACGGCCGCCTGCAAACACCAGTGTGCGAATCGTGATGGCCTGGTCCATGTCCCCGCCGCTGCCGAAGTACCCGACCGTGCCTCCATAAAGCCCGCGGCTGACAGGCTCCAGTTCATCGATGATCTGCATGGCGCGCACTTTCGGCGCGCCTACCAGCGTGCCGGCCGGAAACGCCGCGGCGAACAGGTCGAAAGCGTCGCGCCCCGGCGCCAGCTCCCCGGTGACGCCGCTGACCATGTGCATGACATGGCTGTAGCGCTCGATCAGCCGGTAGGGATCGACGATCACCGAACCGGCGCTGGCGACCCGGCCGAGGTCATTGCGCGCGAGGTCCACGAGCATCACGTGCTCGGCGTTTTCCTTGGGGTCCGCGAGCAGGCGCGCCGCGTGCAACTCATCCTCTGCCGAATCGGCGCCGCGCGGCAGCGTGCCGGCGATCGGGCGCAGTTGCGCACGCCTGCCATTTAGCCGCACCAGCGCCTCCGGCGAGGATCCGACCACAGTCACGCCGCCGGCCTCGCAGTAATACATGTATGGCGAGGGATTCAGCAGCCTGAGCGCCCGATACGCCTCGAACGGGTCGAGCTCGCATTCGCCGTCGAAGCGTATCGACAGCACGAGCTGGTAAATGTCGCCGGCGACGATATGCGATTTCGCGCGTGCAACCGCGCCGACGAACTGGTAGCGGCCGAGGCTCGCGACGGCCGGGGCATAGCGGAACCGCCGGACCGCCCGCGGCATTGAACCGGAAAGCGCCACGATGATCTCGCGTTTCAGTGCCTGCCGCTCTGCCTCCTCGCCGTCATGCAGGAGTGTCACACCGCGCGTCAGGTGATCGAAGACCAGCACCGACTTTGGCGCGACGTAGCAGGCTTCCGGCACGCCTTGATCCTCCGGCCGCGGACGCGGCAGCGACTCGAAATGGCGCACCAGATCGTAGGACGAGTAGCCCACGAGACCACCCGCGAGCGGCAGGCCATGATCGTCCGGGCGCGGCTGCGGTGCGCGCGCGAGCGCCTGGCGCAATGCCGCGAGCAACTCATCTCGGCCCGCCGGCCGCGGCGACCGGTTGCCATCGATGGCGAGCCCCCTGCCGTCGAGCCTGACCTCGAGACAGTCGCCGAAACCGATGAACGAATAGCGCGCGAGGCGAATGCCCCCCTCGACGCTTTCCAGCAGGAATCGCGGGCGGAATGGCCGCAGCTTCAGGTAAGCCGAGACCGGTGTGTCGAGATCCGCTGCGATGTCGAAAGGCAAGCTCATGGACATGCGAAAAACCCACCGCCGGCGCATGCGGAGATGGGTCCTGGTTCAAAAGAAGTAAACCGAGCGAAACTACGCGACCAGCGCCCACTCCCTCGAGCGGCGCCACCACCAGCCAAGATCGGCGCTAATTGGATCCGCGTATGTCACTTTGCCAGTATCGGCTGGCGCCGGTCCAGCGGTCAAGCCGGAAGCGTCACCGGCAATTTCAGGTAGCGGCGGCCATTTGCCTCCGGCTCCGGCAGGAGGCCGGCACGGATATTTGCCTGCACGGACGGGTACAGGAGCTTCGGCGCACCCAGGGTGGCATCTCGCTCCGTCCTGAGCGCGATGAACTCGGCTTCCGCAACGCCGTCGCGCAGGTGGATGTTGGCGGCGCGCTCGGCGGCGATCGTGGTTTCGCAGCCGGGCTCGCGGCCGCCCGGTGAGTAGTCGTGACAGACGAACACGCGCGTTTCCGGCGGCAATTCATAGAGGCGCCTGATCGATGCGAACAGCGCGGCCGCATCGCCGCCCGGGAAGTCGCAGCGCGCGGTGCCGCCATCCGGCATGAATATCGAGTCGCCGACGAACACGGCGTCCCCGACCAGGTAACTGAGGCTGTCGCTCGTGTGACCCGGTGTCGGGATCGCGCGAATCACGAGCGACCCGATGCCGAGTTCCCCGCCATCCCCGAGCAGCCGGTCGAACTGCCGCCCGTCAACCGGAAAATCCGCGCCGAGATTCAAGAGGTCCCGGAACACGCGCTGCACCTGGCAGATGCCCGCACCGATCGCAACGCGTCCGCCGAGCGTCGCCCTGACGTGCGGAGCCGCGCTCAGGTGATCGGCGTGCGCATGGGTCTCGAGGATCCACTCGATCGCGAGCCGCTCGCGCTCCACATGCGCGATGATCGCGTCCGCCGCGGCGGTCCAGCATCGACCGGAGTGAATATCGAAATCCAGCACCGGATCGATGACCGCCGCGGCGCGTGAATCCCGGTCGCTGACCACGTAGCTCCAGGTCGAGGTCGGCGGATGAAAGAACGGGTGAACGTCAGGGCGCATGATCCGGCCTCGGCCGTGCGTCGATCCAGCGCTGCACTTCGGATTCCAGCACCGTCAGCGGCACACCGCCGGTCCGCAGCACCAGATCGTGGAACTCGCGGATGTCGAAATCCCTGCCAAGTGCCGATGCCGCGCGCTCGCGCAATTCCACGATTTTCAGCATCCCGATCGTGTATGCGGTCGCCTGGCCGGGATTCAGGATGTAGCGCTCGGTCGCCCTGGCCGCGGCGTCCTCCCCGGTCGGGCTGTTCTCGACGTGATAGCGGATCGTCTGCTCGCGCGTCCAGCGTTTCGAGTGAAGTCCCGTGTCCACGACCAGTCGCACGGCGCGATGCAATTCGAGCGCGAGGCGCCCGAACTCCGAGTAAGGATCCACGTAGAAGCCGAGTTCCTTGCCCAGTCGCTCGCTGTAGAGACCCCAACCCTCCGAATAGGCCGTGTAGCCGCCAGTGCGGCGGAATTGCGGCAGTTCCTCCTGCTCGGAGGCCACGGCATTCTGCATGTGGTGACCTGGTATTCCCTCGTGGAAGGCCAGGGCCTCCAGTTCGTAGCTCGGCATTTCGCGCATGCTCGACAGGTTCGCGTAGAAAACACCGGGCCGGCTGCCATCCTGCGCCGGCCGCTGGTAGAAGGCCTTGCCCGCGGATTTCTCGCGGAATGGCTCGACTGCGCGCACCACCAGTTCAGCCTGCGGCAGGGTCACAAACAGTTCGGGAATCCGCACGCGGATCGCCGCCATCGAAGCGGTGGCCCTGGCGAGCCAGGCCGCCCGCCCTTCCGGCGTGTCCGGGAAGTAGAAGCGATCGTCGGTGCGCGCGAAATCGAAGAATGCCGGCAGGTCTCCGTCAAAGCCCGCTTCGCGAATCACGCGGCGCATATCCCCGTGCAGTCGCGCAACTTCACGCAGGCCGATGCCGTGGATTTCGGCAGCGCTCAGCGTCGTCGTCGTGAAATTCTCGAGCAGGAAATCATAGTACGCAGCGCCGTCGGGAAGCTTCCAGACGCCGTCATCGGTGGTGGCGCGCGCCTCGGCTGACTTTGCCCAGGCGATGACGGCCTCCCACGCGGGGCCGATCGACGTCAGCAGCGCCTCTGCAGCCTGCACCGTGAGTTCCGCGCGGCGTTTCTCGTCGAGCCCGATCGCGCCGATTTTGGTCCTGAAGTCCGCGAATAACGGGCTGTCCGCGGGCCCGTCGTCGAATGGCCTGCCGTTGATCACATTGCCCGCATCCTCGATCACGTAGGCATAAACGAATTTCGGCGGCAGCACGCCCGCGCGCGATGACTGTTCCGCACGCTCCAGCACCTGGTCCATGAATGCGCGCAGGCCCTGGAGGCGCTGGATATAGGCAAGCGCATCCGGCTCCGTATCGATGCGATGGGAATTGATCAGGAACGCGGGAGCCTGCAGCTGCGGGCCATCCTTGTCGATCTGGTAGCCGTGATTGCGCCAGCGATGGCGGGCAATGCGCCGCTCTTCACTGGATTCGAATACCCGGTATGAAAGCCTGGTCGCATCGTCAAGCGCCGCCGGATCGATGCTGGCGCGCAATTCGGCGAGATGGCGCTTTGCGAGTTCGAAGCGCTCAAGTTCGCCCCGGTCGCCCGGATCCGGCCATTCGCCATAGCGCAGCCGGAGCCCGAGCGAGGTCGCGAGCTGCGGGTCAAGTGCCAGTCGTTCCTGGAAGGCGCGCTCGAAAAATGCATTGGCGGCGTTGTTCGGGTCCGGCGTCTCGCCCGCGGCAATCTGCGCGGCGCCTAGAGCGGCGACGAACGTCAACGCGATTGTCGCGACGATTCCCATCCCGACTTGTTCTCCATTGCGCGGCCCTGTGGGCCGCCAAGCTAGCACGGTTCGGCCGTGCGTATAATCCGGCTGGACCCTCGCGGATTCTCGCATGAAGTTACACCAGCTCCGCTACCTCATCGCGATCGTGCAGAACGGCCTGAATATCACTGCTGCCGCACGGGTACTGCATACCTCGCAACCCGGCGTCAGCAAGCAGATCAAGCTGTTCGAGGACGAACTGGGCTTCCAGGTCTTCGAGCGCGAAGGGCGCAATCTCACGCGCATCACGCCGGCCGGGCTGCAGGTTGTGGAGCGCGCGATTCGCATCCTGGAGGAGACCGAGAATATCCGACGCCTTTCCGCCGACTTCCAGGATGAAAAACGCGGGACGATGTCCATTGCGACAACCCATACACAGGCGCGCTACGTGCTGCCATCCATCATCAAGCGCTTCCGCGAGCAGTATCCCGAGGTCAAGCTGCACCTGCACCAGGGAACTTCGGAGCAGATCGCCGACCTGGCCGCCGCGGACCGTGTGGACTTCGCGATCGCGACCGGATCGCACGAGCTGTTCGCCGGTATGGCATTGATGCCCTGCTATCGCTGGCACCGCGACCTCGTCGTGCCGCGCGGCCATCCGCTCGCCAGTGTCGAGCAGCCGACACTGCGCCAGGTCAGCGCCTACCCGGTCGTGACTTACGTATTCAGCTTTGCGGGCCAATCGTCGCTTCCCGAATTGTTCGACCGTGCCGGCCTTCCGCTCAATGTCGCGCTGACGGCACGGGATTCCGACGTCATCAAGACCTATGTGCGGCTCGGGCTCGGCGTCGGCATCGTCGCCTGCATGGCGCTGGCCGAAGGCGAGGATCCCGACCTGGCCGCCATCGACGGTTCGCGGCTCTTCCCTGAGCACCTGACCTGGATCGGCGTGCGCCGCGGCCGCCTGCTGCGCGGTTACATGTACGATTTCATCAAACTGTTCGCCCCGCACCTGACACGCGGGCTGGTGGACCAGGCATTGCGCGCACCGGACGCCGCGGCGGTCGAGGCGATATTCAGGACCGTGCGGTTGCCGCGCTATTGAATGCACCGGAGATTCCAATGACTGACCTCGAGAAACTGGGCGCTTTTTATGTCGGGCGCGAGTACGACCCGAAGGCCGATCAGCTGGCTGCCGAGCCCCTGATGTACGACTCGCGCGACCTGACCACCCACGGGGTTTGCGTCGGCATGACCGGCAGCGGCAAGACCGGTCTCTGCATCAGCCTGCTGGAGGAAGCGGCGCTCGACGGCATCCCGGCGCTCGTCATCGACCCCAAGGGCGACATCGCGAATCTGCTGCTGAGCTTTCCCGGACTGACACCCGCCGAATTCCGCCCCTGGATCGATGCCGCCGAGGCCGCCCGCAAGGGCGTGTCGCCGGACGAAATGGCGGCAAAGACCGCGGAAACCTGGAAAAACGGGCTGGCCGAATGGGGCCAGGATGGCGAACGCATCCGGCGCTTCCGCGATTCCGTGGATATCGCGATCTACACGCCCGGCAGCACGGCCGGCCTGCCGCTGTCGATCATGCGTTCATTCGCGCCGCCTCCGGCCGGCAGCGATCCGGCCGGCACCCGCGACCGCATATCGGCCGCGGTGTCCGGGCTATTGGGCCTGGTCGGGATAGCCGCCGACCCGCTGAAGAGCCGCGAGCACATCCTGCTGTCGGCCATCGTCGATTTGGCGTGGAGCAAGGGCAATGCGCTCGATCTGGCCGGTCTGATCGGCGCGATCCAGAGGCCGCCATTCGAGAAAGTCGGCGTCTTCGATGTCGAAACTTTCTATCCGGCGAAAGACCGGCTCGAACTCGCGATGGCGATCAACAATCTGCTCGCCTCGCCGGGCTTCAGCGTGTGGCTCGAGGGCGAGCCACTCGAAATCCAGCGCCTGCTGTTCACCGCCGAGGGCAAGCCGCGAATTTCCATCATCTCGATAGCGCACCTGACCGATGCCGAGCGCATGTTCGTCGTCACGCTGCTGCTGAATGAGCTGGTCGCATGGATGCGCCGGCAGTCCGGCACGGCGGCGCTGCGCGCCCTGTTCTACATGGACGAGATCTTCGGCTATTTCCCGCCAACCGCCATGCCTTCGTCGAAACTGCCGATGCTGACGTTGATGAAGCAGGCGCGCGCCTTCGGGCTCGGCGTCCTGCTCGCCACACAGAATCCCGTGGACCTCGATTACAAGGGCCTGTCCAATGCGGGCACCTGGTTCATCGGGCGGCTGCAGACCGAAAGGGACCAGCAGCGCGTGATCGACGGCCTCTCGAGCGCCCTCGCCGGCGCGAATTTCGATCGCGCCATGCTCGAGAAGCTGATGGCAGGCATCGGCCCGCGCGTGTTCCTGATGCGAAAGGCGAGCGAGGATCAGCCGCTCTTGTTCCGCACGCGCTGGGCACTCAGCTATCTGCGCGGGCCGCTGACATTGCCGGAAATTTCACGGCTGATGGAGGCGCGGAAATCCGCCGCGCCTGCGGTGGCTGCGCCCGCGCAGGCTCCAGCCAGGGCGGCGCGTCCGGTGCTGCCCTCCGGTGTGGAGGAAGTCTTCCTGGCTGCCAAACCTGGCGCCGGCGAGCTCGTCTACAGGCCGCGGCTTGCCGCCACCGCGGAGCTGCATTACGCCGACAAGAGTGCCGCCGTCGATGCCTGGACCAAGGTTACGTTGCTGGCGCCGCTTGGCGACGGCGACGGTGCGCCCGCCTGGTCTGAGGCCGTACCGGTACCGGACCTGGATTCGATCCTCGCGGCCGGGCCCGTGGATGACGCCGCATTCGCTGAACTGCCGGCCGCCGCCCTGAATGCAAGAAACCACGCCGAATGGAGCCGGGCGCTCGCTTCGCATCTCTACCAGAGCGGCGCGGTCGAATTGCTTGCATGCAGGACGCCAAAGCTCACGTCGAACCCGGGCGAGAGCGAAGGCGACTTCCGCACACGCTTCGCCCACGCATTGCGCGAATACCGGGACCAGGAAGTAGCGAAAATCCGCGATCGCCACGCACAGAAGCTGAAATCCCTGGATGATCGCCTGCGAACGGCGGAAAACCGGGTCGAGCGCGAGAAATCCCAGTATGCGCAGCGCAAGCTCGATACCGTGATTTCGATAGGATCCTCGGTGCTCGGCGCGATTTTCGGCGGCAAGAGCGTGGCGACCACGCGCGCCGGGTCCGCGGCACGATCCGCTGGCCGCGTATTCGGCGAGCGCGGCGATGTCGCCCGCGCCGGTGAAAACCTGGAGGCTCTGGTGGCAGAGCGCGACGCGCTGATGCGTCAGATCGAGCAGGATGCCAATGAATTGACCGCGTCCCTCGATCCGTCCAGCATGGACCTCGAGCGCATCAGCATTGCGCCGCGCAAGGCGGATATCGGCATCGGCCGCATTGCGATCGCATGGGAGCCCTGGCGGGCTTCCAGCGACGGCTTCCCGCGGCCGGCTTCAACCCTGTAGCCCGAAGGAAAGCCGGATGACTCGTCAACAGCTTGCATCGATCGCAACCCCGCTTGCGCTGGCATTCCTGGCAGCCTGCGGAAGCGATACGCCCGCTGCCGCCGGCCTGCCGCCACTCGGCCAGTACCGCGCGGTACTGTCGGTTGCGGGCGGCGACCTGCCATTCGGGCTGGAACTCGTGCGCGAGGATGGCGTGCTCGTTGCCTGGCTGATCAACGGGCCGGAGCGCGTGCGGGTACCGGATGTGCAACTCAAGGGCAACCTCCTCAGCATGCAGATGCCGGGCTATTCGCACCGGCTCGAGGCACGCTTCGTCGACGCCAGATTCGAGGGAACCGTGGAATTCCTGCGCCCGCGCGGCGTGATCAGGAGCGTGCGCCTCATCGCGGTGCCTGGGCAGGCATGGCGCTTCTTCCCGAAACCGGATGCCGAGCCACTGGATTTCTCCGGCCGGTGGAAACTGACATTTCGGGACGACGACGACAATGAACGCAGCGCGATCGCCGAGTTGACGCAGCGGGGACACGAAGTCACCGGCACCATCATCCGCGCTAGCGGTGATGACCGCTATATCGCCGGCGAAGCCCGTGGCGACACGCTGTTCCTGTCGCGCTTCGACGGCGGCAGCGCTTATCTCTATCTCGGGCGGCTCGGGCCGACCGGCACGCTGACCGGCGACTGGCACACCAGCGGCGGAGCGCATGAATCCTGGTCCGGCCGTCGCGATCCCGAAGCGCGCCTGGACGACACGGAGATGACCGCGCTGAAGCCGGGCGCCAGCAGCCTGCAGTTCACGTTCCCGGACCTGGATGGCAGTCTGCTCTCATTTCCAGGGCCGCAATTCGACGGCAAGGTCGTACTGATCACGATCGGAGGCAGCTGGTGCCCGAACTGTCATGACGAGGCGGTATTCCTGCGCGAGCTGCTCGCGGGCCGCCGTGCACGAGGGCTCGAGGTCATCCAGCTCATGTTCGAATACACGCCGGACTTTGCGAGCGCCTCCGCCGCTGCGCGCGCATTCGCCGGGAAATTCGCGATCGACTATCCGGTGCTGATCGCGGGGACCACCAGCGACGATGACCTGCTCAAGAAGCTGCCGCAATTGGAGAAATTCGGTGCGTATCCCACATTGTTCGTCGTCGACCGCAAGGGAGCTGTCCGGCTGATACACGCCGGCTTCAACGGGCCTGCGACCGGTGCTCGCCATCAGGAGCAGAATCGCGAACTCACTGCCCTCGTCGATACGCTGCTGGAGGAGCAGGCATAGCATGCCTTCATTCGACGTCGTCTCCGAGATCGACTCGCACGAACTGACGAATGCCGTCGACCAGGCGAATCGAGAAGTGTCCCAGCGCTTCGACTTCAAGGACACCGGCGCCAGTTTCGAACTGGGAGATCACCTGATCACCCTGCACGCGCAGGTCGATTTCCAGCTCAAGCAGATGTTCGATGTGCTGAAGCTCAAGCTCAGCAAGCGCGGTATCGACATTGCCTGCCTGGAACCGGGTAATCCGGAAATCACGCTGAATTCGGCGATTCAGAAGATCGTGCTGCGACACGGCATCGACGCCGACAGTGGCCGCCAGCTCCAGCGCCTGATCAAGGACTCGAAGCTGAAGCTGCAGGCTTCGATCCAGGGCGAGCAGCTGCGGGTGACCGGCAAGCAGCGAGATGATCTGCAGGCCGCAATGGCCTTGATCCGCAAGGCCGGATTGAGCAGGCCCTTGCAATTCAAGAACTTCCGCGATTAGTCCGCTGCTGCTTCACGCCGGGCCCAGGGCATTATTGTTAATGCGAATGATTCTCATTGCCAAACGAGACGGATTCTCATAGATTAGTACCCAGGCTGACCCTGGGAGACGATCGACATGCGCATCGCTGCAATCTGGTTTCTCGCTGGTGCACCAATATTCCTCGCCGGCGCGGTCGCGGTCGCGGAGCCGGTACCGGATCCGGAGCCGGCGCTGCTCGATCGCGTGGTCGTGACGGCGTCGCGCAAGCAGGCTGCCGAAGTCGCAGGTTCGGTCCACTTTCTCGACCAGGCCATGCTCACGCAGCATGCCTACGGTGACGTGAACCGGATCCTGCGCCAGGTGCCTGGCCTCAATATCGTCGAGGAAGAGGGATTCGGGATCCGCCCCAATATCGGCATCCGCGGATCGGGCACCGACCGGAGTTCCAAGATCGCGGTGCTGGAGGACGGCGTTCCGATCGCACCGGCGCCCTACTCGGCCCCTTCCGCCTATTACTTCCCGCGCCCGCAACGCATGAGCGGGATCGAAATCAGCAAGGGGCCGGCCGCGATCAAGTACGGGCCACAGACCGTCGCCGGCGCCATCGCGTTGTTCTCCAACCCGATCCCGGGCGCGCCGGCTGAGGGATTCGAAAGCAGGCTGGACCTCTTTGGCGGCGAACATGGCAGCCTGCGGGGCTATGCGCAGGGCGGCGGCTGGGTGAATGCCGGCGCCCATGACTTCGGCATGGGCCTGGAGGCGCTGCACGAGCAGTCGGGCGGATTCAAGCGGCTCGATTCCGGCGGAGATTCCGGTTTCGCGATCAACGATTACGTCGCGAAACTCGCGCTGCGGGCTGCGGCCGATGCCACCGTGGCACAGTCGCTGGAACTGAAGTTCCAGCATTCGGACGAGGAATCCGACGAGACCTATCTCGGTCTCTCGCTCGACGACTTTCGCAACGATCCCTATCGCCGCTACCGGGCGAGCCAGCTCGACAGACTCGACGTCCGCCATCAGACGCTCCAGGCGACTCACCGCATCGACTTCAACGAGCATGTCGACCTGACGACCATCGCCTATCGCACCGACACGAAACGGGCGTGGTACAAGTTGAATGATGTCCGCAACGCCGCGGGCACGGCATTCGTGAGCTTGTCGGGCGTGCTGGCGAATCCGGCGGCGTTCTCCACGGAATATGCCGCGCTGGTCGGCGAACCCGGGATGACGAGTGCCGCCGGGGCGCTGCGCATGCGCGACAACGCGCGCGATTATTACGCCACCGGCATCCAGACCGTGCTGGGCGTGGCTTTCGATACCGGCGCCATGTCGCACGATCTCGAGCTGTCGCTGCGTCATCACCGCGACCAGGAAGACCGCTTCCAGCACGACGATCGCTACCAGATGGTGGATGGCACGCTAGAGCTGACAACGGCAGGCGCGCCCGGCACGCAGGATAATCGTGCCGGTTCTGCCGAGGCCTGGGCGTTCTATCTCCGCGACACCATCACTGCAGGTGACTGGCTACTGACGCCGGGCCTGCGCTACGAAAGCATTTCATTGACGCAGCGGAACTGGGGCACCGCCGATCCGGCCCGCAGCGGCAGCCCGGTGATCCTCCGCAACGATGTGGATGCGACCATGCCCGGTCTCGGCCTGACCCGCGCGATCGGGGACCGGCTACTACTGGTTGGAGGCCTCCATCGCGGCTTCGTGAATCCCGCGCCTGGGTCCAGCGCGGACCCCGAGCAGTCCTGGAATTACGAAGCCGGCCTCCGATTCAGGAAGGGGGCCGCTGCAATCGAGGCCATGGGCTTCCTGGTCGACTACTCGAACATGGTCGGAACCTGCACCGCCTCGACCGGCGGCGGCTGCGGCATTGGCGATCAGTATGACGGCGGCCGCGCGCGCGTTTTTGGCCTCGAGTTCAGCGCGAGCCACGATCTTGGCGCTGCGCTCGGATGGGGCCTCGCGGTGCCGATCGCGGCCGTATACACCTACACGCATGGCGAGTTCAGGACCAGTTTCGCGAGCGGCTTCGCGGAATGGGGCAATGTCGCCGCGGGCGACGAGCTGCCCTATGTTCCGGCGCAGCAGCTGACGCTGCAGGCCGGCCTTGAGAGCGCGTCCTGGCGCCTGAACTTGACGCTCAATTACGTCGGCGAGGCCCGTGCGGTCGCGGGTTCAGGGGCAATTCTGGCGACGGCCGGCATCGACAGCCGCACGCTGCTGGATGTTTCCGGCGAGTACCGGCTGGCCGAACGGATGAGCCTTTTCGCCAGCATCGAGAATCTCGGCGGCGAGGTCTACAACGTGGCGCTCCGCCCTGCAGGCGCGCGGCCTGGGGCGCCACGGATGACGCTGGCCGGCATCAAGATGAGGTTCTGAGGCTAGCGCAGCAGGCCATTGGCAAAGGGTTCGAGCCAGCGGAACACCAATGCCATGATCGGCCGCAGCGGGTGCCACCAGTCCAGCAGGTGGTAATCGACGAATACGACGACGACGCCTGGGCGCACGGCCGAGAGCAAGGCGTCAACCACGAGCCGCCGGTGCGCGTCCGGTATCTCGTGCAGCAGGAAGAAACAGCAGATCGCGTCATAGCCCGATCCCGGCGGTGAGGCAGCATCTGCCACCTCCACCGAGACATTGCGGTGAGTGGCCAGTTTCCTGCGGCAGTGATCCACCTGCACCGGCGCGATGTCTATGACTTCGAGAGAGCCGCGCGCCCCGACCCTCCGGGCCAGCCGTGCTGACAGGTCGCCATAAACACTCGCGGCCTGCAGCAACCGGTCGCCCGCCGAAAAATGCTCGCAGGCCCAGGCGACCAGGCGGCGGTAATTTCCCCAGAGAATGCCGTTGACCACGAAGTGGCGGTCGAGCAGCCGCAGGCTGCGCGGCCACAGATAGGCCCAGGAGTAAGTATCGACAAGGTAGTCCGGCAAGGTCGGACTTGCGACTGCTTCGACCACGGATAGCCTTTCCGGATAATCCATGATTGCCTCAATACCCTATATTGCCGGCATGCGCGCGGTATTCCTGGACTTCGGCACGGTCAGCAATGGCGATCTCGACACCGCTCGGCTCGAGCGCGTGGTCCCGGAACTCACGATCCATCAGCAGACTTCGATTGCCGAGGTCGCCGAACGCGTCGCTGGATTCGAGGTCGTTTTCGCCAACAAGGCCGTCATCGACCGCGCAACGATCGCGGCGAATCCACAGCTCAGGCTGATTGCGCTGACCGCGACCGGTGTCGACAACATCGATCTCGCTGCGGCGCGCGCGGCTGGCGTCGCGGTCTGCAATCTGCATGACTATTGCACCCAGTCCGTGGTCCAGCATGTGTTCGCGATGTTGCTTGCGCTGACGCACAGGCTCCATGACTACGGTCAATTGCTGTGCAGAGGGGGCTGGCAGCAGGCAGGACAGTTCTCGATATTTCCCTATGCAATCCGCGAGTTGCACGGCCGCGTGTTCGGGATCGTCGGCCACGGAAACCTCGGGCGAGCGGTCGGAAATACCGCTCGGGCCTTCGGCATGCGGGTCGAAATCGCGAATCGCCCCGGCGGTGCGCCCGTCGATGGCCGCGTGGACCTGGATCAACTGCTCCCGCAGGTGGATGTCCTGTCGCTGCACTGCCCGCTGACCGACGCCACGCGTGGCCTGATCGGCGCGGCTCGCCTTGCGCGCATGAAGGCCGACGCGGTGCTGATCAACACCGCGCGTGGCGCATTGGTGGACACCGCGGCGCTCGCAGCGGCGCTCAAGGCGGGCCGTCTTGGGGGCGCCGGCATCGACGTGCTGGAGCGCGAGCCGCCTGCTCCCGGGCATCCTCTTCTGGAACCCGCCATTCCCAACCTGGTCCTGACCCCGCATGTTGCCTGGGCCGCGCGCGAAGCGCGCCAGCGTTGCCTGGACGAGCTTGCGCTGAATGTCGTGGCGTTCAGGGAGGGACGCCAGCGCAACCGGGTCTGTTAGCCGGACTGGCCGGCGCGCCTAACCGGGGCCCTCCGCAGCGGCGGCAGCGCCCTTGCGCGTGTAACGATCGACGACCGTGGCCGTCACGACGTCGGACCCGACATTCACCATCGTCCGCGTCATGTCGAGGATTCGGTCGATGCCGAGGATGATGCCGATGCCCTCCGCCGGGATCCCGAAGACGACCAGCAGGCCCGCGATCAGCGGCAATGAGCCGCCCGGAATGGCCGCGACGGCCACAGCGCTCAATACCGCGAGCAGTACCAGCGTCAGCTGCTGCGCAAAACTGAGGTCGATACCGAATACCTGCGCGACGAACAGCACGACGCACCCTTCGTAGAGCGCAGTGCCCGCCATGTTCATCGTCGTGCCCAGCGGCAGCACGAATCCTGCGACCTGCGGCAGGATGCCCAGCTGCTCGCGTGCCGCCGTCAGCGCGGTCGGCAGCGTCGCCGCGCTCGAACTCGTCGAGAATGCCGTCACCAGCACCGGCCGGACATCGCGCCAGAACTGCAGGGGTCCGCGCCTTGCCAGGAACCGGAGCCACAGCGACATGGTGCCGAACAGGTGCACCATCATCACGACCAGGCAGCACATCACGAAGATCCCGAGCGCAATGACGATGTCCCAGCCGATCTTGACGATGACGCTGTAGATCAGCGCCGGCACTGCATACGGCGCGAGCCTCAGCGCGAAGTGCACGATCCGCGTCATCAGTTCCGTAATGGTCTGCAGCGAAGAACGAAGCTGGCCGCGCTCCGCCGTCGGCAGGCTGGTCGCGGCGGCGCCAACCAGGATCGCGAACAGGATCAGCGGCAGCACATCGCCCAGGCGGTCGCGGTCATTGCCGACAAATGCGCCGAACAGGTTGCGCGGCATGAACATCTCGACCATGGTCATCGGCGTGACCGGCGGCGAGGAAGCCTGGCGCTCGGCGGTTTCCCTGGCGGCGCCGCCGTATTCTTCGAGCAGGCTCGCCTGCGCTTCCGGATCCATCGCCGTGCCCGGCTGCACGATATTGATCGTCACGAGCCCCAGTATCACGGCAATCGTCATATTCACGAAGAACAGGCTGAATGTCCGCGCCGCCAGCGGGCCGAGCTGGGTCAGGCGCTCGAGCTGCGCGACACCGCTCGCCAGCGACGCGAACACCAGCGGGATCACGACGAAGAACAGCAGCCTCAGGAATACCTGGCCGAGGGGGTCGAGCACCAGCGTCGACAACTCGCGCGCGGCATCGAGCAGTTCCGGGTAGAACGTGCCCACCACCAGCGTGAGCCCGCCCGCCGCCGCCCCGATCCCGAGTCCCAGCAAAATGCGGTTTGTCAGTCTGGGATCGATGTCGTTCATGCGAAATCTCCGGCGGCCGATCGACGGCCAGCCGCAATGGTAACCTTTAGCAAACCGGTCCGGAGAGCCGTGGACTTGATCCCGCGCATCACTGCGATTCCCCTGCTGATCGTGCTGCTTGCCGCAAGCGGATGCGCGGGCCAGCAAGCGGCCGCGCCATCGCGCGGCGAGGGCACGTACTCCGCGAACCGCGCCCGCCTGCCGCTGATACTGATTCCGGGCATGCTTGGCTCACGACTCGTGGAACGCGAAACCGGCATCGAGGCCTGGCCCGGCAGCACCCGCAAGCTGCTGACCAGCGGCTATCTGGAACTGGCATTGCAGATCGATCCCGGCACGCTGGAGCCGCTGGACGACGGACTGGTGCCTGGCGGGCTGTTTGACGGAGTGGCCGTGCAGGATTACTACCGCCGGATCGTGAATGCGCTGCAGCTGACCGGCGGCTACCGGCAGGCCGAGCCCGGTGATCCCGCCACGCCCGGCGAGGCGCGCTTGTACACATTCACCTACGACTGGCGCCAGGACATGGTCCGCTCGGCAGCAAAGCTGGATGAGCTGATCGAGCAGATCCGGCGCGATTATCGCGACCCGGAGCTAAGTGTGGACGTGGTCGCGCACAGCATGGGCGGCATGATCGTCCGCTACTACCAGCGCTACGGCACCGACGACGTGCTGGAAGGGAATGCATTCCCGGTCACCGGCGCTGGCGCACGCAAGCTGCGCCGCATGGCGCTGATCGCCACGCCGAATCTGGGCTCGGTCAGCGCCATCCATTACTTCGTGAATGGCTACCGCGTCGGATTGTCGCGGCTCGTGACCGAGGGGGTCGCGACCATGCCGCCCATGTACCAGTTCTTCCCTGACCCGCAGGTCACCTGGATCACGAATGCAAGGGGAGAAGCCCTGTATCTCGACGTATTCGACGTCTCGACCTGGAGGAATTTCGGGTGGTCGGTGTTCAATCGCAAGGTGCAGCAGAGGATCGCGTCCCAGCCCGGCATGTGGCCATCCCAGGATGTGTTCGAGCGCTACTTCCAGAAACGGCTGAAGCGCGCACAGCGCTTTGTCTGGTCACTGCTGGTCCCGGTCGGAGACGTCAGGCTGGTCGAACCACTCCTGTTCGGCGGCGATTGCGTGCCGACGCCTGCGCGCCTGGTGGTCGAAGAGTCGGAAGGCGATTTCGTCGCGCGGCTGACGCCCGAGCAGATCCAGAATCCCGTACCGGGAATCAATTACGACAAGCTGATGTATGAACCCGGCGACGGGAGTGTCACGGCATTATCACTGCTCGGCAGGCTGGGGACGGGCGCGTCGATTCCGCCGCAGGCCAACGGCAATGCCGAAGTCAAACAGGCCTACTTCTATTGCGAGGATCACACGGCCCTGACCGGTAACGCCAGATTCCTCGACGGCCTGCTGAATTACCTGCTGGGCCCGGACTGACCGGCGGCGCCCGCCCGCACGACATAGCTGCACCATCCGCATTCCTCGCCCGCGACCGGCATGCCGCTCGCGCCAACGACCGCGACGGCGCGCCGGAAGGTGTCGAGGACCCAGGCGTCGTCGCCGTCATAGGGCACCATGTGGGTCGAGAAACGGAGCGTGTCGCGGAATTCACCCGCGCGGGCATCGCCATTTGCATACACGAACCAGCCGCGATCGCTCACCTCGAATCCCTGCCGGCGCACCAGGAACTGGTAGACCTCCATCTGCCGCTGGTAGGACGGATAGAGGCCCCCGGTCGTCGGAGTCTCCTTGCGCGCGGTCGCCTTGTAATCCGCGACGATCAGCTCGCCGGTTCCAGCCTGCCAGAGGTCGTCGATGGCCCCGAACAGCGTCCAGCCGGTCTGTTCATCGGTCCATCGAACGCCGGTGAAATTGTGGCGCCAATTGTCGAGTTGCACATGCGCGAATGGCACGGCATCGAGCCCCGCCAGCTCGAACAAAGGATGCGGTTCGCCGGCCGAGCGATACCGGTCGAATTCGGATTTCAACAGCGCATCCACCGCGATATTCAGGGTGAACGGCGGACTGCCTGGCCGCGGGATACCGAGCGCGACATCGAGGTAGAGGCAGCGCGGGCACTCGACGAAGAGATCGATCTTCGAGCGGCTCAACTGGCGGCGTTGCAGTGAGCGACTGGTCATCGAGGCCTCGGTGAAGAGGCCGCCGCGCCGCGATAGTGTGCTGGACTAACCCGCTGTGGGATTGGATTCACCCGACCGTGGCGCGACGGGCCTTGCCAACAATGCCCGTTTACGCGATGTGATTTCAAGTGGCATCGCCGGTTCCGGGAGTCATCACCATGAATTCTTCAACCTGCGCGATTGCGGGCACGCCACGACATGCGCTGCCTGCAGTATTGCTGTTTTTCGCCCTGGCGGCGCCGCAGCTCTGTGCCGAACCGGCGAGCCGGAGGCGCTCGCAGTCGGCGTGGCGCAGCTTCGCCATGCGATCGGCGAGTGGAATGTCACGACTGCCCGCTATGGCGAGGACGGTTCCGTCACGAGCACGATGCCGGGCACTTACCGCTTCGAATGGGTGGTTCCGGACCGCGTAATCAGCGGCCGTTCCGACATCCCGGAACTCGGTCCGGCTTCCGGCATCCTGTTCTATGTGCGCGAGCGCCGCGCAGCGATCGAGATGGTTTCCGTCGGCGCCGACGGCCACCTGTGGGTCATGACGGGACCCATCGCCGGCGAGACCCGGGTGACCCCGTCGACGCCGCTCGCCGATGGCGGCTCCATGAAACTGCGCTTTACGCGCTTCAACGTCGAGCCTGACCGTTGCGAGTCCCGGATGGAATACAGCCTCGACGACGGCGCGACCTGGAAGCCCGGCAATCACCAGGTATTCGAGCGTGCAAGCGCGTCGCCAGCCGGCGGGACCGGCCCTGGCTGATCGCAGCGTCATTCACTTGACCGCTGATGGCCTGGAAGTAGACTCCACACCGCGTGACCAACCCTGCTGATCCGGCCAGGCTTTATCGCGGCCTGCGGCGATTCGACGTGATTGCGCTGACGGTCAACTCGATCGTCGGCGCCGGCGTGTTCGCCATGCCCGCCGGGCTTGCAATCTCTTCCGGGCGCTGGAGTCTGGCAGTTGTGTTCGCGGCATTCGCCGTGGTTGCGCTGCTTGCGCTCTCGCTCGCGGAAGTCGCGAGCCGCTACGACGTCACCGGCGGGCCGCAATATTATGCGC
>Ga0247727_10001176_pt1 | contig 63853 bp, 57 predicted proteins | sample WisWelCaveWW1625_FD_202498 | JGI IMG/M metagenome (GOLD analysis project Ga0247727, IMG submission 202498) | Biofilm microbial communities from Wishing Well Cave, Virginia, United States - WW16-25 | ecosystem: Environmental > Aquatic > Deep subsurface > Groundwater > Cave microbial mat | place... | reverse complement strand
TGATTTATCCATCGCTTTGATTTCATCTAACCGGGTTAGCAAAACCTTTGCTTCTTCTGATTCAGCAGGTTTGTTTGCGGGCATTGAAGTTGGAATGATCTCCGTTCCGGCTTTCAATGGCATTGGCACAGACGTAAACAACAGAGCTGCTGACATCACATATATGGTTAGTTTTTTCATTTTAAAATATTTTTTAGTGAATGAATTATTACGGAACAAAGGTGAGCCTGTATATGCGGGTGAGTGTTACACAATTTCTCCAAAGAGTTACATCATTCCCACATTAAATAATGGATTACTTGGCTGCGCGGTGACAAAAAAAATCAGGCAGATCGATAACCTGCCTGATTTGAAAGATACTTGCCGTACCGCTTTATTGCTTCAAACCACATGAAGAAATTAGTTGGGTGACAATAATCTTTCTATTGAATATCGAAATCGGTATTCTCACACTGCACAACCGTGATATTATTTTCATCCCATTCCTGAGGAATAATCTGGTCATCTTCAGCGTGCAGCGAGTGTGATACTTTAGCACTGAGCTCGGCACAATACTCTTCATTTGGATCAAGTGTTTGTGTAGCTCCGCCATCTACAGATACGGTTACCTCGTTTGCTGTTTGATTGATGATACATAAAGTACCTGTCTCGTTTTTCTCACATTCTTCGCGCAGGCACGATGAAAAAAGAATTACTGCAATTGAAAACATAATTATACTCTTCATTATTTGTTTGTTTTAAGTGTTCTCAAAGGTGTCTCGGCTTTAGCCTCTTTGTATTACACAAATACTGAATACAGTTACATCATTCACACATTTCGATGAGTAACGACCCTTACTTAAGATTTTAAAATAAAGCGTTTCAGAGCAGGCAACGGTCATGACTGATTTCGCAGATACAATTCAAACCGATCTTGCCTTGATAAGCAGGGAGTTGACTTATTCGATTACCGGAGCACTTAGGCGAACCGGCTTTTTTACAAACTGATTCAGAAACTGTTTCAGGTGATCATTGAATACAGAAGGATTCTCCATGTTGGCCATGTGACCTGCATCTGCAATTATATTAAGTATGGAATCCTTAATTTTTTCATGCATCAATTGAGACGCAGCCGGAGGTGTGATTTTATCTTCTTGTCCTACCATGATCAACACCGGAACTGCAATTTCCAAAAGTTTGCTGCAGGTTTCTTTACGCTCAGATAGAGCCATCAGGGTTTTGCAGAGTGATTGTTTGGCGGTGTTTATGATCATTTTTCTTACAGCAGCTACTTCCTCTTTTTTATTTATGAAAGATGCCGGTGAAAAAAGATTTACTAAACCCCCATCGGCATAATTTTCAACTCCGTTTTCGTTGATGGTTTCAATTGCTTCTTGCCGTTTCACTTTTATTTCGGGTGTATCGGCAATGCATTGCGTATCGCTCAATATAAGTGCATCAAATCGTTCCGGGTATTTTCCAATGGCATTTAAAGCAATGTATCCGCCCATGGATAGACCACAAATTATTGCCTTATCAAGTTCCAGCTTGTCCATCAACTCAATTAAATCATTGGCAAAAAGATCAATAGAGAAATACACACTTCCCGCATCGGAGTCCCCATGTCCGCGAACATCATAAGCAATGACGCGGTAGTTATCCTTTAATGCTTCCACCTGTTTTTCCCACATACACATATTAAAGGGAAAGCCGTGAATGAAAATGATGGCCTGAGCTTCTTCCGGTCCTTCATCGTTGTAACTAACAGTGAGATTATTTACTGTCGTCTTGATATTGTTTCCTAAGCAGCGCATGGATTGTTATTTTTTCAATGGTGATTAAATTTTGAGAAGTCTATTACTTTCTCGGGTTATGCTTCATATTGATTTGAGATATTCAATCAAGTCATTTTTCTCTGCATCGGTTAAAGCAAGATTTTTGAAATCGTTGTAATGATTTACAACATCCAGGAGTGTTGCAAATCTTCCATCGTGATAAAAGCCTCCCTTCATGTGTGTCCACAAACCTGATAACCCTTGTGTGACATAAGTACTATCAGGGGATCGGTTTGCCTGGAAATCATCAATGCCGATATCAGTTGCTTTATGTGTATTCCATCCCGGTTCTGTAAAGAGTGGAGGAACATGACAACCTGCGCATTTTGCTTTTTCATTAAATAAAAGTTCTCCTCTTTCTGCTGCTTCTTTATTGAACAAGCTATCCGGTGGCTTAGGTGCTGCCAGTGACAGTTGGTAAAATTGCAATGCAGCAAGTTTGTCTGTGATTTGATCATTGGTGCTTCGCTTATTCCCATAACCTGCTTTGGCTGCAACAGGATATTTCTCCGCATCATTAAAACGTTCATCGAAAAAATTTCCTTCTCCATGCAATTCGAGATTTGCCACATAAGCATTCCAGTAAGTAATATCACCCCATCCACCGGTCCATGTATGTAGATTGTGACCGGCATGACCGAATGCTTCGGGTATTAATGTTGCGGCAGATTTTCCATCAGGACGAAATGCTTTGCCGTCTAAATTTAAAAGCGCATCAAATTTTCCGGGACCCCAACTTGCAAGAACTTTTAAAACGGTGGCAACGTCCACACCCAATGCATCAGTGAACGATTTTAAATTGGGAGCCATGGATATGATTGCTCCAACATTTAAATCACGATTTGCCCATCCGTCAAGGCGATGACCGATACCCGGTAAAAATGCATCATCAACGGTTGAGTGACAGGTAGCGCAAGTAAGACCAATGGATAAAAGATTTTGATTCGCATCAAAATTTCCTTTTACACCCACCACAGCGTTGAGCTGTAAAAGATTAAGTGTAACCGCGGGATCGTCTAAATCTACTTTGTCGGCTTTAATGTCAGCGGCAACATCAGCAGGAATTGCATCCATGTCAACCTTTAATCCTGCAGCAAGCGCAGCATTGGGCGAGAGTCCTGCACCAACACCACCATTTTTTTCACCTGCAATCGCTTTGTCAAGTTGCAGATCAGTGCTCCAATATGATTCATCGCCAAATGTTTCGAAACGAAATATTTGTTTGCCTTCTTCGAGCATTCTTTTAGCGTTATCTGAAATCGCATCATCACTTTCATTCGTGATTGTTTCCGTTTCTGTAGATGAAGGATTGGTGCATTGAGAAAACCAACTTGCTGAAAAAAAAAGTGAGACGCTGCCAATGACTGTTGCAATTTTGATTGATGATGTTTTCATAAAACTTTTTTCCGTATTAAATTATTTGGTGAATCATATTTCTTCAACTGTTATTGCATCTTTATCTATGCCCAGGTTTGATAATTGCTTTTGTAATGCATCCATCATTGGCGGAGGACCGCATACGTAAAACTGCTGATCGAAATCAACGATGTTAGCTTTTAGAAAATCTTCATTTATCAATCCATGGTGATATCCTTCGGTTTCTTCATCCGATAAAATGTTGATGAAAGCATCACCTAATAAGTTATTGAACTCCTGTTCGAGTATAATATCTTCTTTGGTTTTATTGGCGAACACCAACACATTGCTTCCGATTTTATTATTTGCATCAAGACTTCTGAAGATGGAAATAAAAGGACTGACGCCCGCACCGCCTGCAATAAATACGCCTTCCCCTTTGTAAGAAATGGCGCCAAAGACTTCATGTAAAATCAACTCATCACCCGGTTTCAGATTGAGCAATTCATTGGTAACACCCTTACGGACCGGATATGTTTTTATGGTAAACTCGATGTAATCTTTGTCGGGAAGGCAGGTGAAGGTGAAAGGTCTTTTTGCATTCGCCCAACCCACTTTGTTAATCGAAACTTCAGTTGCTTGTCCTGATTGGAAAGTGTAACCAGTGGGTTTCTCAGTTACAATTCTCAGCACATCATGTGTGACCTTATCAACTGATTTTATTTTTACCGGGTGGGTTTCCATGGGAGGTCAAATTATTATCGGGTGATCTTTCGGGTTTTGACACATTCCTTTGCCCATTCGCTCTCTTGGAAACCCCGATTCTTCTTTGTTGATTGGGATCATTTTCTGAAGCTTCATACTGGGCTTCAAGGATTTGACGAACGTAAAACTCACTGATACTATGGTATAGATTGGGGTAGCGTTCACTGATTTCTAAGCTCAGATTATTTATCACCTGTCTGATTTGTTCACCTGATTTTTTCATGGGGTTTGCTGATTTGTATGGTTAACTGCAATAGAAGTTATCTGAATACAAAATTGAGAATATGATGTTTCTAGCGGTTACATAATTCCGGCAAAGAATTATATAATTCACACATTGGAAAGTGGTGAGTAAAGGAATGACCGGAGATCGCATCCTACTTTATACCAAGTAAATTCTATTCTTTTTATTTATTCAGCAGGAATGTAAATATCAAACTGAGCGCCTTTGTTAAGTTCGCTGGTGGCGGTGATTATACCGTTGTGATTTTCTACAATTTTCTTTACAATGGCAAGCCCAATGCCGGTGCCGGCATATACTTCTTTGCCGTGAAGTTTTTGGAACACTTCAAAAATGCGTTCGCTGAAATGAGGTTCAAAACCGATGCCGTTGTCTTTAACAGTTATATGGCAATAATTTTTTTCGGGTGAAAGTTTTTCGTTATTCAGTTTACTGCCTTTTACAATCCGGCTTTTTATGATGATGTGCGAGGGTATGTCGGGATGTGAAAATTTGAGTGCATTGCTGATCAGATTGTACATGAGCTGGCGAAACTGAAAAGCGATGATGTTGGCAGGGCAGAGTTCCGCGGCTTCGATGGTTGCACGTTTTTCCTGAATGGTTTCTTTAAGTTCAGCTTTTACGTCATCAATAATTATATTGAGATCGGTTTTTTCAAACTTGAGATCGGTTGTGGAGATACGTGAAAAGGCCAATAAATCATCAATGAGTTGTTGCATTCTTCCGGCTGCTGCCTGCATTCGCTGGAAATTATTTTTACCGTTGTCAGATAGATTTTTATTTTCATTTTCAAGCAGGATCGTAACGAAGGTTTGTATTTTACGCAGTGGTTCCTGCAAATCGTGACTGGATATATAAGTGAACGCCAACAACTCTTTATTGGCAACAATTAATTCCGCAGCCCGTTTTTCTTTCTCTTCATTTTGAAAAGCAAGTTCTTTGTTGGCAATAATTAATTCTGCAGCCCGTTTTTCTTTTTCCTCATTTTGAAAAGCAAGTTCTTTGTTTGCAACGCCTAACTCAGCAGCCCGGTTTTCTTTCTCTTCATTTTGGAAAGCAAGTTCTTTGTTCGCTATACCTAGCTCGACTGCGCGTTTTTCTTTCTCTTCATTTTGATAGGCAAGTTCTTTATTGGCAACGCCTAACTCTGCCGCGCGTTTTTCTTTCTCATCGTTTTCATAGGCAAGTTTTTTGTTAGCAACACCTAACTCAGCCGCCCGTTTTTCTTTCTCATCATTTTGAAAGGCAAGTTCCTTGTTAGCCACACCTAACTCTGCTGCGCGTTTTTCTTTTTCATCATTTTGATAAGCAAGTTCTTTATTGGCAACACCTAATTCTGCCGCGCGTTTTTCTTTCTCGTCATTTTGAAAGGCAAGTTCTTTGTTGGCAACGCTCAATTCGCCTGCGCGTTTTTCTTTCTCATCGTTTTCATAGGCAAGTTTTTTGTTGGCAACACCTAACTCAGCCGCCCGTTTTTCTTTCTCTTCGTTTTGAAATAGAAGTTCCTCGTTGGCAACGCCTAACTCAGCCGCCCGTTTTTCTTTCTCATCGTTTTGAAAGGCAAGTTCCTTGTTTGCTACGCCCAACTCCGAAGCCCGATTTTCTTTTTCTTCATTCTGAAATGCAAGTTCTTTGTTCGCGATGCCCAACTCTGCTGCCCGTTTTTCTTTTTCTTCATTCTGAAACGCAAGTTCTTTGTTCGCAATTCTTAAATCGATTGCCCACTTCTGCTCGGTAACATCACGGGCTGCCGCAAAAACTCCCAGCACATTTCCTTTATCGTCTTTATAAACAGAAGCGTTGTAAAGCACATCAGTTAAATTTCCGTTTTTATGTTTTATCGTCAGCGGATAATCCGACACAAAACCTTTTTCAAAAACCTGGAGATAACCTTCCTGAGCTTTTTTGGGCTCCGTAAAATAATTTGAGAAGTCCGTGTCGACCAATTTTTCACGAGGCACACCGGTAACTTTTATGGATGCTTCGTTCACATCTAATATTTTTCCTTCGGCACTGATGGTAACAAGCGGATCTAAACTCGCCTCAATCAAACTGCGGGCGTAATTGGCAATGATTAATTCGGCCGCACGTTTTTCTTTTTCTTCATTTTGAAAAGCAAGTTCTTTGTTGGCGATGCCTAACTCAGCCGCGCGTTTTTCTTTCTCAATGTTTTCGAAGACCAGTTTTTTATTAGCAATGCCTAACTCATCTGCGCGTTTTTCTTTTTCTTCATTTTCGAATGCAAGTTTTTTATTTGCAATACCCAACTCTGCCGCGCGTTTTTCTTTTTCTTCATTTTCGAAAGCAAGTTTTTTATTTGCAATGCCTAATTCTGCCGCGCGCTTTTCTTTCTCTTCATTTTCAAAGGCAAGTTTTTTATTTGCAATACCTAATTCTGCCGCCCGTTTTTCTTTTTCTTCATTTTGAAAGGCAAGTTCTTCGTTGGCAACAATTAATTCAGCTGCCCGTTTTTCTTTCTCTACTGCCCGTCTTTCTTTCTCTTCATTTTGAGAAACTAATTGTTTGTTGGCGATACCCAACTCCGCAGCGCGTTTTTCTTTCTCTTCATTCTGAAACGCAAGCTCTTTGTTTGCGATGCCCAACTCTGCAGCGCGTTTTTCCTTTTCTTCATTTTCGAAAGCAAGTTTTTTGTTTGCAATGCCTAACTCAGCAGCGCGTTTTTCTTTTTCATCATTTTGAAAAACAAGTTCGATGTTCGCAATGCTTAACTCCGCAGCGCGTTTTTCTTTTTCTTCATTTTGAAAAACGAGCTCGATGTTCGCAATGCTCAACTCAGCCGCGCGTTTTTCTTTTTCTTCACTTTGATAGGCAAGTTCTTTATCGGCAATCGCCAACTCTGCCGCACGCTTTCCTTTTTCTTCACTTTGATAGGCAAGTTCTTTATCGGCAATCACCAATTCTTCTGCTCGTTTTCCTTTCTCTTCTTCCTGAAAAGCAAGTTCAATATTTGCAATGCCTAATTCTTCTGCGCGCTTTCCTTTTTCTTCATCCTGATAGGCGAGTTCCTTGTCGGCAATAACTAATTCTTCTGCGCGTTTTCCTTTCTCTTGCTTTTGAAACGCAAGTTCCTTGTCGGCAATCACCAACTCAGCTGCGCGTTTTCCTTTCTCTTCATCCTGATACGCAAGCTCTATGTTTGCGATGCCTAACTCTGCTGCCCGTTTTCCTTTCTCTTCTTTTTGAAAAGCAAGTTCTTTGCGGGCAATGATTAACTCTTCTGCCAGTTTTCCTTTCTCTTCTTTTTGAAAGGCAAGTTCTTTGCGGACAATAATCAATTCATCCGAATCCGATTTTTTTGTACTAATCATATTCAGTCTTCATAAATGAACTTCACTGTTTTGCACGGTGAGCACGAAATTTTCCCTGGCAGGTTGTAAAATATTTCCTGCCTGTCCGTCAAGCAGGTTTTGAGTCAGAAGGTCAACAGTTTGTTGAATTATTTTTTTGAGTTGTGTAAATTCAGAGGGCTTGCGAATGTAATATTGCGCCCCGTTTTTGTAAAGCAGATTCACTACCTCTTGTTCAAAGGAGGTGGAGAATATAATTACAGGAAGCGTTTTCAGTATTTTGCTGCTCTTTATTTCTGATAAACATTCGAAGCCGTTTTTTCGGGGCATGTTGAGGTCCAGAAAAAGAACGTCAGGAAGTTGGTGAACGTTTTCAGCGAGGTAATCCATTAATTTTTCTCCGTCCATAACCGATGCAAGCACAGTTGGAATTGATATTGCATCCAATGCCATACTGAAAAAGAAACGGTCATCTTTGTCGTCATCGGCAACTAAGATGCTCAATGGTTTTACACTCATGCGTTAAGAATGTATTTTAAATGACTGTTTGAAAATAATTTTTCGGTTGCGATATTCAGCGCATGATGGATAACTTTTATCAGTTGTTCAAACTCACTTGGTTTGTGAACATAAACATGCGCCCCGCCTTTGAAGAGAACAGTCATATTCTCGCGCGAGTTAGACGTTGAAAACATGACCACCGGAATGTCCTTCAATCTATTATTTGCTTTTATCTCCGACAAGCATTCGTAGCCGTTTTTACGCGGCATATTGATGTCGAGAAAAAGGACCGTTGGAATTTCGGTGGTTTCATTAGTGAGTAATTGCATCAGTTCTTCTCCGTCATTCACCGTTGTGAGGTGAGTGGGCTGAGGCAACTTAGCCAATGCATTTTTAAAAAACAAACAATCATCGGCATCGTCATCGGCAAGCAGAACGGTGAAAGGTTTTACTTCTCCGTTATTGAGTTGTGCTGAAATTTTATCTTCCATTTTTTTATTTGTTTCGGTATTTAGCTGTTGACTTAACGCCAGTATTTTTTTTAAGGATGAATGACTAATCCTTGTTTGCTTTCTCAGTTACTCTTATCAGCGCCTGATGAATTACTTCTTTGAGTTGTTCGAAATTCCCCGGTTTGCGAACAAAATTTTGCGCTCCGATATCAACCAACATTTTTGAGAGACCATTTTCGTAATTAATGTCACGCTGGAACGAAGTTGAAAACACAACCACCGGAATATCTTTCAGCTTTTCGTTTTCTGTTATCTCCGTTAAACATTCGAACCCTGTTTTGCGGGGCATACTCAGATCGAGGAAAAGAATATCAGGAAGATGGTCTGAATTTTCAGCAAGCCAATCCATGAGTTGCTCTCCATCTTCCACCGTTGTAAGATGAGTGGCAATGGATATTTCCTTTAATGCTTTTTCAAAAAAGAAACGATCATCTGTATCATCATCCGCCAGCAGGATGTTCAGTGGAATATTTTGTTGATTAACTTTCATAATTAAGTGAGCGTTACTTGTTTCGTGTGCGGTGTTATTGAAATGCAATTGAATAACGAGGAGGCAAAGGTCAGTCGCCAGAATGCTGTATGTGTTACACAAATTTTACAAAGAGTTACATCATTCACATATTTGGTCATTAGTTATTTGTCAATTGTCATTTAGTGTTTGCATCATATGGTTGCGGGGAATCACTAATGACAGTAAAAACTACATCCTCTCCATATACCAATTCAATTCCTTTTCCATTTTTTGGTATTGGAAAATAGTCGTGATGATTTTTTGCAGGCGTGTGAAAGCGGTTTCACTTTTTACTACATAATCAAATGCACGGTGATGCATACAGTTAATTGCGACATCAATTTTATCCTGAGATGACAACATCACAACCGGAATGTCCGGATTGAAGGCTTTTATTTTATCCAGAGTTTCCATTCCGTTCATCGCATTTTTATCAATGCCGTCAAGGTGATAATCCAGAATGATTACATCAGGGGTATGCGATAAATTCGCAACGCAAAGTTCGCCTGTGGCAAAAGTTTCAATAACAAAATCAGCATGTTGCAGAAATTCAATCTCCATTGATTTCAAAAACACCGCATCATCATCTACCAGGAACAGTTTTATCCGTTCGGCCCCGTTTGTTCTGATCGCAGCCGAAGGGCTCACGGCAAGTTTTTCTTTATTCATGACTTAGTGTTTTTAATCACATTAAACTCTACTTCTAATTCTTTACATGCCTGAATACAAATGTTTTCCAACTGCAAAACCAGATCAGGTATTCCGTCTGTTTGCAACTGGGTACTTGCATATTCCTGAACTTTTTTTGCCATGTTTTCAAAATCTACACTCATGCCCATGATGGAAAATGAAGGAATCATTTTATGCACTGCCGCATGTAATGACTTCCAGTCTTTATCGCGCAAACTTTGTTTCATAGCGCTGATTAATGGCGGAGTTTGCTCCAGATAAAGCGAAATCATTTCCATCATCAATTTGGGATCAGATTTAGTGCGATGGGTTAAATAATCGAGGTCAATGCATTTTGACTTTTCCGCCCGGATGATCTTGTCGGACGGGTTATTTTCTCCGTTGCCCTGCCCGACTTCGTCATTCAGGCGGGCATTCGATTTATATTCACCCGGTTTTACAGATACAGGTTTCTTTACTAACCCTATTATTTTACTGTACAATAATCTTTCATCCACCGGCTTTGCGATATAATCATTCATGCCTACGGCTTTGCATTTTGCCAAATCAACGGTGGTAACATCAGCTGTTAACGCGATGATGGGGATTTTGGAATTCATTTGATTGCGGATGTATTCGGTAGCTTCAAACCCGTTCATCTCCGGCATTTGTAAATCCATCAAAATAATATCGTACGAATTCATTTGAAGTTTTTCGATGGCAATTTTTCCGTTGGCGGCTATATCGCGTTCAAACCCAAAATCATCCAGCAGTGTTTTCATCAGTAATTGGTTCAACGCCATGTCTTCCACCACCAGGACTTTGATGTTTTTGATTTCCGGATTCAACTCCACCATGTCTGTTTCAATTTCAGCCTCTGCATTTGTTTTTTGGAAACTTAAAATGAAACTGAAAGTGGAACCTTCGCCAATCTTACTTTTTACACTAATCGTTCCACCCTGGGGTTCTACTAATTGTTTGACAATGGAAAGTCCTAAACCCGTTCCACCATACAATCTTGAAGTGCGGCTGGATGCCTGCTGAAAGTTTTCAAAAATCTTGTCCATTTTACTTTCCGCAATTCCGATTCCCGTATCAGTAACAGCAAACTCGATGGTTGCCTGCTCTTCGTCTTCATTCAATAAACGAACACTGACGGTAATTTTTCCTTTGTTTGTAAACTTGACCGCATTACTCACTAAGTTTAAAATGATCTGGTGCAAACGCACCGGATCGCCTACCAACACCTCGGGAATTTTGCTGTCATATTCTTTAACCAGCTCTAAATTCTTTTCCTGAATTTTCGGCTCAAACAAATGGAGCATGGCAGAAATGGATAATGCCATTTTGAAAGGTGTTTGTGTAAATGACATTTTTCCGGCATCCACTTTTGCCAGATCGAGAATATCGTTGATTAACACAATCAACGCATCACCGCTCATTTTGATGGCGTGTAAATATTCTTTTTGTTTGGCTGACAAATCCGTTTTCAAAACCACTTTTGTAAATCCGATAATGGCGTTCATCGGTGTGCGGATTTCATGGCTCATGTTCGACAAAAATTGCTGTTTCGCTTTCACTGCATCTTGTGCCATCCTTGTGGCATCTTCCGCTTTGATTTTTGATTCCTCAGCCAGTAATGTTGCCATCTCGGCAAACACCCGGGCTTCTGTCAATTCTTTTTCAAATCTTTTTTGCTCCGTAATTACTCTTGCAACCACCACTGCACCCAGCACTTTCCCATTTTCATCTTTATAAACAGAACCGTTGAATAATACGGGGGTATGCACGCCATCCATGATGGTTAGCGGAAAATCTGCCACAAATCCCTTTGCAAAAACTTCCTGATAACCTTCACGTGCTTTATCGGGTTCAGTAAAATATTTCGAAAAATTTGTGCCGATTAATTTCTCGCGTGATACGTCCGTTATATTTACCGTTGCCTGATTCATGTCGGTAATTTTTCCTTCATGGCTGATGGTAAATAACGGATCGCGGCTTGCTTCAATTAAACTGAGAGAATATTGAGAAGCTGATTTTGCAGCATTGCTGATTGCTTCAAGTTCTTTATTTGCAATTTCCTGTTTTGCTTTCTCCTTGTTTTGAAAGTTAAGTTCTATGTCAGCAATAACTAATTCCGCTGCGCGTTTTTCTTTCTCTTCTTTTTGAACGACAAGTTCTTTGTTGGCGCGAACAAATTCCGCTTCAGATTTTTTACGTTCAGTTATATCACGGGCAATGATGGAAATATCTGTAATGGTGCCGTTCAAATCTTTCAGAGGAGATGCACTGATGGAAACATGAATATGCTTACCGCTTTTATTCATCATCACCGTTTCGTAAAGTTGAATTATTTCTCCGGCACGGATTCTTGCGTTGACATTTTTTTTATCGTTAATATATTCCGGTGGAATAATCAGTGAAATATGTTTACCTATTGCTTCTTTTGCCGTATGCCCGAACATTTTTTCAGCGCCCTTGTTCCAACTTTTAATTATTCTGTCCAGGGATTTACTGAAAATTGCATCAGGAGAAGATTCTACGATTGCAGCGTGGTGGCTGATATTCGCTTCATTTTTTTTGCGTTCAGTAATATCACGGGCAATCACGGAAATCCCGATGATGCTTCCTGCCTCATCTTTCAAAGGAGAGGCATTAAGTGAAATATAAAGTTGTTCTCCACTTTTATTTTTACGAATCGTTTCGTAATGCGAAAATGTTTCGTTGTTGCGGATTCTCTCATTAATCTTTTTTTCCTCGCTGATATATTCCGGTGGAATGATCAAAGAAATATTTTTACCTACCGCTTCTTTTGAAGTGTGTCCGTACATTTTTTCAGCACCCTTGTTCCAGCTTTTTATTGTTCCATCGAAAGATTTGGTGAGGATTGCATCATCAGAAGATTCCACAATGGCAGCCAGGTGACCAATATGACCTTCATTTTTTTTGCGGGCAAGCACCTGCTCTGTGACCTCCATGGCAAACACAAATATGCCCTCTATGTTTCCGTTGACATCGTGCGATGCCTGATACACAAAGTTGAAAAAACAATCTTCGGGCTTTCCGTTTCCTTTATCAACTGTGGCGGGCGTTTCGTTGCCAATAAAAGATTTCCCGGTTTTATAAACATCATCCAAAAGTTCAAAGAAACCCTGACCTTTCAATTCCGGCAATGCTTCACGGATTGGCTTACCAATAATATCCCGGTGACCAATAACTTTCATATACATTTCATTCGCCATTTCAAATACATGCTGCGGTCCGCGATGCATGCAAATAATAGCAGGCGCCTGCATAAATAGATTGCGCATGTCCGCATTTGATTTTTCCGGCAGTTTTTTTGTCTTGGCGGGTTTCATTTATTTATTATTTGACGCCTTCGCAGAACGTAATTTTCCGTGGTTGGTGTTTTCTTTGCCGTTGTTGGTGTTTTCAGCAACAACATTTGATTCCAACAGCGATTCAGGAACGATTCCAACTTCTTCAATCGGGCTTCTCTTTTTGTCCTTCAGTTGTCTGAAGTGAGAGGGAGTCAGTCCCGTAATTTTTTTAAACTGATTGGATAAATGCGCCACGCTGCTGTAATTCATCGTGTAAGATATTTGAGTCAGATTGAGTTCGTCATAAATGATCAGCTCTTTGATCCGTTCAATTTTATGCGAAATGATGAAATGCTTGATCGTGGTTCCCATTGCTTCTGAAAATATATTTGCCAGATACGTATAATCGTGATTTAATTTTTCGCTCAAATAATCTGAAAAATTTACCTTAATCATTTCATTGGAATGATGAACCATTTCAATGATTGCATTTTTTATTTTTTCAATCAGCTTGGCTTTTTTGTCGTCCATCAGTTCAAGCCCGGAGAGGAGCAACCCCGCTTTGAGTTGATCGCGTTGGTCTGTGGTAAGGGTTTCCATCACATCCACTTCGCCTAAATCAACAATTACGAAGTGCAGCCCAAGTTTTTTCAACTCTTCTTTCACCGCCATTTTACACCGGTTACTCACCATGTATTTGATGTGTATTTTCAAAGGACTCCTTCTTTTTAAAGCAGAAAGGACGAAAGTGTGGAGATGCAGCGCTTAAACTGTTACACAATTAAGTATGATAGTTACATAATTCACACATCTTGGAAATCAATTTTATCTGCGGTTGGCGGGGACGCCAACCGCAGATAAATTCACACATCTTGGAAATCAATTACAAATTAATTGTTCCAACGTCTGTTGTAACACCGGTTGTAACCGTAATGCTGTTAAGAGTAAATGGATTTAAAGGAAGTGCAGGAGTAACAGTGAGCGAGTAAATGCCGCAGGAAGACCAATGATCAGAAAATCTCCTGTTGATGAAACATTGGTGTAATACGATTCAGATGACTCTGCACTTACAAACGCCAACGTTCCCGCAGGTGTGATTTTGCCTTTGATGGCTCCGCTAATTGCAGTTTCAATGGTTCTGATTACCGGTTTCAGTTTGTAATTTCCATTACCAAGTTCTATGATCGATTTGTTAGCATCAAAATCAAGAAGTACGGTATAAATCACACCGGCTACCAGTGTTTGATGAACCTGAAGTTTCAGACCTGATTGATCTGCGCTCGGTGTGCTTAAAGGATGACTTACACCATCAACCACCACTGTGTTGTTCGGTCCCAGTATGAGTCTTATCTGTTGCACATCAGCATCTTCCAAAGTGCCGACTGCAATAAGCGTGTCTATTCCGTTCGAAAAGTCAAGGAGATTATATATGCCTGCGTTCACATTCAGTAATACAGCATGCCCGCCATTTCCTGTTATTTCTACGCCCTGCAAGTCAATATAAACAGCATTGTATGGACCAGGTGCATCCGTCATTCTGACACAGTAGTTATATACTGAATCCTGTGTCTCTTTTTTACAGGAGTTCAGCAAAAGACCAATCACTGCAACGCATAGGATAATTTTTATCTTCTTCATTTTTATAACGATTAAATAATTGTGAATGAATTATTACGATGCAAAGGTGAACATCGTTTGAGGGGCAAGCGTTACACAACTTTGGACAAATGTTGCATCATTCACACATCTTCCAGAGTACTGCGCTTCTTGTCTTTAAGTGATTTAAAAAAGGCAGGAGTCAGCCCGGTGATTTTTTTGAATTGTGTGGAAAGATGGGCAACACTGCTGTAGTTCAGTTTGTAAGAAATCTCGGTGAGGTTAAGCTCATTGTAAAGGATTAATTCTTTTACCCTCTCGATTTTATGAAGCAGGATAAAATGCTCAATGGTGGTGCCTTGTGATTCTGAAAAAAGATTCGCCAGATACGTATAATCGTAATTCAATTTTTCGCTCAGGTATGTAGAAAAATTTGTTTTTGGAAGTTCATCAGCATAATGAATCATTTCAATGATCACATTTTTTATTTTTTCAATCAGCATGGCTTTTTTGTCATCCATCAATTCAAGCGATGATCTGAGCAATGCAGTTTTTAGTTCGTCACGTTGTTTCTCTGTAATATTCTCCAGTATTTCGATTTCTCCCAAATTAACGATCACATAGTGCAGCCCGAGTTTTTTCAACTCCTCTTTCACGATCATTTTGCAGCGCAGGCTGACCATGTATTTGATGTAGAGCTTCATTTTCTTCTTTCCGGGGCTAGCGAATTTCAAAAGCTAATTTACAACGCTTATTTGCGACATGCAAATGGCTCACGGAACGGAGACACTGCACAGGTGAAAAAGCGATTATTATTACATCATTATTTATTATGACAAGCTATATTCCTAAGCCACCGAATACACCCAATGAGTTAGCCTCCTTTGTAATCAATCTTACCAATCATTTGCTTACAGGAATGGCTGTTAGATTTGGAATAAAAACTGACAGGCTTATCATTTTAAACGATTACAATTACAAAATACAGGAACACGGTGGCAATGGAATTCTCAATTTTACTCTAAATGAACTACTGGAAATGGAAATGTTTGTTTCAGATTTGTTGAAGGAAATTTTAAACCATCCAAAGTTTACTAAGGAGGATGCACGATTGCTGAGACTAAAAAAAGAAATTTGATGATACAAAAAAAGCGAAGCACTCCAACGGCACTCCGCTTGACAAACTAAACTTCTTTTTATTCTACGCAGCTTCACTTTCAGGTGAAGCTAATGGAGCGGCTTTTTTTATAAACCACCTCCATGATAGGAGCGATGCTTATCGCTTCTCCAGCGTTGTTTTTTTTGCCGGGCATAAACCACAACGATTGCCAGATACAGGAAGGAGGATATCAAAAATATATTCCCGATAGATGGATAATGTTGGAATTTAAACAGTAAACCGGTGAGGGAAAGTAAAAATGCTCCGCCTAATGTCATCCGGAACCAAAAAGACTTTATCGTTGACTTTGACATTGTTGTTTGACATTTAATAAGGAAAATCAGATGCGTTGTAAAGATTGGATTGTGAAAGATGCGAGGCGTTATATAATTATTGATAAAAGTTACACGATTCCCACATTTCTCAGATTGCCCGGTATAAAAAAAGTGTCCCGATAATTACCGGGACGTTTTTTATGCAGCAAGGTTTTCTATGTTCCTTGCAAAAAGAAAACCACACCCCCCCTTAGCAGAAAGTACGGTTGATCAGATTTTTATTCGCTGTCTTCCTGCGTGGTTTGATTTCCTTTTTTCCGTGAAGTTGATTCATCAGTTATTTCCTGTCCGTTCTCTTCATTATCCAACACATCAGTATTGGATTTCTGTTGAGCTGAACCTGAGTCCTGACTTTGTTTGTAACCCTGTTGTGAACCCTGAGAACCTGAACCCTGCTGCTTGTCTTGTTGCGAACCTTGTTGCTTGTCCTGATTGGCGGTAGGGTTGTTAGGATTGACTTCTCTTTTGATAGGATCCTGTGTTGAAGGTTGATGCGACTTGCGATCAGATTGCTGTCCGCTGTTGTCATTTTGATTTTTTTCCATTTTGATTTGAATTTATTTGTGATTGCATGATTACAATGCAAAGGTGACAACCGTATATGCGAAAGTTGTTACACAATTTTTGAAATGAGTTACATGATTCCCACATTGTAAAGTGTGATGGGTCCGGCTACCAGAGTTGTCTATCCCCGTTTGGTGTTTTCGCCAATGGAAAGCAAAGTTGATTTTGTGTTATTAGCCGTCCACGCCTCTTAAAAAAAGAGTTGGGCAGGCAAATAATTATCTCGCAAATTTTCTTCTTCTCAAAAAATTAAAAATCAAACCGAACAAAAGCACCACAGCAATGGGCACTACCGTATTGATGATCTGCCATTTTGTTTTTTGTGCATCAACGAGCGTGGGATCGAGCAGGCGCATTTTCACGATTTTGTTTTGAGTGGGCAGCAGGTCGCCACCATCAACGAGGTATTCAATACTGTTCAATAAAAATTGTTTGTTGGAAAAATAAGTTTCTGTATCGCGATACCAGCCGAGAGGAAACGCACCGCTGCTCGTGAGTTGACTTTCGATAATGTCGCCATCTGAGATCACGATCATTTTATTGGGTGCGCTTTTTTCAATGAATTCAAAACCTGCGAGCGAATCGAGCTGTTTTAAAAATTCCTGGGGCACGCGGTCATTGAACACGGAAGAAAATTCGCCTTCGAGCAAAACTGCCACGGGAAGATTCTGCTGCTGAAACGCATCCGGTCCGGGATGATCCTGCACCATTCCGAAATGAACGTTCACGGGTGTGAGTTGGGCTTCACTGTTGGCGGATGAATGAAGGAGAACTGTTTTTTTGATTCCGCGTGTGCGAACGGTATCAATAGTGCCTGCGAATTTTGACGCAACGGGATCAAGCCCTGCAACAATCGGATGGTCATTGTCAATGCGCAGAACGGGAAAATAGTACCAGGGAAATAAATCAAACTGCGGTTGTCCATTTGCTTCGCCCACTTTCAGTTGTATCGGGTTGCAGTAATAATCTGTGATCAGATCGGTGTTTAAACGAACTCCGTAAGTGAAAAGCAAATCATCGAGATTCAACTGGCGATCCATCGCTACAAAAACTTCCTGCGTATTAAAACTGTCCATGTCCGCAGTGGTGCGGTCAATGAGCCAGATCACTTTCCCTCCGTGCATAATGAACTGATCAATCTTGAATTTATCATCCTCGCTGAATTCAAGCATCGGCTTGGAGATGATGGCAACATCGAAATTGATTCGCGTAGGTTCTGTGGTGCCGTCCGCTTTTTGTTTTTGATCAAAATGCGGTTTGTCCGAAATGGAGTATAATAATTTATTGGTGATGTCGAGATACAGATAGTCGTTGGAGTGTTCGAGCAGTGCATCCACGAGATCGCTCACATAAGGATAGGGCGATTCGCCATGCCCGCCAATGAAAGCGATATTGGGATTGTATTCTTTCAACGAGTTACGAATTGCAGAACTGAAATTATATTCCAGCATGGATTCGGAAAGATTCAGCGCGGCTTTATCATCCAGCCCGGGTCTGTCCTCAAGCAGTTGAACAGGAATTTCGCGCCCCATGTATGTCACCAACGCACCGGGAACAATGATCTGCTGTTCCACGCTCTCTTTGCTTTTCACTGTGAGAAAAACAGCTTTGATTCTTTTGGCATCCAGTTCATTGATGATCGCATCTTTTTCTTCAGAAGTTTTTCCGCTCAATTCATCAACGAATTCATAAGTCAGATTATTTTTCGCATACACCTGATATTCATCCAGTAATTCTTTGGCTGAATTTTTCAAACGGATAAAACCGGGAGGAAGGTCGCCATCGAGATAAATTTTAATGGTGACTTCATGCTCCAGGTTTTTCAGCATTTGTTTGGTGGCATCAGAAATCGTGAAGCGTTTGTCTTCTGTCAGATCAAATCTTTTGAAAAAAGATGATCCGAGAAAATTCAATGAAATGAGAATCACCGAAATGAGAAAAATCTCGAGCAATGATTGATTGCGATATGATTTTTTATGCTGCATCACCATTTTCTTTTTCCGATGGAAGTTTTGGTGAGGTAGATGAAAAAAACAATCAGGGAGAGGAAATAAATTACATCGCGCGTGTCAACCACACCACGACTGATGGAAATATAATGCGCGTTGATTCCAAGCCGCTCGATGAACAAACTCATTTTTCCTTTCACGAAAGAAAAGGCACTCAACTCATCAAACACATAAAAAAATACGAAACACAAAAACACGGCAATGATGAAGGAAACAATCTGGTTGCCTGTGAGTGATGATGCAAATATTCCGATTGAAACAAAAACAGCACCGAGGAAAATCAACCCGAAATAAGAACCCCACAAAGCGCCTGCATCAATGTTTCCCACCGGATAACTGAGTTGATGAACTGCGAGGAAATAAAGAAAAGTGGGAATGATGGTGAACGTAACAAGCAGTGTGGCTGCGAAATATTTTCCGAGAATAATTTGAATATCTGTGAGCGGCTTGGTGGTGAGGAGTTCCATCGTTCCCGCTTTGATTTCATCTGAAAAACTTCGCATCGTGATAGCAGGAATTAAAAACATCAGCACCCATGGAGCCATGATAAAAAATCCATCAAGGTTTGCAAATTCAAATTCAAGAATGGAAGTGGAAGGAAAAACCCAGTTGTACAACCCCATGAAAAGCAGGAACACGCACATCACGATATAGGCGATGAGTGAGGAAAAAAAGAGGTTTATTTCTTTGCGGAAGATGGAAATCAAGAGATTGTTAGATTGTTGAACTGTTTGATTGTTAACAAAGAAGATTCAGATTTTGAGTTTGTCGTTGGTGAATTTAATTAACCTGTTGATTGATTCAGGGAGTTTTTCAAATTCAGTAAATATTCGGTTGTATTGTTCTTGAGTCAAGAGTTTTCGCACTCTTGATTTTTCATTCCAATCAAAACATTCCTTCAAAGATCCTTTGCTGATCTGGTAAAATTTGATTTTATCTTTCTTTCCAAAGCGCCCGAATCCTTCTGCGATATTCGCTGAAACGGAATCCATCGCTCTTACAAATTGTTCTCCGACTGTTCTCTGTGCGAATGGTTTCCATTCGATGACTATATCCCATAAATAATTACTGAGTATAAATGCTGACTTGTAACAATCAATGTCATTTAGTTTCAGAAATCTTTTTTCCATGCCTTTTATTCTTCAACAATCTAACAATAAAGCAATCAAACAATCATTTTTGAGTCAACTGTTTGAAAATGCTTTCAATATTCTGCTCTTCTTTTTTCATAGTCAATAAAGTGAGGTTATTATCCTTCGCGAATTGAAAAACTTCTTCGCGCGAATCCACTTCATCATCAAAAGTCAATGACCAGTTGTGCGAATCAATTTGCTTCACGTGATTTACTCCTTTCACTTTCTGCAATTGAGATTTTTGCAATTCCTCCTTGAACTCTACGCTGATCACGGTTTGACCTGCCACACGCTGAGATAATTTTTCAATCGGATCATCCGCCACAATTTTTCCTTTGTTGATGATGATCACCCGGTTGCAGATTGCCTGCACCTCCTGCATGATGTGGGTTGAAAAAATCACTGTCTTTTCTTTTCCTAATTCTTTGATCAGCGAACGGATTTCAGAAAGCTGGTTCGGATCGAGTCCTGATGTAGGTTCATCAAGTATCAAAACTTCGGGATTATGAATCATTGCCTGTGCAAGTCCTACCCGTTGCTTATAGCCTTTTGAAAGTTGAGAGATTTTTTTCCTTCGTTCCGGGGTCAACCCCGTTTTTTGAATCATCTCCTCAATTCGCTTTGCGGGTTTTTTTATTCCGTGAATCCGTGCAATGAATTGCAGATACTCGGCAACGTACATATCTCCATAATGCGGATTGTGTTCAGGCAGATAACCGATCCGTTTGCGTCCTTCAAGCGATTTTTCGCTCATGTCAAAACCGCAGACATTGACCGTTCCTTCATTGGAAGGAATAAAACCAGTCACAATCTTCATGGTGGTGGTTTTGCCTGCACCGTTTGGTCCAAGAAATCCCACAATATCTCCCGGTTTTGCTTCGAAAGAAACATCATCGAGTGCTTTTTGAGAACCGTAGATTTTTGTGAGATGCTCTATGCGAACGGACATCAGCCTTGATATTCAGTGACAATGAATGATGCGTGCGAAAATAAAGAAGTGTAAAGGAGAACACGATCAGATTACCGTCATGATTGCAGCAATCACAAGATCAAGAATTATTCTGATCTTTTGGCTCAACTGATTTCATTATCCGGAAAAAATTGCTCTATTTTGCGCGCGTTTTCAAAAAGAGACTAATCCGTTTTGAATAAGAATTTTTCAAATTTGTCCGCTGCCCTGTTTTTAGCCGTTGCAGCCATTATTTTTCCTTTTCATTTTGTTAGTGCACAAGGTCATGATGAACCTGTTGCCGCAGTTGAAGATTCAAACGTGGCCGAAGAACATTCCGAAGAAGAAGGCAAATTCAATTTCAAGGAAACATTGATGCATCACGTGCAGGACGCACATGAACTTCATTTTTTTGATTTAGGAAGTTTTCATGCGGTGGTTCCGCTTCCGATGATTTTGATTTCAGGAAATGGGGTGGATGTTTTTCTGTCCAATAAACTCCATCACGGGGCATACAAAGGATACCATTTTGATCAGGAGCACAAACTTGCCCGTGTTGATGAAGCCGGTTTCTTTGATTTGTCGATCACCAAGAATGTGTTGACCATGTTTATCTGTGTAGGTTTATTGCTCTGGTTGTTTATCTCCATTGCAAAGAGTTACCGTGTTAAACCGAACTCAGCGCCTAAAGGCAAGCAAAATCTATTTGAAATTTTCATCTTGTTTATCCGTGATGATGTGGTGAAACCGATTTTGGGTGAAAAAACAAATCGATATCTGCCGTTTCTTTTGACTATATTCTTTTTCATCTGGATGAACAATATGCTAGGATTGATTCCGGGTTTTGCTGCAAATGTGACGGGGAATATTGCGGTTACATTGACTCTTGCCATGTTCACTTTTATCCTCATCCTGTTCAGTTCAAACAAACATTACTGGAGTCATATTTTCATGCCTCCCGGAGTTCCTGGATTTGTAAAACCCATATTGATTCTCGTTGAGTTTCTTGGCGTTTTCATCAAACCAACGGCATTGACCATTCGTCTTTTTGCAAATATGATTGCAGGTCATATGATCATTCTCAGCATTGTATGTATGATTTTCATTTTCGCAGAAATGAATGTTATTGCGGGGGCAGGTTTTTCAGTTGTTTCATTGGCGTTCGGCATTTTCATGTTTAGTTTGGAATTGCTTATAGCCTTATTGCAAGCCTACATTTTCACCTTTCTATCTGCACTTTTCATCAGTCAGGCATTTGAGGTGCCGCATACTGAACATCATTAAATCAACTAATACCAATTGAACGCAATAAAGAAATCAAAATAAAAAATATTCTTCCTCCCTTCTCTATCCGAGAGGGGTTGGGGGCGAGGCTCATTTTTTTCATTTTCTTAAATAAACTGTATTATGATTGAGACATTGTTTTTAGATTCCACGGCTTCAGCTGGTGCTGCTGTCGGTGCAGGCTTAGCAGCGATCGGTGCCGGTATCGGAATTGGTCGTATTGGTGCAAGCGCTCTTGAATCCATTGCGCGTCAGCCCGAGATTGTTGATGTTATTCGTGCAAACATGATCCTTGCAGCCGCTCTGATTGAAGGAGTTGCGTTGTTCGCGGTTATTGTTTGCATCATCGCTATGTTAGGGTAAGACAAAGAACTTGCATCCAAAACGGTTGGTGGAGGATGCAAGCTTATTTTGACTTATGAATTCTGTATAGTGAATTCTTAGTACGATAAGAATGCAGAAGCAAGATTGTTTTTATTAAAAATTCATCCTCTAAAATTTAAAATTCCCAACGATAATGGAACTCTTAACTCCGAATTTCGGACTCATCTTTTGGACAACAATCATTTTTCTCTCGGTGCTGTTCATTCTGGCCCGTTATGCCTGGAAACCGATTCTCGGGGCATTGGACGTGCGCGAAAAATCCATTGCCGAAGCATTGGAATCAGCTGCGCGTGCAATGGAAGAAATGAAAAAATTGCAATCGGATAATGAACGCATTTTAAATGAAGCACGTGAAGAGAGAGGTAAAATTCTGAAAGAAGCACGCGAGCAGAAAGATATGATTGTGAATGAGGCAAAGGAAAAGGCAAAAATCGAAGCAACCAGAATCATGGAAGATTCTCTGCGCGAAATCACCAATCAAAAACTGGCTGCCATTACAGAGGTGAAAAACCAGGTAGGCAATATTGCGATTGAAATTGCCACGAAAGTTTTAGAAAAAGAATTGGCCAACAAAGAAGAGCAGGAAAAATATGCCGCTTCGATGGTTGAAAAAATGAATCTGAATTAAGGATGTCGGTTTACAGATTATCATCACGCTACGCCAAATCATTGCTCGATCTTGCTGCCGAAAGGAACAAGGTGGAAGCAATTTTTAATGACGTCAGCCTGATCCGTTCTATTTTCAAAACCAATCATGACTTTTTGCTGATGATTGAAAGTCCGATCATTCACACCGACAAAAAGCAAAAAATTCTGCGCATGGTGCTCAAAGGAAAAGCGGATGAAATAACCATGAAGTTTATTGATATTCTTCTCCTGAAAAATCGCGAAGCATATTTGAATGAAATTGCAGAAGCTTTTATCGAACAATATAACAAACACAAAAACATTACTCCTGTAAAACTCATCACCGCAGTTGAAGCTGATCAGCAATTGAAAAACAGAGTGACTGAATTACTGAAGCAAAAAGCCGGTTTGATAAACATAGAATTAAAAACAGAAATTGATCCCTCACTGGTTGGCGGATTTGTTCTTCAATACGAAGACAAATTGTATGATGCCAGCGTGAAAAACAAGATTCAGAAATTGAAAAGAGAATTTTCTAAAAACATTTTGTAAAATAATAATCAATCATGGTAGAAGTTAAGCCGGACGAAATAAGTGCGATACTGCGGGAGCAGTTATCGGGTTTTAAATCACAAACTGAACTCGAAGAAGTAGGAACGGTTCTTCAGGTTGGTGATGGTATTGCGCGTATTTATGGATTGACCAAAGCGCGCGCGGGTGAACTCGTTCAATTCGACAAAGGAAATGTGAAGGCCATTGTATTGAATCTGGAAGAAGATAATGTCGGTGTGGTGTTGATGGGTTCTTCTGATCAGATCAAAGAGGGAGATACGGTTCATCGCACGGGTGTAATCGCATCTATCAATGTGGGTGAAGGAATGGTTGGACGTGTGGTGAATCCGCTTGGTGAACCAATGGATGGTAAAGGACCTGTTAGCGGAATATTGTATGAAATGCCGCTCGAAAGAAAAGCACCGGGAGTAATTTACCGTCAGCCGGTGAATGAACCTTTGCAAACCGGTATCAAAGCGATTGATGCGATGATTCCGATTGGTCGCGGTCAGCGTGAGTTGATCATCGGTGACCGTCAGACCGGAAAATCTGCCATTGCGATTGACACCATTATTAATCAAAAAGAATTTTTTGATAAAGGACAACCGGTATATTGCATTTATGTAGCGATCGGTCAAAAAAATTCTACCGTTGCGCAGGTTACAAAAACATTGACTGATGCAGGCGCGATGGCTTACACAACAATTGTTGCTTCATCCGCAGCTGATCCCGCACCGCTTCAGTTCTTTGCTCCGTTTGCAGGATGCGCGATCGGAGAATTTTTCCGCGACACCGGAAGACCGGCTCTGATCATTTATGATGATCTGTCCAAACAGGCGGTGGCTTATCGTGAAGTTTCTTTGTTGTTGCGCAGACCTCCGGGACGTGAAGCATATCCGGGTGATATTTTTTATCTCCATTCCCGTTTGCTTGAAAGGGCTGCGAAAGTCATCAACAATGATGCGATTGCTCAAAGTATGAACGATCTTCCTGATACATTAAAGAATGCAGGAATTGTAAAAGGCGGTGGATCACTTACTGCACTTCCGATTATTGAAACTCAGGCGGGTGACGTTTCAGCATATATTCCAACCAATGTGATTTCGATTACGGACGGACAGATATTTCTTGAATCCAATTTGTTCAATGCGGGAATTCGTCCTGCGATTAACGTGGGAATTTCCGTTTCGCGCGTGGGTGGAAATGCGCAGATCAAATCCATGAAAAAAGTGGCGGGAACATTAAAACTGGATCAGGCGCAATATCGTGAGTTGGAAGCGTTTTCAAAATTCGGTTCTGACCTCGATGCGGCAACATTGAACGTGATCGAGAAAGGAAGAAGAAATGTGGAGATTCTGAAACAAAAACAGTTTTCTCCGCTCACGGTTGAAAAACAAACCGCGATCATCTATCTCGGAACCAAAGGATTGTTGTCATCCGTTCCGGTAAATAAAATCAGGGAGTTTGAAGAAGATTTTCTTTCGCAAATGGAAACCAAACACAAAAATGTGCTGGATACTTTGCGCTCGGGAAAAATCACCAACGAAGAAACAGATGTGATTGAAAAACTCGGAAAAGAAATCGCTCTTACTTATTCAGCCAAAAAATAATTTCCGTTTTCCTAATATCCAATATCCAATATCGAATATCGAATATCTAACATCGAACAATAAATGGCCGGTCAGTTAAAAGAAGTAAGAAACAGAATCAAATCGGTGATCTCTACACAGCAGATCACTAAGGCGATGAAAATGGTTTCAGCCGCGAAGTTCAAAAAAGCGCAGGATGCGATTGTGCAGATGCGCCCGTATGCGTTGAAACTTTCTGATCTTCTTCAAAATATTTCCGCTAATTCTGACAGCGAAGTCACTGCACAATACACCGCAGAGCGCCCCGTAAAAAATGTTTTGATCGTTCTCATCACTTCCGACAAAGGATTGTGCGGTGCGTTCAATTCAACGATGATTAAAATGGCGCGTCAACGCTTGGCGCATTTTTCCGGATCAGCAAAAGTTTCGATCATCGCTATAGGCAAAAAAGGTTTTGACGCTTACCGCAGACAAATGGAAGTCAACAATGATTTTGTTGCCATCGGATCAAAACCAAAATTTGATAACGCTGCATCGGCTGCTGATTTCATCATGAAGGCTTATGCCAACAAACAATACGACCGCGTTGAAGTGATCTACAGCCGTTTTAAAAATGCGGCTTCGCAGGTTTTTACGCTTGATCAGTATTTGCCCGTTGCCAAGCCTGAAAAAAAAGAAACCAAAGGAGAGAAAAAAGGAATCGTAAACGATTTTGTTTTTGAACCCGATAAAGATTCACTCATCCTGGAATTGGTTCCTAAAATTCTCAAAACACAATTCTTCCGTTATCTGCTTGAATCAAATGCCTCCGAACATGGAGCACGAATGACTGCGATGGATAAGGCATCAGACAATGCCAATGAAATTCTGAAAGACCTCAAGATCGCTTACAACCGCGCGCGGCAGGCTGCTATTACTACCGAGCTGACTGAAATCGTGAGCGGAGCGGCTGCGCTGAAGAGTGCTTAAATTTTCAATGTTACAATGTCGGAGGAATAAAAATGAATCCAATCATTGAAATACATGCTCATGCAAAACAACGTGCTACGGAACGCGGTGCAACAGAAGTTGAAATCAAAACTTCTGTTTTACAAGGAGAAACATTTCCTGCCAAATTCAGTCGCATTGGGTCAAGAATGAATTTCAACTTTGATGGTCAGTGGAATGGGAAACTCTATCGGACAAAACAAGTTGAATGCTACTTCGTGAAGGAACCTGATAAATGGATAGTTGTTACAGTAATCGTTAAGTACTTTTAATGTCGTTATGAAACTTACCTACGATCCGAAATTGAACATTGCCTATATCGGCTTCAAGGAAAAAACCGAGAAGGTGAACAGCATCAAGCTTTCAGAAGATGTAATTGTTGACTTAAGCGCTGATGGAAGTGTTTATGGCATTGAGTTTCTGGATGCAAATCATCAACTTTTCACTGACCATTTCATGAAATTGGTTTTTGAAAATGTTCTTTCCGGTAAAAAACAAGAAATACAACTTGGTTAATTGAATTGATATCGGAGATATAAATACAAAAGCCATTCGGGAGATTGGCTTTTTTTGTTTAAGATTTATTCCACCACAATTTTCTTCACCACTCCTCCTTCATCCGTGATAATCTTCACTAAATAAACACCGCTGTTCCAATTGGCAATGTTCAATTGGCATTGAGCAGAATTAAATTCTTTGCTGAAAATTTCTCTGCCAAGCAGATCGTGAATGATGATGGATGAAATGGGTTGGGATGATTCGATGTTGAGTTGATCGCTTGCGGGGTTTGGGTAAATTGATACTGATTTATCACTATGTATTTCTTGAACCCCGTCAAACAACCAAGGATAACAAACTGTGGAATCAACATTTCCTAATGAATCTACTTTGAGAACCCAAGCATCCTGTTCTGAACTATATGGACCCTGCGATGATCCACTCAACAAAAACCCACCATCGGAACAAGCTAACATATCCCATGCATAATCATCGCTGGCATTACCAAAACCTTTAGTACAATAATGTTGCGACCAAAGTGAATCTCCCGTTGTGTGATCCAGTTCAATCAACCACGCATCTTCATTCCCACCTGGGGCCTGTGTCCATCCACCTGACATAATTTTTCCGTTCGGCAATTCAAAACTTCTCTGGGGCCAGTCCAGACCACCATCACCAATTTCCTTGGCATAAATAAGATTGCCGGTGTCCTTCTCAACTTTCACGAAATACGCTTGCGTATTGGTATGCGCAGTAATAAATAATGCGCTATCTGACAGAAGAATAATATCATCTCCACGCTCATCAATATTGTTGACCCCATAAGTTTGTTGCCAAACTACTTGCCCAATACTGTCAATTCTTACAACCCATAAATCTTCATCACCTGAAACCGATTTTCTTCCTGTAACAGCAAAATCCCCATTTCCCAGTTTGCAAATGCCGGAAAAATATGTATAGCTATTGCCATTGTCATAGTATTGATGCCATTTGTAATTTCCATTGCTATCTAGCCGAATAATAATAGGAGCTGTATTTGAAAAGCTATCTGTCTGATCTCCTCCAACAATTACAATATCCCCATTGTTCGCAATAGTAAATGACTCAGGTGCTTCGGTGCCAATTCCGAATCCAAATTGTTTTGTCAAGACTGTGTCAAGATTCTTGTTGAATTTGATGATGTAGTAGTTGACATCATAGCTGAAGTTAGGAATATTATATGATGCCATTACACCGCAGGCGATAAAATTATTTGCTCCAGATCTTAAGACTTTTTGAAAACTGTAAGTCGTGTCGAATTTATCAAAAACAAGTTCTTTTAAAAAATTCCCTTCGAAATCAGTCTTGGTAATTCTTAGAGAACCGTTCTCAATTGTCATATCTTTTGCCGTGGATATGAGAATATAGCCAGTATCCCATTCACAAGAAGTTTGAGCAATGTCAAGATAATTGTTGAGATCATAAATTAGATTAAATGAATTCTGGGAAACAGCAGGGTTACCTGCTATTTCCCAGATAAAGAATATGAGGAAGAAGTTCCTCATTTTATGATAATGAGTTTTTGAGTTCTCAACTCATCGCTTAAATCACGAATGGAAACAAAATACGTCCCGGCATCAAAACCGCTTAGGTCAATTGAAATCTCCGCTGCATTTATTAATGAACTTTTGATTGATTGCCCTAACAGATTGAAAATCTCCATGTAATAAAACTCAGAAACAGAGTTTTTCAATTTTAAGGTCACATTGTTAGCCGTAGGATTCGGATACAATTTAAATTCCCAATGGCTTTGCCTAATTTCCGGATTCGGTTTGCGTGGTGAAGAAGTATCCGCAGGCTCATATTTCTGTGGCAGGCGCGAAAAAGGTTCCTCATTTAAATAAGTCAGAATGTTTTCAGCATAAGTTGAAAATACGGTCCGGTGCTCCTGAATATCTTCTAAAAACCCCCTCTCTTCCAAATCCAGATGTTCCAATGTGGTATCCTCCTGCGATAAATGATCTATTAGCATTTCATATAAACCAATATAGTCTGCCATATTCAAATCTGACATCACTAATTGATCTAATGTATCTTGTGCCTCTTTATAGAGACCCATTGTTAAAGCCAGTGCAACATGTAATCGATTTGCGTAAGGGTGATCAAGGTTAATTAACAATTTTCTTAGCAGTGAGTCTCCTCCTGAGGAAGTAGTGTCCTTCTCCATTTCGAACAATGCCCTGTTAATTCCATAAATTTTATCACCCTCGCGTTTCATGTTATTGATGGCATCAATTAAACTACTTATATCTCCAAATTCCTGGCACCACGAAGGAATGCCCGGATTGTTTTCTGAAGAACATGCTCCATCATTTGAAAATGCTCCGCTGCAAATTGTAACAGTATCTTCGCAAGCATCACATGTACTGCTTGGAACCTCTACAGGATCAAATCCCCAACTATAATACCTATAGTGAATTTTGGAAGTAATATCGGCAGTTCCCATTGCATCAAAAAACAAATCACCTGCAACGCTGTCTTCACCACAGCTAAAACCTTGGTGCATCAAAGTATCTAATGTCGTATCATCCTGCGCAGTCAAATATCCGGGGTTCAAAAGCCATGAGCGGTTATGACTGCTGTATTCATTGCATTTGATTTTCAACAATCTGTTATTCTCTTCAGTTTGTGTTGCTATGTCGAGGCTATCAAACTCATTGAACAAAATGAGACCTGTTCCGTCATAACTGTTTCTTGCAATAATTCCATAAGTATTGTCGTAAAAGAAATCAGAACATGATGGGTTATAAGGTACTGGAAATGCAGAGTCACCTGGATAGTTTTCATCAAATACATTGTTCATGATTCTTATTCCCAAAGCGGCATCACTGAATATCCCCCAGGTTTTTTCGAAAACATTGTAAAACTGCTCACCTCCAGGTCCGGGACCACCTCCGCAAGTATCAACTCCAATATCAACCGTACTTGCGGGAACAAGAAAATAACAATTATCGATTTCATCGTTCACTGATCCCGAAGTGGAGATGCCATGGTTGTTGTTGAGAAACTGCGTGTATTTAACAAACATGTGGCGGTTTGGCGCTCCTATTCCAAATGCTTCAATGGCAGTGTAAAGATTTTCAAAAACAGTGGTGTCGGTACTTGAACAACAACTATTAATACTGAACGATGAATTGAATGAACGAATACCTACTCCCTTTAATGATGGTTTGTATCCAAACCATTCATCCATTTCTTGCCGGAATTCACAGGCGCGGAATTTTATTCCTTTCACGCTGATCAATTTCACAAATGCATCAATATTTCGATTATTGAATCTCTCCATGTCATTCAGCAATTCGGTTTGCTCAAATACACAATGAGCGAAAGAACTTTTGTTTGGTTTATTATAGGTTCTGAAAACAACTGCGGAACGGTTGTTTCTGAAAATTGCTTCTTGCGCAGAAACGATACCACCATTAAAAATATCGGTGCTAAGGTAATATGGGAAACCAGGCTCTGCTCCAACATAAATTCCAACGCGGGCATTTTCTATAGTGGCGCCATTTGTTAAAGAGACTACGCCATGTGTTTCGTTGTTTTCGGAAAGAGGATTAGGCGGTTGAGCTTTACTATGTTCAGCAAGTACATTTATTCCGTCCCACATGTGTTTTACGCATTGCTGCACCGAGGTAAGTGTGGCACTGTCAACAATCAATTTGCCCCCTTGCACAACCAATATTCCGCACGGATTTCCAGTTTGCTGCGCATCAGCAAACTGGATAACCGCTCCGTTGTTAATGGTCAGTTTGCCCTCCACTGTTATTTGCGCTTCAACAATTGTATCATGGCTCCACGTAACTTCGTCCGTAATCGTTACATCATCGGTTATGTCAGCCTGGTAAACCTGAAAACTATCTAACACCATTTGTAATGCAGCCTCAGCATCAATTCTTCCTGTGCCAATAGAATCCGCAAAAGCAGGATTCAGCCCATCAATATTTACAGAACTTTCCTGAAGTATATATAAAATTTCATCTCGTGTTAAGCAAGGATTGAGCGATAACATTAAGCCTATTAAACCACTTGTCATTGGAGCCGAAAATGAAGTACCATTACTTACTGAACAGCTATCAGGACTTGAGCCAACGGCTATAGTGACAATGGCTTCACCGGGAGCAGACAAATCCACTCCTTGATGGTACGATGCAAAAAATGCTTTCAGATCTAAACTATCAGTTCCGGTTACCGCAATAGTATAAGGACAATCACGCATAAGTCCGTTAAAAAGATGTATGGTGTCATTTTCATCCGGGTCATTGCCAGCGGAAATAACAACAGGAACGCTGGTGTTAGCAATTTCTTCAATGTGTGCACCCATTAAAGAATCAATGTCGCTAAAATAAACAGCATTGGTATCGGTCTCAATAAAAGAACCATTATATCCCCAGCTCAGGTTAATTACATCTGCTCCGTCATACAATGATTGAACCGCCCCATTAATGCCAACGACATATCCAAAAGGACAGGGTGTGTTTGGAACTTCCTGATCAGCCATTAAATACAGTAACAGTTTTGTTTTAAAACCAATCGCGGCAATCCCGGCATCATTGTCTGTATTGGCTGATGCGGTACCGGCTACCTGAGTACCATGTCCATGTTTGCAGGATGTTCCGAAATCAATATCAAGCGGTGGTTGATCCATACTCATTGCCTTTGCAACTTTACCCGATAAATCAACATGTGATGTATCAAACCCTACATCCACTATTGCAATAGAAATATTTCCTGTGCTATCTCCTTTTGTAATATCCCATGCTTCTTCAGCATTTATCTTTTCCAAATGCCAAAGAGGTTCTTCTTCACCACATGTTGTCTGATTAACCCAATCATTCGGTTGATAATATTCTACTACAACAGGCACTAATGTTTTCGCATCGAAAAAATTATATTCAACATTTTCCAGTTCATCGAATAATTCTATTGGATCGCAATCACATGTTAGTTGATACCATCTTGCCAGATAAGGGTGATGCGAATAGGGAAAAGCGGGCGCATATTTTTCGACATTGTATGTTTCAAAAATGTCATTTAGGCCATCGCTATATGTTGCCCATTCTGATTCGGGTTGCGGAGCATAAATGAGGCTTTTTGGAATTACCAGTAATTGACCTTCGGTGTATTCAGTTTGAGCAAATGAACATGAGACGGAGGCAAAAATGCAGATGTAAATTATTAGAGGTTTCATGGTTTGTAATTTTTGTTCGGTGAAATCTGATACAAGGTACACTTCAATTCCTGAATATCGAAATGCTCAGCAAACAATTTACAGAAAGATGACAATGTCATAAAACTAAAACCGCCCCGATTTCCATCGGGGCGGCAACCTGAATTTTCAGCAACAGGTTTAAAAAAAAAATAAATTACGCAGTTTGTTTTTTGAAAGTAATGCTGACAGGCGCACCAAACTGCCCCACCTGTTCATCCGAAATAACATAAATGCATTTGTAGCTCCATGTTAAAGGATTATTGTGAGCCGGCACCAGCGTGTCGACATAATCCGGCTCCGTGTCGCGCGCAAGGAAAATAAAATTGCCTTCGCTGGCACGGTCAACATAAATATCAATGGCATCAGCAAATTGTTTTTTCCAAACGATTTTCGGACGGTTAGCATCCAACTCAATTTTAACATTACCCACCAGCGCTGAAGAATCATTGGTTTCCTCTTCGCCTTCAATACCAAGCGCATCGCCAATCGTTGGTGTGTATGCCGCATGGTTTTTTACGCGAACAATGGCACCCGCAAGGTCAGGAATTTTTTCAGTACGTGCGGTACCAAGTGAATCAACGGCTGCTTTTTGTGCAGCCTTAGCTACATAGATTGCATCAATCAAAGCAATCACATCAGTACAAATGAGTTGCAGCGCGGCAATTTCCGGCACACTCACCCCCACAGTTGCCCCGTGGGTAGAAATCAGGTTTTTGAAATTGAGCAAGAACGCCCTTAGTTTGGCGATCTCGCGTGGTAAAAAATACTTTTTAGCCATGTTTAACGATTTTTAAAGATTAAGAAAATAATTATATTGCTGAAAATCAAGTACTTATGAATTTTGAACCCGCCTTCAGAAGTTCTGAAGAGCCCTTCCGATCTTCTGAAGAGCCTGACAGAACTTTGGAAGAGGTCTTCCGTTTTTCTGAAGGGCCTGACGGAATTTTGGAAGAGCCCTTCCATTTTTCCGAACAGCCCAACGGATTTTCTGTCAGCCTCTTCCTGAGCCGGAAGGCGTGTTCCGTTTTTCTGAAGAGCCCAACAGATTTTCTGAACAGCCTGACCGAAACCCTGAAGGCGTGTTCCGAAATGCTGAAGTGAAGAAGGATTGAACGAAAACATCTGATGCCGAATGAGTGCTTCTTGAAAAACCCAAATGCATAACGCAGCGAGATGTGGATTTATTGTGTGAGGAGTAAAAAAAAATTTCACCCTAATTTCATCACGTGAAATTCCTGCGCCTTCGTTTCCTCCTCGTTTTATTTTTCTTCGGCCGAACGCTGTGGGCGCAAACACTTTATTTCGAAACCCTCACCACGCGCAGCGGACTTTCATCCAACAGCATTACCTGCGTGTATGAGGACAGTGATCATTTTCTCTGGGTAGGTACTACAGATGGCTTGAACCGTTTTGACGGAAGAACATTCAGGATTTTCAGAAATAATCCTGATGATGCGAATTCGCTTTCAGGAAATCATATTGTAAGCATCATTGAAGATGAGCAGGGAATTTTCTGGATGGCTACCAAGGATGGAGGGCTGACACGATATGATCAGGATGCCGCAGAGGAAAACCAGTTCATGCAGTTTCGCAATAATCCGAAAGACTCCACTTCCATTGCCACCAACCGGCTTCTTTGTGTTTACGATTGGGATGAAAATTATTTGTTGGTTGGTTCAGAAGTTTTTGCCGGAATTTTTCTCGACAAGAAAAAATTCACTTTCAGTTACTGGAATTTCTCTGCCGATAAATTTCATCCTTCAGCAGCAGTAACAACTCATAAACAAAAAGTGCAGGGAGAATGGATTCATTATGTCACTTCACCCGATGATCAAAAAGTTTATGTCAGCATGCTGCACAATGCGCTCCTGTTCAGAGCCGATAAAAAAACGGGAGAAATGGAAATGCTTCATCAGGGTGCTGAAGATGTTCTCAGCATCAACCATTTTTTTCTTGATGGAAATAAAATCTGGATGAGCACCTGGCTGCCGGGATTGTTTGTTCAGAATGATACATTTCAGTTTCCCGCAGAAAAGTTTTCACCTATTGATGATTTGCTGAGTTGCGTTGCAGACCTGAACGATCAGTATATGCTGGCAGGAACGCGTGCATCCGGATTGTGTCAGGTCAATAAACTCACTGGTGAGTTCCGCGCTTATCAGAAAAACATTCTCGATCCGCATGCGCTTCCATCCAACAAAGTCAACTGCATTTTTATTGACAGCAGAAAAATTCTTTGGGTAGGCACCTCTGCGGGACTTGCACGGTATGACAGCAACTCATGGCTGTTTGATGAGAAAGAATTTACGGGTGCAGAAAATGATTGCGTGATCCTGAATTCATACCGCTTTGAAGATGGATCTATAGCGGTGAATACAAACAAGGGAATGTTTCTCAGCGATACAGAGCAAAAGAATTTTCGGCAGATCGTTTTCAATTTACAAGGGGTCACACTTGTTCCTGATTTTCTTTGGCGGTGGGAAGATGAAAAATATATTCTCGGTACGGAGATCGGATTTTATTCCTGGGAAAAAGGAAGTGCAGAACTGAATGAACTGCCTGTCCTTTTCATTAGCGGTCAGGATTTTATTGCGCAGCAGGTTTATCAGGTGAAACAAATTGTTGCAGATACAGTCGGTGGTTCTCCCGGAATATGGGTTGTGGTGATTGGATACGGATTGGATTATTATCATTTCGATACGGATTCGCTTGACGAGTTGGTGAACTCAGGACAATATCCTCAATCTATCGGAAGTAATCTTTCAAAACGATTGGTGGTTGATAAGAACAAAAATGTTTGGGTGGCAACCGCAGCAGGATTGTCTAAATGGAACAGAGCGGAAAAAGTCAGGAATATTTTCGATCATTATCTGAACGAGCCGGGAAATAAAAATTCATTACCGAGCAATGATATTTCGGATATATGGTGCGATGAGAACAATCATATTTGGCTCACCATGAATGGTGGCGGACTTGCTGAATTTGACGGAAAAAATTTTACACAGTATTTGCCCGAGAATCCTGTTTCATCGAGAACATTTATGGGCATGCATGCGGATAACAGAAACAGAATCTGGATCATCACCCGCAACGGGTTGGAAGTTTTTGACCGCAAGGAAAAAAAGTTTTTTCATTTAGATGTGAATGACGGCAGCATCAATACGTCTATCAATTCCTATTTCTCGAATAAACAAAATGGCTGGGTCAGTTTTACAGGTGGAAATCGCGTGTTTAGCTTTCAGCCCGATGAAATGGAGTTCGGCACAGAGTACCCTGACTTGTATTTGTCAGATATGAGTGCGTTCGGAAAAAGTTTTTTGCAGGAAGCAAAAAGCGGAGAAGTGAAATTGAAATCGAATCAGCGCTTTGTGAATTTCGAAGTAGGCGCTCTCCAATTCACTTCCGCGCAAACGGTGCATTTTCAATATCGCCTCGATGGATTGGGTGATGATTGGACTGACTCGGATAACGGAGAAATAAAATATACTAACCTGCCATGGGGAAATTTTAAATTGCTGGTGCGGGTAACAAATCCCGCAGGTCAGTTGGGCGATGAAACGGTACTAGCTGAATTCAAAATCGCCACTCCTTTTTATGCAACATGGTGGTTCATCATGTTGTGCATTCTGACGACCGCAGGAATCATTTACGCGATCTATCGCTACCGCATCAACCAGATTTTGAAATTGCAGCGAGTGCGAAATAAAATCGCGCGCGATCTTCATGATGATATCGGAAGCACGCTCGGCAGCATTTCATTTTTCAGTGAAGCGGCAAAACAACAACTGAGTCAGAATTCATCGGGCACAGAAAAGATGCTGGAGAAGATTGGAGAAACAAGCCGCGAGATGATTGACAACATGAGTGATATTGTCTGGAGCGTGAATCCGCAGAATGATTCGGTGAAACATCTGATCGGGCGGATGAGGACTTTTGCGGATGATTTGATTGCATCTTCAGATATTCTTCTTCACTTCAATTACGATCCTTCCATTGAACATGTGAAGCTGAGCATGGAACAGCGGAAAAACATTTTTCTCATTTTCAAAGAAACCATTTACAACAGCGTGAAATATGCAGGCGGAAAAAATATTTTCATTGAATTAATCCAGCAAGGCAAAAATGTGATCCTCAAAATGCGCGATGACGGAAAAGGTTTTGATGTAAACAATTATGTGAGTAAAAACGGAAACGGAATCCGCAACATGAAACACAGAGCTAAAGAGATCAATGCTGAGTATAAAATTGAATCGTCAGAAAAAGGAACGATAACTTCTATCTTTATTTAAGAATGAAAAAAACGCGCATCACCATTTTCGATGACAACAAGCGTTTCCGCGAATCGCTGGAATTTCTTTTTGAAAGCAACGGTGGTTATGAAATTTCCGGAAGTTTTCCGGATGTTTTAAGTGTGATCGAAAATATCGAAGCATCAGAACCGGAAGTAGTGTTGATGGATATTGATATGCCGAGCGTGAATGGAATTTCTGCGGTTCGAACAATCAAAGATAAATTTCCCAAGCTGCCTGTTATAATGCTCACGGCTTTTGATGAAGATGATAAAGTATTTCAATCCGTTTGTGCGGGAGCAGTTGGATATCTGCTCAAAAACACACAGCCGCAAAAACTGATCGAAGCTGTTGAAGAAGTAAAAACAGGTGGCGCACCAATGACTCCGAGCATTGCGCGAAAGGTGATGATTCATTTCCAGCAACAGAATTCTCCTTCTCCTTTACATGATTATAATTTAAGCGAGCGTGAAAAAGAAGTTCTTGCAGAACTCGTCAAAGGACTTTCACTCAAACAAATTGCTGATCAGCTTTTTGTTTCGCGCGAAACGGTGAAGTCGCACATCAAAAATATCTACGCTAAACTTCACGTTAGCTGCGCTGCTGAAGCAGTAGCGAAGACTCTTCAGCAGAAACTTCTGGGCTGATTAATTCAGAATTCAAGATTCACAATTCGTAATTCCATTTCCCCCTCTTGGGTGATTGATTCCGCTTTCGTGGCGATAGACCTTTGTGTCGTTAAAAGCAAATAAAAAATTTCAAACACAAAAAAATCCCGATCATGAAAAAGAAACAAATCCTCATCCTGGTAATCATTAAGGCGGTTGTCTTCTGCCTAAGCGTGAATGCGCAGAACTTGCGTTCCGTTAGTTGCAGTGGTCATAACATTGAAATGCAATTCAGTTTTACCGTTAATAAAAGCCTGTTCGCATCAAATCAAATGACTGCCGGAGTTCAGGATGATCAATCCTTATCGCAGCTATCAGGAAAAATTAATGGTTGTAGCAGCACTTTATTTCTCGCGAGATTTTATTCAAAGAGCCTGTTTGCTCTCAGAGTCGGAGCAGGATCAGAAAACCTGAGCTATGAAATTTCATACCACAAGGAAATCAATTCCGCAAATTCCAAGGAAGTGAAGACTCAAAACTATTCAGCGATCAGACGCGATCTGTTGCTGAACATCGGAGTTGAAAAGCATTTTCATCTCACTCAAAACTGGACTGCATCAGCAGGAGTTGAAGTTCCGATGAGTTTACTTGGCCAGGCAAAAAGCGATCACGAATTCATTACTGAATACACAAACCGCAAAGGATTTATGGGCTTGGGAATAATCGGAGGAATGCAATTCAGAATTGCTCAGGTATTCACTGTTGGAGCAGAATTCGAATCCATGACAATGAAAACCTCTTACAGCTTTCTGAATGAAAATGAAGGTACGGATCATCTGAGTTTTCAAAAAACTTCAATGAATATAAAACTGAGTGCAGGATTCGTATTCTGATGATTTCCCCCACTTGGGGGATTGATTCAGGTTCGGCAACACGCGACCTTTGAGTCATCAAAAGCAAACAAATTTTAAAAACAATAAAAATCAAAAACAATGAAAACTTCAATCAACAATCTCATCGAAACCAAAAGGACAACCATCATGATCGCAACCTGCATTTTAGTACTGGCTTCCGCAGCTGTTAGTATGACTATAGTACTTCGCGGCAGCAATCAGGATTCATCCCGTAACGAAAGAAATTCGGAATATGGCGAGATGACTGTTGCCGAATACATGCAAATGCAGGAAGCACAGCAAATGGGATTAACACCTGAACAGTTAGCCATGATGCCTGCAGAAGCGCAACAATATTACGCTGGCGCTGGTGGGGGTCAGCAGCAGAATTATGGCAACAACAGGCAGGGTTACAATTATCAGCAGCAACAACCGCAGAACAATAATTACTACGGCAATGGTCAGCAAGCTTATGGTAACTACGGTGGATATTATGGTGGAACAGGATATTCAAATGCAGGTTCAGGATATAATAATGGCGGTGGTGCGGATTACACTTCAGGATGGTATGATCAGCAGGCAAGATATGATGAGGTGTTCGATGATTACAGCGACAATACTTTAGGATACCAGGATTATACAGATGCTTCTGGAAATCAGTATGAATTGTACTCAGGTTACAACAGCGCATGGGTTGATCAAACGGGAGGAACTTATATTCAATCAACCGACTACGGATATGATCCGAATACTGCTTACAGTTCTTCATCATACTCCAGTTCATCCAGTTATGAAGCGCTGACACCTGAAGAATAGACTCATTTTTCAATATCATCAAAGGGCGATACCAGAGGGGTCGCCTTTTTTGTGTTTATGGGAATGATGTTTGAGGAATATGCAGCCGTTGTCCTGCCTGCAAACATATCTACCTGTTCTCCGTAAAAAACCCATCTTTGCAACCCTTAATCTATCAACTCTCCTATAAGAAAAAGTTCTACGCGATTGTTCTAAAATTTATTCTTTGTCGCAAAACTCTTTCATGAGCCGTTTTTCAAAATATTTTCTTTTCATCATTCTGTCCGCTGCAGCGGTGATGCCATGCCAGGCACAGTTTTATGAAGTGGGATTTTGGTTAGGTGCATCGCACTATTTTGGGGATCTTAACACCACTACAAACCTTGACTATCCGGGTCCATCAGGAGGGCTGTTGTTCCGCTACAACGCAAACACGCGGTGGGCTTATACCTCTTCTCTCAATTACGGACGTGTTTCTTATGAAGATGCAAACAACAAGAACTACTATCAGCAGATACGCAATCTTTCGTTTCGCTCCAACATTTTTGAATTCAGTCAACGGGTAGAGTTCAATTTTTTCAAATACAAAAAAGGAGATTGGCGATACAATTTCACACCATACCTCACAACTGGACTTTCAGTTTTTCGTTACAACCCCCAGGCTTTATATCAGGGTGATTGGATCGACTTGCGCCCGATAGGCACCGAAGGGCAGAATGATCCGACTTATTCCGGCCATAAAAAATATCATCAGTTTTCGATGGCAATTCCGATTGGCGGAGGCATCAAGTATGCGATGAATCATCATTGGGCTTTTCATGTTGAAATTCTCAATCATAAAACATACACGGATTATCTGGATGATGTCAGTACTACTTACTACAGTCCAACTCTTATTTACATTGATCCGCTCTTTGCTGCTTTGTCTGACCGAAGTGGTGAAATAACCGGTGAGCCAATTGGGGTGAATGGTCGTCAGCGCGGTGATTCAAAAAAGCGTGATGATTATACTTTTCTCAGCATCGGCATCACTTATACCTGGCGCGACAAACGATGCCCCAAGCCGGGTGGGAATTTCTAACTGAATATTTTTTATTGCCATCCAGACCGGGCCCTTATTCCGGGGTTATTAGTCTGAAAATCTTGAAGGCTGATTGCCTGTCAAGCATTTCTGCATATAGTGATGGTGCTGATCTGATTGTTTGGCATTTTGAAGAGAAATAACGACAATTCAGAATCAGCAATGAGTCATCGCGGCAGGATTTCAGGTAAGGTCAAACTTTGATGCTGCGATTATGCAGGATGCTTGTTACCAAGGACAATCTTTAACAAGTTGAATTTGTGATAATCATGGAAATGGATGCAAAAAAAATCCCTCCCGAATTAACGGAAGGGATTTTTTATTTCAAGATGATCTTTTATTTATCTTCACCTGCATCAATACCCGGATGCGGAGGTGCCGGATTGCTGTCACCATTTTCGCCATCTTTAGCGAAGCGGAAATCAACTCTGCGGTTGAGATATTTTTCGAATTCTGTCTTGCCGCCTTCGACTTCTCCTTTGTAAATAAAGATAAAGCGACTGCGCTCGATACCATATTTAGACGTGAGATATTCAATGGTCTTGTTTACACGATTCCATGACAACTGTTCGTTGTACTTGGCATCACTGCGATAATCTGCATATCCGGTTACTACAACTTTCAGATCAGGACAGAAACGCAGTCTTTCTGCGATGATATGAAGAGTTGCATAATACTCAGGCTTGATATAATATTTGTCGAGATCAAAATGTACACTCGGCAATTCAATTTCTTCGCAATTCATACCGCCACCGCAATCATCCGGACATGGGCAGTTACCGCGACCTTGAGCATCCACACCATCTTCCATGCAGAAAGGCTGAGTGAATGGTTCTAGATCATCACAATCGAGAACACCATCTTTATCACTATCCAATGAACGACCCTTGGTGTCAACCTGGCAATCCGGTTTTGTTTTTGGCTCCTGATCAAGAAGATCAATCACACCGTCTTTATCAGTGTCTTTAGTAATGATGTCGACAATACGTTGAGGATCCATTTCAGCCAGTTTGCGGTAGGTGTAATCTACTGGATTAGTCCACCATAGTGGTTCGGTAGCTTTCTTTGTAGCTAAATTAATATTCAACGAAATTGCTTCGTAGTTGTAAGAATCAAAAGTGCGCGTTAAAACATTTGTTTCCTGCCAGCGCTGACCATCAATTAAGTCATCATTTGTCCAGGTTGTAATCCATTCAAGACCGAGACTGAATCTTTTTGATATGCGAAAACCCAAACCCAAACCACCTTTTAAAACAGGATTTAAGACCCCATCACCAATTGTTTCTTCATCCAAGTGACCTTCTGCAGCAGTTTCGTAAGTATCATCAAGTATGCCATGCAAAGCATCGAGAGTAGGCTTTTTATCTTCTTTAGTATATGGACCTCCGTCCGTATTAGCAGCTAAGGCAATATTGTAATCATACATGGCACCGCTGGCATCGAGGGCGTTATATTTGGTAGTATACACTTGCGCACCCGCACCTACCATTCCATAAAGGATAAAGATCGTTCTCTCGCGATGAAATTTAATATTTCCCAAAGTAATCAACGCCTGCAGCGAGGCATCAATGATTTTTGTTTGATAGTTATGAAAAACAACACCTGAAGGATTCAATACAGGATCATTATAATCTACTTTGGGATCATAATAACCGTTTAAAGCCGGGTTAAATTGAATACCACTGGACGGCTCCCAATTCAAACCCTTCATTGTGTAATAATTTGCGGTACCGCGCAGAGAGAAACTATATCCCAATGCTTTTCGAATAGATATTCCGGCTCCGAATCCACCCAAAGGAATAGGTTTTACATCACCACTGACATTAGCGAGTCCGAAATTGATTCCTAACTCCCACTGATTCCGTGGTTTGGCCGGAAAATAATATTCACGGTTCTGATATGATTTCTGTTGCTTGTCTTTTCTCTTTGAATTCCAATAAGTAGAATCGTACTCGCCAATGGAGAATGTTGTTTGGCTGGGATCGTAAGTCGGCATAATGGGAGCCTTCACTTCTTTCCGAACTGAATCTTCATAATTCTTCTGAGCAAAAGCAGCGTTACCGATGCTGAATAATAAAATTGAAATTAAAATAGTTGATAAACGGAGTACTCTTTTCATGGGTATTAATTTATTGTCGCTCAAATTTATTTGAGATGCAAAACTAACTGATTTTCATTTTCAAACAAACGAACCCACTTAATACGAAGAGAAAAAACAGAGAGAAAAAACATTCTTCCCGTGGTTGATGATGGATTGGCTGGCTTCGATACGAAAATAGCTGTTGATTGTTTCTTTTAATTCGTGCGCAAGATAAAGTTAAGTTTTAAAAAAAACGGAAGAAAAAAGATATTTTTTTTAAGAACAAAAAACAGACTGTAGTTTATTACTCCATTGCCCGATTAAGAAAATCATGGAGTGGTTTCATAGATTTGAAAATTTCAATTGCATCGGACGGAAATTTTTTCGAAAGGATAACTTCATCCTTAATCCGCCACGATATAATGAAACTCTTGAATTTCAGAAGTTCGATAGCCGGATGATCGCCCGGGTAGCCCTTGGGCGCGGTGCGCAATTTCATTCCTTCGTCTTCCGATAAAGAACCAAAATTCTTCTTGAAATCGGGTGCGTTCAGAATTTTTTTGAAGTCGGTGAGGTGATAATCAATCTCCTGCCTTATCGCGGCAAGTTTATCGGATGGAGGCAGGTAAGAACCACCTGCAAGAAACGATTTATTTCCCGGTTCCACATGAATATAATAACCGGCTTGCATTGCTTTTTTACCACCGGCATTAATGGATGCTCCGAAATTTTTCTTGTAAGGTGATTTGTCTTTTGAAAAACGCACATCGCGGTAAATTCTGAAAGCGCAATCTTTTGCTTTTAATCCTGAAATTGATTTATCGAATTTGGCAATTGATGTAATCAGCTCGTCCGTGAAATTCAGAAAATCTATATTCGCCTGATCAAAAGTTTTTTTATTTTTCAAAAACCATTCACGGTTGTTATTCCTCCCGAGGTTTTTGAGAAATTGAATGGTTGATTTTTCGAGCATACGGATTAGCGAAGAAGTGTAATGTTTCCTTTCATATGAATGCTCTCTTCAATCCCGATGCGGCTGGCTGTTAAATGATAAACATAGGTGCCTATATTTTGAGGCTTGTTTTGAAAGGTGCCGTTCCATCCCTGATCAAGCGGATCAGTGGATTCATAAACGAGTTCACCCCAACGATTATAAATACGAAGTGAGAACTGATCAACATTTTCAGTATATGCTTTGAACCAATCATTAATTCCATCTCCATTGGGGGTGAATGCGTTGGAAATGTGAATCTCAGGTGCTATCAAAAGAATGATTACAGTTACGGTATCAAAAGCCACGCATCCGTTTGCATCGGTTACGGTAACAGTATACGTAGTTGTTTCTAATGGCGATGCTGCCGGATTATCAATCAATGCATTATCTAACCCTGTTGAAGGAGCCCATGAATAAACGGCAACAGGCGCGGAGGGCGTTGCATCCAAAGTGGTGGATTCACCTAATACGATTTCTACTGTGTTTCCTGCATCAACAGTTAGCAAGGGTGGTTCATTGATCAACGTATCAATAACCAAGAAACATCCAGCAGCGTCCTGAACGATTACTGAATAATTTCCTTGCGCCATGCCGGCAAAAAATCCGAACGACTGAGGCAAACCTCCGTTGAGAATAAATGTGTAAGGCAAAGTTCCACCTGTTGCGGTGACATCAATTCCTCCTGTGCTGGCTCCAAAACAACCAACGTCTGTAACATCAACAGAAGGAATAATTTCTGTTGCATCAAAGATTACTGTGAACCCATTGGTGCAAAGAGCGTTATCTGTAACAGTCACACTATAGGTTCCGGGGGGTAAATTCGAAATGCTTGAACTGTCATTGGTTATTTCTGAAAATCCTGTACTCCATTCAAAAAAATAAGGGATAGCGCCATTACCAATGGCAATAATATATCCGGTTGAATCATACCAGCACGGTGGTTCAACCGTGAACACTTCCGGTTCGCAACATTCCAAAACGGCATTGAATAAAAAATTGGGATCACCGGGGCAGGGCGATGCGGCATTCCAACTTCCTGATTCGGAATCAGAAAAATTCAGAAACTCAACACTAAGATCAATATCCGTTACACCAGGTTGACAAGCTGCCACCGTAGATATATCAAAACAAAAATTCCAGAATCCCTGGGTGCAGTTATCACCATAATTATTTCCGGGATTTCCGTCAATCAACATTAAAGGACTTCCTAACCAGGATTCGTAAAAAAATCCGGGACCATAAGTGAGACCTGTGTTGCTCCCGGTTATGCTCGCATACCAATCCCAAAATCCTTCTGTGTCACACGAAGTGGCAGGAACAATATTGGTTATTGATGTCACATCCCAACCGCCACCGAAAACGGGCACCATACCATGAAACCAGTCATTGGCGTTTAGATTATAACCATCAATATAAAGACAGAATGTAACGGTTGTTCCCGGCAGATAATGTCCATTAGTTGGTGGTGGTGTAACTGTTAATGTTTGATCGTTGATACATAAAACCGCTGGGTCTTCATAGCTCTCAATGCAAAAATCAAAAGTTGCGAGATCGTTCACATCGCCACCGGTAACCTGTAAATAATATGTTTGGCCGGGCAGGGTGGGGGCAATAGTTGTCACCAGATTTCCGCCAGGAGTATTATCGCACCCGCGGCCGATTAATCCGCTGCATGAACCTTCATAAAGCGCCACAGTGGTATTGGTAAGATTTCCGGTAATCGTAATGTCGAGCATATTTCCGACTGCGGTAAATGAATACCAAACGTCAGCAGAAGGTGCGGGCATGGGTCCTCCGTTTTGACAATTTGCCTGATAGGTATATGGATATTCTGCAACTGCAGTTAAATTATCTGTACTCAAACAGGATTGAACATTGAGAACAAGCGGTGGAAATGCAATTGCCGTTGCACACGAATCATTCACTGCAGAAAAAGATTTTCCGGAGCTGAGGAGAATGAAGAAAAGTGGAACAAGGCGCAGTAAATATGGTGTCATGTTTTTATCCATATTGAATGGGTTGTTAAAATTAGCAAACCATCGGTGATAAGTAAACAGTTTGTTTCTTCCCTCATCCCTAACCCTTCTCCCAAAGGGAGAAGGGAATTTACATTCTCCATGATTTATTGTCGTCAGGAATTTATCCGGGTTATCCAAATCGTTTTAAACAAAAACAAAACACGAGTTTTGCGCCATCGAAAAAGTCAGATTATGTCAGAAGCAAATAAAATGGCACGCGTTTCAGAAATAAAATTCCTGGTTCAACTGGATGAAAATAATATTCCACTGCAAATTCAATGGCAGGCAACGGACTCGCAGCATAATGAATTGAAGGAATGCAAATCCATCATGGTGAGCGTGTGGGATGGAAAAGAAAAAGACACCATGCGTATTGATCTCTGGACCAAGGATATGCGCATTGATGAAATGCATGCGCATTTTTTGCAAACTTTAATGACGCAGGCTGAAAGTTTTTATCAAGCTACCAAACATGAATCTATCTTGAAAGACATGAAAGCATTCTGCGAAAAATTTATTCAGTCGAGTGAGTTTTTGAGAACACCGTAGTTACGAAATACGAAAATTTACGAACATGCAAAAGAGAAACTTAGGTTGTATGGTGAAATTATCATTCGTCAGATGGTTCTGTCATTACCATTTTCACCTTTCTCAAATTTTGTAATCAGCCTTTCTACTGGTTTATTATTGATCAGATGATCCTGAACAATCTGTTCAACGTCTTCGGGTTTTACACCGCCATAAAAAATTCCTTCTGGATAAACCACCACGGAAGGACCGTAATCGCAGGCATCCAGACAACCAGTTCGCTGGGCGCGCATGATTTTGTTGAGGCCATTATCCTTCAAAGATTTTTTGAAAAGTTGGACAAGTTCCATTCCGCTCGTTTCACCGCAGCAGTGTTTGTTGCCTTTTTCGCGCTGGTTGGTGCAGATGAAAACGTGTTTTTTGTACCTCAAAGAAATTGAAAGTTGAGAGTTGTGAGTGGAGAGAGGAAGATCATCCATGGTATCAATATCATTTAATTCAGGAAGCACAAAGTAAGTGAGATTAAGGTCGGTGATATTTTTTGTTGCTTCATTGAAAACATTCGGCTGGCTCCATGTGCGCGGAGAAAATAATTCTGCATGCAGTTTTTTCATTCCTAGTAAATAATAGCCACCATCTTTTGCCGGACCGATGCAGACATCATTATTCATCAGACTGTTGAACGCATCATGAATTATTTTTTCGTTAATCTCCAGGCAATCGCTTCCGACAATAACGGCTGATTGAAATCCCGATTGAAAAACGAGGTTGAAAGCGTTCCGCATTTTTTCTCCCAGATCGTTTCCGTGCTGAAGATATTTTGAAAATTTTTCGTTCTCCCAATAATCAAGATGATCAATTTCATCGCTGTAAAAAACAAATCTCGCAGCATCGACTTTTGAAGCAACCTGATGAGTGTGTTTTAATAACTGCTGATAAATTTCCAGCGCGCGATCATCACCAATTGATTGCGCCAAGCGCGTTTTGACTTTTCCTTTTACTGGATTTTTGATGAAGATGAGCAGGGCATTTTTCATGAGCCGGATTTCTTCGCTCAGTAAGCTCTTTCGTTTTTTCCTTCGCGCCAGTTAATATAGGCGCGGTTCACCACGCGGTTGCCGCCTGCAGTGGCGTAATCACCGGAGAAATACCAATCGCCCGTGTGATGAGGACATGCTTGGTGAAGATTCTCAATGGTTTGATAAATAATCTGCACATCAAAAAATAATCCCTGCGGTTTGGCAAGTTCTGAGATTTTCGCAGAAATTTCTTCATCCGTAAACTGCTCATAAAGTCGCTTGACTTTATTCTGCATTTCATCCACCGGTTTTTCCAGTTCCATTCGGCAATCGTGTTCGATCGCTGCAAAGTGTTTTTCGTTCCCTCTTTCCTTGATAAGTTCCACTGCTGCGCGGAAGGCAACAAAATCGCCCATCTTGCTCATGTCAATTCCGTAACAATCCGGATAACGAATTTGCGGAGCGGAGGAAACAATTATTATTTTTTTAGGATTCAACCGCGAAAGATTGGAGATAATACTTTCTTTTAAAGTGGTGCCGCGCACAATGGAATCATCCAACACGACCAATGTGTCAATTCCGTTTCTCACCAATCCGTATGTTACATCATACACATGCGAAACCAGCTCATTACGGCTTGCATCGCTGGTGATAAAAGTTCTGAGCTTCGCATCTTTCACGGCAATTTTTTCAATGCGAAACCGCGAGTTCAAAATTTTCTGTATTGCCTCATCGCTTCCATCGGATAATTTAATCTGTTTCAGTTTTTGTTTGTTGAGATAATCTTCCAGCCCTTTTGCCATTCCGTAATAAGCTACCTCTGCCGTGTTCGGAATAAAAGAAAACACGGTGTTTTCCATATCAAATTTAATGGCTTCAAGAACTTGCGGCACGAGCAGCTCACCAAGTTTTTGGCGCTCTTTGTAAATATCGCGGTCAGTTCCGCGCGAAAAATAAATGCGCTCGAAACTGCATGATTTTTTTTCTCGTGGTTCAACACATTGATACTCGCGGATTTTTCCATTGCGTTTGATCACCAATGCATGACCGGGTTGCACTTCATGAACCTGATCAAACCGAACTTTAAATGCTGTTTGAATGGCAGGGCGCTCAGAAGCAACCACCGCAATTTCTTCATCGGCATACCAAAATGCAGGACGGATTCCATTCGGATCGCGAAGAAGAAATGCATCACCATGCCCTACAATTCCTGCCATCGCGTACCCACCGTCAAAATCAACGGCAGAATTCACCAGCACACTTTGCACATCCAGATGTTCTGCAATTAGGTGTGTGATTTCCTGATTAGTGTATCCCTGCGATTTATATTGATCAAACAATCGCTGATTTTCTACATCGAGAAAGTGGCCTATTTTTTCAAGCACGGTCACTGTGTCTGAATCTTCCTTCGGATGCTGCCCGAGCGAAATCAGTTTTTGCATCAACTCCTCCACGTTAGTCATGTTGAAATTTCCGGCAAGCGCCAGATTGCGCGTCATCCAATTATTTTTCCGATAAACAGGGTGACAATTTTTCAAATCATTAGAGCCATGCGTTCCATATCGCAGATGACCGAGCAATACTTCACCGAGAAAAGGGACATTCATTTTGAGCCAATCCGTGTTGTTGAGTTTTTGTTTCCCAAATTTGACTGTGAGGTTTTCAATCGAATCATAAATGCTACCAAAGATTTCCTGAATCGCCTGTTGCGAAGTCGACCGTTGCCTCTCCATATAATTGGAGCCGGTAGGCATGTTGAGTTTGATCGAAGCGATACCCGCCCCATCCTGTCCGCGGTTATGCTGCTTCTCCATCAACAGATAGAGTTTGTTCAAACCATAAAGCGGTGTGCCGTATTTTTCAGTGTAATAATCGAGTGGTTGGAGCAGGCGGATGAGTGCAATGCCACACTCATGTTTGATAAAATCGCTCATTAATTATTTGTCCTCAAAACTTCTTTGGAGAAGTGAGGCGCAAAGATAAATCAAGGGAGAGCTATTGAATTAGAGATGACGGAATAAGAAAAATTATTCGGAAGAATATTCACCTTCAGTCAATTCCTTAAATGGAAGTTTGTCCATTTCAACTCCTTTTGCTTTTGCTTCTAATTTCAAGCGTTCGCTGTTTTCAACCAAATCCTTGGTTAGAATTTGTTTTTGTCTTTTTTCAACCGGGGGATTTAACTTGTCAGCTTTCTCATATTCAATAACCTGATTTAAAACATCCGCTGGCAAATCTGACTTACATCTTGACAGAATGTCTAAAAATTCTTGAGTAAAAAACTGATCAATCTGAATTTTTCTCTTCGTAGCATGTGCAAACTTTCCAATGATGCGACAAATGTTGTCACGCTCCTCAGGGCTTAACTGTTCAAGAAATTCATATTCTTCAATTTTTTTCAGGCTGAGCAGTATAGGCTCTAATGCGTCAATAGAAATGGCATAGACATTATAGTCGGGCAATTTCCATGAAAAATTTTCTAAAACATCAAGTGAATTCTTTGGTATAACGAGAAAGATATCTTTTTTGACTCCTTCCTGTTTGGCATATTTTTTTGCCTGCTCGACTTGATGAATAATATAACTTGGGAAATTCTCCAGATTTTCATTGGCGGGACTCTTTGCATCGAAGATCACATATTCCTCGCAGATTGAAACCGTATTATCCGGTGAGCCCTTGAATGGTACTTTATCTACATATTTAATCGTGTGTTTCTTGCACAACGTTTGTATTTGCAACTTCACATCTTCCTGATGTCGTGCCCATGTTTGCTTCATTTGTTCATACTTGTTGCGAATTTCCTCTTCACGTTCCTGTTGAATTTGGAGATGTTGTTTTTCGAGCATCTCCTTTAATTTATTCAGTTCGATGACATTGTATTCATACTTCTTGATCCTTTGTGCCTCATCGTTTGCAAATCGTATATTCTCTTTGAGCAAATCATCACGTTGTTTTTTCAACGGATCAATTTCCGTTTCAAAGGAAATATTTCTTTTTTCCAGATTGGAAATTTGATTTTGTTTCACTGCAATATCCTGAATCAATCTATTTTCTGTTTCTGCGTGAGTCTTATTTTTTTCATTCGCATATGTTATTTCAGCTTCGCGTGTTCCTTTGACGCGATTCAATTCATCAATCGCGAGCATCTGTTGTTTGATTTCAGACAGTTTGAAATCCAGCTCTCGTTGAAGGCTTGATATTTTTTCGACATCAAGTAATTTTTTTGTTTGATGTTTCGTGGTAGCAATAAGCCATGCGGCAATTGCTCCGACTGCCATGCCAACAAACAGAAATAATATTTCCATGAGCATAAAATTAACGCGTCAGGTTGAAAAACCTGACGCTAGTTCAAAATCCTTGTATTCGCTTGGGATGAAGAGTTACAGGAGCTCTTTGATGATCTGCTCCACCGAAATTCCTTCCGCTTCTGCTTTGTAATTCTTTACAATACGGTGACGGAGAACGGATGGTGCAACAGCCTGCACATCTTCAATATCAGGAGAATATTTTCCATTGATGGTGGCATGACCTTTTGCCCCAACAACCAAATATTGCGAAGCCCGGGGACCAGCACCCCATGATAAATAATTATTTACCGTAGCTGTTGCCCGATCAGTTTGCGGACGGGTTTTCGAGGCGAGATTTACTGCGTATTCCAACACATTATCGGCAATCGGAATTCTGCGGATCAACTGCTGGAAGAAAAGTATTTCTGTTGAATGAAGAATTTTTTGCAATGGAACTTCTTTACCGGAAGTAGTATTCTTCACCACATCTATTTCTTCCTTGTAAGACGGATAATCCAAAATAATGTTGAACATAAAACGATCAAGCTGTGCTTCCGGCAACGGATAGGTTCCTTCCTGCTCAATCGGATTTTGTGTAGCAAGTACAAAAAATGGTAACTCAAGCTTGTGTTGTTCCCCAGCGATGGTGACGGCTTTTTCCTGCATGGCTTCAAGCAGTGCTGCCTGAGTTTTTGGTGGAGTTCGATTGATTTCATCTGCCAGAATGATGTTGGCGAAAATCGGTCCGCGGTTGAAACGGAATTTTCTTGACTCATCCAGAATTTCTGAGCCTGTAATATCGCTCGGCATCAAATCCGGAGTAAACTGAATTCTGTTGAACGACAGATCGAGTACTTCTGAAATCGTTTTTACCAGTAATGTTTTGGCAAGACCGGGAACTCCCACCAGCAAACTATGTCCATCACAAAATATGGCGATAAGCACGGATTCAACCACTTTGTCCTGTCCAACAATTATTTTTCCAATTTCGCTGCGCAGTTTTTTATAAGAGGCAGATAACGCGTCAACAGCCTCAACATCTGATTTGTAATCAATCATTTTTCGGGAGATTTTTATTGTAGTCCATCCAATATTGTATGATTTCGCAGGATTGATATTTGGGTTCAATCCGGATATATGTTTTTGCAATTTTATCAACCAGCCATTCAATCATCGCTTCTTGTTTTTTGTTTTGAAGTGATACTTCCTGGATTCTGTCATAGTCATCATCCAGATTCAGGACGTGCGCATTGGTTTTTGTTTTGAGATAAACCAACCGGCTTCCTTGTTTGGATTCTGATTCCTGATAAGCAGAGGGCGAAGAAATGTTTCCAACCTTCAAAGTATCGAGCATGAAAACCAACATCGGATCAAATTCTTTAAGCGCAGTGATTTCAATTTTGGAACTTCCGCTCTGAGGGTTCAAATACATACCACCGCTGTTTTTTGTGTTCTTATCTTCAGAAAAATCATAAACTGCTTTGGTAAAAGTTATTTTGTCTGAGTTGATGAGGTTTCGGATGCTGTCACATTTCATAAAGGATGCAAATAAATCATCATCAGAAATTTTTGCTTTGATCAGGATATGTTGGAAGGTTGCTTTATTGCCCATTCGCTCTGACATCTTGATCAGTTCATATCCATCCTCGGTGTAAACGATTTCAGAAATTTCTCCGGGATGCAGATTCCATGCAACAGCATCAAACTCTTTTGATCGTTCGCCCCGTTGAAATGTTCCGATGACTCCGCCTTTCAAAGCTGCTTCGTCTTCAGAATAAGTATCTGCAATATATTCAAACGTGCGGGTGCCGTCATCAATTTTTTCCTTATAGCCTTTGAGTTTTTCTTGGGCATATTCTTTTTGCTCTTCGCTGACTTTTGCATAAATCACCAATTGTCCGACTTCAACTTGCGCATCAATAAACGGTAAACTATCACCGGGAATGGAGTTGAAAAACTCCTTCACTTCTGAGGGCGTCACTTTTACATCACCGCTGATTTTAGCTTGCATTCTCTCCGCAAGTATTTGCTGTTCAATATCTCTTCGGAATTCTTCCTTGATCTGAATGATTGATTTTCCATAGAAATCTTCAAATGCTTGCGTTGATCCAAACAGGTTGACATAGTAATCAATTCTTCTGTCCAACTCATTGTCTACTTCGCTGGGATCAACAAGAATGCTATCAAGCTCCGCTTGTATCACAAACATTTTCGCGGTAAGCATTTGATCGAGCAATTGACATTTCACATCTTCACCAATATATCCCTGCTGTGCAGCCTGCAAAGCCTGAAGTTCCAAATCAGACTGAAGAATAATTTTATCACCAACCACAGCAACTATCTCATCAATGATCTGAGGTTGCGCCATGGCCGAACCTGCAAACCATATTGCAGCGACTAAGAAAAAGACCTTATTCATTTTTAAGAATTTCATAATCGTTGGGTTGTGACGCATCCATGAACAGATCTTGATTCAACTTATCCAAAAAATCCATTTTGCGTTTATTCAGAATCATTTGTTTGATCTGATCCTGAACATATTCTAACGGTGAAACAGTGTTCTTTCGTTTGTAGTCATTGATCCTCAGGAAATACAGATAAGCAGAATCTTCCAAAACCGGATATTTATGATCGCTAAGATAGGTGTCGAGATCAAGAACAGGAAAAGGGAATTGTTCTTTAATCGTTGTACTCAGTACCCATTGAGGATCGAGGGAATAACTCATCGCAACACGCGAACACAATTCTTTCAGTTTATCATTTTTAGAAAGATTTTCTGTTTTCATCCAGATTTTTATCGAGTCCTTTTTAGAAGAATTTTTGTCGATGATTACGTAATTGATATTGGCAAGGTCATCATCAAGGGTGAAATCTGATTGATGTTCATCATAAAACGATTTTAGTTCTTCCTCACTTACGGTGGTATCCATTTTCTCCCTGATCATACTGCTTTGATATTCAAAAATGATCATCGAGGCGCGGTAATCTTCCACTTGTTTATCAATTTCCTTTGTATCAGGTAAATATTTTTCCGCTTGTTGGAGCAATAACTGATTTTTAATCCATGTGATGATATATTGATTCGCCATATCTGAGCTATCCTGTTTGGAGATTCCCGGTTTTATCAAACTTTCGAGATCTGAAGAATAAAGAAAACTTTCTCCCACCCGCGCAACTGCATCGTCATCTTGATCTTTATTTTTATTGCTGAACACAGAGCAAGACGTAATGCTCAGAAAAGAAAAAACAATATTGGCGAATGAAGCTCTCAACTCTTTTTAATGAGCGAACGAAGAACATCTTCTTTTACAGTAATCGGGTAAGTGGTTTTCAATTCTTTGACCCACTCCACTTCAAGATATTGCTGATAATCGTTCATCACCGGTCCTTTGCATTCATTCAGTGCTTTCGGAGTAGGTGGAATAATCTTGTGGACATTAACAAAAGTTACAGTACCTGATTCATTCGTGATATTTTCTGAAACACCCGGTACCCATGCAATCTGATCAACGATATCACGTTGACCTTTTTCGAATTTATTGCTTTCTGTATTGAATGAACCTGCGTTCTCGCCCAACTTCAACTGTATCTTTTCCAATGCCCATCCTTTCTTAACCCATTTTTTGATTTTATCTACTGTTGCTGCATCCTTGCAATTATAAATCGTCACGTCAGCCCTTTCCTTCCACATGTATTTTAAGTTATTTGCCTCATGAAAAAGTCTTAATCCCGTTGTGTCTTTGCCGCCACGTTCCCAAACTTTTTTCTGTGCCAATTCAAATAACAATACGCCTTGTTTGTACTCTGTCATCAGATTTCTGAAATCGGTGTTTTCAATATCAAGCATGCTCTCTTTATAATCAAGACAACTTTTTTCAACAAATGCATCATACATTTCCATCACTACCGAATGAACCGTGGAGTTGACTCTTTTCTTTTGCATTGCCTGAAGATAATTGGCAAAATCCTGCACATAATAATTTCGATCTTTATTAATAGTGAAAAGGATATCCTTGACTAACAAGTCAGCCCCCGCTCTCCATTTTCCATCCAGATATGTTGAATCAACTTTTTTCGAAATCTCTTCCAATAGTATTTTGCTTTCGGTAAATCCATAGCTGGTTTTAATTTGTTTGACGAGTTTGGATTTTGCCGAATTCATTCGCGAATCTTTTTCAACTCTTTGTTTCAGGTCTTCTTTCATCTCTGCATTTAAAACGGAGCCAATGGGCTGAACGCTGATTCTTTTGAGAATGTGAAAACCGGCTTCTGTTTGAACTACCGCAGAATAGTCTCCGTCATTCAGAAGATTGAATGCGGCATCTTCAAACGGCACCGGATGTTTACGAATTCCGAACCACGCCAGGATTCCGTTCGAAGATTTGGTGTTTTGATCTTCTGAATATTGGGCTATAAGTGATTCGAAGGTTTCACCGGATTTTAGTTTTCCATAAACCATTTCTGCATTAGTGCGTGCCAGATCGATTGTTTTTTGATCTGCTCCTTTGGCAGTTCGAAAAAGAATGTGCGCAACCTGTATCTGACCTCGTGCCGGGCGCTTATCTGTTGTTTTAATCAGATAGTACCCGTTTTTCATTCTCAACGGCATGGAAACGGTTCCAACAGCTGTATTGTAAATTGCTGATTCCAAAGCGTAACTAACCTGAAAGGCGGTAATATACCCAACATCCCCTTTTGTCGCATCTTTTGACGGATCATCGGAATATTTGACAACCTGATCTTCAAATGATTTTCCTTTATTCACGATTTCATTTCTGATGCTGACTATCTTGTTTAAGGCAGCCAGTGTATCTTTTGGCGTAGCATCTTTTTTTACAGAAATGAAAATTGCGCTCGCCCTAACATCCCACTGCAGGCGGTTAAAGGCTTCGTCAATCAACTTGTTGATTAGCTCTTTATCAAACAAATAGGATTTTGCCAATTGTTTGCGATAGGTTAGCAATTCATCATTCAGGCTTTTGATCGTATCCATTTTAAGATCAAGAGCCTGCTGCACTTTCAACCGGAAATTGACATATAAATCCAGTGTTTCGCGTAAGGATTTCTCGCTGTAATCTGCAGAATTATTGATGTTATTCTTGTTATAGGTGTAAAGAAACTCACCCACGGTTACCGGATAATTCCCCATGGTAAAGAGAATGGTGTTGGGATCAACTCCTGATTGGGCATTGAGGACGGTAGTAGTCAACATCAAACTGCAAAGCAGGCTAAGTATTCTGTTCTTCATTGAAAATTTATTTTAGTGATTATCAGTGTTAGTCAAATCAACACTCATTGTTGAGTGGAATGAGGTGTTTTTTAAGCGTGCCAAAAATAGGTAAATTCTATTCTCGTTTAGTGTGATTCTCAATCATGAAATTGGTTAAGAAAGGTTAAGTAAAAAATGAAAAACCCGCCTGGCTAAGACGGGTTTCTTTTATTATTCTGATAAATATGGAACTGACTATTTCGGAGTTACACCAAGCGATTTCAACACCTCATCGCTCAGGTCATACTTCTCGTCACCGTATAAAATATTTGCACTGGATTTATCAAGGATGATATTGTAGGACTTGGAAGTAGCAAGTTTTTGTACTTCATCATACACGCGGTCCTGAATTGGCTTGATCAATTCCTGGCGTTTTTGGAACAACTCACCGTTGTAACCGAATTTTTCTTTTTGAAAATCCTTCACTGCAGTTTCCTTGTCCACGATTTCTTTTTGACGTTGCTGACGCATCTCTTCGGTCAACAAAACCTGCTCCGCCTGATATTTTTTGTAGAGCAAATCAATTTCCGTGTACTTGGTCTGAATGTCTTTTTCCCATTGAGCGGAAAGTTCATCCACTTTCTTCTGAGCATCGATGTACTCGGGGATTTGTTTCAGGATATAATCCGTATCAACAAATGCGATGCGCTGCGCAAATGAACCGGCAGTAGTAAGTAGTACAATTGCGATTGACAGTATTGTTTTTTTCATTGTATATCAAGAGTTTTTATTCCGGTTCAAAGCCTAAAATAATGCTGAACTTTCCATAGTTGCGGAGAAGGTCACCAAAAGTTTCGGTCTTATTGGGTGTGAATTTATCAAACCCTATGCCGTAATCAAATCCCAGCAAACCGAAAACAGGAATGTAAACGCGCAGTCCGACACCGGCACTTCTTTTCAGTTCAAACGGATTGTATTCCTTGAAACTGTCATACACATTTCCTCCTTCGAGAAAAGCAAGTCCGTAGATAGTGGAATTAGGGTTAAGCGAAAAAGCATAACGCATTTCGAGTGTAAACTTGTTGAAAATCGGTGCAGCCGTATTGGGGTTGAGTTCATCATATCCGCGCAGTGCAAAAATTTCATTACCCAAAAAAGAGAAATAAGAAATGCCATCGCCACCGAGTTGGAAACGCTCAAACGGTGAAATACCCAGATTGCGATTGTATAAACCAACATAGCCCAACTTAGCACTAGCCTTCAAAACAAGTTTGTTATTCCGGCTTAGAGAAGTGTACCATTCCGCATCAAAACGCCACTTGTGAAACTCAACCCATTTATATTTCTCTGCCAGAGTCTGTGTTGCATAATTAATATTTTCTCCTAAAAGACTTTCACGGATGAAAGTGTAAGGTGGAGTTAATTGAAGGGATAAAGAGAACCGCGAACCCATGTGCGGGAAATACGGATTGAGACCCACGTTTGATCGGGTGATAGTTTCTTTCAGCGTGAATTGATTTGAATTTCCATCTGTGATCACAAAATTGGTTCTTGTCCAGTTATTCAGATTGTAGTTCTGAAAATTCAAGGCGCTGGTCAGAACAAAATAATCATCGGGCCATTTCAATCTTGTACCCAAACCAAGTGTAACTCCGGTGGTTAACAATCTGCCTGATAAAGTATCTGGTTCCGCCTGTGTGTCGTAAGAAGCGAAACGTGTTTGATAATAACTCAATGTTAGTGAGTTTGCTTTTTTGCCGCCCAGCCAGGGTTCTGTGAAAGAGAAATTATAGGACTGATAAACTTTTCCGTTGGATTGAATTCTGAGAGAAAGATTCTGACCGTCACCTGCCGGTAGCGGATCCCACGCACCTTTCTTAAATAAACTGCCGAGAGAGAAATTCGTGAACTGCACACCGAGTGATCCAACCACACCGCGACCTTTTCCTCCATAACCTGCTGACATCTCTAGTTGATCAGATGGCTTTTCTTCAACGGTGTACACTAAGTCAACTGTTCCATCTTCAGGATGAGGAATAGGTTGAACGTCAATAGTTTCTGGATTGAAATAACCGAGCGCTGCAATTTCTCGGGTAGAGCGTATAATATTCTGGCGGCTGAATTTACTTCCCGGTAAATCGCGCAACTCGCGCCTGATTACATGTTCTTTTGTTTTTGTATTCCCTTCGATAATGATTCTATTCACGATCGCTTGCGGTCCTTCATAAACCACTAACTCGATATCAATCGAATCGCCAATGATTTGTTTTTCGACCGGTGTGATATTGAAGAAAAGATAACCGTCATCCATATAAAGTGAACTCACGTCCGTTCCGGTGGCGCTCATGAATAACCGCTCCTGCAATTTTTCTTCGTTGTAGATATCTCCTTTTTTGATTCGAAGCAAACGGTTCAGCGTGTCAGTTCCGTATTTAGCATTGCCGCTCCAAACAATATTGCGGAAATAATATTTCACGCCTTCGTTTATGTAGACATAAATATCCAGATCGCCATCTGTTCCGCGGACAACCGTATCGCGTTCAATCTTCGCATCGCGATAACCGATTGAATTATAATAAGAGATAATCAATCGTTCATCTTTTTCGAAATCATCCTTATCAAATTTCGAACTGCCGAAAATGTTGACGTTCATTTTATCTCCGAAGTAATTGTAAACCGCTATTGGAGAAAAATTTCCGATCACATCAAACAAACCAATGGAATCTTCTTTCAGATCGCTGAAGTCAAGTACTTCTTTTGGATGGAAACGAATTTTTTGTTTCGTGTCTTTCATTAACTGACGCAGTCTGGCGTTGTTCGCGTTATCGTTTCCATCAAAATAGATGCGGTCAATTTTCACCTTGCTTCCTTTGTCAACGTTCAGGATCAGAATGACACTGTTGTTCGCGGTGGTGTCCACAATTTCTGTGGTGGTTGTATTGATATCGAGATAGCCTTTCTTGCGGAAATATTCATTCAAAACATAAACCGCATTGAGTTTCATGTTATCCGTGAGTACCCATGAAACACGCAAACCGAGATCATCCTTCACTTCCTCTTCTTCGCTTTTGCGCAAACCGGTGAATTTAAATTTTGAAAGCTTCGGTCTTTCCACCACGCGGATTATCAAAAATGCTGTACTGCCGATAGTTCTATCCTTATCCAATAGAATTTTTACATCCGTAAAAAGATTCTGATCCCATAAATGCGTAATTGCTTTTGAAATATCATCTCCGGGAATAGAAATTTCTTCGCCAACTTTCAAACCGGAATACGCAATCACCAATTCATGTTTGGTATAATCAGCTCCTTCGACCACAATTCCACCGATGATGTAGTCCTTGGCTTTTGCATAGTCAACAACGGGCTGAGCAAACAGCTGCGTTGTGCATGTGAAAACGAAAAGGGAAAAAAATAATTTCTTCATCAATTTTTTATTTGTTCGCTGGTTTTGCCGAATCTCCGCTCGCGCGATTGGAAGTCAATAATAGCGCGGCAAAGTTCGTCTTTATTAAAGTCAGGCCATAGAACGTCTGTAAAGTACAGTTCAGTATACGCACATTGCCACAGCAAAAAATTACTAAGGCGATGTTCTCCGCTGGTGCGTATCAGCAATTCAGGATCGGGAATATTTTTGGTGGTGAGGTACTGACTGATCATCTCTTCATTCATTTTATCCGTTTTCAGTTTTCCGCTTTCGAAATCCTTCATCATCAGTTTTAAAGCATTTGACATTTCCCAGCGCGAACTATAACTCAGCGCAAGCACCAGTGTCATGTGTTTGTTTGCAGAAGTTTGATCGATCACTTCCTGCAATTTTCTCTGCACTCCTTTTGGTAATGATTCAATATCTCCGATTGCATGCAAAGCAATTTTATTCTGCATCAGGGTTTTCAATTCTTTGCTTAGCGATTTGACCAGTAATTCCATCAGCGCGCTCACTTCCATTTTCGGGCGCAGCCAGTTTTCTGTGGAGAACGCATAGAGTGTGAGATATTTCACGCCCAGTTCAGCGCATGCTTCAACTGCCTCCCGAACGGCTTCGGTTCCTTTCTGATGACCGAAAATTCTGCGCTTGCCCTGCTGTTTTGCCCAACGCCCATTGCCATCCATAATGATGGCAATATGAGTGGGCAGTTTTTTAAGATCGATTTGGTTTTTGAGCGTCATCAATGATCAGCGGTTAGCGGGACTTTAACCGCGCCCAAATCTACGAACGGGCGAATGACGATTAGTTATCCGCCCGTCAATAAGATTGATGAATTAAGAATTTTTGGGAAAACTGTTATTTCGTTACAGTAACCTCCATTGTCTGAACGGTATCTCCCGTTTTCAATTCGCAGATGTACAATCCTGCCGGTAATTCATTGGCATCAAACTGTGCTTTGAATCTTCCGGGATGTTGGTTTTCGTTCACCAAAACTTTTACTTCTTTTCCGCTCAGGTCATAAATAGCCAGATGCACATCAGCAGAAACAGGGAGATGATAAATGACATCCGTCATGTTCTTTGCGGGGTTAGGATACACACCTTCGAGTGTGATGGCATTGGCAGAAGGATCATCGCTGATGCCGCTGCCTCCGCCTCCCCAAGAGAGATCATCAATAATTAAATAGCTACCAAGGTGTCCGGGTGCAGGAGTGAGCGTAAACTCGATGGTTGCAGAATCAACGCTGGCACCGGTATATGTAATGTCGATCACGAATTCCTCAAAAACAGATACTGTGGTAGAGATGGTCTCGAACGCAAAACCGTTTAAGTTAGAGTTCGCATACAGACCGATCAGAACCTGCCAGGCATCTCCGCCCTCGTCATTAAACTTATGCCACCCGTGCAGCGCACCGGGAGTAGAATTTTCAGGAAATGAACTGTACAAAGTACCTGGAAGAATAAATCCGTTTACATCAACCATGTCAACCTCCAAAGCACTTGCCCCACTGTATGCCGGGTTGACCTGAAAAATCGCAAGAAAAGTTGAATCGTTGGACGTCACCCATTGATCCGGATTGCCAGCTGTCCAGTTTTCAAAATCTGCATTTGGAATTTGTGCGTATGATGTAAGAGTAGAAAATACGAGAAACGCGAAAAGCGAAGCGGAAAGGAAAATGTTTTTCATAACGATGAGTTTTTATTTTGTGAACCGAAAGTAGGAAATTATTTTGTTCTGAGGAATGATTGGTGTTCAGTTCGCAACGGCAGTTAAAAACCCCGCTCCGTTTCGGGTGGCGGGGTTTTGTTTTTCTGTTTTTTTGTTTCGTGCGCTGTTTCCTCCATGTCCTCAGCTACGCGCTTCCTTAGCGAGAGACACGGACGGGGCGGAAATCAATTGGGATCAACGCGTAAGACAAAACCCAATTGGTAAATAGCTTTGGCAATTCCGATCTCACTATAAAAACCAAAATTTTTATTGAGAAGGTATATGCCTCCGATTGTTAAATCAAAGCCGGGTAATAAATTAGTTTCTCGTTCTTCAAACGGTTCGGTATACACTCGATAGTTAATTCCGAGGCCGAATCCGGTGTAGAGATCGAACTTGCCTTTTCGGTCAACCGGAAAATGATAATTGAATCTTGCGAGAGCGCTAAAAGTTGATTTTTTCCTTGAATCAGAAATTAGACTTGAACCCGCAAAGGCAAGATTGATACTTAGTCCAATATTGTTTGAGATGGCATATTCCGCTTTTATGAAAACCGGAATAGTTTTTTTGATTTTGCTATCATTATCAAGAAATCTTAATTCAACTGCAGTGAGATTTGGAAACCCGGTGCCTGCTGAGTAAGTGGTATTGTGCTTAGGAAATGTGGTGAACTTAGCAAGCTGAATGGGGTCACTGTCTTCTTCAATCAGTTTTTTTTTTCGTCTTCGCTGTCCAAAATCCCGAAGTCATAAATATTTAAAACAGGAGCATTTTCAGTTCCAGTAAGCAGATAAAAACAAAACTCACCCTCATCCAATGGTTCTTCGGGAGTTACTTTATAAACTCCAACCTCTATTTTATCAAAGTTTTTTTCTATGGCATCTTCAACACCGCTCTGCGAATTGTAACTGCCGAACTTACCTGTAACAATTTCGCGCTCATCCGACTTTTGATCCATTTCGAGCAGCACAAATTCAGCAGGGCTGGAGGCACCGTTTAATTGATAATTGCCCGGATTACTCACATCTTGGTTGAAATAGAAATAGAATACCGGTTGGTTCTCTGCTATTTGCAACTGTGCATTTTCACCGGAAATCTGTGCAACGTCTTTGGATTTCCCCATGGGTACAGGGTTATGCTTGAATTTTGTGCCAGAGGGTATCGTAGCTTCTATGGAATACATTTTCTGATTGACTTCATCATAATAGTATAAGCCTGGATTATGGGGTGCATTAGGGTCATTCGGATCTGCATTCAATAGTTCATCGCGTTTATTGGCGTCCATCATTGCTTTTATAACAGCATCCGGAACACCTGCTTTTCCCAATTCAACTATTGCAGTTGTACTGACATCAAAATTTGTTTCTGACGTTTCTATCATACCGAGCAAAACGGCTTCTCCCATGCCGCCTTTGTGTAGCTCAATGATGGTTTCGTTAGTAAGTACATCCGTTTGAGCAATTGTACAAAGGGATATTAGGCTAAAGACAAAAAGAGTCATAAATTTTTTCATGGTGCAATACTTATTCAGTTAAAAAAATCATTTTAAAAACCCCCCGCGGGATGTTTTTCGTTTTTCAAAATCAAATCTTCCCATTTCAAAACTTTTGGGCTGCTCAAACCAATAGTTAGCAACAGAGCAATTAAAGTGAAATGCGTTTTCATAATTTAATATTTATTCAGTTAAAACCGCAGATTAATACCGACAAAGGCGGGGAAAACTTTTTCATTGTTTATGATTTTGTTTTTATTATTCTACTACCGTCCCGTTCTTTACTATCGGGGTTCCACTGCTGTAATCTATAATCACCTTTCCAGATGCCTTTCCGGTTGATTTTATCGGCAACAGTTTGAGAGTATCATTGTTTTCTATGATCAACACGGGTTTGGGATTTACGCTGGATGTTTTTGTCCACTCGAAAAATCCGGAAGCATCAGGTGGTGCTACTACATATTGTTTCGAGTATATGTTGTAAACACGCACTTTTGCACCTGCAGGAATAGTTTGAAGTTTGAAAAACCAACTGTAGTAAATTGTTGATGGTGCTCGTGGCGACAGGGGTACATCAACTATTCCCCGCTCTCCGCATTCGTAACAATCAACATCGGTTTTCCCATCAGCGCCACAAAGGGTACAAGGAGCACCTCCCACCTTCGTTGTTCCTAAACAATAAGCACACGTTACCTCATTATTTATTTTTCCGTCACCTCCGCATTTAGAACAAGCAATGGTGTTTATTTCCTTATAGTAATAAGTATAACCAACGTCATAATCTTTTGATACTTCATGTTTGGAATAGATAAAATTCCATTCATAATTTCCGCGCTCTTCAATTATGCTCGCTTTGTTCATCTTTATTGGCATGTCATAAATCAGGAAGCTAATCGTTGATTCGTTTTTCAATTTTAAAGTCGATGGACCTTTGATAATGATTTCATGATCGTGACCGGGTGCAATGTTGATGCTTTGATAATCATCCAAAACACTATCGGGTATTGAATAACCCACGCCATCATAAATTATTTCAAACATGGCTTCTTTAATTTTCAGAATGCGCTCCATATCATTGGTCACTTTGATTTTGAAATCAACTCTCTGAGGGCTGACGGAAACAGAAGGTGTTGTTTTCACTTGAAATTTATCTTGATAATTATTGTCGCATTCAAACACAGTAGTATCTGATTGGTAACTAACCTTGGTCTGAAAGTTCTCTACACTTGCAGTAACCGTCACACCACCTTGCTTTTGCATTAATACTGTTCCGCTTGTAGCATTCAACAGAGGCAGTGAATATGAAAGTGCTGTTGTTCCATCTTGTTTTTCATGGTTTTCATATTCTTTCACAGGTATGCCTGTTGGACTACATGCAATAATCATTGCCGTTAAGGAAAAGGCAATTAGAAATGATTTCATAGCGTTCTTCAATATTTATTCAGTTAAAAAAATAATTCCATCAGCTAATCACCCTGCTTATCAAATCCCCAACCGTTCCTTTTTGCCCGCGGGTGTTCACATAGCAGGAGCGGTAGTAAACCGTTTTGCCTTGATCGGCTTCGTCAAATGTTATCTCGTTCAATGCTTTGGTAATTGCCAAACCTTCGCTCCATATAATATTGGGTGGGGTTAATCCTGCCACACCGATATATCGCTGAAGCAAAACTTTTTGACCCAGCGGCATGGCATTGGAATCGGGCGTGGCCGGGTTGCGAAACCGCAACACATGCAGCCAATGCCCGCTGCGGTCAATAACCATGAGGGGCGGGGTGTTCAAAACATCCTGCTGAGTGGGCGTGAGGTCGCGTAATTTAAGGTTAAGTTTTTCGCGGTCGGTGGAGTTGAGCACTGAATCGGGAATATCCTCATAAATAGTGGTGAGCAGGGTTTCAAAATTTTGGCGTGCGGTGTTTTTATCACCTGTCACAATTTTGGTGTTCTGCGCCTCGTCAATATACTTGCCCCAAACAAGGTCCCATGCTGTTTTTGAGGCAAGCATGGCAGTGACATTGGGGGCTGAAATAAGCAACCTTATTTTGTTGGTATCAAGATAAGGAATACCTACGGTAATGTAGGTGTGAAAATCTGCGTCTTTGCGGGGAAAAATGTGCTCTTCCATATGGTTAAGGTTTTAGTGGTTAGGAATGATTTTTATTTAAAAAAGATTGATTTTGATGCTTTTTGCCTGTTTTTGTTGATTTGGAGTTTCCGCCAAGGAGCTTGGCGGTATCTCCGGGCAACCTGGCGGAGTCGCCAAGCCTTGTGGCGTAGTCGCCAGGAAGCAGGGCGAAATCGCCCGCATATTTGGCGAATCCTACGTTGAGTTTGGCGTAGTCGCCAATAAACCTGGCGATAAGTGCGAATGGCTTGGCGATGCTTCTGAACTTCTCGTTCGAAACGCCAAATGATAAAACCGGAAAAGAAAAAGTTGGATTAGAATTTATCGCTGATCGCTGATTGCTGATCGCTGATCGCTGATCGCTGATCGCTGATCGCTGATCGCTTAAAT